>Ga0118677_10012738_pt1 | contig 12268 bp, 9 predicted proteins | sample AliMusrvi5mmetaG_FD_86154 | JGI IMG/M metagenome (GOLD analysis project Ga0118677, IMG submission 86154)
ACCAGTAAGCATCCTCTATTCAACAGATAGAGAGTGTTCTCTTTGTCAGATGAATCCTTTTGAAGAAGATAAGACAATTATCTATCACAGTTGGAATGGTCACTCTGTAAGTGTTGGTATGGGAGAAAATGAAAGAAAAGTCATTCACGGTATATGCGCAAAGTGCTTGAAGACTGAGCCTTATGATAAGCGATTTTTAAAATGTTTTGAATGTAGAATGCCTTTTCCTCATGGGAGGAGAAGCGAAATTATTATAAGAAGAGATGGAACTCTAGTTAGCGAAACTCTACTACCCCCTATAAAAAATCAGGATATTCTCCATGATTTTGGAGGCGCATTTCCAACAGGGAGCTGTAGTTTTTTTGCAATTGCAGGAACAGCATTCATAGTTTTTTTAGCAGCAGAACTAGCCGCTTCATCAGCAAAAACAACGTTTCTGATTCCAGGAGCTCACCTAGCAGTCAGGATAACCAACTGGACACCGGCTACACTAGTGGCAGCTACTACAGCGCCTGTGATGCTTTGTATATCTCTTACTGCGTTAGCACTAGGAATGTTAGCTTGTTTGGGTGATGCTTTTATTGCACAAACAAGGCAAAGAGAAAGGCCTGGAATCTAATAGGGCAGTTTATTTAGTTGTGATTTCATTTTTTTTCTAGTCGAATCGGTGAGTTCTATCCAGATACCGCATATTGGAAGGAGTCTTAATTTACATAAATAATTAATTACTCTTAAAAACAATACTCTCTTATAGATATTAAAATATTTTTGTTTTATTAAATAAAAATAGCTGGTATTTGTAATTTCAAAAACGAGTGTATTGTCATATATGAAATTTTCTCCGCTATGTTCTCTATTTATTGGATTTTGTTTCTTCACCTCGTGTAGCAAACCACACCCTGCAGCACCTGCATCTATTTCTGTCACAGCAGTGCGAGTCGTTTCTCAGACTATCCCCGCAGATTTTCAATACGTAGGTGTTGCAGAAAGCTCCCATATCGTGGAGTTAAGAGCTCGGGTAGAGGGATATTTAACAAAGATTGCCTATCCAGAGGGGAGCCTTGTCCATGCAGGGGATCTGATGTTTGTTTTGGATCAAAGGCCCTTTGTCGCAGCTCTCGATATGGCAAAAGGGGAGTTAGCAAGGCAAAATGCCGTTCTTTGGAATGCAGAACAAAGTAAAAATAGGATGGTGCCGCTGTATAAAGAAAATGCAGTGAGCCAAAGAGATTATGATAATGCAATTGCAGAGGATCTAGCTGCCAAAGCAAGTGTCATGACAGCTCAGGCAAATGTCGAGCAAGCAGCACTTAACTTAAGCTTTGCGTCCATTGAGGCTCCAGTGACTGGCATGGCAAGTAAAGCGATATTTCGAGAGGGGGCATTAATTTCTCCCGGCCCCAATAGTCTTCTTACCAATATCTATGTTATAGACCCGATCTGGGTGAATTTTAGTGTCTCCGAAGGAGATATTTTAAAAGCACGAGATGAAAGGCAGAAGCATCTTCTTGTCTATCCTGAAGACATGAATTTTACCATTGAAGTGATCATGGCCGATGGAACAATCTTTCCCGCGGAAGGAGTGATTAATTTCACAGATCCGGCAGTGCAGCAAAATACGGGGACAATGCTTGTCAGATCAACCGTTGCAAATCCCAATGGCTGGCTGAGACCTGGGCAATTTGTTCGTGTTGTAGTCAAAGGAGCCGAAAGGCCCAGTGCGATTATTATCCCTCAGACGGCGGTGATGCAGGGACAAAAAGGGATCTTTGTCTATGTGGTGAATGCCGAAGGACATGCCGAGATTCGCCCAGTGACAGTGGGTGATTGGTATCACGATTACTGGATCATCCAGTCGGGACTAAAGGATGGTGATATAGTAATTGCTGAGGGAGTGAATAAGGTGCGCAATAACGCGGCGGTCTCTATTACTAAGTGGATGCCAATCCAGCCCTCAATCCCTGAAGAGGAAGAGCAAAACAGCCAATGATCTCACGCTTTTTCATCCACCATCCAATCTTTGCAAGCGTGATCTCTATAATGATTGTGTTTGCAGGGCTCGTGTCGATGAAATCGCTTCCGATAGAGCAGTACCCAAATATCACCCCGCCACTGATTCAGGTTAGCGCTACATTCAATGGGGCCAGTGCATCAACGATGGCAAATGATGTAGCCTCCCCTTTGGAGCAACAGATCTTAGGTGTTGAGGACATGATTTACATGTACTCGCAAAACTCTGCAACCGGCAGTATGACCCTTGACGTGTATTTCGCCATCGGCAGTGATGCAAATATAGACCAGGTAAATGTGCAGAATCTAGTCAGCCAGGCTCTAGCCCAGCTACCTACTTCCGTCCAAGAGGAAGGGGTAACAGTTACGAAACAAACTCCCAATATCTTGCTTGTTGTTGCAATGCAATCCCCTGATGGGACCTATGATGAAGAATTTATCAGCAACTACGCTAGTATAAACGTGGTTAATGAATTAGAGCTTCTTCCTGGCATCAGCCAGATAACGATGATTGGGCAGCGCAACTATTCTATGAGGATCTGGCTGAGGCCTGATGTCATGGCCCAGCTAGGTATTACAACAAATGATATCGTTACAGCGGTCCAAGAGCAGAATAAAGATTTTGGCCTTGGCCAGCTTGGCCAAGCCCCGAATGTCAGGCCCGTTCCTCTTACAGTGCCCATGACATCTCAGGGGCGTCTAACGACAGTAGAAGAATTTGAAAATATTGTCCTGAGAGCGGAACTTAGCGGCGCGATGGTTCTTCTTAAAGATGTAGCTACGATAGATCTTGGAGCGCAAGACTATACAGTTAACGGCAGCATCGATACGAAGCCAACGATGCTTCTTGCCGTTTATCAAGAATACGGGGCGAATGCTCTTGATGTAGCAGAGTCGATTTATAAGAAGATGGCAAAGATTTCTACGAGTTTTCCTCAAGGGATAACCTATTCGATTCCTTATGACACTTCCCTTTTTGTAAAAGCATCGATCGCTGAGGTTGTATGGACCATACTGCAAGCCGCTCTTTTAGTCATGATGGTTGTGTTTGTCTTTTTGCAAAATCTTCGTGCTACTTTAATCCCGGTTATTGCACTTGTCGTATCTATCATCGGAACCTTTGCTGGTATGCAGCTCCTCGGTTATTCGATCAATACACTGACTCTATTTGGTATGGTTCTAGCTATAGGTATTGTAGTTGATGATGCGATTGTCGTAGTGGAGAATGTCGAGAGGAATATGAGCAGCTTTAATCTAACAGCGAAAGAAGCGAGCATCAAAGCAATGGAAGAGGTAACAGGTCCTATCATAGCGATCGTCTTTGTTCTTTGTGCTGTTTTTATTCCTGTTGCCTTTCTTGGGGGTATTGCTGGGGAGCTTTATAAGCAGTTTGCAATTACCATTGCCATATCGGTATTTTTTTCAGGCCTTGTGGCTTTGACTTTAAGCCCCGCGCTTGCAGCTCTTATCTTAAAGCCCCGAGAAAAAGAAAATAGCTTAGCTAGAAAATTTAATACGGGTTTGGAAAATCTGACAAAGAGGTATTTGAAAGCTGCTTCCTTTCTGATGCGCTCTAAGTTTGTAAGCTTCTGTATTTTTTTCTGTATTCTTGGAACGCTCGGATACTTTTATAAGACAACACCGACAAGCTTTGTTCCTAATGAAGACCAAGGGTACCTTATCGCTTTTGCGAATCTTCCCGATGCAGCAAGTCTTGATCGAACCTCAAATGTCGATAACCTCATCAGTGATATTGCGTGTAAGCATCCAGGTGTAGAAAGAGTTATTTCTTTTACAGGCTTTAGTTTAATTGAAAGTCTTGATAGGACGACAATAGGCACGAATTTTATCATGCTCAAAGAGTGGAAATATCGAACAAAGCCAGCACTTCATGCTAAACAGATTTTACTCGATCTGCAAAAAGAATTTAGCCAGATCCAAGATTCTGTAGTTTTTCTCGTTCCCCCTCCTGCAATACAGGGGCTAGGAACGGTCGGAGGATTTGAGTTTTGGGTGGAAAATCGTGGCGATAATGGAGATAAAGCTCTTGAAGAGGCTATATCTGCTTTTATCGAAAAGGCAAAACAGAGACCCGAGCTTAATCCTCTAGTTACGACAGCGCAGTTTACTAACCTGCAGTTTTATATCGATCTAGATCGATATAAAACAAGGGCACTTGGTGTTTCCATCGCTGATGTGTACCAGGCTCTCCAAACGCTACTCGGCTCGGTTTATGTAAACAACTTTAATAAATACGGAAGGGTGTACCAGGTCATAGTCCAGGCTCAACCAGAATATAGAGAGCGCCTTGACAACCTTGGTGATATCTATGTGCGTTCCTCTGAAAATCAGATGGTTCCCCTTAACTCTCTTTTAACAATTGTTCCCTCTCAAGGGTCCAATCTGGTGAGTCGCTTTAATGATTTTAGAGCCGCTGAAATCATAGGATCAGCCGCTCCCGGGTATACCACGGGCCAGGCGATCATCGCCATGGAAGAAGTAGCGAAAGAAGTTCTTCCTCCCGATATGAATTTTGGATGGAGTGGAGAGGCGTATCAGGAAATTGCGACAGGGGGCACTTCGTCTTTAATCCTCATCGCAGGGCTGATCATGGTATTTTTAATCCTGGCGGCGCTGTATGAAAGATGGGCTCTACCTTTAGCTGTACTTATGGTCGTTCCCTTTGGAGCTCTTGGCGCATTTCTTGCAATTTGGCTTAAGGGGATGTCTAATGATGTCTATTTCCAAATCGGTCTTGTAACGCTGATTGCCCTTTCTGCTAAAAATGCGATTTTAATCATCGAATTTGCTGTGATCAAACACAAGGAAGGGCTGTCTGTGATGGATGCAGCCATGGAGGCTGCACGCCTGCGTTTCCGCGCGATCCTCATGACATCGCTCACCTTTATTTGTGGTGTTATCCCCCTTATTACAAGTTCAGGCGCTGGGGCTGCCAGCCGCCATTCTGTAGGGGTTGGGGTATTTGGAGGGATGATTGCGGCTACGATCCTCGCTCTGCTGTTCGTTCCCTTTTTCTTTAGGGTGATGTTTAAACCTCCTAAAGACAAGGAGGGACCATGAAAAAGCTAGGGGGCCTGCTCTGCCTTATTTCCTTATCTGCTTGTACTATGCATCCTAAATATGAAAGGCCCGAGCCTCCTATGGCTACAAACTGGCGTATTGAGGCTGATGAAGCCGGTGACTATTCTAATGTATGCTGGTGGAAGCAATTCGGAGATCCAGTTTTAGATGAGATGATTGATGAGGCACTTGCAAACAATCAAGAGCTAACCTCTGCTATCTATACTGTCGAAGCCTTTGCTGCCAAGCTTGGCATTGCTATATCGTACTTATATCCGCAACTCAGCGGAGATGCTTCCGGTGGCAGAGAAAAAATGTCTGTTAACCAGCAGCCGTTTACCCCAGGCATAAATCCCTATTTTAACTCCTATACCCTCCTTTTAAATGCATCTTACCAAGCCGATATTTGGGGGCAGTACCGCAGCGGAACGGAAGTGGCTAAAGCGAACCTGCTGTCACAAATTGAGACAAGACGTGCTGTTGTACTGGCACTTGTAGGATCTGTCGCCTCCTCTTATATCCTCCTTCGGCAGTATGATAAGCAGCTTGTGGTTTCTAATGAAACAATCCAAGATCGCCGCCAGGCGTATGATCTGGCCAAGACGCGGTTTGAGCTGGGCCTGACATCGGAGATGGAAGTGCAGCAGGCCCTATCAGAGCTTGATTATACAGAGGCCAGAGCTGAGCAGATAAAAATCTCTATCGCCCTTACTGAAGATCTTTTATCCGTCCTCATGGGACGCCCCCTCTCCACGATTAAAAGGGGAAAGATCTTAGATGAGATCGACCAGCCGCCCGCCGTGCCTGTAGCTCTACCTTCAGAGGTGCTTAATCAACGTCCTGATATATTAGCGGCCGAACAAAATCTCATCGCCGCTAATGCTCAGATAGGAGTTGCAAAAGCAGCCTTTTTCCCCCAGATCAGTTTAACAGGAGCCTTTGGTACGGAGAGCTCTGAGTTAAGCAACCTTCTTACCAAGCCGTCAAGTGTTTGGTCTTATGGGCTCGGTCTTGTCCAAGAGATTTTTACGGGTGGTTATTTAACAAGTAACCTAAAGCTTGCAAGAGCTGACAAAGAAGCGCTCATCTATAAATATGAATCTGTTGTCCTCAATGCTTTTAAAGAGGTCAATGACGCTTTGATCTCCCACAATATCACTCTCACTTTGGCAGACATAGAAAAAGAAAGAGTCGGTGCCCTCTCTCAGTATTTAACCCTATCTGACTACAGGTACCAAGAGGGTCTTACTGACTATCTCAATTTCCTCGATGCTGAAAGACAGCTCTTTGATGCAGAGCTTGAGTATGCCTCGGTTCAAGGCAATGTCTTTTTAACCCTCATCGATATCTATACAAGTCTTGGTGGGGGATGGGTCGTTAATGCTGATGATTACTCTGAAAAGGCATTCCAAGAAGAGCACCCTAAAAAATAAGTTTAGTATTGTTGCTGTTTTTATTTAACCTTTTGATAGCAAGTCTAGCTTCCTTGGCCAAGGAAAAAGAGATCTTATTAGTTCTTTTGACATGATTTCAGAAATCCCTCCTCTTCCCATGCTGACTTCTTGAGTTTTCTGGGTGGAAAGGAGGCTGCTATTTGTTTTCCTTGAGAAGTCATTTAAATGGATAAGTGAACTCCCCTTGGAGGGAGAGGATCCCGTCTAAGGCCTATTAAATTTCCGCTTTAGGGCTATGAAACCATTGACGATTTTGCCCGCATAGTAGATAATGGCGGAGCGCCAAACCGCAAGAGTGTATTAGGTTTTAAACTTGAATATGCTCTTTTAAGGGGATCTGCAAGTTAATGCAGACCCCCTTTTTTTTACCTAGTCCTCCCCCCGATTCTTTGGAACACCTAATAACACAAAATCCCATCTAAATGTCATTTGGGTTTATATTTTAAGCATTAAAATTGATTTTTGGTTTATATTTAAGACATGAACACGTGAATTTTGGTTTATATTTCAAACATGAAAAGATTAATCGATTGGCATTCAAAGACTTGCAAAAGAGCAGAGAAACGCTGCACTTTTGCTAAGATTTGATCACTGTCTTGTATAAGAACCCTCAAAGTCTTTTTTAAGAATCCCGTAAATACCATTTCCGCGTCCTTTAACCAGAAAATCTCCCGCACCCAAAAATTGGGGTGATCCCCAAGGTGCCATAAACTGGATCGGAAATTTTATTTGGAGAGCCTCTACTATAAGAGGTTTTGGTAAAAACCTAGTTCCATCAGAGGAAGTGTCATAGGTATATAGAGCTTCGATTTGCCAAGCGGTTAAGAAATATTGATCTCCGGAAGGCGATGTCACTTTCCAGTCTCCAATAGAGGCCGTTCTAACGGTCGTAGTAAAACCATCGAGCTCTGTTTGTAATAATTCTCCAGGTGTTGCAGGGACGGCTGAAACCTCTGTTTGTTTATAGGCTTTAAAACTATTAGCATCACTAAACAAGGTTTTTTCAATAAAGGCGTTTATCAGTTCTGTGGCTGTAACGACTCGGAACTGATCTACATCTTTTCTTCCATAACCGGAAATGACGGCGCTATCGTTGCGTTTAGTGTCAGTACGGGGGACAAGTGGCCAGTTATAATCATATAAAGAATTATGCCCGTTACCCTCTCGATTTAAAATTCCAGGGGAGAATGTTAATTTAAAAAATGTACGAGGCAGGATTCCAGTTGTGGTATTAAAGCCTACACGATGCACTACATCAGGTCCCATGCGCAATAACGTATAGGAAGGATAAGTTATAACCTGTTTGCCTTCGGCACCAGAGGTGAAATGAGCAAGAACGGCCTCAGTATCCTCATGATCAATTCCGGCAAAAGGAAAGGGACCGGAACAAAATTCCGTAGGAATGCAATCAGATGCCAGGTATATGCTATCGGTTTCGATTTCTTGTCGGTAATTAGGATCTCTTACTTCAAGTTTTGTATTCTTGCTGATAAAAGAGTCTGCATGCCATCCGCTGCGCCTTTGAGAAAGGCCCGCTTGAACAGGGCGTTGATCTACAGTTAAATAGACATAACTGCCCGCTATTTTAGGATTGACTATTCTTTCGAATTGCACAGCTTTCCGGATCGCTTCCCTAAATTGCTGTAATTCTTCAGGGATTTGCCAGTCCATACCCGGCATTTTAATAGGCATATCCATAAATAGACGGTATCTATTGCCAACTCGCATGCTAAATGCTTCTTTATTTTCTAGACGACTTACAATCACTGGAAACCGAGGCTCTGTAAAGGAGTCTAAAGACCAAGGTCTTTTTGTAAAAACAGCAGAGAATGGTTGGGCTGGTGGTTTTAAGGATAAAGCTTGCTGAGTAATTCTTTTTTTGTCATCTAGGCTTAAGGGAGTATTTAAGCCGAGAGAAGTGGCATTGATCGCTTTTTGAAAGGATAGAGGTGCCACATCAGGAGATCCTCTAACCATTGGGAAACTTTGTTGAGCAGTATTTTTGGTACTAGTAGATAGTTGCCTACAAGCTGCCGAAGATATTCTTCTAGTAAAATCGGTAACAAAGGCTCTAGTAAGTGGTCTTGCTGTGGCAATTCCTTGCATAGACCAAGCCACGGGTCTAATGCATAAGCAACTCATAAATCCCCCTTGAAGTTAGAAGAAACAAGGAAAGATCTTGGATAGATGGTAGTTTTTTTCAAGGATGCAAATTTGTGAGAAACCATCTTTTAGTTACAGGAAAAGATCTTATCCAGTATGTGTAAAGATTAGTTCCTATTTTACGCTGGCAGGCCATGGAAAGAAATAACGAAAGATTAGAAGTAATTTTGCAAAATCTCGGAGATGCCCTTGGTAAAGGAGATCTCACGGTAAAAGAAGTTCTCCAGATCCTTTCAGTAAAAGTAAATGAAGTTTTTCTTATTTTACTGTCTCTTTGCGCTTTTGTGGCATTACCTGGGATTACGATCATCTTTGGCTGCCTTATTATTTATACAGCCGTTCGTATGGTAATGGGAAAGAGCCTGTGGCTTCCGAAAAAGGTCCTGGCTATGAAAGCTCCTAATAGATTCCTAAAGATTGTGGCAAGCAAGGGAGTCTTCTTAATCAATAAAATTAAGAAGTTTACCCGCCCGAGATTCAGATTTGTCCTTGCTAATCCATATATGAGAATTTTCAATGGAGTGCTAATCATTCTTCTGGGGCTAACGATGGTGGTTTTACCTATCCCCTTTGCTGCATTTTTTTCAGCTGCGGCTGTATTTTTGCTATGCCTTGGTCTTTTGGAAGATGATGGTCTTTTTGTGATGCTGGGATATCTTATGTGCCTCATAACCATGGGTGCTGAATTTGGCATAGGACTCTTTGTCGAAAAATCTAGAGGAAAATAGAGTGGGATTCTAGTATACATATAGGAAAATCCTAACCTCAAGGCATCCTTCGTGAAAAAGAAATCCCACTACAGAAATTTAGAAGATACATTTGCTCTATTAGGAGCCAAACCACAAAAAGGGCCTCTTACTATTGAGAGAGTATTAAAAATCCTCTCGGGCAAGGGGAGATACCTTTTGGTCTTTCTATTAAGTATCCCTTTTTGCTTTCCCTTTACACTACCCGCTCTCTCTATTCCTATTGGAGTTTTTATAGCTTTTATCGGTCTTCGGATGTCTTTTGGAAAGCAGGTGTGGCTACCGGAGTCTATTCTTAATCGTAAAATTTCTGTAAAATCGATGAAAGGATTCTCTAAAGGGGGAATTTGGGTAGTTCGGAAAATGAAGTATTTCCTTCACCCAAGAATTGATATTTGCTGCCACAGCACTTTAGCGCACTATTTAAATGGTTGTCTTATCACTCTTCTAGGGGTGGCATTAGCCCTTTCTTATTCAGCTCCACTGGTCGGCCTGGCTGCCGCTTGGTCTCTATTACTTTTAACTCTTGGTCTTTTAGAAGATGATGGGGTAGTAATGATCATCGGTTACGGTTCTGCTCTGCTTACTTTTACATTTTATCTATTTAGCTAAGCCAAAAAAATGCGCTCTTTTCGAGGGGAGCGCATTTTACAAAAAAACTTTCTTTAAATATTTTAACTAGCAGGCAATAGAGTCGGCACCTCAGTAGCATGAGAGTTTCCCTGCTGCGTAACTGCAATAGCAGTGCGTGAGCCGATCAAACCTGTAGAGCCTTGGCAGCAACAATTAATAATAGATTTAATTGGCCAATTTACAAGAGCCATACCGCCTGCAAGCATTGCAGCGGCTGTAAAAGTAATAGGGAATCCAAGCGCAGCTACTGTGAATGTAGCCGCTACTGCGCCAAGAACACCAGAAATAACAAATTTAGCAATTTTAAGAGCTGTGTTATTATTACATCCTGCAGACCCCAAAATTACATCGGTAAGTAAGTTTGTGAGAAAGTATGTAGCTCCAAAAATAGCTCCGCCTATAGGATTAATTATGGTAAAAACGCTGCCTGCAATATAACCGACTGAAGCGTTAGCCCCAATGTTTAGTGCTGTAGCCGCGGCTACTTTTGCCAAAAAGCAAGCAGGAGAAGCTGTATTTTGTGATCGATTGATCTGTGTTGACATGTGTACATCCTTTTTAAATTATGAGCTTTATTGTATTGAAAATGCAGTAAATTTGTTAAATCTTAACGTGAATAATTTGTAATTGGCATCATGAGATGTTTTAATTTTCTGATAAAAATGCACTCCTTTTAAGGGAGTGCATTTTATAAAAACTCTCCGTCGATCTATTTTAGCTACTAGGCCTGCGCAGCGCGACGGGCAGCTTCTTGAGCTTGTCTGTTTAAAGCGCTTTGAGATCTACTTGAGCCAAATGCACCTTCGGCGCAGCAAGCAATACAGTCGAGGATATCAGGAACTACGAGGTTTACGATAAACATACCAGCTATAAGCGTTGCTACTGCTGTAAAAGTAATAGGGACTCCAGCTAGAGCTATTGCAAATGTTGCGGCTACTGCAGAAAGAACACCAGCAACAATCAGTTTAGTGATTCTAAAGGCTCTTGCATCCATTGTATCATGTCCTAAAGCATCCATAATGCCGTTAGTAACTATTCCTGTAAGAGCGCCTGTGGCTCCAAAAATTGCTCCGCCTATGGGATTGATTATAGTGAAAGCGACAGCTGCTAGAGCTCCAACTCCGGCTGAAACTCCGATATGTGCTGTGAGTTCGGCTGCTCTTCTAGCGTAACTGCAAGCTGTAGAAACTGTGGCTTGTGCATTATTTGCTACTGTTGACATGTGTACATCCTTTTTTGAAGGTGAAATTTACTATAACTATAACTTGGTAAATATTTACAGAATCTTAACATAATAGGCTTGAAATTGGCAATTCGTTTTTTCTGTGTTTTAAGAGTGTAATTAATTAATGATAGCACATGTTAATTGATTTTATTGCTTCAATATATATGCTTCGATTTGTTTTTTTTGAAAAATATAGGTGATAGTATTTATTTTTTAATCATTGATGGGTGATTTTGAGTAAATTCTAAGTATAACTTCTACTCAAGATGTGCAGCTGCTTATTTGGCTTAGTCTAAAATATAAAATGCGCTTCCTGTAAGGGGAGGCGCATTTTATAAAACTCTCTGTCTACGGTTGGTGAGGGGCAGTTCTTGTAGTCTGGAGTCCAGCTAGGTCCCTAAAATCCCCTGATGTATTTTCTCTAAGGGAACTAGAAACCCAACAACTTGCAACCAGGACGCAGGTTCCAATGATACCTCCAACTGCAATCGCTGTTACAAACATACAACCTATAAGAGCGGCAGCCCCTCCCAAGGTAATAGGGAATCCAGCTGCAGCTACTACAGCTATAGCGGCTACAGTACTGAGAATCATAGGAATAGCAAATTTAGCAATTTTACAAGCTATATCATTTCTGTTACGTCCTAGAGCGTCCATAATTCTTCCTGTAACAGCTTCTGTAAGAGCGAATGTAGCTCCAAAGAGAGCTCCACCTACCGGATCGATAATAGTGAAAAGGCTACCAGCAATATAACCAGTTCCGGCGCAAGCTCCAGTGACTGCTGCAGCACCGAGTGCCTCTGAGGCAAGATGGCAGGCTAGATCGCAAGCGGGAGAAATTGAAGCTGGTGAGCGTGTTAATAAAGCTGACATAAACATATCCTTTTTTTTGAAGGTGAAATTAACTGTAGCAATGGTTTATTAAAAATTACAGCATGTTACGCTAGAATATATTG
>Ga0118677_10012739_pt1 | contig 12268 bp, 9 predicted proteins | sample AliMusrvi5mmetaG_FD_86154 | JGI IMG/M metagenome (GOLD analysis project Ga0118677, IMG submission 86154)
CTTTTGCGCTCGCTCGCCGCTTGGGTATAGTTGTGGATTCGAGCACCGGCTTTCGGATGAAGAGCGGCGACTGCCTCTCGCCGGACGTCTCGTTCGTGCGCAGGGAGCGCCTGCAGAGGGAGTTAACCAAGAAGTTTTTCCCAGGCGCCCCCGACCTGGCAGTGGAGGTCGTTTCGCCGGGAGAAAGCGTGGCGTCGATCGACAAGAAACTGGCGGCGTACTTTGCGGACGAGACCCGGCTGGCTTGGGTTATAAACCCGGATGACCGAACCGTGCGCGTGCATCATTCGCCCGAACACTTCAGGACCTTGCACGCCAGCGAGTGCCTGGAGGGGGAAGACCTGCTACCCGGTTTCGTCTTTCCAGTGGCCGCTCTCTTCGAGCTCCCGGACTTTAGCCCTTAATCCTAGAAAGAGCAGTTCATGCCCGCCAAACACACTAAACAACGCTAATGGGGCCGATGTAATAATGATCCCGGCTTCCCCTTCCGGGTGAAGGCCCGTTCTGATACATCTGCTTGCCCCTGTTCGCGTTGTTTAGCGTGTTTAGCGGGTAAATGCCGTCTTCAGGTTCATCCCGCCGGTTACGGAGATAGGTCGCTTCCAGGTTGGCCGCCGGCCCCTGTGCGGAGCGGGCGCACTTGACTGCGCTCCAACGTGAGCAACGCAACCGTGTGGCCATCGTAGCCAACGAACTCTACTTCAAAGGCCGCACCGCCGCCATGCACCAAGACGGCAGTGCCCACGCCGCCGTGCAGCAATCCGTGTTTGGGCAGGTCGCACGTCAGGGCCACCGTCTCCAGTTCATTGATGGTTGTCATAATTTCGGCAACGGGTGGGCGCTCCCAGCAGATAATGGGTGATCTTCCGCTCCGGCACGGTCGCCGACTGGACATTGGGTAATCTCATTCCGTTGCGACTTTCACGACGATGACTCTACCGAAGGCGGGAGCGAAAGCGAAGCGGAACATTCTCGGCGCAAGGAACTCCTCGTAGGGAAGCACGGCGAAATGATTCTTCCCATTCTTGACCGTAGCAGGGGGCCGTAGATTTGCCCCAAGCGGGGCTGGCGCTTGGGCGGCGTTGGCGCGTTCGGGTTGTTGCCTGCGTGCAAGAAATGGCGGTCTCGCCGGGCGAGTTGCTGGCTGGCGCTGACCTCATTCACTACACCGTGGGCGTTCCGAGAAGGATTGGGAGGAGGCCAACAGCGGAGGACAGAGGACAGAGGGCAGAGCGCGGAGGGGAGGTTGACGGCAAGACGTCAGACCGTAGATTGGTCCGGCCTACCCCGAGCTTCCTTTCCATTAGCTCGAGCATCTTCCGCCTGAACTCCTCGATGCCCAAGCACCAACCTCGCCGCAGCGGCTTGAGGCCTTGCTCATCTTCCGCCTCCCGGCGGCGGGCCTCCATGTGCCCTTCAAATTCCTGACGCCCGACCGGGGCGTCCTCTTGGATGCCGTGTTCGCGCCGCAGAGCCCGGGTAATGCGAGGCTTGCACCGCTGCGATTGCGGAGGTAGCTTTGCGGCATGATTCAGGCCGCCGAGATTGAGAAGATGAGTCTTGATGAACGGCTCCAGACGATGGAGTTGCTATGGGCCTCGCTAGCGCGTACACCGGACGCTGTGCCGTCGCCAGCTTGGCATGGCGAGGTCCTGGCAGCGCGCAGGGCCAAGATTGAGCGTGGCGAGGCTGAGTTCCTGACTGTCCCGGAGTTGAAAGAACGCCTGCAGAAGCCAACCCGATGAGGCGGGTGGTCGTTTTGGCCGAAGCCGCCGAAGACCTGGAGGAAGCGCGCAGGTTTTACGACGCGCGGGAACCCGGTGTTGGCGATTATTGCGTCACTTCACTGCTGGCGGACATCGAAAGCCTGCTGTCTCATCATGGGGTGCATCGCCGCCAGCACGGCTGTTTCCGGATGCTGGCCAGCCGGTTTCCCTTTGGCGTTTATTATCTGGAGGCCCAACATGAGACGCGAGTAGTCGCGGTGCTCGATTTGCGTCGGGAACCGAGTTGGATTCGGTCGCGGGTAGCGCGGCGGCAATGAATCATTGCCCCAAGCCGGGCAGGCGCTTGGGCGGCGTTGGCGCGTTCGGGGTGGTTGCCTGCGGGCAAGAAGTAGCGGTCACGCCAGGCAATGCGCCCGAAAGGCTGAAGGCTGAAGGCTAAAGGCTAGACACCGCAAGACGTCCGTAAATTGGTCCGGCTACCCTGCGAGGGGCGCTTCTGGGAAAGGAAATTGGGACCAGCCAAAGTACACTACCTGTGGGGGTTGGGCGATTTGGGAGTACCCCACATATAGCGCTTTCTGGAGGGTTTTTGGCGTTAAGTGCCCCAGACTTCAACGGTTGGCCTCGCCGGTGGGTTTGGGGACGACGGCGCGATTGGGACCCAGCAAGAATCTGCCGTATTCCGGTGTAACACCAGAGTCTGTAGTGTGTTGCGCGACTCCGGACTAGTAGAGCGGAAGGACCCTTTGGGCGGCACGCTCACTTTAGCACTCGCTAACGCCTGTGAACCTAAAAACGGCAGTTGATTTAACCGCAAAGAACACAAAGATCGCAAAGAAAGATAGTTATGAATGGATGGCATACTACCAGGGCAGCAGGATAGAACACTATGGAATAGCCGCGAAGAGGCGCAGAATACGCAAAAAACGAGGAGAATTGTAGTGCAAGCCACTTACTCCGTAGTAAGTGCTCCGGGTCAGCTATAATCCACGTGCCCATACAAGAGAACATAAGACGCAGGCACTCATCTCTCAAGTCGAGAATTATGACCAGGGGACAGGGCTTGTTACCAAGGTGACACGTTTTGTGGACCTATACAGGGTGAAATGAATACTGATGACCGACCACTGACCACTGACTACTGAACACCGGACCAGATATGAAAACCCCCAGGTTATTAGATCTCTCCGCGCCGACACGATTTTGGGTGCTCCTGTGTGTGTACGCGCTGGAATTATCGGCCAGCCTCTGGCTCGCCTACGAACTGCGCTTCGATTTCATGGTCGAGCCCAATTTCCAGAAAGAACGACTGTTCGTCCTCTGCTGGCTGATTCCCTTGCAATTGGTTCTGCTGGGGGTCTTCCACCAGCTCAACACGCTGCTGGGATACTTCAGCACGCCGGACCTGGGCCGCATGTTTCAGGCTCTCGCGATCAGCGCCATTACAGCGTTGGTCGTGTGGGGTGTCTGGGGCGAGGGTGTCGCACCACCGCGGGGCGTCATTGTGCTGGATTTTATCTTTTGCCTCGTGGGATTAACGGGGGCGCGTCTCGCCTTGCGCACCCTTCGCGAGTCGCTCACTGTTTCGAGCAAGAGCAACGGCGGGCGAAAGCGGCGCGTCGCCATCATCGGGGCCGGCGATGCCGGCGCGGTCATGGCGCACGAGTTGTCTCTCAAGCCGGGCTATGGGCTGGAACCGGTCGCTTTCTTTGACGACGAGCAGCACAAATGGCACTCGCGCGTTCATGGCATTCCCGTCCTTGGTCCGCCGGAGAGATTGGTGGATGTCCGCTCGAAACTCGACATCCAGGAGGCCATCATCGCCATGCCTTCCGCGCCGGCCAAACGCATCGGCGAGATCGTTCGCCTCCTGCGCCAGGCTCACGTGGTGTGCAAAACGGTTCCCTCCCTCGACCAACTGGTCCTCGGCCAGATCCGGGTCAGCCAGTTGCGCAATGTGGAAGTCACCGACCTGCTCGGCCGGGAGAAGGTTGAACTCGAGACGGAGAACATTCGCCAAACGTTGCAGGACCGGGTGGTTATGGTCACCGGCGCCGGCGGCAGCATCGGCAGCGAGCTTTGCCGGCAGATCGCCACCTACCATCCCAGGCAGTTGATCCTCCTCGATCGCTCGGAGCCCAACGTATTCCAGATCGAACAGGAATTAATTGGCCTGGGGCATCGCGAGAGAATCATGCCCGTCGTGGCCGACATCTCGGACCGGCCGCGCATGGAGCAGGTCTTCTCAACCTTTCACCCCCAGATTATCTTCCATGCCGCGGCCCACAAACACGTGCCGATGATGGAGCATCAGCCGTGCGAAGCGGTCCAGAACAACAGCCTGGGCACCGCTCAATTGGCCGACCTGGCGCTGGAGTTCGGTGTGGATCGTTTCACTTTGATTTCCACCGATAAGGCAATCAACCCAACTAGCGTCATGGGTGCCACCAAGCGCCTGGCCGAGACGTACATCCAGGCGCTTTACGCGGCGCACCCTGACAAAACGAAGTTCATGGCCGTGCGCTTCGGCAACGTCCTCGGCTCTTCCGGCAGCGTCATTCCGCTCTTTCACAAACAGATCGCCGAGGGCGGGCCCGTCAAAGTCACCCATCCAGAGATGACACGCTACTTCATGACGATTCCCGAGGCCTCCATGCTCGTTGTCCAAAGCGCCGTGCAAGGCACCGGCGGGGAGATCTTCGTCCTGGACATGGGCAAGCCCGTCAAGATCGTGGACCTCGCCCGCCAGATGATCGAGCTGAGCGGGCTCAAGCCGGACGAGGACATCCAAATCGAGTTCATCGGCATGCGCCCGGGCGAAAAACTATTCGAGGAGATCTCTCGCACGGGGGAGAACTTCGCGCCCACCACGCATTCCAAGATCTTCCGCTTTATCTCCCAGCCCGCGGACCTGGCGTGGATTCGCGAGACACTGCAGAGTCTGCGGGATGGTATTCACCAGCTCAAGCCTGACCAGATCAAGCTTCGAATGCGAGAGGCACTTCCAGACTATACGCCCGCTTTGGCCCAACGCGTTGCGAACCCCCCGCCAATCGGCGAACTCGACGAATCACGGCACCACCGCCAACCGGCGCTGCGGCCCTGAAACCGCCGGGGCGCGGAAATCCGAAACCCGAGAGGTAATTGCAAAAGCCGGGAATAGCCGCGAAAAAGCGCAGAAAGCGCAAGAAAAGGCCCTATTCCCATACTTCTTGCGTCTTTTGCGCCTCTTTGCGGCAAGTTTTGCAATTGGCTCCCGAAGCCCGAAACCCGAAGCAAATCCGAATTTGTGGGAAGGGGCGAATGGAAAGACGGAGAGCCGTAGCCAGAGGAGTTTAACCGCAGAGATCACAAAGATCGCAGAGGAAGACAAGGCAGAATCTCTGCAACAGATCAGATTGTTCGCAGCCTGCGAGTGATTGCCCCGGCGATAAGAACCGCGGAGAACGCGGAATACACGGAAGGCGGGTTCGGAAGGCAGTCTTTTTCCGCGTATTCCGCGTGTTCTGCGGTTAATCCCTCCTGCCTTTGGTTGCGGCTTTGCCGCGCTGTGTTTATCGCGTCTCTGCGGTTGAATTGGCGGTTTGTTCGTGATGCGACTCGGCTGCGCTGAGTTCATCTGTGGTCTTCTTCTTCATCAGAATCTGTGCGGCACGGAGCCGTTGGGTCGCTTGGAATCGACGGCGAATGGCCATTAGAAGTGCTGTTGCTTCCGGGGGGCACACCAGATGACCAGGACAGGCGGCTGCCTCGGTTTGGGGGTGTGGCGAACCGTTCTATGGTACCATGGTATGTCCAGGGTGGTACCAGAGTGCTACCAGGGTAGCATGGGGGCGCAATCTACCGTTCTCAGTATTGCGAATGCTTATGCTGCGCGGTCGTTTGGCGGGAGCGGAAGGTCCGGTCTGAGCGCTTCGGTCGCGGCTTGGAGCGCGACAATCCATCTGCGGTTACTAACATTATGAATCATTTCGAGCAATTGATCGAACGGCTATCCAACAAACCCAAACTCTGGCTGGTCACCGGCAGCGCCGGATTCATCGGCTCCAACCTGCTGGAGACCCTGCTCCGATACAACCAACTGGTGGTTGGATTGGACAATTATGCCACCGGCTCACCCGGGAATCTGGATCAGGTGCGCGACCTGGTTGGGCCAGAACGCTGGCAGCATTTCATGAAGATCGACGGCGATATCCGGGACCTCGACACCTGCAAGCGTGCATGCCACGGGGTGGATTACATCCTGCACGAGGCGGCCCTCGGTTCCGTGCCGCGCTCCCTGGCGTACCCTGGCGACTCTCATGCCACAAATGTTACCGGCTTCCTGAACATGTTGATCGCGGCCCGCGACAGCGGGGTGAAGCGGTTCGTGTATGCCTCGAGCAGCTCGGTTTACGGCGACCACCCGGCCTTGCCGAAGGTTGAGGATGCCATCGGCCGATGCCTTTCGCCGTATGCGGCCACCAAACGCGCCAACGAACTTTATGCGGAGGTCTTTGGCCAATGTTACGGGCTCTCCACCATCGGCCTTCGGTATTTCAATGTCTTCGGCCCGCGCCAGGATCCCAACGGGCCTTATGCGGCGGTGATCCCGAAGTGGATTGCGGCCATGATTCGAAACGAGCCCATCTCCATCAACGGCGACGGGGAAACCAGCCGCGATTTCTGCTACGTAGCCAACGTGGTGCAGGCCAACCTGCTCGCCGCCACGGTGAATGAGCCGCAGGCCGTTAACCAGGTCTATAACGTCGCCCTCTCTGCCCGGACCACTCTCAATGAACTCTTTGGCCTGCTGCGGGACAAACTCCTGCCTTGGTATCCCCATTTGAAAACCTGTCGCCCGGATTATCAGGACTTCCGGCCGGGGGACGTTCGGCATTCCGAAGCTGACATCTCCAAAGCCATGCGGCTGCTCGGATACAAACCGTCTCACACCGTTGAGCAAGGGCTGGCGGAAGCCCTGGCTTGGTACCGCCAGCACTTGGCTGGCCCGGAGTTCGCAGCCCAGAACCCTGAGCCCAGAGAGCAACCTCTAAGGTCCTCGGTGCGGCGTCGGCGCCACCTGATTCCGGTGCCTTGATTCATTCTGCAACCCTAACGAACCAGTTCCGCCACCCGCCCGTCAACTTATGAATACAAAAACGCGAAGAATCCTGCTGATTGTTCCGATCCTCGGCGTCCTGCTGCTCGGCGGCGGATACGTCGGTTACCGGGCGTACAAGTCGGCCCGCCAGGCCCGGCTCATCACGCAGGCGCGCAACTACCTCGCCAAGCCCGAAGAAAGAAAAGCGCTGCTCTGCCTGCAGCGCGCCTTGCGGTACAATGCGAAAGATGTCGAAGCCTGCCGGCTCATGGCCGAGTTAACCGAACGCGCCCGCTCGCCTGGCGCCCTTATTTGGCGGAGCCGCGTCGTGGAACTCAATTCGCACTCGTTGGACGATCGGCTAGCCCTGGCTCAAACCGCCATGTTGTTCCGTGATTATGCCTCGGCCACGAACGCGCTGGAAGGGGTGGATGCCGCCGGTAAAATGACCCCCGCTTACCACAATATTGCCGGCGCCGTGGCCTCAACGGTCGGCCAGCTCGCTCAAGCTGAAGTCCACTTCCGCGAAGCCGCCCGGCTGGAGCCGACCAACCAGGTCCCGCAGCTCAACCTCGCTATCGTGCGCCTACATTCCACCAATGCGCAAGTTATGGCCGAAGCACGCGCTTCCCTCCAGCAACTGAGCGCCAAGCCCGAGTTCCGGTGCCAGGCGCTCCGCGAACTCATTGTCGATGCCCTGAATTCCACCCGCACCGACGCCGCCCTCGCGCTTTCCGCCGATTTGCTCAACCAAAGCAACGCGGTGTTCTCCGACCGGCTCCTCCGCCTTGAGATACTCCGGGCCTCAAAGAACCCCGCTTTGGGAAAAACCCTCGCCGCCTTCCAAAAGGATGCCGCCTCTGACCCTGCCAAGATCCAGCAACTCGCCACCTGGCAACTCCTCAAGACCGGCCCCGCTGACGCGCTCGCCTGGTTGGAGACTTTGCCGCCCAGCATCCGCACCAACCAGCCCGTTGCGTTGCTCTCCGCCGAATGCCGCACCCAGCTCAAAGATTGGCGCGCGCTTCAGGCCGCCCTCGAACACCAGAACTGGGCAGAGCTGGATTTTGTCCGCCATGCCTTCCTGGCCCGCGCCGCCCGTGGACTGGACTTGACGTCCACCAGCAAAACCGAGTGGGAGCTGGCCGCCAAGGCCGCGATCAGCCGCAAGCAAAGTGTCCTCATGCTCCTGCAAATGGCCGCCCAATGGCACTGGCAGGGCGAAAGCGAGGAACTCCTCTGGACCATCTTCAACCGTTACCCCGAAGAGAAATGGGCCGTCCCGGCGCTTAGCCAGGCCCTCTACAGCGGAGGCCGCACCCGCTCACTCATGACCCTCTACAGTCAGCTCGCCAAAGCCTACCCCTCCGAACTCTCCACTAAGAATAACCTCGCCATGACCGCTCTGCTCCTGGACGCGCAAGAACTGAAGCCCCGTGACCTGGCGCTGGAAGTGTATCAAAAAGCCCCTACCAATTCTTCTTACGCCTCCACCTACGCCTTCTCTCTGCACCTCCAGAAGAAGGACGCCGAGGCCCTGAAGGTGATGCAGATGCTTTCGTCCAAAGCTTTGGAAGACCCCTCAATCGCGGGCTACTACGGCCTGATCCTGAAAGCGACCGGCAATCCCGACAAAGCCAAGGTGTACCTTCAGTGGGCATCCAAGGCGAAGCTGCTGCCCGAGGAAAAGAAGCTTTTTGACAGCGCGAAAACCGGAGCTTAGCGCAGCCGTTTCTTCGTGGCGACCTTGCCTGTCGGTTAATCGTTTCAGGGGAAGGTTAGACCCGACTGACGTCGGGTGCTACGAGGGTTGGGGGTGCGGGGTTAACCGGCCATCCCGCCCGTGGTCCCCTTATCGGCTCCAAGACCCCGCCCTCGTGAGCGTTCCCACGCGCGCGGCACAGGCTTCCCGCTTCAGCCTCCCCGCTTCATCATTTTAATGCCATCAGGCCTTCCAAACTTGCCCTGGCAGCGTGCCGATCCCAGACATCGCATTCCGAGTGTCCAGGATGCACTCCGTCCAATCCGCCAGCTCCTGGTAGTTGACGCACGCGTGGTTGGTCGCAATGAGCACCACATCGAAGGATGTGATGGTCTGTTTGTTCCACGCCACCGACTTTGTGCCGGCCCAGTGAGCATGTTCGCGAGTGGGCTTGATGACAGGCACGTAAGGGTCATAGTAGGCGACGCTGGCCCCGCGCTCCTTGAGCATCTCCATCAGCACGTAACTGGGTGATTCGCGCTCGTCGTCCACATTGGGTTTGTAGGCAAGCCCCAGCACAAGAACGGAACTGCCCTTAATCGCCTTCCGCCGTTCGTTGAGGGCGTCCGCTACCCGGTGCACGACATAAGAAGGCATAGAGGTGTTGACCTCGCCTGCCAGTTCGATGAAGCGGGTGTTCTGGCCAAATTCGCGCGCCTTCCAAGTGAGGTAGAACGGATCAATCGGGATGCAATGTCCGCCCAGGCCTGGCCCTGGGTAGAACGGCATGAAGCCGAACGGCTTGGTCTTTGCGGCGTTGATGACCTCCCACACATCAATGCCCATGGCGCTATAGACCATCTTCAGTTCGTTTACGAGCGCGATGTTTACGCTGCGAAAGGTGTTTTCGAGCAGCTTCGTCGCCTCGGCCGCACGACAGGACGAGACGGGCACGACCGTCTTAACCGCCTTGGAATAGAGCGCGACGGCCTTCTCCAGGCAGGTCGGCGTATAGCCGCCAACAACCTTGGGAATGAGCGCCACTTTGCTGTCGGGGTTGCCGGGATCCTCGCGTTCAGGCGAAAAGGCCAGATGGAAGTCGCGGCCGGCTTCGAGACCGGAGGCTACCTCAAGTACGTCGCGCAGGTCTTCGTCCGTGGTGCCGGGATAGGTGGTGGATTCCAGCACCACGAGCATCCCCTTGCGCAAATGGCGCGCGATGCTCCTTCCTGTGTCGAGTATGAACGAAATGTCCGGCTCCCGATTCTTGTTGAGCGGTGTCGGCACGCAGATAATGATCGCGTCTACTTCCCGAATACGGCTGAAATCGCTCGTCGCCGAAAAGGTGCCTGCCTCAATCGCCTCGGCCACCGCTTCGGAGGGAATGTGTCTGATATAGCTCCTTCCCTGGTGAAGAGCGTCAACCTTGGCGGCATCCACATCCAGACCCAACACGGTTACGCCCGATCTAGCGAACTGGAGTGACAAAGGCAACCCCACATAACCAAGTCCGACCACTGCAGTTTTCATCAGGTTAATTGCTACGCTTCCAATTCTTGCTGTTCTATTTGGCTGACTATAAGAGTGGAAGTCTCGCGCACCTTGGAATCAAAGTCAACTCCGCCTGGTGCTGAGACAGTTCGGAAAACGGGCGGTTCCCACCTCAACGACAGAGGATATACGAGCGAGCCCTGCCTCTGGAGCCACTTAGTGTATCTGCAGGTTCCCCACTGGTGCCTCAAAGGAACTGTATCCAGCATTCTTTGAGATACTTTGCCTCCAGCATTCCGACGATGCGGCGGATGATGTTGCGGCGCAGGTCAAGCTCGACGGGGACATTCGGGTCCTGGTGAGCCTCGTTGATCCGCGTGCCGACCACGAATTCGACGATATCGCTCTGAAGCATGAGGGCCATCAAGTCGCGCGCCGCGTTTTCGGGCCACTGTTCCTGCGCGCCGCGCTCCAACATTTCGGCGACGCGGGCCAACGTCATAGTGCCCTCGGTGATCAGGTCAATACCCGCCATAACCGCCGGCGGAGGTATCTCCGGATCGAGTTTGGTCAGGCAGGCGCGCACGGGCCGGTTGAGCAGGCGCGAGATGATGTTCGCCGTGGTCCCGCCGCAAATGGCTTTGCGCCCGGGAAACGATTCCGCCATCTCGGCCAACTCGTTATCGCGTTCCTTGCAGAACGGCGGCCCGGTGATCACCAGCAGTCGGCGCGGGTGCCGGTAGTAAACCACACCGCAGGTGATGTCGTCTTTGGCGGCCCCACCGTCGTTGACCAGGGCCTCGGCGACAACTTTGCGGGCCAGTTCCTGCGAGGAGATTTCCGGCTCCTGCCCCACCTGCTGGGATAGGAAGCGGACGAAGTTGTCGTTGCCCCAGCCCAGTGGCAGGCCCTTGCGGCCCAGGCCCGATTGGCTAATGCCGTCGGAGGTGCAGACGATCCGGTCGCCCAGTTGGACGTCAAATTCACTGTAGCGAATGGTGCGGTCTTTCCAATTGTCCAAAGTGATATCCACGCGTTCGAGCGGCAGGGCGGTCTGGCCCCGCATCAGCACCAGGGCGGGGTTGCCGTGCTCAATGGCCCGGGCGTGGCCCCGCTCATCCAGGTCAACGATGGTGAACGTCGAGTAGCTGATCTTGCGCACCTCGCACACGGGCAGGGTGTCCATGATCGTCCCGGCGCTCTTGCGGATGTCCACAAAAGCCGTCGTATAGCGCAGGGCCATGGTGGCCGTCAGGTTGGCCAGCACGCTGGCTTTGACGCCGCTGCCCAGGCCGTCGGAGAGTACCGAGACGACGCGCCCTTCCTGTTTCACTTTCTCAGAAAGAAAGACGTCCCCCGAGATCATCTGGCCATGCTTTGCGCGCTGGAAGGAATCAACCTCGATGAAACTCTCAGTGCTTGTCACTGCTGCTCTCCGACATCGTTGTCGTCAACTTCTTCAGGGCTGAACGAGCGCACAATGGAGTTGAGGATGATCTCCGAATCCGCGGCATTCTCGCCGAGCAGGTAGGCAATTTGCTGGACGGTCTTCAGGTTTTTCTGGATCACATCGCGAGCGCGGCCAATGATCTGTTCCTTCTGGAAGATGGGCTCGGTGATGTCCTGAAAGATACCGCACATGACAGCGTGAGGCTCGATGGAGAAGATGCTGGTATTCAGGATGCTGCGTTGAAAGCGGATATCGTGGCTCACGATATCCTCGTCCGAGTCGAGCACGCGGCGAAACAAGTAGGAGAACGGAATTACGGCGTTGATCGCGCTGCCCTCGAGAGCCTTTGCCGGCTCACCCCCGGTGGCGAACAAACGCGCAAAGTTTGAGTTGCACTCGATGATCTTCAGATCATCGTCGACGATCACAACCGCAGACGGCATCTTCTGAAGAAGCGCATTGGCCTTTTTCTGCGCCAACTTGCGCGTATAAGTGGCGCACATCATACGCTGGGCGTTGCGCGCAATCAGAGCGCCGGCAAACTCGCGGCAGGAGTCATACCCGCAGCCTCCGCAGTTGAGTTCATCCTCGACTGTGCGTTTTCCCACGGTACGCAGCGCTTCGCGCAATTGCAGGTCGCTATACCCATTGCGAGCGACTGGAGTAGCCGCATACTGCTCAGCGATGGGAATCGACGGCGAACGCGGAAGCGAGGTAGCCGGCTTTGCATATTGGATGATGTCGTAGCGGCGGCGCGCCACCGACGTGGTGCGCGCTGCCTTGGGCCCGTTGATGCACGAGCCTGCGCATGCGCT
>Ga0118677_10012740_pt1 | contig 12264 bp, 12 predicted proteins | sample AliMusrvi5mmetaG_FD_86154 | JGI IMG/M metagenome (GOLD analysis project Ga0118677, IMG submission 86154)
GGTCTGAAAAGTCAGAACGTGTGGATGAAGAGCCCGGAGCGGAGCTTGGGCTCGAACCAAGTGCTTTTCGGCGGCATGATCTGGCCCGCGTCGGCGATGTCCATGAGCTGGGCGACCGTCACCGGGAACATCGAGAACGCCACGGCCGCGCGGCCGGTTTTCACGCGATCCTCAAGCTCCGCGGTGCCGCGGATTCCCCCGACAAAGTCGATTCTCTTGCTCGTGCGCGGGTCGTCGATGCCGAGGACCGGGGCCAGCAGGCGGTCTTGGAGCACGCTCACATCGAGCCGCGCGACCGGGTCGGCGGACGGGTCGGTTTTCCATGAGAGCCCGATCCAGCGCCCGTCGAGGAACATGCTCACGTTTCCAGGCGCGGACGGCGATGCATGGGCGTTCTCCGTCACTTCAAATGTCTCGTGCACCTTCGCGAGAAATGCTTCCGGCGTGTGCCCGTTGAGGTCGCTGACCACGCGGTTGTAGGGGAGGATGCGGAGCTGGTCGGCCGGGAACAGCACGCAGAGGAACCAGTTGTATTCCTCGTCTCCGGTGTGGTGGGGGTTCGCCGTGCGGCGCTCGCGCCCGACGCGCGCGGCGCTGGCGCTGCGGTGGTGCCCGTCGGCGACGTAGGCGAGGGGAACCTTGGCGAACGCCTCCGTGAGCGGGCCGCGCTCCCGCATTTTCCAAAGCGTGTGGCGGATGCCATCCGGGGCTACGAAGTCCGCATCCGGCGGGAGCGATGTCCGCGCGGCGACCAGCGCATCGATGTCCGGGCGGCCCCGGTAGGTGAGGAAAACCGGGCCGGTGTCGGCCCCGAGCGTGCCGATCAGCTTCGTGCGGTCGTCCTCCTTGTCCTTGCGCGTTTTTTCATGTTTGCGGATGATGTCGTTCTCGTAGTCGTCGATGTGGCAGACTGCGGCCACGCCGGTTTGCACGTGGCTGCCCATCTGCTGGCGATACAAATAAACCGTCGGCCCGGGCTCGCGGACGAGCGCGCCCGACGACACTAGCCCGTCCAGGTTTTTTTTCGCCGTCGCATAGACGATCTCCGAATACGGGTCCGTCTCCGGCGGCAGATTGATCTCCGCGCGGTCCACATGCATCAGGCTGTGCGGGTTCCCGGCTGTCAGCGCGGCGGCCTCGGCTCGGTTCACCACATCGTAAGGCACGCAGGCGACATCCGCCGCCAATTCGGGTTTCGGGCTCAGCCCCTGGAATGCTCGGACTCTCAACATGGGCGGCTTTGTAGCAGCGCGGAGCACGCCGCGCAAGTCACCCGAGAAAGGGATTCAGAACACGGACCCCGGCCTTGCGGAAATCCCGTTCGTTTCTGGTAGCGACGGTCAGCCCGTGCTGGAGTGCCGACGCGGCAATGAGGCTGTCCTTGAGGGGCATCGCCAGCCCGGCTTTTCTCAGGTTGGCGAGGAGTTGAGCCCAGCGCATGCCGGTTTCGAAGTCCCATGAAAGACAATGCAACGAGCCAGCAACTCTTTGGAACCATTCCTCAAGCCGCTTCCTGCGCGCGCCGGAAGGGAGGCAAAGGATCCCGGTCCTGAGTTCCCCGATGACAATCGGATCCACAGCGAGCTCCTCTTCGTTGTCTTTCAACCAGACAACAACGCCTTCATCCGGCTCCGGCTTGGTCACCTCGCTCAAGACGTTGCTGTCAACAAGGAAGGGCATATCGAATCGGTGGTCTCGTTGGATTCCACCGGGCGAAACCAATTTTTGTCCGGGCAGGACAGAAGCAGTCGCGCCAGCCCCTTGCGGGATCGCCCCGGCGTTTTCAGCCGCAAATGATAATCTCCGGATGAGATCCGCTCGATTTCAAAGACCTGCCCTGGACGGATCCCGTCCTCCCTCCGCATTTCCGCCGGAAGAACAATCTGGCCTTTGCTGGAAATGCAGGTCGTCATTTGGCAGGTAAGATATCATCTTACATTCCCGTTTGTCAACCGCCTGAGAAATGGACGGCCGTTGATGGGACCGGATCAAGGAGTGAGCGGCCCGAGAAGCAGCGGGGGCAGTTCGTGCAGGGCGTCGATCGTGTGGTCCGGGGTGACGTCGGCGAATTCCTCCGAGCCGGGGACCCGGATCCAGACGGTGCGGCCGATTCCGGCGGCTTGGGCTCCGGCGATGTCGCGGGCGAGGCTATTGCCGACCATCGCGGCGGCATCCGGCGCTGTTCCGAGTTCCCGGAGAAGGATGTGGAAGATTTCGGGGTTCGGCTTCCCGACCATGTGCTCGCCGGAGACCGCGACCGCGTCGAAAAGTTGGGCGAGCCCGGAGTCGGCGAGTTTCCCTCGCTGGAGGTCGGGGGCCCCGTTCGTGAGGAGGCCGATTTTGAAGAAAGGTTTCAAGCGGGCGAGGGTTTCTTTGGCGTCCGGCATCAGGCGCTGGAGCTTGCGGCGGGCCGAGGCGAATTCTTTGGCCAGCGACCCGTCGTCATCCGGCAGCCCCTGCTCGCGGAGGAGGGCGTCGAACAGGCTGCGCCGGAATCCCATCGACCATGCTCGCAGCGTTTCGATGCCGGGTGAATCGAAATTCCCCCAAAGGCATTCCTCGGCGGTGACGCCGGTTTCGTTGCAATAGGCGAGGCACGGGTTGTCGCGCCACAGGGCCTGCGACAGCCTTTTCGCGTCAGCGAGAAAACGCGGGACCTCCGTCCCATGAAGTTTTGCCGCCAGGGCGGCGGTTTGCTCCATCGCGGATTTCGAGATTGCTTCATCCACAATCAGCGTGTCATCGAGGTCGAACAGGATCGCTTGAACCGGCATGATCATCCCCTCTCAGAGCCGACGCCCACTGTCCATCTTGTAAAACGAAAATATTCGTGCTGGAATTCACGCTTCCTATGAGCGCATTTCCCGACATCAAGAACATCCCCTACGAAGGCCCGTCCTCAAAAAACCCGCTGGCCTTCAAGCATTACAATCCCGACGAGCTGGTCGAAGGAAAATCCATGCGCGACCACCTGCGGTTTTCGGTGGTGTATTGGCACACGTTCCGCGGGGCCGGGTCCGACCCATTCGGGGCCGGGACGATGCTGCGCCCGTGGGACGACGGATCAAACTCGGTCGCGAACGCGCAGAAGCGCGCGCGGATCGCCTTTGAATTCATCGAAAAGCTCGGGGCCCCGTTCTATGCCTTCCATGACCGCGATATCGCCCCCGAGGGCGCCTCGCTAGCCGAGTCGAACAAAAACCTCGATGCCGTCGTGAAGGTGCTCAAGGAAGAGCAGGGGCGCACCGGCATCAAACTTCTCTGGGGAACGGCCTGCCTGTTTGCAAACCCCCGATTCCTCCACGGTGCCGCCACGAGCCCGAATGCCGACGTCTTTGCCTACGCCGCCGCGCAGGTGAAAAAGGCGCTGGAAGTCACCCACGAGCTCGGCGGCGAAGGCTACACGTTCTGGGGCGGGCGCGAGGGATATTCGACGCTCTGGAACACCGACATGAAGCGCGAGCTCGACCACTTGGCAAAATTTCTCCACATGGCGGTGGACTACAAAAAAGAGATCGGCTTCAAAGGCCCGTTCTACATCGAGCCGAAACCGAAGGAGCCGACCCGCCACCAATACGACAGCGACGCGGCCGCCTGCCTGAACTTCCTGCGCGAATACGGGCTCCTCGAGCACTTCCAGCTCAACCTCGAAACCAACCACGCGACGCTCGCCGGCCACACGATGCACCACGAATGCGAAGTCGCCGCCGCCGCCGGGGCGCTCGGCTCGATCGACGCCAATACCGGCGACGAGCTCATCGGATGGGACACCGACCAGTTCCCGAGCAGCCTCTACCTCACCAGCGCGATCATGCTCACCGTCCTCAAAATGGGCGGCCTCAAAACCGGCGGCCTCAACTTCGACGCGAAGGTCCGCCGCGAGTCGTTCGAGCCGGCCGACCTCTTCTACGCGCACATCGGCGGGATGGACGCCTTCGCGCGCGGGCTCAAAATCGCGGCCGCGATCCGCCAGGACGGCCGCCTCGGCGACATTGTAAAAACCCGCTACGCGAGCTGGGATTCCGGTCTCGGCGCGGAAATCGAATCCGGCAAACAAACGTTCAAATCACTCGAAAAGATCGCCCTCGCCGCCAAGGACCCGGTCCAGCACGGCAGCGGACGCCAAGAGCTCATCGAAAATATTATCAACGAGCTGATCTGACGGCCGCCTTCCCGCTTCCGTCTCGCTGAAACGCTCCCAAGTCTCGGGATTTGGTTGAGATCGTTTGTGATACCATTTTATAGTATCGCATCGTAATGAACAATAAGCATCGCGAAACGTTGCGGAAGATTTTTGAGACCCCGGTGCGGGGAGACGTGGCGTGGCGGGATGTGGAGAAGATGTTTATCGCTCTGGGAGCCGAAGTATCCGAGGGATCGGGGTCGCGTGTGCGGGTGGCGTTGGGCGGCGTTCGCGCCGTCTTCCATCGCCCGCACCCTGCCCCGGCGACGGACAAAGGCGCACTCAAAAGCGTGAGACGGTTTCTCGAACAGGCGGGAGCAAAACCATGAAATACAAAGGATACACAGGATCGGTGACGTTTGATGAAGAAGGGGAGATTTTTCACGGCGAGGTGGAGGGGCTGCGGGACGTGGTGACGTTCCAGGGCACGACGGTCGCGGAAATCAAGAAGGCGTTCCATGAGAGCGTCAATGACTACCTCGAATTTTGCGCGAAGCGGGGGGAGTCTCCGGAGCGTCCGGCGAGCGGGCGGTTCGTGCTTCGCGTGCCTCCGGCGATGCATCGCAAGCTGGTCGCCGCAGCCAAGCGCCAGAAAAAAAGCCTCAACGCCTACATCCTCGAGCGCCTCCAAGCGGCTTGATTGCCGGCTCTGCGGGAAGAATCGGGGCAGATGAACTACGAGCGCATTTGAGCAGGTTGACCGGCTGGTAGCGCTGATGACACCAGGCGAGGTTTTCGCGCCTTACTTGACCGAATTTTCCACCCAGTCGATGAGGGCTTTGGGGCCGCCTGCCAGGTAGCCGGGGTTGCGGGCGAGTTCCTTGCCTTTGCTGTCCACGAGCACGAGCGTCGGGAAGCCGTCCACGCCGAATTTTTTTTCCAGTTCCGCGTTCTGCTTTTTCACATCTGCGGACTGGGGTTTGCCTTGCGGGAAATCGACCGTGACAAGGACCAGGTTCTTTTCGGCGAACGTTTTGAATTCCGGCTGCGAGAAGGTTTCCTTGTCCAGTTTGATACACCATCCGCACCAGTCGGATCCGGTGAAGTCGAGGAGGACGGGTTTGTTGGTTTTGGCGGCCTGCTCGAGCGCCGCTTTGTAGTCGGTTTGCCATCCGTCGGCCGCAAAGAGGGTGGTGGAGGCGAGGACGATCGCGGAGAGGAGGAGACGTTTCATAAGAATCCAAGCTTCACGCAGAAATTTTAAAATTCAAACGCAAAGAGCGTCGGGATCAAAATTCGGGGCGATGTCCCCGCTGACGGAATGCCTTTCCCCAGCGGCCAGATGGTGGGCGGCGGCGTAGGCGATCATCAAGGCGTTGTCGGTGCGGAGGCCGTCGGGCGCGAAGCGGAGTGTCACTTCGGCTTTTTCCGCGCGGGCTGCTGCGGCCTCGCGGAGGCAGGCATTGGCGCTGACTCCGCCGCTCATGGAGACAATTTTTCTTCCGCGGGTTTTGGCCGCCCGGAAGGTTTTCGCCTCGAGCACATCGACGACGGCGAGCTGGAACGACGCGCAGATGTCGGGGAGATCGGCCTCAGAAAATCCCTTTTCCAAAAAAACCCGCACGGCGGTTTTGAGCCCGCTGAAACTGAAATGGGAATCGCCGGAATCGAGCATCCCGCGGGGGAAATCGAAGCGCGAGGGGTCGCCCGCGCGGGCGAGGCGGTCGATTTCCGCGCCGCCCGGATACCCGAGGCCGAGCATTTTGGCCACCTTGTCAAAGGCCTCGCCGGCCGCGTCGTCGCGCGTTCTGCCGAGGAGTTCGTATTGTCCGAATCCCCGCACGTCGAAGAGCAGCGTGTGGCCTCCGCTGACGACGAGCGCGATATGGGGCGGGATTTCCGCCTCGCCGAAGAACGGGGAGAGCAGGTGTCCCTCGATGTGGTTGACCGCAAGGAACGGGCGGCCGGCACCCAGGGCGAGCCCTTTCGCCGCCGCCGATCCAACGAGCAGAGCCGCTGCAAGTCCGGGGCCGGTTGTCGCGGCGACGGCATCGATCTGATCGAAACCCACTCCCGCCTTGTCGAGCGCGAGATCGACGATGCCGGGGAGAAATTCGAGATGGTTTCTCGAGGCTACCTCCGGGACCACCCCTCCGAATTCCGAGTGGATCTGCGCCTGGCTGAAAATTTCGTGGGCCAGCACCCCTCCGAAGCCCTCGAGCACAGCCGAGGCGGTCTCGTCGCACGAGGTTTCGATGGCGAGGATGCTCACGGTTTGGAGGCTTTCCCCGAGTAAAGGAGCGTGCCTTGCAGCGCATCGACCGCCCGTTCTAGCTGGGGATCCATGAACACCGCCGCGTCCTTCGAGCCGTCTTCTTTGGGCTGCCGCGCCCGCAGCAATTCGGTCTCCTGGTCGTAGGTCAGCGTCGCCCGGATGTGCGGGGCGACCCCGTGCTGGTGGATCAGGTTTTTTCCCGGCGTGAAATATTTTGCGGTGGTGAGGCGGACGGCCGAGCCGTCGGGAAGGGCGATCACGCTCTGGACCGAGCCTTTTCCGAATGTGGTGTCGCCGACCAAAATCGCCCGGTTCAAGTCCTTGAGCGCCCCAGCCACGATCTCCGAGCCGCTGGCGCTGGCGTAGTTGACCAGCACCGCAATCGGGTATTTTCGCTGCGGGCCTTTGTGGTTTTCGGTCTTGTATTCCCTGGTGGGTGTGCGGCCCTGCGTGAAGGCGACCATCGTGTTCGCGGGCAGGAACTCGCCGCAGACATCGACCGCGCTGTTGAGGAGGCCGCCCGGGTTGTAGCGCAGGTCGAGCACGAGCGCGTCCATCCCCAGCTTCTCGAGCTTGTCGAGGGCCTTCGCGAGCTCGTCCGCGGTGGGCTCGTTGAACTGCGTGATCCGCACATAGCCGATCCGGGCCCCTCCGCGGCCGGGCAGGATCTGCGCGTCCTTGACCGTCGGGACCTTGATCACCGCGCGGGTGAGCTCGTAGTCTTTGATTTCCTTGGTCGCCGGCCGGTTGATCGTGAGGGTAACTTTTTCCCCCACCTTGCCGCGCAGTTTTTCCACCGCTTCGTGCAGGGCGAGCTTGTCCGTGGTTTGCCCGTTGATCTTGAGGATTTGGTCGCCGGGGAGGATGCCTGCCGCGAAGCCTGGGGAATCTTCCATGGGATTGATCACCGTGAAGACGCCGTTCTTCTGGCCGACGACCACGCCGAGGCCGCCGAACTCGCTTTTCGTGTCCTCCTGCATGTTCTTGAATTCCTCCGGATCCATGAACTGGCTGTGAGGGTCAAGGGCGCCGAGCATCCCCCTCATGGCATCGTAGGAGAGGTCTTTGTAGGAGACCTTGGAATCGTCCACGTAATCCTGCCGGATCAACTGCATCGCGCGGGCAAGCGTCTGCATCTGCCCATACGGAGAGTCTTCATCCTGCGGGGGGGTGGAGGAATCCTCAGCCCGGGCCGCGCTTGCGGCCACGGCGAGAAAAGCGAGAAGAAGCCGGTTCATGTTAAAGCCCAACATACGCAATTTTCCGGCGGCGGAAAATTATAACCACTGCCGGATCCTATCCGCATAACGGTTGTAGAAATACCCGAGCAAGAGGAGGACGCTGCCCAGCACAAGAAAGCTCAAAATCTGGAGCGGGAGGTCGAGCAGCCAGACGTCGATGAGGACGATCCTGCACAACGCGAGCGCGAGGATCCCCAAGCCTCCGAGGCGGAAGATCCGGGCGCGCACCAGGAATCCCGCAAAAAAAAGCGCCAATGCCAGAAGCGCCCAAGCCGCGGTGAGCGGGACGGGATCGTGATAGAAACAAACCGCCGAGGTCACCCAGACAAAAAGCGCGATCACCCCCGCAATCCCCGCGAACCGCGCCATTCCCGCAGGAGCGCGCACGGCGCGGGCAAGCCTTTCCTGGCCGAGGAGCAGGACGCAGCCGAAGAGGTCCCAGGGAGCGTAACGCGCGTCGGATCCGACCGAGTGCCAGAGGAAAATCAGGAGCGCAGCGACGGCGAGAATGGTGGCGACCGCCTGGCGCAGCGGCCGTTCGCGTGAGAACGAGAGGGCGATGGTCGCCGCGAGAGCAACCAGCCAGAACCGGTGGCTCTCCGGGACGTATGTATTCGCCCAAGTCCAGAAAAGAAGAGTCGCGGCGATGGCGAGCACGCCGCTCGGTATTCTGATGAGTTTGTCTCCCCTGCCAACCAGCGGCCCTGTCACCGCGGTCGCAGAAAGCAAACCGAGGGCGAGAAGCGACGCGCGGAGGCCGGCGGATTCCAGCGTTCCGAACCCAACCATCGCCGATCCGGCGGCGGCCAGCAGCCCGGCAAACGCCAGCTCCCGGCATTTGTGGAATGGCAGGCCCGCGACAATGACCAGGCCCAGGAATGCGGTCCCGGCGGACTCCCACTCGTCGGGAAGCTGATTCATCAGGATCCCAAAACCCAGCGCCACACCAGCGAGCGCGAGAACAAGCGAGCGGGGAGAAATGTCGGGGCCGCGCCCGCAGAACCGGGCGTTGCCAGCCAGGAGGGCCGCGACCAACCACGCCGCCCAGATGGTTCCAGATTCGGAAAGCGATGCCATTCCCGCGAGCATCGCGAGCACCCCAGCCACCGGCCCGGCAACCGCGAGGATGCGGGAGGGCAACTGGCTTGCGGCGAAGACCAGGAGCGAACATTCGACGGCCAGGATGACCGCGAGGCTGTTGCCGGTGAAGCGGATCAGGATCGCGAGGGTGATGAAAAAAAGGCCCTTGGCCAGCCAGGCCGAACCGGTCGGGGTGCCCGCTCCGTAAACCTGCCTGGCGGCCAGCGAGAGCCCGATCTGGACGAGGCCGAAGACCAGCGAGACGATCCAAAGGCTGTCGTGGTGGGCCGAGGAAATGGCGAACGCCGCCAGGCAGAAGAAAGCGGCGTCGTTGAGGGTCGAGAAAACCACGCGCGCCGCCCCCGCGACTTTCGGGCCGGTCGCGAGAAACGCGCCCGCCGTGAAGACGATCCAGTAAACGGACAGAAAGCCCAGTCGCAGGGTGAGATCCGCATCGCCGGACGCATGCACCTCCCAGAACTTCCAGTTTTTGGCGAGCTGCCAGGCGAAGTAGGACCAGTAAGTCGCCGCCAGGGCCAGAAAAGGCACGGCCATCCAGCGTTTGCGGGTCATCAGCACCACCGCGGCAACCCCGAGAATCGCGTTCGAGGAGAGCGTGAAATACGCGATCGGATTGACCGCGGAGGCATAGAAAGCGAGGAGGATCGCCAGCGCGGCCGTGGACTGGGAGTTCCGCCGGTCGGCCATCCAGCCGATGACGCCCGCAATCGCGACAAGGAACAGCCCGGCAACCAGCGGGCTGCCGATCACTTTGAGCGAGGGAACGAAATACGCTGCGTAGGTCGTGTAGTAAATCGCCGCCATGCCGCCGGCGATCAGGATCCCCGCGTAGCTCCGCAGCGATTCGCGCCCGCGCTCGATCAGCAGCCCGGTCGCGCACAGCGTCCCTCCGGCCAAATAGAGGAGCCCGAGTTTTGCGACGGAGCCGAAATTTTCGACAAGGCTTTTCCAAGCATAATTGGCGAGGAAGACCAGCCCGGTGAGCACGATCACGATCCCGATCCGCGCCAGCCAGACCGTGCCGACCCGCATTTCCAGCGAGGCCTCGGGAGCTTTGGAAACTTGCGGAAGCGGCACAGGCGGAGCCGCGGCGACCGGCGGCGCGACAGCCTCCTGTTCGCCTGCCGCCTCGATAGGCAGAGGCGGTGGAATTGGCGGGGCCTGCGGAGTAGGCGGGGCGACGGGTGGAGGAACCGGCGGCTGCTCGGGCTCCTGCGGAGGCCCATACCGCAGGCTCAGCTTCAACTCGGCCAGCGTCTCGTCCAGCCCGGCCAGTTCCTGCCGGAGCAGCGACTGACGGCGTTCGAGGGCATCCAGCCTGGCTCGCACATCGTCGTTCATCCTGCCAGCAAGCCTTTCTCGCGGGCATCTGTCAACCCGGAGTGCGCGAACCTTTCAGGCGGGGATTAAGACCCCGACCGCCTCGGCCGACGGCTGGCCGGTGCCGCCCCGGGCGCGGCGGCTGATGAGTGGACGGAGAGCGTCCGGCGGGACGCTGAGCCAGCGCGCCTCCGAGGCCGGCATCGCCTCCACCAGATCGAGTAGGACATCCGGATCCCGCTCCACCGCATTGGAAATCTGCCCTTTCGTGAGCTGGATCGAATTGCATGAGGTCCGTGCCAGGATGTAATCCAGATCGCCTTTGAGCAGATCGAATTGATCTTCGCTTAGAAGCATAGCGGCCTCCATTCCTGGCGTCGGTGAAAGTTCAGCTCCTTGTGGGGAGATGTGGAAGAAAGCACGGGGGGACGTCCATCCGACCAGGCATCGTATCGGCAAAAGGACGCGCGCCATTGCGAGGACTTTGTAATCAGGCCCTGAGGATCAACCAGCCGGGCGGGGATGCGGGCCTCGGCGGTCCAGCCCGTGGTGGTGATCGCCGACCGGCTGGTAAAGCCGGGCGGGCGGATCGTCACGTTGGAGGGAGACAGGGATTTGTTTTTCATGGCATCATAGCGATCGCAACCGATGTGGAGGTGCAGGCGGTGGTTGCCAGGAGTCATGTGCATTTCCGTGTAAAACCCGGCATCCTTCGCTTCCAGAAAGATCTCAAAGACATCACCCATTTCCCAGAGATGCTGGGAATCCGCCGTGGCGTTGGTCAAGACATCCTCGTCCTCCATGTCGCTACGAACCAGAAGCTCCTCCGGACTCCAGGCGATCCGCACTTCGGTCTTCGGGTTCGGGGTTCCGGGCGGCCAGGAATAATCGAGGAGAACCGGCGTGGACTTATCCAGCGAGATGCTGTCCTGGACATGTGTTGCGGGGATGTTCATTTCAGAGCCGGATTTTCAATTGGAGGATAAGCCGTGGCGGAGAGTGTTCATTGTTGGGGAGATTCTTTCAATATTTTCGAGCAAGAGCAATGCCGGGAGGCCGTGAAAAAAGTTCGTCGCTTTTGCGTTGTCAACGGGTGTGGGAATCCGGCAATGTGATCCGTTGTGCTCGAACTCAAGGATGTGACATTATTTATCGGCAGCGGCGACGACGTCCGCCCGCTCCTCGCCGATGTTTCGGTTGCCTTTCCCAAAGGTCACTTCGGGGCGATTATCGGCCCGTCGGGCTGCGGGAAAAGCACCCTGCTCAAAGTCATCTCCGGCATCGCACCCGGCGAGGAGGAGGGCGCGATATTCTGGAACGGACGCAATGTGGCGGAGGAGGATTTTTCCCCGTCGGAAATCGGCTACGTGCCGCAGTTCAGCATCGCCCACGAGGAGCTGACCGTCCGCGAATGTGTGTCGTACGCGATGCGGCTCCGGGTGCGGGGTCTGGATGCGCGGGCGCTCGGGGAGGCGGTTGGTCATGTGCTCAAAGAGGTGGGGATGGCCGAGTTTGACGACCGTCTGGTGAGTGTGCTTTCGGGAGGGCAGCGGCGGCGTCTGGCGCTGGCGATGGAACTCGTCAGCAAACCGGCGATGCTTCTTTGCGATGAAGTGACCAGCGGCCTGGATCCGCAGTCCGAAGACGAGATCGTGCGTCTTCTGCATGGGCTCTCGCGCACGGGAGGCAGGGTGGTACTTTCGGTCACGCACAGCCTGCGGCATGTCGAGCTCTACGACTCCGTGCTGGTGCTTTACGAGGGGGTGGTCGCCTATCACGGCCCGCCCCAGTTTCTCACGCATTATTTTCGCGCCGACGACGCGCTGGACCTCTACAAGCAACTGGAAGTCCGCTCGGGCAAGGAGTGGGCGCATTCGTGGAAAAAGCACAGGCAGGCTTTTTCCGAGACCCGCGGCGGAAGGGACATGGCCCAGCCGGTGAGTTATGACAGCGCGGCCATCGAAGCCGCCCCCGCAACCGATGCCGACACAGCGGCACCCCCGCTTTCGACATTGCTTCCCGGACCGGGGGCGATCAGCCAATTCCTCACCCTGCTCTCCCGCCGGATGAAGATTTTTTTCCGGAACCGCGCTCAGCTCGCCCTCCAGCTCGGCCTGATTTTTGGGTTTCCGGTGCTGGTTGCGATCTTTGCCTGGAACGGACTGCCTGCGGTGAAGAACCTGCGCATGGGGCTCGGGCTCGAT
>Ga0118677_10012741_pt1 | contig 12263 bp, 11 predicted proteins | sample AliMusrvi5mmetaG_FD_86154 | JGI IMG/M metagenome (GOLD analysis project Ga0118677, IMG submission 86154)
CCTCGGAATGAATTCGTGAAAGCGTTTCGAGGTTCCGTTCGACAAACTCCCCGGCAAAAATGAGATCCAGAGGCGGGTATCCGCAGATCGCCAACTCGGGCGCAATGACCAGCTCCGCTCCTTGGGTAACCAACGTCCTGTATGAATCGATAATCTTCTGCCCATTGCCGGGCAGATCTCCAACGGTCGTGTTGATCTGTGCAAGGCCGACCTTCATGAAGGCATACTACCAGAATCCCCATTGTCTTGTGGCACAAATGTAGCATCCAAGCGCTAGATTGGCGACAGCGTGTGCCACCACACAGGCAGCGAGACTTCGGGTGCGAACTGCGAGAAGGTTGAGCAAGATCCCGGTTGCAAGCGCCGGAAAGAAATCAGCCCATTGGTGAACAAGGGCAAAGGCACCGGTCGTGACTAGGAAGGACGTCCGGTTGCAAGCCCCAAAGGGAAGTGATGTGAAATTCTCTCTCACTAGGTATCGAAGGAGAAAACCCCGCCAGAAAATTTCCTCCACCAGGGGCACGACTACCACGAGGCGCGTGAAGCGCGCCGCCAAAATCCAAGAACTCAATCCCGGGACGACCCCTGGATCAAAACCTACGGTTCTGTAAGGCTGATGAAACACCTCCTGGGGCAGAACCCAGAGCCCGAAAATCAGTAGCCCTGCTAAGGCTCCCAGCAAAATCCTCCCGAGGGTGCTATTTCCAAAGTCATAGACCCGGTGGAACCAAAGTAGGGCCGCGGCACATACGACTGTCTGTATCGGGTAGATCCAATACATAGGATCGAGAGCAACCCCGGCAAAGCTTGTGACGCCGAGCGACTTGGCTGCTGAAACTGCTGCCAAACCCGCCATAAAGAGGCCAAACGGGAGAACATATGCCAGAAGATCCTTGCGGGTTGTATTCACTCTCCTTGGCTACCAGCTATCTTTCTCAGATGGGAGTCTGAAGATTTGCAATCGCGAAGTGAGTGATTGATGCTGAGCTTCTCTTAGCCTTTGTTGTCTCCTTTCCCATTCTTCATTCTCACCCTTCCCTGATTCATCCCCCCTGTTCATGGCTCCAAAAAAACCCACCGGGTTTCTTCCCCTTCTGGGCTCCCATGTTCCTACGATCGGAGGAGTAGCAACGTCCATTGACCGCGGTGCGGGGATCGGTTGCACGGCGATTCAGATTTTCGTGAAGAACAACATGCAGTGGTTTGCAAAGCCTTTGTCAGAGGCCGAAGTCGCCTCCTTTGTTGAACACCCCCTCCGCAAGCGACTAGGCGCTGTCGTCGCCCACGCCGGCTATCTCATTAACCTTGGAGTCGAGGGTACTGAAAATCATGAGAAATCACTCCTCTCCCTGTCCAATGAGATGATCCGCTGTGAACAGCTTGGCATCCGGTCTCTGGTTCTCCATCCCGGAGCCCATCTTGGGGCTGGAACAGAGGCCGGCATTTCTTGTGTGGTGCGGAATCTCAACCTCCTGCATGCAAAACATCCGGCGCTAAAGGTCACCATAACCCTTGAAACTACGGCCGGACAGGGGAGTTGCCTTGGATCACGCTTCGAAGAGATTGGTGCCATCCTTGAGGGCGTTGCCGAACCAGGTCGGCTTGCCGTCTGCCTCGATACCGCCCATGTCTTTGCGGCAGGCTATGACCTTTCCGCCCCCCGGGGGGCGGAGAAAACCTTCGCCGAATTTGACCGCGTGATCGGGCTGAATCGCCTCTCGGTTCTGCACATCAACGAATCCAAGTCCGCCCTCGCCTCACGGGTGGATCGTCACGACAATCTCGGGAGGGGAAAAATCGGCCTGGATGCATTCCGGTGGATCATGCGAAGCGGCGAGATGTCGGAAATCCCCAAGATCCTAGAAACACCGAAGGGTAAAGAGCTTGCCGAGGATGTCGAGGCGATGGCCATTCTAAGGAGTTTTCTTTTGTAAGCATCTAGGATATGGGCATGCCTAGGCTCTAATCGGTTTGCATTTTCACTCACCTGATTCTAAAACTCACCAGATGAATGACGAAAACTCCTCTTCCTACGCGAACGCCTACCGACAGTATTCCAGAGATACCGTTCTTGAGAGCCGCGAACTCCAGGTCGAAAGGAAATTTTTCCGCTTTGAAGTCCGTGAAAATGACCGCGGTCGCTTCCTTCGCATCACGGAGGAAAATCAGGGACGCAGAAACACCGTGATCGTCCCCGACTCGGGCTTTGAGGAGTTCGCCAGAGTCCTCGGCGAAGTTCTTCCTCCCCAGACGGGAGAGCGGTAGTCGCCTTCATGGCGACACATGGGATGACGGGATCTTCCGGTGGTGAGTCCTCCCACGGCGACATGCTCCCGACAATGTCTGCTTCACTCTGTGGTGCATGCGGTATGTGCTGCGATGGAGTACTCTTTCACTCTGTTGAACTGCAGGTCCGGGATAATCCCCGCCACCTTGCCTCTCTTGGCCTGAAACTTCGTCGCAGGAAAGGGATAGAGTTCTTTCGTCAACCCTGCTCCGCACTCCGGTCGACCCAGGAGGGTTGTTCATGCGGCATCTATGAGGAGCGACCCACCCGGTGCCGTATCTTTATCTGCAGGCAACTCCAGGGAGTCACCTCCGCAACGATCACCCAATCCGAGGCCCTTGCCAAGGTTGTTGAAGCCAGACGCCTGATTTCGGCAGTTCATGAGCTGATGGATCAGATCGGGGAGACGAATCCAAGACGCGGACTTGCTCACCGGGTAGCTCATTCTTTGACCACTCCGGAACGAACCGAGCTGCATGACTGCCTTGAGAAGACCATGCGTCAATTGGAGGCTCTGCTGGACAAGGATTTCCGGTAACCCTGACTCGGCGAGGCTTCAGTTGGCGGGCGCCCTCTATTTATTCACATCGGCGTCGCGCTCGCTTAAACCGTTGCGCCAACCGTGAAGCCAGATTTCATCGGATGTTACGGAATCGTCACGGAAAAGGCCCTTATCTGGCCTTGATCAGAGTATGTTCCACGGATTGAGAGGGCATTCCTCTAGTAAAAGGTGGTTGAAAGAGCTTCTTTGTGATGGCTGTTCCACATGGATAGATTCAAAGAAGATCCACGATTCACACAAGTTATTCACAAGGGATGAACAGGGTGTAGCAAGTGGCTTTAGTCACTTCATCTGGAGGCTTTTAGAAAAGTTTTTTTTAAATCTTGGGTGCGGCGTATGGCTTACGGGTGATGTAGAAGGTTACTGCAACCCGTATGCGTCGAAAAACTCTTTGAAAGTCCAGAGGTTCACCTAGTTAGGCTGTCCGACCATGACAGGCCTTATACTTCTTGCCGGAACCGCAAGGGCAGGGATCGTTACGGCCAGCTTTAATCACCTGTTTCTGCACCGGCGCTCCCTGGATGGCTTGTTCAAATCCCAGATCCGCCTGGGCAAGACCTGCCGGAGGCATGGCGGCGGGATTGGGTTGACCGTCGACGCGAGCCGGCTCGAGAAGATCCTTCTGCATCAGGTGTCGCGGCAGCGATGCGAGCAATTGCTCGAAAGCCTGAAGGTTGGTGGTGCTTCGGAAGAGATTATTTAGAACCTCGTTTTTGATGCTCTCCATGAGTTCGACAAACATGGCATAAGCTTCGGTCTTATACTCGGTGAGCGGATCCTTCTGGCCATAGGCGCGTAGATATACCGCCTCGCGAAGTCCGTCCATGGCGTAAAGGTGCTCCTGCCAGAGGCGGTCGACAGCATTGAGGATGACATATTTCTCAAGTCCGGATCGTGCTGCGGCATCCTCAATGGCGGCCTTGCGGTCATAGGCATCTAACAATGTTTTTGCCAACCATTCGCCGTTTGCCTCGATCTCGCGTGTTTCAAAGGCACATTTCTCCTTCGTTAGTCCGACAGGGAAAGTACTGTTGACCCACTGGAGGAGTCCCGCCACATCTGGTTCCGAGTCACTGCTTTCAGTCGTCAAAAAAGCTGAAACCTTCTTAGGGACAACCTCGCTGATAACCTCGTGGATCAGGAGGCGAGGATTCTCGGCATCCATGACCTCGTTGCGATAGCCATACACCACTTCCCTCTGCTGGTTCATGACATCATCGAACTCGAGCGTTCTACGTCGCATGAGGTAGTTGCGCTGTTCGACCCTTTTCTGGGCCGTTTCGACACTCCTGTTGAGCCATGGGTGCTCAAGTTCCTCGCCTTCCTTCATTCCAAAGGTCTCCATGATTTTGGTCATGCGGTCGCTGGCGCCGAAATTTCGCATGAGGTCGTCCTCAAAGCTGATGTAGAAACGCGAACGTCCCGGATCACCCTGACGGGCACAGCGACCGCGGAGCTGCCGATCGATGCGGCGCGACTCGTGACGCTCTGTGCCGAGTACGAATAGACCTCCCGTCTCTGCTACCCCTTCACCGAGTTTGATGTCTGTGCCACGGCCGGCCATGTTGGTGGATATGGTAACGGCGCCTCGCATGCCGGCCCGTGAGACGATCTCAGCCTCCTGCATGTGAAACTTGGCGTTGAGCACAGTGTGGGGAATCTTCTCCCGCTTTAGCATCCGGCTTAATACCTCGGAGGACTCCACGCTCGCCGTACCGACAAGGATGGGTTGTCCGCGTGCATGGGACGCTTTGATCTCCTCGATCGAGGCAGCGAGTTTCTCGCGGCGGGTTTTGTATATCCTGTCGTTTTCATCCACTCGCGCAACCTTGCGGTTGGTAGGAATGACCGTTACGTCGAGGCTGTAGATGTCATGAAACTCATTTGCTTCTGTCTCCGCTGTTCCTGTCATGCCTGAAAGCTTCTCGTAAAGCCGGAAGTAGTTCTGGATGGTGATGGTGGCCATCGTCTGCGTTTCCCTGTCGATTTGAACCCCTTCCTTTGCCTCGACCGCCTGATGGAGACCGTCGCTCCAACGGCGTCCGGCCATCTTTCGCCCGGTGAAGGTATCGACGATGACAACCTTGTTCTCCTCGACGACATACTCAACGTCCTTCTCGTAGAGACAGTAGGCCTTCAGAAGTTGGGCGATGTTGTGCATCCGCTCCGCAGCCGTGTCGCAGTGTTGCTGGCAGGCAGCCTTCTTTGCGGCCTTCTCGGTGTCTGACAAAGTTGAGTCGGTCTCGATATCGGCGAACTCCGTTAAGAGATCGGGCAGAACAAATGCATTCGGGTCGTCGGGGTTGAGGAAATTCCGTCCCATCTCAGTGAGATCAGCCTCCTGCTGCTTCTCTTCAATCGTGAAGTAGAGTTCTTCCTTTAAGGCCACCAGGGCGTCCTTGGACGTGTCCTGATAGAAGGAAAGCTCGGCCTTGTCTGTTAGGCGACGCAGTTCGGGATCCTCCATCGCTCTTAAGAAGCCTTTATTCCGAGGTTGCCCCAGTTTCACCTTGAAAAGTGCCAGACCAGCGGTCTCCTTATCCCCCTTTTCCAGAAGTTCCTTGGAGTCGGCGATGAGTCTGTTGACCAACGCAGTCTGCTTGCGGACGAGTTGTTCAACAAGAGGCTTGAAGCGGTCGTACTGATGGGTCGAGATCGTAGCCGGCCCGCTGATAATCAGCGGGGTGCGGGCTTCGTCGATCAAGATGGAATCCACCTCGTCGACTATGGCGTAGTAGTGGCCTCGTTGCACCTGCTGCTCGCGGCTTGTGGCCATACCATTGTCACGGAGATAGTCAAAACCGAACTCGCTGTTGGTTCCGTAGGAAATGTCACATTCATACTGTGCACGCCGCTCTTCAGGGGATTGATCATGTTGTAGGATAACTGTGGATAGACCCAGGAATGCGTAGAGTTGACCCATCCATTCCGCATCACGGCGGGCAAGGTAGTCGTTGACTGTCACCAAGTGGACGCCGCGACCCGTAAGGGCATTGAGATAAACTGCAAGGGTGGCTACAAGCGTCTTCCCCTCGCCTGTGGCCATCTCTGCTATGCGCCCCTTGTGAAGCACAATCCCGCCGATGAGCTGCACATCGAAATGGACCATGTTCCAAGTCACGGGCTGGTCACATACAGTGAACTGCATCCCGCACATGCGTCGGGCGGCATTCTTCACGACGGCAAATGCTTCGGGGAGAATCTCGTCCAGTCGCCTCCGGAGGATTTCGTCATCCTTTATCTGCGAGAGTTCGGTTTTCCAAGTGGAGGTTTTGTCCCGTAGAACCTGATCGGGTTGGGATTGCAAGGCTGTCTCAATCTCGTTGATCCGGGCAACGATCGGCAGCATCTTGCGCACTTCGCGCTGATTCTTCGATCCGACAATTTTTTTTAAAATCCAGTTTAACATGAAAAGGGGCCCGGTTAGTGGATCCGGGCGGATGGTCACTAAACCTTAATGATGGAGCGGGGGCAACGCAGAATCCCTCTTAGCATGGTGAGCTTTCTCGCCGTTCTGAGAAAAAGGACTTGAGAAGCTGGCCTGTTTGTTCTGCGAGCACCCCACCCGTGATCTGGCAGTGGTGATTGAGGCCAGGCATCTGGAGGATGTTGATCAGTCCCCCCGCCGCCCCACCCCTGGGATCATGACAGCCAAATACAACCCTTCGCAGGCGTGCGTGGACTAGTGCCCCCGCGCACATTGGGCATGGCTCCTTTGTCACATAGAGATCACAATCGTTGAGCCGCCAGTCCCCGATTACACTTTCAGCTTGGGTGATGGCCAGCATCTCTGCGTGGGCCGTGGCATCCTTGAGTGTCTCAACCTGGTTGGCAGCTCGCGCGATGATTCGCCCTTCCTTTACAATTACGGCACCAATAGGAACCTCTTGGGCTTCATAGGCTTTCAGGGCCTGTCTAAGGGCCTGACCCATGTAGTAGTCGTCGCTTGCAAGGTCAATGACATGCTCCGTGTCGTTGGTCTCAACGCTCTGATGGTTTCGTAAATCCGTCATGGCTCATTTACCTTGGCCCACGGAAATTCATTGTGCAGAGAGGCTGCTGAAGAAGACATCCCCGGTGCCGTGTGTCGCTTGAGGATAACATCCGGCTTTGAAATAATTCAGGAAAGGCCAGAAGGCAAGGGATCGATCCACTTTCAGCTGGTTGTTTGCCCAAACCTTGAGTCTCCCACCGTCCACGACAACATCGATTTTCACGGGGCTGGAGCCGAGCCCCTTCACGAGAAGAGTCGAGTCGTTTTCGTGTCCGCTACTGTCCGTCTTTATGATGGCTACCAGATCCCCACCATTAAGAGCTACTCGCAGGAGCGGAGGCGCATTGGTTTTTTGGGGCGTCATTCCATGGATTTGAACCAGGGTGACCTTGTCGGGGGAGAAGTGGGAAAAGGCCCTAACAACTGCATAAAGGGCGTGATGCTCCTTGCTGTCCCAGTTCGGAAGATGCCGCAGTTCCGAACGAACATACTCTGTATTCGGTGTGTGTCCCTTGTCTGCAGCATCCAGATGAAAACACATTTCACGAGCACTATTGAGGTAGAAGTAGGGTGAGCTATAACCGGCAAGTTCCCTGATTTCCAGGGGACCAGGAACGTCCAGCTTCCATTGTTGAAGATCAAAGACAGCCGCCGGCGGCAATGCATTGGTGGTAGAGCTTGCCCAAAGCAACCCTCCTGTAAGGACGAAGAATAAAGTGACCAGAAGTATGCGACTTTTCATTGAGATGGATGGACTGGGGTGATGAAGATCCCATTTCGAGGATAGCCTAAGCAAGAATACCTCGCTAGAAAATGCCCCATGCATCCTTCCCTCATAGCCCCATCAATTCTAGCCTGTAATTTTGCAATTCTTGGTGAAGAAGTTTCCGCCATAACAGCCGCAGGTGCCGACTGGATTCACTGTGATGTCATGGATGGTGACTTCGTGCCAAACATTTCTTTTGGAGAACCGATCGTATCAGCCGCTGGTCGCCATACCGATCTGCCCCTGGATGTTCATCTCATGATCCAGAGACCCGACCGTTATATTGAGCAGTTTATGAAAATTCGGGGCGTAGCCTCGGTGACCTCGCATCTGGAAGCAAACCACGACGCAGGAATCACCCTAGATCTGGTGCGTGCCGCCGGAAAAAAAGCGGGGATCTCAATCAAGCCTGGAACTTCTCTTGACCAGACCCGCCCACTGTTCGGCAGATTCGATCTCTTGCTGATCATGACTGTGGAGCCCGGGTTTGGAGGACAATCTTTCATTTCTGAGATGCTTGAAAAGATCCGCCAAGCAGACGTACTAAGAAAGGAACTCGGGCTCGATTTCCTGATTGAAGTAGATGGTGGCATCAATGTGGAAACGGCCGCCCTGTGCCGCGAGGCGGGCGCTGACGTCATGGTTGCCGGAACTTCCGTTTTTAAAGCTGCAGACTTGTCCGCAGAGATCCGTAACTTGCGGGGTTAGTTGTTCCTTTTGAGCGTCGTTGCAAGGTTCCCCCTTTCCGCAATAGATCGGGGGTTCTTTGTCTGGGTAAAGGATCTACTAAATATGGATCGCCTTGCCGTGCGCCGCCTCTGTCGCCTCAAATATCGCCTCGCTGAGTGTGGGATGAGCGTGAATTGTGGAGGCTATATCGTCATAGGTCGCCTCAAGTGTGATGGCGAGTCCCATCTCCGCGATCATTTCCGTCGCATCGGCGCCAATAATGTGGGCACCGACGAGTTCACCGTGAGGTTCATTGAAAAGGAGCTTCACAAAACCATCAGGCTCCCCAACCGCAAGGGCCTTGCCACTGGCTTGAAATGGGAACTTACCGACCTTCAGGGTTAATCCCTTTTCCTTGGCCGCGCGTTCGGTAAGGCCGACGCTTGCCACCTGTGGTTGGCAGTAGGTGCAACCCGGAAAGGTCCGCTTGCGCGCCGGAATGCGTTTCCCGAACATTCCCTCAACGGCCTGAACCGCCTCCCAACTCGCGACGTGGGCCAACCATGGGGGCCCGATGATATCACCTGCGGCATAAACACCGGGAATGCTGGTTTCGTACCGATCGTTGACAGCGAGGTATCCCCGGTCATCCAGCTTGAAGGGCGCCGCACCACCCGGTAGTAGCGGTGAGACGCCGATAGCCACGAGCGCAACATCTGCCGAAAGGGTTTCGTTTGCGCCGCCGGAAACGGTGATCTTTACGCCACTCTCTTTTCCGCTGAGCGCTTCAGCCTTCTCAACTTTGGTTCCGGTCAGGATGCGGATTCCTTGCTTTGCCAGGGATTTCTCCAGAGAAAGCGAGATCTCTGTATCCTCCACCGGCAGTATGTTGGGCATCATTTCTACGATCGTCACCTTTGTGCCGAAAGCGTTAAAGAAGTAGGCGAACTCGACGCCGATCGCTCCCGCTCCTATTACGACCAACTCCTTCGGCTGCTTCGGCAGGACGAGAGCGTGGCGACTTCCGATGACGCTTGTTCCATTGAAGGGAAAGCCGGGCATTGCACGTGTGACAACGCCAGTGGCAACGAGGATTTTTGCAGCGGTAAGACTTTGCTCCATGCCGTCGGCTCCCTTGACTTCGACAATGCCTGTCTTGGGAACGCTCGCATCTCCCTTGATGTAATCGACCTTGTTTTTCTTAAAGAGAAACTCAATTCCACCAGCGAGTTTGTCGGCTACCTTTCGGGAGCGCCCTATTACCTTATCCCAGTCATATTTGAGCCCGGTGACCTCAAGACCGAAATCAGCAGCATGATGTCCTATGAGTGAATAAAGTTCGGCATTCTTTAGCAAAGCCTTTGTGGGAATGCATCCCCAGTTGAGGCATGTGCCTCCGGCACGCTCCTTTTCAACAACTGCGACGCGCTTGCCGAGTTGTGCTGCTCGGATGGCTCCGACGTAGCCGGCGGGCCCTCCGCCAATTACAATGAGATCGTATGGTGTCGTGGACATAGTGGTAAAGAGATTCAGCACCATGAGCCTTTGCGTCAAAAAGATTCTCTGCTGTTTTTTTGGATGAGCTTTTTTGGAATTCTGCGGCTATGCTAACAACATGGAAGTCACTCTCTCTATGATTCGTGATATTCCCATCTTCCATCTCTCCGGTCGTCTGGATGCTTTAAGTGTCCCAGTTCTTGAGGAGAGGTTGAAACCTCTGCTGGATGGGACCGCTCAGCGGGTGATCTTCGATTGCTCGGCTTTGAGCTATGTGAGCAGTGCCGGCCTAAGGGTTTTTGTCACCTTGCAACGACATCTTTCACAGCTTAAGGGGGGTGTGGCTTTCGCTTCACTCAGCAGCTTTGTGGCTGAAGTGTTTGCCATGACGGGTCTGGATGCCCTCTTTATCATTGGGAGTACCTCGGAAGAGGCTGCCGCAAAATTACTTGCTCCCGTTAGTCCTTAGTCGCTCGAGAGCTGCCGTTTTCTCGATCCATACCATTAGCACAGCAATATCAGCCGGGGTGATCCCGCTGATCCTTGATGCTTTTCCAAGGGTTTCCGGGGCGAAATCACGAAGCTTTTGCCGCGCTTCCAATCGCAGACTTGGGATGGATGCATAATCCATTGAGGTGGGGATTTGTTGGTCTTCCTGGCGTCGGTGGCGTTCTATCTGCTCCTGTTCTCGCACTAGATAGCCCTCGTACTTCAAATCGGTTTCCACCAAACTCCAGATTTCGGGCTTGTATCGCTGATAGAGATCCATGGAAATGCCCTCTGCCTTGTTCTCCGGCCGTCTCAGCCACTGTTTTAACGGGATTCCATCCTGTTGCAGGGCGTTGAGCTCATTCTTCAGGTTCTGTAGATCGCCGGATTTTTGTTTGAACGCTCGAGTCCGCTCTGGTGACGCCATTCCTATTTCTAAAGCCTTTCCAGTCAACCTGATATCACAATTATCCTGACGTAAACGGAGGCGGTATTCTGCCCTGCTGGTGAACATTCTGTAGGGCTCCTCCGTTCCCCGCGTCACCAGATCATCAATCATGACACCGATGTATGCGTCATCTCGTCCGAGAATGAGGGGGGGTTTCTTTTGGACTTTAAGGGTCGCGTTTATTCCTGCCATAAGTCCTTGTGCTGCGGCTTCCTCATAACCTGAAGTACCATTGATTTGCCCGGCGAAGTAAAGCCCTCCTATTCTTTTGGTTTCCATTGTGGAATAAAGTTGGCGAGGAGGACAGTAGTCATACTCCACGGCATACCCTGGACGTAAGATATCGGCATTTTCCAAGGAAGGAATGGATCGAATGAATTCCAGTTGTACTTCGTAGGGTAGGCTTGTTGAGACGCCGTTGACATAGACTTCTCCAGTATGTCTTCCCTCGGGTTCCAAAAAAATCTGATGCCGGGCTTTGTCTGCAAAATTGACCACCTTGTCCTCTATGGACGGACAATACCGTGGACCCACTCCGTCGATGACCCCTGAATAGAGAGGGGATTGATGCAGGTTTTCGCGAATGATTTTGTGGGTTTTTTCCGTCGTGTAGGTAATCCAGCAAGGGATTTGTTCCACATGGAACAATCCTTCACTAAATTTATTCAACGTATGAACATCATGCAGTTCGCGTATGATCGTTTCAGGAATATGAGAAAACGTCGGGGGAGGGGTATCACCATCCTGGCGTTCACATCGCGAAAAGTCGATCGACTTTGCAAGTAGACGACACGGAGTTCCTGTCTTGAAGCGACTAATCTCAAACCCAAGATCCTTAAGATTGTCACTCAGTGTGGAGCTAGAATCACCCATTCTACCACCTGTTTGCGTTCGCAACCCAACATGAAGGAGCCCCCTCATGAATGTTCCTGTTGTAATAATCACACTCGGGGCCATAAATTGGAGACCTAAGTTGGTCACCACACCCTGCACATGATCCCCTTTGACAAGAATTTCTGTAATGTTTGCCTGGCTAAGTGTAAGATTTGGACTTCCCTCTAAAATCGCCTTCACCCGGAATTGGTATGCTTTCTTATCACACTGGGCACGAGGCGATCTTACGCTTGGCCCTTTTGATGAGTTAAGCATACGAAATTGAATGCCTGTTGCATCGGCATTTAGTCCCATAATTCCTCCTAAAGCATCGATCTCACGGACAATGTGTCCCTTTGCAAGTCCTCCAATTGCTGGATTGCATGACATCTGTCCTATGGTATCGGCATTCTGGGTCAGGAGTAGTGTCTCAGCTCCCATGGTCGCCGCCGCTGCTGCCGCTTCTATTCCTGCATGTCCAGCACCGACGACAATGACGTCAAATTGTTTGGGAAAAATAAACATATCTGGTGTTGTTCCATATGGAACAAATTTATAAATACTTTAATATAATTTACTTACAAACAATTGTTTCTCTAATAGTCTTTCTTGGCAATCTGTGAACCCGATGGGAATGGGCGTGCCTAACCGTGTAATTAATGTTTCATGGAACAGATT
>Ga0118677_10012742_pt1 | contig 12263 bp, 10 predicted proteins | sample AliMusrvi5mmetaG_FD_86154 | JGI IMG/M metagenome (GOLD analysis project Ga0118677, IMG submission 86154)
GAGCTTGAAAAAGAGGCAACTTGTGCAAATTTTGCACAAGTTCGCCAAGAGGGCGCCCGTCAAGTCAACCGTAACATACGCTACTACAACCTCGACATGATTCTCTCGGTCGGTTACCGGGATATTCCGGAAACGCCTTCGCCCAGCTCACATAGTAATAAGCCAGCATCTGATAACCGCTAAAGCTTTTACCTGCAATAAGCGGCACGCTGTAGCCCTCTTTCTCCGGGCTGATGCCATCGCCGCACAGCAAGCCTATTTGCAATCGGTAACGCTTTTTATGGCTTCGAGCTGGTAGTCGAGGGTTGAATTCAGCTAAAAAACGGTGTGCCGATGCGGCTTTTTTTAAGCACAGGAACAGTTTCCAGATCAATCGCAAGTGGGAAAGAGGGTATGCTATAGGGCATGGCTGGTTACATATGAAAAGAAAATGGCCTTTTTCTATACATGTCGTTCTGCTCCTTTGCTTTTGCATTCACTTTCGGTGATGAACATGGCCAGATTGATAAAATATTTCGTTTGACCACTACAACGGAGGGCGACCACAAGGGTCGCCCCTACGGCGCAATAATGGATAATCTGTTTTGGGTATGGCATGTTTTATTACGGACTCAATTTTTGTGAAGCGCTTATTATGTTTTACTTCCTTCAGAAATCATCTTTTTTTGGCATTTTCCCTGATGGATAGAAGTGGAATTACAAAAGCAACTGTTGCGGCTGTCATCGCTCCGGATAGGTCAAGACGTTCAACGGTGCTCCTTACCCGCAGGAGTGTCAATCCCTTTAAAGGATGCTGGTGCCTGCCTGGAGGGCATATTGATGCAGCAGAAACAGCACTTGCCGCTGTTGAGAGGGAAGTAGCCGAGGAGACCGGCCTTGAGTTCATCGACCCGCTGTTTCTTACTTACTGTGACGAAATCTTTCCTGAATACGGCTTTCATGCTGTTGCACTTTGTTTCTATGGTATCGGGCAGGGAGCTTTACAGTTGATGCCTGATGAGGTTCAGCAGATTGCATGGTTCCCCCTTCATGAGGCACTTGAGCAGCCTCTTGCTTTCAATCACTTACAGATACTTCAGTACTATGCGCAACACCTTCCGCAGTAACCATTTCCTGCTTTTTTTCTTCACTCTGCTGCTCTTCATGGAGTCGGGATGCAGCCGTCTACAGAACAATAGTAACGATCATCCGACAGGCAAACTCCGCATTATAAGCCTTGCACCCAGCCTTACAGAGATGCTTTTTGCCATTGGGGCAGGCGACCAGCTTGTAGGCAGAACAAATGCGTGCGACTGGCCGGCTGCAGCGGCGAAAATACCGGTTATTGGAGCATTCGGACGGCCATCGCTTGAACTGCTTGCCTCCATACACCCTGATCTGGTTATTGATGTTGATCTGGCCGATAAAGAGACCGGCAAAAAAATAACCGCACTTGGGATGCGAAGAGAGACCTTTTCCTGCAAGGCCCCGGACGATATCCCTGTGGTACTGAGAAAACTCGGCAAGCTTACCGGACACACAAGAGAGGCCGACAGCCTGGCTATGTCGATCACTACCGGTCTTGCTCAATTCAAAAAGAAGGCTGAAACAGAGCGCAATAAAAACTCGCTCTATCTTGAAATATGGAATGATCCGTTCTGGACGGGAGGACAAGGGAGTTATACCTCTGCGCTTATTGCTTATGCGGGTGGCCGGAATATCGGCGACGCGGTGAAAAAGGAATATTTCGAGATCTCACAGGAGTGGGTTATCCAGAAAAACCCTGACGTGATTGCCTGTATGTATATGGAAAAAAAATCGTCAGCGGCCGACGAGGTAAAGAGCCGTCCCGGCTGGGAGAATATTGCTGCAGTTAAACATGGACGGGTATATGACAGATTCGACAACAGTCTTTTCCTGCGGCCCGGACCGAGAGTCCTCGAGGGAATTGAACAGTTATACAGAACTATCCATGCACAAGGGAAACCAATCCCTTGAATTTTTGAACACTCTCTATCAGAATCGGTGTTAATTTTTTTATCTTTGTGCCTTTAGCGGAACAAAACGATATGCATGCATGAAGCGCTCTCCACTGGTCATTTTACTCCTTACAGTTTTACTGGATTTGATCGGATTCGGCATCGTGCTTCCGCTGCTTCCTACCTATGCCAAGGATCTCGGGGCTAATCCGTTCATGATCGGACTGATTGCAGCGATTTTCTCCATCATGCAGTTTATCTTTTCTCCTCTCTGGGGCAAGTTGAGCGACAAAATCGGTCGACGACCGGTGATGCTGATCAGTATTTTTATCACTGCAGTATCCTATCTTGTTTTTTCCCAGGCGAGCACTATCGGGCTGCTTATTTTCGCGCGTGGACTATCCGGCATCGGATCAGCTAACATTGCTGCAGCTCAGGCATACATCACCGATGTAACAGACAGTAAAAGCCGCTCTGGTGCCATGGGAATGATGGGGGCTGCATTTGGCCTCGGCTTTATCATCGGCCCGATTATCGGAGGTATCCTCAAGCATAATTATGGCATTCAGATGGTAGGATATGTTTCCTCCTCTCTGATCTTTATCGACTTTATTCTTGCCGTCTTTTTGCTTCCCGAGTCCAACAAATTTGCCGAAAAAATAAAATTCGGCTTTTTGAAGAAAAGAAGCGCAGAGAGCGAACCCCGCCGCTCGACATCCATCTTTCTCGGTGAAAAACTGAAAGAGTATGGTGAAGGGCTGAAGCTGGTCTACAGTTCCCGCCCTCTCTTGCTGCTGATGATTGCAAACTATATCTATACCTTTGCCATTGTGAACATGCAGGTGGCATCCATCCTGTTATGGAAAGAGTATTTTTCGGCTACCGACCAGCAGATAGGCTACATTTTTGCCTATGTAGGCATCTGGACAGTCATTGTTCAGGGAGGGCTTATCGGTAAACTTATAAAAAAACTGGGCGAGCACAAGCTTTTCTTCTGGGGTCACCTTTTCAGTTTTATCGGCATCTTTTTTGTTCCATTCGCCCCGCCAACTTCCCTTTTTTCACTGGGGCTTGTCATCCTCTTCTTTTTTGCCGTCGGAACCAGTCTGGTTAACCCGATCAACATGTCCATGATCTCTCTTTACAGCTATAAAGAGAAGCAGGGACAGATTCTCGGTCTGACACAATCTGTCAACTCTTTTGCCCGAATTATGGGGCCATTCAGCGGAAGCATACTCTACGGAATGAATTTTCACGCACCGTATGTTTTAGCCGGGATTCTAACCCTCATAGGGGCAATAATCGCATTCAGCCTGTTCAAGTATAAGATTGAAGCTCTCGGTCATTCAGTTGAAGCCAGTAATGGCTGAACATGCTTCAACATCAACGTTATTGACGATAAGGCGCAAACACTATGAAAATCGGGGTTATAGGAGTCGGGAAACTCGGCGAGTTTCATACAAAGCTTCTCACGGAAATCTCCCGTGACCAGCCTGACATTCTTTGTGCCGGCATATACGACCTCGACACCAGCCGGGTCGAAGAGATGTCGAACAAATATAATGTACCCTCTTTCACCTCTCTTGAACTTTTGGCAAAAGAGTGCGATGCAGCCATTATTGCAACAACAACAAGCTCCCACTTCAACATTGCCTGCGCATTGCTTAAGCAAGGCCTGCACCTCTTTATTGAAAAGCCGATAACAACTACAGTAGAAGAGGCTGATGAACTTATACGCCTTGAGGCAGAAAATCAGGTGCGCATTCAGGTTGGCCATATCGAGCGCTTTAACCCGGCCATTCGTGCAATTGAACCCTATATAGGGCGGCCAATGTATATTCAGGCTGAACGATTGAGCGGTTTTTCCCGTCGCGTTACCGATGTCTCCGTTGTGCTTGACCTTATGATTCATGACATTGATCTGGTTTTATCGCTCGTACCATCCGAAATCAGGCATATTTCCGCATCGGGAGTAAGGGTATTCTCCAATGAGCTCGACATGGCGACAGCAAGGATAGACTTTGTAAACGGTGCGACCGCAAATGTGACCGCAAGCCGCCTTAGCCGCAGCCGCCACCGTAAATTCCGTTTTTTCGGCACGAACCCTAAAAGCTATGCATCACTTGATCTGACAACAGGTAAATCTGAAGTTTTCAGACTGGTAAAAAAAGAGGATGCGTCCTCTAAAAACCCTCTTAAGTCATTTGCTGCCCGTAAAATCCTTGAACAGTTCGGCGAAATTCAGGATGCCATGCAGGGTATGGTACTTGACTATATCCACCCAGAAGTGCCTAAAATAAATGCGTTGCGCGATGAACTTGAACAATTCATCAACACGCTCAAAAACAACACTCCAGTTGCTGTAAGTTCGGCTGACGGACGCAGGGCAATTATGGTGGCAGGGAAAATCACTGCCGAAATAGAAGCCAATGCAGCTGCATCTGATATCGTATAGAGAACACCTCATGACAACACGCTCGTCAAAATCAATTCCTGAAATACTCTACCGTATCGGTGACCTGGCTGATGAAAAAGGCCTTGGCTGTTATCTTGTCGGTGGCTATGTCCGCGACATGGTCATGCAGAGGCCCTGTACCGATATCGATATTATGCTCATCGGCGATCCCGTCCCTTTTGCCAAAACTGTCCGGGACGAACTTCACGGCAGGAATTTTGTTCTGTTTGAACGTTTCCGCACCGCCCAGCTGGAACTGACCGACAAAAAACAGGGAGTGTTCAAAGTTGAACTTGTCGGTGCACGAAAAGAGTCATACAACTCCGACTCAAGAAAGCCGGTTACCCTCATAGGAACCCTCGATGACGATCTTTCACGCCGGGATTTTACTATTAATTCTCTTGCCCTTGTGCTGAACAAAGAGGGTCGTAACCAGATCATTGACCACTTTCACGGGCTCGAAGACATTAACAACCGCATTCTCAGAACCCCGCTGGACGCTGAACAGACCTTTTCCGATGACCCGTTACGCATGATGAGGGCTGCCCGCTTCGCTTCACAGCTTGAGTTCCGGCTCCTGCCTGAAGTGCTTGAAGCAATGAAAGCCATGCGTGAAAGAATCAGAATTGTCTCTATGGAGAGAATCAGTAACGAGTTTTTTAAAATCATGCTTTCGGTGCGCCCTTCCACCGGGCTCATCACCCTTTATGAAACCGGAGTGTTGAAGGAGATCATGCCTGAAGTGGCTGCTATGGCTGGAATTGAGCAGTTTGATGGACTCGGGCATAAAGACACCCTCTTCCACACCTTCCAGGTTATTGACAATGTGGCGGCTAAAACGGACAACCTCTGGCTGAGAATTGCCGCTCTCCTGCACGATATCGGCAAACCGGCAACAAAACGCTTTTCAAAGAGTGCCGGATGGACATTTCACGGCCACGATGCGGTCGGGATTAGAATCGTGGAGAAAATCTTCAAATACATGCGCTGGCCACTTGATTCTCTTGGCTATGTCCAGAAAATAGTACGCCTTCACCACCGTCCAATACCGCTGTCAAAAGAGGAGATATCCGATTCTGCCATACGGCGCCTCATGTTTGATGCCGGTGAAGATCTCCAGGATCTCATGAACCTCTGCCGGGCAGATGTTACGAGCAAAAATCCGAGAAAAGTGCTCCAGATAATGAGCAACTTCAACCATGTTGAAAAGAAAATCAATGAAGTCGGAGAAAAAGACCTCCTTGCCAAATGGCGTCCTCCCATCACTGGAGAGGATATCATGGATACGCTCGGCCTCGGTGAGGGCAGAGTGGTAGGGATGATCAAAAAAAGAATGGAGAACGCTGTTATTGACGGGCTTATTCCCTACCAGAGAGATGCTGCCCTTGAGTATATCAAAAAGCTTTACCAGGAACATTTACAAGAAACAGAACATCCCGGAACACCATAACCCCTCTTTTCGCCGATCGGTGGGTTTAAAAGTCTCTGCTCGCTATATTGAATATCATCATGACAAAACACTAAACCAATCCTACCTGTGATAACACGTTATTCACCCAAAGACATTTCAGCAATCTGGACAGAAGAGGCAAAATTTCAACGATGGCTGCAGCTGGAAATAGCCGCTGTTGAAGCTCGTATGGAAGCCGGCATTGTGCCTGAGGCTGCGCTGGCAACCATAAAGGAAAAAGCCACCTTCAATGTTGTGGAGATTCTTGAAATCGAGAAAGAAACAAAACATGATGTCATTGCATTTCTGACCAATGTGGCAGGCTATGTCGGGCCCGATTCCCGTTACATCCACGAAGGGCTTACCTCATCGGATGTTGGTGATACCTCTCTTGCCATGCAGATGCGCGATGCCGGGATAATCCTTGTTGCCGATATCAAGCAGCTTATAGCTGTACTGGCCAAAAGAGCCGTTGAGTTCAAGTACACCCTTGAAATGGGACGAACCCACGGCATTCATGCCGAAGCGACCACCTTTGGGTTGAAACTGCTCTTATGGCATCAGGAAATGCTTCGCAACCTCGAACGCATGGAAAAAGCCGTCAGGAATATCTCTGTAGGCAAAATCTCCGGAGCGGTAGGCACCTATCAGCACCTTTCGCCCGATATCGAAGCCGCTGTCTGCCGCAAGCTCGGCCTTGAACCATCATCAATATCAACCCAGATTCTCCAGCGCGACCGCCACGCTGAATTTGCAACAACTCTTGCAATCATAGCCTCATCTATAGAAAAGTTCTCCGTTGAACTGCGCCATCTGCAGCGTACGGAAGTGCGTGAAGCCGAAGAGTTTTTCAGCAAGGGACAAAAAGGCAGTTCCGCAATGCCGCACAAGCGTAACCCGATTACCTTCGAACGTCTCACCGGACTGGCTCGTGTTGTGCGTTCAAACTCTATCGCAGCAATGGAAAACGTTGCACTCTGGCATGAACGCGATATTTCCCACTCTTCGGTCGAGCGCATCATTATGCCCGACTCAACCATTGCGCTCTGCTACATGCTGCGCACCTTCAGCGAAGCTCTCGACACCCTGCTTGTCTATCCTGAACGAATGGAGGAAAACTTCAACTCATCCTACGGACTGACAACCTCCCAGACTCTTCTTCTTGCCCTTACAGCAAAAGGTCTGACACGTGAGGATGCATACCGCCTCGTACAGCGCAACGCCATGGAGAGCTGGTCGACAAAGGTCCACTTGCGTGATCTGGTACTGAAAGATGAAGAGCTGCAGAAACATTTCACCCCCGAAGAGGTGGCCGATTTGTTCAGCTTTGAAAACATCCTGAGTAAACTGAAGAGCAGCGTCGACATCATTTTCAAGCGTAACGGCCTTTGAAAATAACGTTGTAATCTTTTTTTTTCATCTTCCCCTCTCCCCTGCTGCAGGTGAGTTCAAACTCCGCAAAATCAACTTTTGCGGAGTTTTTTTGTTTTATGCACACAGCAATAATCAGCTTTTCCAAAACCAGCCAAATCGATAAAAACTTCATTTTTTTCGGGCTTTTAACATAAATGACATATTTATTATCGGAAAAAAGATGAAAAACATAAGAATATTACTTAAATGTATTTTTTTTATTAAAAAATTCTCTTACTTTTTAACCGTCCCTAAAATATTTAACCATTCATGAATTATGAAAACAGCAACAATAAGACCCGGCAGAGGGGACTATTTCGCCCGAATCAGGGAGAACATGTCAAAACAAAAAAACTGGAAACTTGGTGTAACCATTTTTGCAGGCAAGATGATCGGACTTTTTCTGGTCCTTTTATCTATGTCGACGTTAACTGGAATTGTTGGACTCCCGGCTATGGCTGCGGCACCAACCTACACTCCCGTTGAAACGAATATGATTAATTCAGTCAACACTCTCTGGACATTGATAGCTGCGGCTCTCGTCTTTGGAATGCAGGCCGGTTTCGTTATGCTGGAGGCCGGTTTCGCAAGAAAAACAGAAACTGTTAACGTTTTGATCGAGTGCGTTCTGGATACAGCGATCTGCGGTATCTCATTCTGGGCAATCGGATACGCATTCATGTTCAGCGAAGGCAATGGTTTTATCGGACAGCACTGGTTCTTCCTCCAGGGAGCACCTAACCTTTACGGTACAACAGGCATAGCACTGCTTGCACACTGGGTATTCCAGTTTGCATTTGCCGATACAGCTTCCACCATTACTTCAGGCGCAATGATCGGCCGTACCAGTTTCCGTGGCGACATTCTCTACAGTATCGGCGTAACTGCTTTTATTTATCCGATTATTGGCCACTGGGCATGGGGACCAGACGGATTCCTTGTAACCATGGGTACTCCCGGCAACTTTTTACCTTGGTTAGGCAACCCGTTCCGTGACTTTGCAGGATCAACAGTTGTGCATACAATCGGTGGAGTAGTTTCATTGGCTGGTGCCATTATTTTAGGACCACGTATTGGACGCGTTTTTCTCCGCGATGACAAAGAAAGAGGTGGACTTCCAGCTGCACACAACCTTCCTGTTGCTGTAACAGGAGCCTTCCTCTTGTGGTTCGGATGGTATGGCTTTAACCCTGGCAGCACTCTTTCCGCTATGGATGCTGTTGGCATCGGACGCGTAGCTGCAAACACAACACTGGCTGCTTGTGCAGGTGCTTTAAGCGCAATGTTTTTAGCATTTTATATGGGTTCATTCAAAGGAAAGTTTGATGTAGGCTTTACAGTCAACGGCCTCTTGGGAGGATTGGTTGCCATAACAGCGCCATGCTACTGGGTATCTCCCTTTGGATCAATCATCATCGGTCTTATTGCCGGCTCGATTGTTTTTGCCGGTATCTACCTTCTTGAATACCTTCGTATTGATGATCCGGTAGGTGCAGTTCCGGTTCATGGACTGAATGGTATTTTTGGAACCTGGGCTATTGGTCTTTTTGCCACTGGAGAATTTGGATGTGCAACTCCTTTAGGGCCAGATAACAGTGCTCCTGTTGCAGGACTGTTTTATGGCGGTGGCTGGAACGTATTCCTTGCTCAGTTTATAGGCAATGGAATCATTACAATAACAACCTTTGTCGTTGCAATCATTTTAATGTGGGTAATTAATAAATTACCATATCCATTTAAACTGCGTGTTGAACCTGAAGGTGAAACCGGAGTTGGAGGATTGGATGTATTTGAACACGGTGCTGAAGCATATACCATACATTAAATACAGTCGATTGAAAACAGGGGCACATTACACCCCCTGTTTTCGATCAGTTAACTTATTAAAACCAAATTGATTATGAAAAAAATTGAAGCCATCATAAGGCGCTCCAAATTCGAAGAGGTCAAGGCTGCTCTCCACGCCATTGATATCGACTTCTTTTCCTATACCGAATCCTACGGTGTTGGAAATGAAAGGAAAAAGAAAGATGTGTTCCGCGGTTCCAATGATACTGACTATATCTCCAGGTTGTCGTTGTCGATTGTTGTTCGCGACATCAATCTTCAAAAAACAGTTGCCTGTCTTTTGAAATCAGCGTATACCGGCGAAGTGGGTGATGGCAAGATCTTTGTCTGGACCATTGAAGAGTCTTATCGCATCCGGACAGGAGAGAGTGGTGACGACTCTATGTACAACAAGGATTAGTTGATTGAGATAAAGGACCACCTCGTCTTCTAACATAAAAAGCCGCCTTTTTCATAAGGCGGCTTTTTTATTGCTGAGACTATGTTGCAGCTTCCCTTATGGCTTATCAAAGAATGAAAGCTGCGGACTTGCCGAGGCTGCTCCTTGTAAACGGAACTCCCTGTACGCATTGATCAATGCATTGGTAGAACCGTCATGGGTGGTAACTGTTTCACTCCCCTGGATTTCAGGGAAAATGGTTTTCGCCAGCTGTTTTCCAAGCTCGACTCCCCACTGATCGAAGGAGTTGACTTCCCAGATAATCCCCTGCACAAACACCTTGTGCTCATACATTGCAATCAGGCTGCCGAGAGTAAAGGGATTGAGTTCATTGAGAAGAATGGTATTTGTAGGGCGGTTACCTGGAAATACCTTGTGAGGAAGCAGTCCCGCAATTTCAGAAGGGTCACACCCTGCGGCTTCAAGTTCACTGCGAACCTCATGCTCGTCTTTGCCCTTCATGAGTGCTTCTGTCTGTGCAAAACAGTTTGCAAGCAGAATATCATGATGCTCCCCTATCGGGTTCTGGGTCTTAAGCGGTACAATAAAATCTGCCGGAATAAAATCAGGCCCCTGATGCAGCAGCTGAAAAAAAGCGTGCTGGGAGTTTGTGCCCGGTTCGCCCCAGATTACCGGACCGGTTGCATACTCTACTGGACTGCCCTGACGGTTGACCCTCTTGCCGTTGCTCTCCATGTCGAGCTGCTGGAGATAGGCAGGAAACCGACGCAAGCGTGCATCATAGGTCAGCACACAATGGGTGCCGTAACCCATCGCGTTGACATTCCAGACACCAACCAGCGCAAGCAACACCGGCAGGTTTTGCGCCAGCGGGGCGGTACGGAAATGCTGATCCATCGCAGAGGCACCGTCGAGCATCGCCTGAAAAGCATCCCAACCGGCTGCAAGCGCCACTGACATGCCGATGGGCGACCATACTGAATACCGACCGCCGACCCAATCGCGAAACCCGAACACGCGATCAGGCTTGATGCCAAATGCGGCAGTGGCGGGCAGATTTGTGGACAACGCGACGAAATGGGATTGTACCGCCGCCTCGCCAAGCGCCGCGATCAACCATTGCCTCACTGCCTGCGCATTAGTGGCAGTCTCAAGTGTGGTGAAGGTCTTAGAAGCAACCAGCACCAGCGTGCGAGCGGGATCGAGCTCGCGTGCCAAGGCAGCGAAGGCATGCCCGTCAACGTTAGACAAGAAGCGGGCACGCATGCGGCCACCACTGACCACCGTCAGCGCCTCGGTAAATGCATTGGTGCCGTTCAGCACCAGTGTTCCAGCCGATACGGTTACCGGACCTGTAAACGTGTTATTGCCAGAAAGCGTCCACATTCCGCCGGTCACCAAAAGCGACTGGATGCCGCCGCCGTTGCTGATGCTCCCGGAAATTGTGCCGCTGCCGCTGCCGGATAAATTCAGCGTGCTGGCCGTGTTGTTGGTGATATTACCCTTGAAGAGCAACTGATTATTCGATGCTGCCGCCGTTCCGTTGCCAAAAGTGTGACTACCACTCAGGGTCAGCAGATTTTCGATGGTTTCGGTAATGCCGGTTCCACTGAAGGTGGGTTGAATCCAGATCGATCCGTTGGCGCTCAAGGTCATTCCGTTGCCAATGATGTCGTAACCGGTCGCCCCGTTGAAGGCGCTCTGATCGAAGCTGAGAGAGCCAAGCGAAATGCTGCTGTTGACTGTTACCGACGTATGACCGCTCCCGTTCGAATAGAACTGAGCGGTATCACCCGCACCCGGGACGACCGTAGCCGGCCCACCGGAGGTTAAGTTCCAATTCCCCGTGTTCGACCAGACCGCCGTGCCCCCCGACCCTGTCCAGGTGTCGTTGGTCGCATTGGCAAGGGGTATCAGAATCCATAGAACCAAGAAAAGGCCCAGAACCGACGCCGTAGACCCAGGAGATGCCATAAAAGCCCGGCGTGATGAAAGGCCGCCTAAAAAAGCGGAATGAGGCGGTTCGCTTGCGACCGCTGTGTTTGGTATCAGATCCTTCATGATTGGCTGTTTCTTGCAGGGCACCACTGCGTAATTTCTCCTTCAGAGCTGTCGTGAAAGCTTCCCCGTCTTTCACGTAGCATGCCCTTGAGTGTGATTTAATCGAAAACAAAGCCGCGTGCGCAATTAGAATCGTTCATTCAATGCCAGAAATCGGGCTGTCCGTTATCGCCTCGCGATGGTAGGGATGAGTCGCTGGCTCGTCCGGGGACGGGGTGCGTATCGGAATCGGCCCGCGAGGATGACCCCGTTCAGGGCGCGCAAGACTGCGCGCCACTACACAATTTTGCTCTGGTTCCCAAGGGCGAGCAATCTACAATGCTTCCGCAGTTGTTGCGACGCTTCTGTTGAATGCGGCACCCCGTTACGCGCTCACAGAAGCGCGGCTACAACGCAAGCGCGTCCCGTGGCACTGGTTCCCAATCTCCAGATTGGGAACCCATTTGTCTGCGAATCTCCGATTCGTTGCGCCCACTTGAATCGAAGACGCCATCTGTTTGCCACGGTTTGCGAAACGGAGTTTCGAAAGCCAATTGCGTTCCCAATCAGAGATTGGGAACGAGTAGCCCAGTCGGCCAAAGCGCCGCCTGTTTGGGAAACGTAACTGGTGAGTTACTTAGAAGTTTCCAGTGGCTTGTGCTTCTGATGGGACTCTTGATGTTTTCCGGCTGTCATCGC
>Ga0118677_10010068_pt1 | contig 12259 bp, 9 predicted proteins | sample AliMusrvi5mmetaG_FD_86154 | JGI IMG/M metagenome (GOLD analysis project Ga0118677, IMG submission 86154)
TGCGCCCTGTTCCCAGTCATTGGTGCCGGAGCGCAGGATGACGTTGGTGACGGCGCCGGTAACGCGGCCGAATTCTGCGTCGTAGTTGCTCGTCGTCACATCGACGGTCTGGATCGCTTCCACGGAAGGCACCACGACTGTCAGATTGCCGTTGTCCCAGTCATTATTGATGCCTTCGATCATGAAACTGCTGGCCTGGCGGAACTGACCGTTCACGTAAGTCGACAGGCTGTCCTGCGAGTTATAGAAAGAAGAATGCGGCCGGAAGGGTCGGGACGCGCCGGGGACGAGTCCGATGAGTCCCTGGTAATTCCGGTTGAAGGTCAGCGGGAGGTTTTCGAGAGTCTGGGTTTCGATTTTGACGCCGAGATCGGCGCGGTCTGTCTGCAGAATCGCGGCGGAAGCGGAGACGCTGACGGTTTCGCTGACGGAGCCAACCTGCAGGGTGAAGTCCACGCGGACGGTGCTGTTGGCGTCGAGCCGGACGTCCTTGCGGCTTTCGCGCTTGAAGCCGGCGTGTTCGCAATCCACGGTGTAAGTGCCGGGATCCAGAAGAGGAAAGGAGTAATTGCCCGCTTCATTGGTTTTCGCGTCGTGCACGATGTTGGTATTGATCTCCGTCACTTTGACGGCGGTATCGGGCGCGGGCGCGCCGGATCCATCCAGCACGGTTCCCAGAAGCGTGCCTTTATCGGCCTGGGCGTAAGCGGCAAGCGGCAACAAAAGAGCCATGACGAGAGCGCCGGAAAGGCGAGACAGCATGAGTGATCTCCTCAAAGTCGGGACTGGGAAACAATATATGCGAAACGTGCGGCGGTCGCAAGGCTCTGCGCGATTCCGCCGATACTTCGTAAACGACGCCGCGAGATATGATGATCAGCGATATGAGTAAACGCACTGTCGCCGTCTTCGCCGCCGCGTTCGCAGCCAGCCTTCTGCCTTCGCAGACCGCATCCGCGCAGCAGGCGAAACGGCCCCGCATCATCGGCATCTCGCAGATTGTGGTGAGGGCGCACGACCTGAACGCTTCGCGGCATTTTTACGCGGATTTACTGGGTTTTCAGGAAGCGTTTAGTGTGCTGAAAAATGAGACAGCCGTGGTGAAAAGCGGTCTGCCCGCGGATCAGGTCACGAGCATCTTCTTCAAGGTGAATAACCGGCAGTACATCGTGGTGATGCCGGAGACTTCGGCCGACGAGCCGCGTTTCGTGCGCTACACGGTGGAGACGGACGATGCGGAGGCGATGCGGGTTTATCTGAAATCGCTTGGCTATAGCGTGCCGGCGAAGGTGAGTAAGACACCGATGGGCGATCTCGCGTTCCGGACCGCCGATCCGGACGACAACGCGATTGAAGTGATGCAGTACACGCCCAACAGCATGAGCGTGCAGAACTTCGGCAAGTTCATTTCGCCGGAGCGGCTTTCAAACCGGATTATCCACGCGGGATTTTCGATCTCGAAACCGGAGAGTCTGAAATTCTATCTGGAAGGCTTTGGGGTGCGGGAGTTCTGGCGGGCGGATCCGACGATGAAAGCCCCGGGCGCGCCGGCTTCCACCCAGCCCGCGCCGTCGCCGCTGCTGGCCAGTCTGTCGAACCTGAAGCTGGCCGAGAGCGACGACTATATCGAGTTCGGCATCACGCGCACCGCGCCTGGCGCCGCGCCCCGGCGCAATACCGTGGGACATATCGCGCTCATCACGCCGGACATGCCGAAAACGCTGGCCGCGGTGGAATCTAAAGCGGCCTTCAAAGACTACAAACAAGCGCACGAAGCACACACGGGGACCATGGAGGGTAGACGCCAAGCCGGGGTTGCCGGTCTACGTGTACGCCCAGGTTCTGGTCGAGGGATCTATACCTCCGACCCGCAAGACAGTTGCGTCAATCGACGGACTGGAAGACGGCGTTGACAATGATGACCGAGTGGAGGTCTTTTCGTGATGGGGGCGGGAGCGGGTTGGCACCCCCAAACAGCGCCGGTTGCCAACCGGCGCGCAGATACACTATCTGCCCCACATTCGAAGGGTAGTGGAACTAACGTGACACGGCAAGCGACAGGCCGGCCTGTGTTTTGGATCCGGCTACCGACAGGATCACGGCGGCGTCGCCGGTCGCGGCATCCGGAGGCACGGTCAGATTGAACTGGTAGACGCCGGGCGAGACCAGGTAGCCATCCACTTTGGCGACGGTTCCGCCCACGGTCGCCGTGACCGTCTGCGCGATAGGCGCGGACACGGTGAAGAGCTTGCTGAAATCGATCTTCGGATTGCTCTGGCCGAAGCCGGTCCCATACAAAACGACAATCTCGCCGGGACGCGCCGGCGTGGTCGGGATGCCGGTCAGAAGGCCGGCAGGAGCGCAGTAAGTGCCATCCAGATGCACGGCCGTGGGATAGCGCGGCGTGAAGGTGAACAGACCAGGCGCGAGCGCCACCTTGTTCACCAGAATAATATTGCTCTGGTCGAGCTGACCCTGTTCCTGCAGGGCGACGACGCCGATGGTCGGGTCGTCCGGAATCAGAATATTGATCTGATTCGGGCTGATGTAAGCGATGTAAGTGGGCACGCCGTTGAACCGAACGGAAATATCGTTGAGCTGCAGCGGCAGGTTGCCGTTGACAAAGTCCGTGGGCAGCCAGGGTCTGGTGATGCTGGTGGAACTCCAGAGAAAGTTACTGCCGAATACACTGGCCCAGCCGCCCGCGGTAATGACGGGCTCACCGGTCGCCGCGCTCACGACACCGGTCACGGTAGGAATGACGGCGGCGGACGCACAGAGACCGCCCAGAAACAAAAGAACAATGGATTTCATGTTTGGTTGACCAGACAGAACCGCGACCGCCCTGTCCTGAAGGACCGGACGGCCGCGGTTTCTGTCGAAGAACGACGTCTATCTTCCCGTGGATGCCGCCATTGCCGCCAGCACATTGGCCGGCGTGTAAGGCAGCTGCCGGACACGCACTCCGATGGCGTCGAAGATGGCGTTGCCAATCGCCGCCGCCGAAAGCGTGATGCCGAGTTCCCCGGCGCCCGTCTGACTGACATTCGGGTTATTGATGACCACGGTCTTCATGACCGGCACCGGCATGCCCCACTGAAACACCGGGTACGTGTTCCAGTCGAACGAGGTAATGGAACCCGTCTTCGCGTTCCACTTCACCTGCTCGAACAGCGCGCGGCTCATGCCCTGCAGAATGCCGCCTTCCGTCTGGTTGACCATGCCGTCGGGATTCGAAACCGGTCCGCTTTCCACCGCGGAAGTCAGTCTTTTGACGAAGACCTGGCCGGTGGCGCGGTTCACTTCCACGGTGGCCACCAGCGCGGAATACCCGTTGTTCCCTTCATAGAGCACGCAGGCGATGCCGCGCCCCGTGGGGTTGCCGAAGGGGAGATGCTCGTCTTTGGGTGACGGCCTGGTGTCCCATTGTGCCGCTTTGGCCGCCGCCTGCACCACCGCGATCAGGCGCGGGTCGGTGAGATGACGCAGACGGTAGTCCACGGGATCCATGCCGAGGCCGGCCGCGATCTCATCCAGGAAGCATTCGTTGGCGAAGGTATTCTGCAGACGCGCGGGCGAGCGCAGCGGTCCCGTGAAGAAGGGCGATGCCACCGTATGCGTCAGCACCCGGGCGCTGTTCACCGTGCCCGTGCCGCCGGCGGGTTTCCCCGCCACCACGCCGCTGAGATAGTTGGCGACGGAATTGTTGTTGTTCGAGAAGGCCGTGGGAGGCGTAGCCTTGGCGGGAGTGGGCACCGGCGCGGGCAGACCGGCGAGGTTCCCCGACAGGATGTTGCCGGGCGTGGTGGCGTTCGGGCGATTGCCTTTACTCACCGTCCAGGCTTCATAGGCCCAGGTGGAGATCTGGCCGCCGGCGTCGACACCCGCCTTCAGACTGATGGCATAGGCGGCGCCATAACTTTCGCCCTGCACATGCTCATCCTTGCGGGACCACTGCACGCGCACGGGTTTTCCGACCGCCTGGGAGAGCAGCGCCGCGTCGTAACTCACCGAATCGTTGCCGTTCAGGCCGTAACAGCCGGAGCTTTCCGTGAAGATGACGCGGATATTTTCCTTCGGGATGCCCAACACGACGGCGACGCTGTCGCGCTGCGGATAGACGCCCTGCGTGGCCGACCAGATTTTGGCCAACGCGTTCGGGCCGCTGCCGCCGCGCACGTCGGCCACCGCGCAGGAAGCCGCCATCGCGCCGTGCATCTGATAGGGATGCAGATACTGCGCGCTGAAGGTGCGGGTCGCCTTGGCGAGGTTGGCGTCGGTATCGCCCGATTCGAGCGTCAGGCTGTCGGCCGAAGGAAGGGTCTGCATCCAGGACGCGAGTGTTGCCTGGTCCGGCAGCGTATCCCCGTCGGACCACTGCACCTGCAGCGAGCCGGCCGCCTGAATGGCATGCCACTGCGTGTCCGCAACCACGCCGACGAAATTATTCTTCACCACCACCTGGACCACGCCGGGCATCCCCATCACGGAACCCTTGTCGACGCTCATTACCTTCGCGCCGACCACGGGAGGACGCACCACGCGGCCGTGCAGCATGCCGGGCACGCGCACGTTCTGGATGTAGCGGAAAGTGCCCGTGGCCTTGGCCGGAATCTCGGGCCGGGGAACCGAGGTGCCCAGAATCGTGTATGTCTTCGGATCTTTCGGCTTCGTCTGGCTGTTCAGCACCAGGCTGAAGCGCTGGCCTTCCAGCAGCTGTCCGTATGTGATCTGCTGGGTCGGGTCGCTTTTTGGTGAGACCACGCCGTCCTTCACGGTGAGCGCGTCCGGCGTGGTGTCGAACCACTCCGAGGCCAGTTGCAGCAGGGCGTCGCGGGCAGTGTCGAGCGCCTGGCGCAGACCGCCCGGCCCGAACTCCGCGATGTGGCTCTGGCTGCCCGAGGTGACGCCCTGATCGGGAGTGACGCCGGTGTCGCAGAAGATCAGTTTCACGCGGTTCATCGGGATGCTGAGTTCTTCGGCGGCCAGCTGCATCTGCACGGTGGCGAAGCCCTGGCCGAACTCGCATTTGCCGGAGTAAATGGTGACGCTCTCGTCGGCCGCGATGGAAACCCAGGAATCCACCTTCGTGGCGTCCACCAGGCCGGTGGGATTCACGGGGCTCTGCGCGGCCAGTTTCGCGGCCTCGCCGGTTGCGGCGAAACCCACGACCATCATGCCGGCGGATTTAAAAAAGTCGCGGCGCGACGCTCCCGCGGCGGCGTTGATCTCCGCCTTTTCGAATTCCCGAAATTCGCTCATTGTGTTTTCCCCTGTGAATAGAGAACCAGCGCGTCCAGCATGCGGTTGTGCGCGTGGCAGCGGCACAGCAGGGGCGTCTTGCCCAGCGCGTTCAGAATCTGCTCGCGCGTGGCGCCGGGGTTGGCATCGATAAAAGTCTTTCCGTAGAGAATCGGGCCGCTCACGCAGTAGCCGCACTGCATGGCCTGCTGCGAGATAAAGGCCTGCTGCACGGGGTGCGGACCGGCGGGCGTCGCCAGGCCTTCCAGCGTGGTGATGGTCGCTCCCGCGACATCCACCACGTTCGTGATACAGGAACGAATGGGCTGGCCGTTTGCCAGCACGGTGCAGGCGCCGCACTGCCCCAGCCCGCAGCCGAACTTGGGCCCGGAGGTCTGGACCTGCTCCTGCAGCAGGTAAAGCAGCGGTGTGTTCGGATCGTCGGCGGTCAGATTGACTGACACACCGTTCACCGTCATTTTATAAACAGCCATCGGCAGCGGAACTCCTCTTGTGAACGCTCTTGTGAACGTAAGACTTGTGTGCCGATGATAGATCCAGCCGGGGGGGCGGGTCAATCATCTTGCGGGAATAGACGGCGAATTTTACAGGATGTGTACAAGTCTTTCAACAAATCCCGTGAATTCTACCTGGCGCCGGTTTCGGACCGCAGGCTGAGGAGCGAGACGCCCTGCCGGGGAAGGGAGAAATGGACAGTGACCACGCCTTTCGCGACCGGGACGTAATGAGGGGAGTCGAGCAGTTGCAGCTGACCCGCGGCTTCCAGTTCGGCGCGCTGTTCGGGAGTCGGCATCTGCGGGGAGCCCATCTTCTTCCAGAGCGTCCAGGCGTTGCTGTGCGTGTCGTCGATCCGGTAGTGCGTCAGCAGCACACGGTTGCCCGGCACGCCCTGGACGTTCACGGTGACGTCGGACGGTCCGGCCGGCACGTCGTCGTCATGATAATTCCAGGCGAGCACGGAAATCTCCCGGTCGGAACGCGTCGCCAGCGCATCGATATTCGCCGTGCCGCGAACGCCGTCGCGCAGCAGCGAATCGAGCGGGATGCGCGCGGAACTCTGGACGCCGATCCGGTCGCCGTGCATCATGCCGGCCATGCGGAAAACGTTCAGGACCGGTTTATCCACGCCGTTGGTCGCGAGCGTGCGCAGGCCGTCGAACCAGGGCTGCCCTTCGAACTCGAAAGCCCAGGTCAGCATGCCGGCGATGTTGGTCTTTTCGCGGTCGGCCAGTTCGAAGATGTTCTTCATCATCACGGCCGTGTAGGCCGGATACAGCGGACCATTCCGGTAGGCGTTCTGCGGATAGACGCGGGCGGAACAGGCGGCGCAACCTTCGGGGTCGGACTCGCTCAGAATGATGGGCAGATCACGGAACTTCGGGAAAGAGTGAACGATCTGGAAGCCCTTCGACACGTCCTCGGCATTCTTGGCGATGCCCATGCGAACATGCCCGTCGGCCACGGCGGGGCGGCCTTTCGCGTGGTAAGTGATGAAGTCGAGGGGCGTGCCGGCTTTGTCGCAGTGCTCCAGGAACTGTTTCAGGTAAGCGGCGGCTTTCTCGCCGGCGGGCCCGGTGGTCGCGGGGCCGCCCACCTTCGCGGTGGGCAACGCGCGCTTCACCGCCGCGGCGGCGGCGTCATAGAGGCGGTCGTACTCTTCGGCCGTGCCGTGCCAGTAGCCGATGTCCGGCTCATTCCAGACTTCCCAATACCAGCTCTCCACCTCCGCGCGCCCGTACTTACTCACGGCATGACGGACCCACTGGTAAACCAGTTCGCCCCACTTGCCGAAGTCTTTGGGCGGATAGGACCAGCCGCTGTAATAGTCGCGGTTCGGCGCGCCGGGTGTCCATGTGGCGCTGTAGGGATCGGGCTTCGTCGAAAGAGCCTTTGGCATGAAACCGATTTCGACGAAGGGCTTCGCGCCCGCCTGCAGGTAGGTGTCGAGAATGCGGTCGGTCAGGGTCCAGTCGTAGACCGGCCTGCCCTGCGCGTCCTCGGTGTAAGCGTTGGTGGAACCCCATTTCAGTCCGGGCGTGCCGTCGCCCGTGGCCAGCATGAAGTGCGTGCGGATGTAAACCGGCCCGCCGCTCAGCGCGGCCAGTTCACCAATGAGTTTCCGGCCGTTCGGCGCGTAGGTGAAGTTCGGCTCGTCATATCCGAAATAGCCGTAAATCGGCTTGAACGTGCCGGTCTTCGCGGCGCCATCCACAGTAATTACAGCCTGCTGCGCGGTGCAGCTCAGCGCCAGAGCAAACAAAATCAGCGTCTTCATAAGGTCCGATCAATAGTACAGCTTCAGCGCGAACTGTATATTACGCGGCGTGCTCACCGTGCTGGTCACCACGCCGCCGGACGCCGTGTCGATGTTCGTGCCCGGCGCGGCGAAGCTGGGCGAATTGGTCAGATTGAACGCCTCCGCCCGGAACTGCACGCGCACCCGTTCGCCGATTTTAAACTGCTTGAAGAGAGACAGATCCAGATTCCGGAAATTGTCTTCGCGCAGGATATTCACGCCGGAGTTTCCCCAAAGGTAATTGCCGGGCACCGTGAACGCCGTCTTATCGAACCAGTTATTGAGTGTCGGATTCGCCAGTTCGCCCGACCCGATCCGGTTAGGACGCTGGCCGCCGATGCCGGTGTTCGACAGATCGCGCTATATAGTAGGCGTGAAAGGACGGCCGCTGCGCAGCACCAGGATGCCCTGCACCTGCCAGCCGCCCAGCAGACCGTGATGGTACGGCAGTTCATAACCGACGCTCGCCGTCAGATTCTGCGGGATATCGAAGGCGGTCAGCCCGCGTTCATACGCGTAATCGCCGCCCACGGCGGGCGTGTTCGCGACGCTGATGCTCTTCGACCATGTATAAGACGTCAGCAGCCAGATGCCTTTCGACGTGTGCTTCTGGAAGCGCGCCTGAAGGGACTGGTAAATGGTGGAATTATCCTGCCCGTTGTACGTGATGCCGCCGAACAGCGGATATGGCCGGCGTGCCTGAATCGCGCCCGCGCCCGCGGCCGGGTCATTGATGGGATTGCCCTCATAGAGGTTCACGCCGCGGTTCGCGACATAGTTGACTTCCAGCGCGGACTGGAACGGCAGCTCGCGCTGCACGCCGAAGCTCCAGTGCTGGTCGTAGCCGAAAGGCATGTGCGCGTAACCGCCGGCCAGACTCGGCGCCGTGGTGGCGCCGCCGATGGGCCGCCCCGTGAAGAAGTTCGCCATGGTGCGCTGGCCGTCGTTAAACACCGTTTCACTCAGCTGATACGGCACCATGTTGTGGTTCACGCGGTTGCCGCTGCTTTCCACCTCATAGAAGATTCCGTAGCCGCCGCGCAGAACGGTTTTTTCGCCGAACGGCCGCCACGCGAAACCGAAGCGCGGCCCCCACTGCGAGTTATCCGTGGATGTGCAGTTGGCGGCCAGTCCGGCCTGGCTGCAGGTCTGGATCAGGTTACCGAACAGCGCATTGGCGGTGGGCGCGGCGAACTGCGCGTTCAGATCGATCGACTGCACGGCGATCGGTTTCGGCGAGTTCGGAATAAACGTTCCCACCTGGCCTTTGTAGCCGTTGAGCCAGGGCGAGTACTCATAGCGGATGCCCAGATTCAGCGTGAGCCGCGGCGTCACCTTGAAATCGTCCTGCACATAGCTGTGCCAGTAATTCGCATACCCGCCGAACCAATCGGCGGGGAAGTTGCGTCCCACCGAGTAGGGAATGCCCAGCACGAAATCGGCAAAGGCGTCGCCCGTGCCGGATGGTTTGGCGGCGTTCTGTGTCTTGCTGCCGTTGAAAGTCCATTGCCCTTCATAGACGCCGCTGTCGGTGAACAGCGGCACCCAGTGGCGGTACTGCATGCCGATCTTGATGATCTGACGCCCTTTGATCACGGTGACGCTGTCGTTGAATTCGGTGACTTTCAGGTCCTGCGTCTTGGGGCGCTGATCGAAGGTGGACCCGCTCAGGGACGCATAACCGCTCCACGCGAAATCGGGGAAAGAGCCCGCGACGCCGGGGCGGTGGCCGGTGTCTTCAAAGCCGGGAACGCCCGACTGCTTATAGAAATCCGTGCCTTGCAGGAACGCGCCCAGGTTGATCATGTTGGGCAGGTAGCTGAAGCGGGCTTCGTTCACCACCGACGGCCGCAGCGTGCTGGTCAGGGCGCCGACGATGTTCTGGCCCCGCGTATTCAGCGAAGCATAACCCAGCGCGGGGAAGGCATTCGGATCGTTTTCCTGATAATTGATAAAACTCCAGCGCACGAAGGCGCGGTGATTGGCGCTGATGGTCTGGTCCACGCGGATGGTGAACTGGTCCTGATCGAGCGCGGCGGAAGGTCCGAAGATCGCGCGGTTACCGGCATTGGGATCCGGAATGTATTTCGCGAAGAACTGCGCCTGCGGAGAGATGCGATCCGCGGGGATTTTGTTGCCCGGAAACGGCGCGCCGGAAAGCGGATCGTAAATGGTGTTCAGGCCGGCCGCGCTGAAATCGCCCGATTTCTGCGCCGAGGTCGGCACCAGGCTGTTGAAGATATTGCCCGCGCGCTGCCGCATCGCTTCATAGTTCACGAAAAAGAAGGTGCGGTCCTTGCCGTTGTAGAGTTTCGGCAGCGACAGCGGCCCGCCGACGGAGCCGCCAAACTGATTGCGCTTGAGAATGTCGCGCGTCAGAGCGAAGAAACTCCGGGCGTCCAGTTTGTCGTTGCGAAGGAACTCGAACAGCACGCCGTGAATTTCGTTGGTTCCCGATTTCGTGCTGCCGTTCAGCACGCCCCCCGCGTTGCGAAACTCCGCGGTGTACTCGCTCTGCTGAATGGAGAATTCCTGCAGCGCGTCGATGGAGGTCTGGATGAGAGTGCCGCCCTGGTGGTGATCGGTGGTGTCCACGCCGTCCAGATAGAACGACGTCTGGTTGCCGCGCACGCCGCTGATGGAAGTGCCGGATTCATAGTTGGCGCGGATGCGGAGCAGGTTGCCCGTGCCCGGCAGCAGTGTGGCGCCAGGCGTGAGTCGCGCCAGTTCGTAATAACTGCGGCCGTTCAGCGGTAGATCCACAATCTGCGTGTTGGTGATTTCGGTGCCCAGGGTTCCCGATTCGGTGTTGAGCAGCGCCACCGTAGCATTCACTTCCACGGTGGTGGAATTCTCTCCCAGGCGTAACGCCACGTCCGCGCGGGCACTCTGGCCCACGATGACTTCGAGGGCCGCGATTTCCGCGCGCGCAAAGCCGGGCGCCGTGATGGTGACGCGATAGATGCCGGGGTTGACGGGCGTCAGGGCAAAATCGCCCGAGCCGTTACTGGCCAGGTTCTGCGCTTCATTGGTGCCGGTGTTGGTGATGACCACCTTCGCGTTGGGCACCACGGCCCCGTTGGGATCCGTGACGGTGCCGACAATGCGGCCGGACTGGATCTGAGCGGACAGAGAAACGGCGAACGCGAGACAGACGAGGGCTGATTTCAAAGGGATTCTCCGGAGAAGACAAGACCAGTGACGAATGTTATTTGTCTTTTCCCGGAAAGTCAAGGGCGACAGCCGGCTCAGACGCTCAACACGGGACAGGGCGATTCGCAGATCACGGAATAAGTATGGGCGTGCAGGCGTTCCAGCAGATTGCCCTGCAGACTGCCGCGCCCGATCACCACCAGATCGGCCCTCTTCAGAACGGCTACGCGCCGCACCACCGACGCGATACTCTCGCCTTCGGTGACGATCTGCACGTCTTTGGTGGTCTCCCGCTCCACCACAACGGCGTTCCCGGCCGCCGCCGTGGCGACGGCCTTTTCCACCTGCATTTCCGAGATCAGCGGCGACCCAAAGCCTTCGGGTGTGATGTGCAGGATGTCCACCGCCGCGCCGGCGTCGCTGGCGATGGCGAGGGCGGTCTCCAGAGTCCGCCCGGTCCTCTCCTTCAGATCGATGGCGGCCACGACCCTGCGCGGCTGCGGGTGCGCGCGGTGGCTGGGTTCGCAGGCATGCGCGTCAGTCCAGACGGGAACCGTGGAATCGTGTAGCACCTTCGCCGTCACCGAGCCCACCAGCGCGCGGCGGAACAGACCATAGCCGTGCGTCGGCAGGGCGATCAGATCCATGCTGTTGTTGCGCGCGAACTCCACGATGACCCGCGCCGGATCGCCATCCAGCACGGTGCAGATGGTTTTCATGTGCGGGAACTGCTCCGCGGCGAAGGTCCGCAGACGGGATTCCAGGATGCCCGCCACGGGCGTCGGATCGAACGCGTCCGGATAGACGGCGCCCATATCCATATAGAGGGCCGGGGCCGGAGGGATCGCGTGGAGCAGCGTTACGGTCGCCCCGTACCGCTTCGCCAGGGATTGCACGAACGGCGCCACGGCCTGACAACGCTCGGAAAAATCCACGGGGAAAAGAATGTTTTGCAGTTGCATGGAGTGGCCTCGACGAAACCGTTGCAACCGGCTGTCCAGGCCAAAGCAGCGCCATTCCGCCTGTTTCCGGGCCTTCCCCGCCGCGCTGCGTCTTTTGACGCACCCGGGCTGAGTCTCCGGGCGCGTTTGCGCGTGCGGGCGAACGCTACACTGACACCTTGAGCCCGCGCGCCAAACGAATCCTCGTGGCAGACGACCAGCTGCCCGCCAGAGAACTTCTGCGTGCCATTCTTTCGAGTGCAGGCTATGATGTGGTGGAAGCGACGAACGGGGACGAGGCGCTGACGGTCGCTTTCGAAGTCCTGCCGGATCTGATTCTGCTGGATATCCAGATGCCCGTGCTGGATGGCTTCAGCGTCTGTGTGGCGCTCCGCGCCGATGCCCGCTTCCGGAGCACGCCCATCGTCGCCATGACCGCCAGCCTGATGCGGGGCGAAAGGGAACGCGCCACCGAAGCGGGTTTCTCCGATTTTCTCGATAAACCGATCGGCGTGGGAACGCTGCGCAGAACCGTGGCCGCGCTGCTCGATCAAGCGTAAGGACTACAGGAGGCCGTGCTTTTTGAGCTTGTAGCGCAGGGCATCGC
>Ga0118677_10012750_pt1 | contig 12259 bp, 1 predicted proteins | sample AliMusrvi5mmetaG_FD_86154 | JGI IMG/M metagenome (GOLD analysis project Ga0118677, IMG submission 86154)
GGCCGCTGCACAACCACACATCGCCAACCAGCACATCATTGAACGTAATCGCGTTGGTGCCACTAACCGTCAGCGCTTGACCGGCGGGGTCGGCGTCCAGGGCGGCGAGCTTGAGCTGCCAGGCACCGCGGGGATCGGCCGTTGTTGTTAGATCCTGCCCATGGAACTTGACGGCCACCTTCTCGCCTGGCGCGGCGGTGCCATAGACCGGCACCGGCTTGCCGCGTTGCAGGACCATGTGATCGCTGAAGACGCCCGCCATGCGCACTTCTGCGCAGGCAGCCTGGATCGCGCCGCAAGCTAATGCCGCACATGCAGCCCGGGAAAACCAAACTCGCTGAATCAACTGTGTTGTCACAGCAGCCATCAGACATGATCCCGCGCGGTGGGACAATGTCCATTCCGCGAATCCGGTGTGCAAATTGCGAAATGGCGGGACCTGCTCCGGCCGGTGCCAATCCGCAGCGCGTTATTCCACCCGCACGTTGAGCCGATAGAACTGCTTGGGCGCGGCGGCAGGCAAGCTGACCACCACGGTCTGGTCATCGCCAAGCACGTCGGTGTAGCCGGGCACCGGTTGCCACGCGACCGGAACTGCGAGGTCGGAGGCACCCTCGAGGATATAATGTCGCGTCAGACCGGCGTACCCGTCGCCGCTGGCGCGGCGCGCCAGGAATGTTAGACTGAAGGTGTTGCCGGGGGCTGGTGTTAAGTCGAGCAGTTGGGCGTTGAAGGCGCGTGGATCGGTGCCGAGGATGTATTCGGCTTGATTGGTGAAACCGTCGCCATCCGGATCGGCGGCGTCCGCGGCCATGCCCGCCGCGATTTCAGCTGGCGTGAAATGGCTGCCGGCCCAGGCGCTGCGCGTATTCTCGGTGATGACCAGGGTGTCGCTGGCGGTTCCGGTGTAGTTCGTGTCAACCACCGTCGCCAGCACTCCATAGCTGCCCACGGCCGTCGGGGCCACCGCCGGGTCATACGTCAGCGTAACCGCCAGCCCCACCGGATCGGTGGTGGCCGTGGCGGCTTTCGGCGAGCCATCGTAGGATTGAGCCAGATTGGCCAGCGTCACGGTGGCGAGGGCTTTGGCGACGACGCCGGCATAGGCGACATAGCTGACCTGATAGTTGCTCTCCAAAAATCCACTCGTGCCCGTGGCTAGCGACGGGCTGACCCAATAGCCGCTGCCTGCGCTCGTCGTGGCAGTCGTCCCTGCGGCATCGGGCGTGAGGGTGACGCTGGTGACCGTTTCGCCGGACACCGCGCCGCTAGCAACGAAGGTTGCGGTGCTCGTGCCGCCGCTCAACGCCGTGCCATACGTCTTGGCCGGGCCGGTCGCTGTTATTGTTAGGGCTGCCTTTTGAATCACCAGGGTGCCAGCGGGGGCCGCCGTTAGGCTGGCGTAGGTTAGGGGATCGGCCGGGATGAAGTTGGCCGTCACGGCGTAGCTGCCGGCGGCCGTGGGAGGTGTCGACACGCCGTCATACAACACGTTGCTAACCGTACCTGCGACCGAACCGTTGACGCTTGCCGCCTGCGCGGAGCCGTTGTAGGTGGCAGGCTGGCTGACCACCATCACCGTCGGCGCGGCTTTGGCATTGGTGAGGCTCAGCGCGCTCATCGAGCCCAACGAAGTGCCGTTCATGGTCGTTGATGAAGTGTCGGCTGCCACACTGACGGTTGGAATCGCGCGTTTGGTGACCACGTTTCTAACACCATCAGTGGCGTTCGATGTCATCTGCGTGGCGAGCGCCCAGTTTGGCGCGTATGCGGAAACCGTCCGCGGGGTGGTGCTGGCGGTGCGATCCGAGCAGAGCATCGCGACGGCCTGATTCCCCGCGTTGACCATCAGCCCGGTGCCGAAGGCAAACGTGGCGGTTGTTGCGGTGCCGCTGCTGTAGGTCTTCGAGTCGGCGATGGGAGTTGTTTGGTCTACCCCGTCATAAACCGCGGCAAACACATCGGTGATGCGCGTGGTCCCGCCGCTCACCGTCGCCGCCAGCGTCGTGCCCGCACCCGCGGCCACCAGCCCGGCGTTGTTCAAGTAATACAGCGCGGTATGCTGGCGGGTGGTGGCGGTAGCCATGTCGCCATTGACCTGGGTTAGCGGCTGGTTGCCATAGGTGAGCGCCACGCTGCGTGCGCCAACGGCGGTTTGCGCCGAGGCGATTGCCACCACCAGCACCCGGCGGGCACCGCTGCCGGCCGGTATCACATAGGTGAGATTCTGGGTGCTGGTGGCAGTGCCATGATAGAGATTGGACCAGGCGCTCAGTTCGGTAATGGCGGGATTGGCGGTGGTTAGCGTGAGGACCTGCGGATTGGTGCCGGTGACACCGTCCGCATCGTTGTAGGTGACCCTCACATCATAACTGGTGGCCGGGGTCAGCCCGCTAAGGGTCGTGGTGAACGGCGAGGCGGTGTGTGCGGCGTTTGTCACCCAGGTCGTCCAAGTGCTGCCGGAGGAGAACTTGAAGGCAACCGAGTACGTGTTGTTGGCATTGCCGTCATCGGTGTAGGGCATGGTTACGTTGATGCTCGTCTGACTGGCGGTGGCCGTCGCGGTGCCGACGGTGGTCATGATCGGCGGCAGGATGACAAAGCTGCCCGCGGCGGCGGCGGCGAGACTGTTATAGTTCGCGCCGTCACTCGGCGCAAAGTCAGCTGTTATCGCGTAGGTGCCGGGGGCCGAGGGCACGGTTGCCGAGCCGGTGTATCTCACGTTGCTGACACTTCCCGCCACCGAGCCGGCGAGCGTCGCCGCCTGCGCCGCGCCCGTGTAGGCCACCGGCGAGTTGGTCACGGACAAACCCGGCGTCGCCCTGGCAATCGTGAAAGCCGTGGCGCTGGATGCGGCGCTGGTGTAGTTCGCATCCGCCGCCACCGTCGCCGTGACGGAATAACTGCCGGCCCCGCTCGGCCTTGAGTTGCTAGGCCCGTAGCTCGTGCCGCCGGTGCCTGCATAGCTGAAACTCAGCAGCCCGCTGGAGCCGCCGCTGGTGGCGGTGTTAGGTCCTTGGGCCGAGCCATTATAGGTGAAGCTCATCGTGCCGGTGACGACGACAACCGGGGTCGCCTTGGCGATGGTGAAAGCCGTGGCACTGGAGGTGGCACTGGTGAAATTGACATCCGCCGCCACCGCTGCCGTGACGGTGTAGGAGCCGGCTGGCGTCGGCGGGCTGCTGCTTGGCCCGTAGCTCGTGCCGCTGTCACCCGCATAACTGAAGCTCAGCGTTCCGGTGCTGCCGCCTGTGGTGGCATTGCCCGGTCCCTGGGCCGTGCCGTTGTAGACAAAGCTCGTGGTGCCGGTGATCGACACGGTGGGTGTCGCCTTGGTGACGGTTTGGGGATCCAAGGGGCTGGTGGTGGCGGTGAGGAAGTTGCTGTCGCCGGAATAGACCGCGACGATGTTAGAGTGGCTGCCAGCGCTCAGCGCGCTTGTGGTAATGACGCAGGTGCCGCTGCTGAGGGGGCTGGCGCCGAGACTCGTGCCGCTGGCGCCGCCATCCTTGAGGGTCACCGTGCCCGTTGGCGTTGGGCTGCCGGTCGCCGTCACGTCGAAGCTCAACGCGTCACCATAGTTAGATAAACTGCCGGTGCCGGAATGGCGGGCCAGCGTGAGGGTCGGCTGTGGCAGTGGCGCGAAGGTGGCGCTGATCGCATGGTCGGCAACGACGGTGCTGAAGGTGTAGCTGGTGAGCGCGCCTAACGGAACCGTGTCCACCGTCACCTGCGCGATGCCGAAGCCGGCATCCGGCGTGATGGTGAAGCTCTGGCTGGTGCCGGCATTGACCACGACGGCCCCGCTCGGGCTGATCGAGCCGCCGCTGCCGGCGGTGGCGCTGAGCGTGAAGGAGGTAGCGGTGGCGAAAGTAGCCGCGACGGTATGGTTGGCAAGCACGTTGGAAAATGTATAACTGCCGGCCACGCCCACGGAAATGCCATCGATCTGTACGTCGGCAATGGTATAGCCGCCACTGGGCGTGATGGTATAGGACTGGTTGGCGGCGGAGGCGACGACGGTCGCGCCGGCCGGGCTGATCGAGCCGCCGGTGCCGGCGCTTGCGCTGATCGTGTAGGTGCCGCCACTGCCGCCGCTGATGCCGAACTTGCTCATCATGTCCGCTTCCAGCCGCTGCCGCTGGGAGTCGGTGAGCGCGGTCTTGTACAGGAACACGTCGCCGATGTTGCCATTGAACGCTGACCAGCCGTCGGGGTCGCTGCGTCCGATGTCGATGTACGAGTCGAATGCGGAGGGATTACCGGTGGTGTTGCCGGGCAGCCACTCGCTCATCGCCGCGCCGCTGCCGGTCATCACCACCACGCCGTTGGCATAGACGGTGTAAACCCCGGTGGGTTGGACCACCAGCGTGAGGATGGTTTTCTGTCCGTCGGGAATCGCCGTGCTGCCCGTTGTCATCGCCTTCTTGAGCCGGAGTTGCGGCAGGCCGGTGGCATTGCTGACACCTAACACCATCTCGCCATACATCACATCCACCACCGAGTTCCAGCTGTCCGCGGTGGTGTTGCGGGTGGGTTTGATGGCGCACACGATGGTGCCGCCGGTGACGGGGATGGACGTGGTGTACTGGCCGACCCGCAGTCCGTCGCTATCGGTGCGCATATTCCATTCCCACTTCACAGTGCTGATGGTTTGCACCGTGGGCGAGGCTATGTTGGTCAGGGTCTTGCCGGTCGGCCATAGCCACGGCCAGGAGGTGATCGAGCTGGTGCCAACAATGTCCTTGGTGTCCACGGCCATGAAAAGCTGGTCCGCTGCCGGGATCTTGCGCGCGCCGGCAATGAACACCACCGCCAGGGTGTGGTTGGCAATCACCGAGTTGAAGATATAGCTGGTCGGTGCTCCGACATCCGCGCCGTCCACCAGCACGCTGGAGATGGCGTAGTTGGTGTTGGGCGTGATGGTGAAGGTTTGATTGGCGCCAAAACTCACGTTGACCGTGCCGCTCGGGCTGATGGAGCCACCAGCGGCGGCGGATGCCGTAATGGAGCAGATCCGCAGGGTGAAGGTGGCCGATAGCGTATGCGCGGCCTGTATATTGGTGAAAGTATAACTGCTCGGCGCGCCCTGGGACACGCCGTCGACCAACACGTCCGCCACCTGATAGCCGGTGTCCGGAGTCAGGCTGAATGTCTGGTTGGATCCGGCGTTGACCACCTGCGCGCCGGTTGGATTGATAGAACCGTTAGGTCCGGCGCTGGCGCTCAGCGTATAAGTCGGCACGCTGGAGAAGGTGGCCGCGATGACATGGTTGGCGGCCACGTCGCTGAACGTATAGCTGGTGATTGCCCCCTGGCTTACGCCGTCCACGCTGAGTTGCGCCACCGCGTAACCGGTCGCGGGCCGCGCGACAAACGTCGCGCTGCCGCCATTAGCTACGTTCACGGTGCCGGTCGGGCTGAGGGTGCCACCTGGGCCGGCGGACGCGGTGATGGTGCGCGGCGCGGCGATGCTGAATTTGGTGGACAAGTCACCCTCGAGCGCTTGGCGGTCGGTATCGCTCAAGGCGAGGTTGTAGATGAAGAAATCGCCGATATCGCCGTTGAAGACACTCCAGCCGTCAGGGTTGTTGCGGCCGACGTTGATGTGGGTGGCATAGCCTCCGGCAACTCCTGGCACCAATGAGGTCATGGCACTCGTCGCGGTGCTCGAATACACCTGCACACCGTTGGCGAAGACCTTGAACTGGCCGCCCGCTTGGCACACCAGGCTGAGCACCGTGACCTGGCCGTTGGGAATGACCGCGCCGGTGTTGTACTGGGTTCCATTGCGCCGGACAATGATTTGGCCGGTGCTGTTGATGATTCCTAACACAAAGCGATCGTAGAACAGATCCACGATCGAGTTCCAACCGTCGGCGGAGGAGTTGCGCAGGGGTTTGATGACCGCGACGATACTCGCGCCGTTGCACGGGATGGCGGTGGACCCGTGATCACCGCAATCAAAGCCGTCACCATCGGCGCGCAGGTTCAGCGCCCATTTCGCGTTGTTGGCCGTGTCCACGGTCGGGGTGGCCATCGCCGTGTAGCTTTTGCCCGCGGGCAGGTAGCTGGTCCAATTGCCCGTCAACCCGCTGGCCGGAAAAGTTTCGGCCCGCGCGGAATCGATCAAGCCAGCCGTCTGCGGGATATGGGTGGTGTTGGCAGTGAACGTCACGGCGAGCGTGTGGTTGCTCGTCACATTGGTGAATGCGTAGCTGGTGATGGAGCCCTGCTCGGCCCCGTCGATGAGCACGCTGGCGATGCTCTGGCCGCCGTTGGGAGTGATGGTGAACGACTGGCTGGTTCCGTTGGTCAGGAGCACCGCGCCGGACGGACTGATCGAGCCGCCCGCGCTGCCACTCGCCGTGATGGTGGAGGCCGCGTTGAGGCTGAAGTTGACGTTGGATAGAGGCATGCCGTTGACGGTCAGCGATTGCTCGGACGACGGGAAATGGTCGGCTGCCGCGGCTGCCACATACCACACCCCATTGGGAAGCGGTTCGGAATAGTTGCCGTTGGCATCAGTGATGGCCGTTAGGTTGGCATTGGCGGCAGCCCCCGGCAAGGTCGCAAACGAAACCGTGGCCCCGGCCAAGCCCGCGCCGCTGGTGGCGTCGCGGATTTTTCCCGACACCGCGAACGCCGGCGGGTCCATGATGGCGGTGACCGCGGCATAGGTCACCAGGCGGGTGCCGCTGAAGGTCCACAAGTGGCCCTTGATCTGACACAGCTTGAGTTCCTTGGCCGGGTCGGTCGCCTGGGCATACTGATCGGTTTTGACCGTGATGGTGGCACTGCTGGCCACGTCCTTGACCACATAATGGTCGGCATACGTCTGCATGACCACGCCATTGAAGGTGACGAGATTATCGTCGGGCAAGCTGGTCAGCTGGGCGAAGCTGGCACTGTGGTAACCGGTGACGGGGGTGATTTTGGCGGGGTAAGTGGTGGAATACACCGACTCATTGCTGCGGGCTGAGGTATCGCGGAGCTTGTACTGATAGATATAGGTGCCGTCGGCCAGAGCCGGCGTGACATACGTGGCGCTGCTCTGCCAGCCACTGTCCGGGCCGCCGCCGCTGATGCAATGGAAGTAATACTGCACTCCACTCGGGTCGCTGGCATCCATCGCGGTCATCGACACCTTGTTGTCAATGGTGGCATAGGGCAGCATTTGCCAGTGGGCGTAAGTCAACGCCGGCAAGGCCGGCCCGGCGTCGTCACGGGCGAGGGCGGATGCCGCGGCAGACGGCGCGCTGGTATTGCCCCGGCCGTCGCGCAGGGTGACGGTATAAGTATAACTTGTCCCGGTGGTTAGACCGCTCTGGGTCCAGCTGGGCGACGACTGCCAGCCGCTGCTCGCCGCGCTGGGCAGGGTGCGGTCGAACTTGTATTCGACCTTGCCGCTGGGGCTGCTCGCCTTGCTGGCGGTCATGGTGATCTGGCCGTCGGCGATGCCGATGGGGCCGAAACTGAAGCTGGCGGTGCCGGCGGTGGAGGTGGCGAGGGTGGCCGTGGCGGTGCCGGAAACCCCGGTGGTGTTGCCCGCGCGGTCGCGCATCTTCACCGAGTATGCAGGCGCGCTGCCGGGTGTTAGGCCAACGTCGGTATACTTGTTGAACGATACCCAGCCTGAATCATGGCCGCCGCCCGAGACGCAGGCGAAGTAGTACTCGACCCAGCCGCTGGCGTCGGTGCCGGGGGTGGCGCTCATGGTCACCGTGCAGTCACCGTTGGCCATGGGTTCGACCAGCCAGGTTGCGGAGTTGGGCGTCGGCGGGGTGCTGTCGGCGGCGATGGTGATGGGTGCGGGCGCGGCGGTGGTGAACAGGGTGGCCACCTCGGCGGCACTCAGGGCCTTGTTGTAAACCCTGAAATCATCGAAGCTGCCTTGGAAATAGTTGCCGGTGTTGCCGCGGCCCAGATAGTTGGCATTTTCCATCAGCGGCGCGTTGAGGCTGTCCGGCAGCAACGTCATTGCCGCATTGCTCGCCACCAGCACCCCGTCGAGGTAAAGCGCGCAGGTGCTGCCAGAGAACACCACCGCGACATGCTTCCAAGTGTTGGGCGCAATCACCGGCCCGTCCAGCGTCTGGGTGGTGGTGCCGTCGCTGATGACGAAGCGCAGGGCACCGCTGGCGGCGGCGTTGGGTGTTAGATACATCACCTTGTTGGCGCCGTCACCCAGCGACCACAGGCGCTGATCAGCCACGCCGCCACTCTGCTTGAACCACAGGCTGAGGGCGCAGTCCTTGAAGTCGTTGAGCGAATTGTGGAGTTCGACGTATTGGCTGATGCCATCCACCGGCAGCACGCGGCCGCCGCGCAGCGACGTTCCGGCGTCCTTGGCGGTGCGGCAGCCGTTCATCAGGTAGCCGTGGTTGATGCCCAGCTCGTCGCAGGCGAACACCGCGTTGTCGCGCTCGAAGGTCAGCCCGCTGTATTGGTAGGCATTGTCGGTCAGCGCGGGGAAAATCGCCGGGTTCTGGCCCCACTGCCAGCCGAAGTGCACGCCGTGGTTGCCGGTGCCGCCGTTGGCGGTGTCGCCGTCGGTGATGAGGCTGCCGCTGAAAGTCGATGGGCTGTAAACCGAGGTGACACCCTTCATCACCACGTTGCCGGAAACCTTGTTGTGGTTGGTGGCATCGCCGCCGCCACAGCCGGCATGCTCGATGGCTTTGGCATTCTCATACAACTCGGTGGACCCGAACACCATCGCCCAATCCCTCACCTTGGCGTTGCCATACACCTGCGCGCTCTCATACACCATGCCGTGGCCGGACACCACCGCGTTGTCCCTAACTTGCGCGCTGTTCCTAACGACAGCGTACTCCTCGATCCGGGCGTTGCCCCTGACTTGGGCGGTGTCGAGCACCTGCGCGTTGGGGCCGACGTAGGCGGTGGCGTCGACGGTGGCAGAGCTGGACTTCCAGCCGCCGCCATTGGCGTGCTGGACCATGCCGCTGTGGCTTTGCACCGGATAGGTGACATTGCTCGGGCTCGCGTTGGTGAACGCCACCGTGTAGGGGAATTGCAGGCCGGAATCGCGGGTGTACTCGGCCCACGACGGGTCGCCGGTTTTCATCGGCTTGGGCACCGCGATGACCATCAGATAGAGCTGGCTCTGGTCCGCGGAAAGGGTGATCGAGTTGGTGCCGATATTCCACAGCGGCGAATAGCTCGCTTCGCCGTTGGCGTTGACTGCCACCAGGCAGGCGCGCCAGTCGCTTTGCCTAACAAAATCACTGAGCGGCTGGAAATTGCAGCTCACGGTGGTGCCGGGGGAGGCCGAGAGCGGCACGTAATGAAAGCCGAATTGTTGGGGGATGTGTTCGCGCGCCGGGCGGTACCAGCCGTTGGTGCCGGGCAGTTTGACCAGCGGGGCGCGGCAGCGGGTGTACCATTCCCAGGTATCGCCGTTCCACGGGGTGTTGGCTTGGGCGAGCCAGCGTTGGCGCGCAAAATCCCAGGTGACCATTTTCTTGGCCATGTCGCCCCACAAGTCTTTCATGGCGCCGGCCTTGTCGGCGGATCCGGAGGTGTCGAGCCGGATCATGCGGTCGAGGATGTATTCATGGGCCTGCTGGTCGGCGGTGGCGTTGGTCCACAGCTCGTTGACCCAGGCCGCGCCATAGCGCGGGTCGTCCTTGGCCGCTTCATAGATCATCCAGGAGTCATAGTAATCGCGTCCATGGGCCGGATAGAACACGCTGTTATAGAGATAGCCGGCGGCCTGCGGGTAGGAGTTGAGGAATTGCAGCAGCATCCAGTTGGCGCTGCATTCCCACCACATGCCCGAACTATCGGTGCCATTGAAGCCCGCGCAGGTGCCTTCCCAGACGTGTCCGAATTCATGGGGGGTGGCCCCCGAGGGCGGATCATAGCGGTCGTCACTGGTATTGGCCATGGCATAGAAGAACCCGCCGGGGTCCATGCTCGAATAGGCGCCGCCGCCGCCGCCGTCATCCCAGGTCATCAGGAAATTGAAATTGGCGCGGTACTTGTTGCCGTCCGGGTTGGTCACCGACTCGTTAATGTCGTGCAGGCCCATCTCGACGACCCAGCGGTTCCACATTTGTTCATACATCTGGAGGTTGCCCTGGGCCAATTGCTCGGTCATTGGCGTGCCGGTGTCGCGATTGTAGTGGCCGAAGTTCATCCGGAAATGGTCCGACCGGCGCGTCTCGGTATTCGGGTCCTGGTTGGAATAGATCGAATTGTTGTCGAGATACGCCTGGGCGCAGGCAAGGCCCCCGGCGAGGTTCCATGCGACGGCGAGCCAAGTGGCGGCGCGCAAACGCGGCTGATTGAAGTTTGGAGTATTCACGTTGTGCTGGTAGTTGGGTCGTGGATTTTGCTGCTGCTGCGCCAAGTGGAAACGGGGGTGAAAGCGGCGTCCGCTGCCAACTGGCGCCGTGCGGAGGGCCGTCGGTCTATCAAGGAGTGGTGAGTCGCAGGCGGATGACGCGGTGTGCCGGGTCGCCGGTGGTTAGCGGATCGACAGCCTGCAGGGTTTGCAGCGGTCCGTCGGTGATGAGTTCCACGGCGCGCGGCGTCCAGTGGAGCAAGTCCTCGGAGGATTCCGCGGCGTACGTCACGTCCGGCAGATCGCGCGGCCGCTGGAAGGTCAGGACCAGTCCCGCGCCGGTCCTGGCAACTGCCAGCGGCGCCGTGAACATGTTAGGATCGGTCCCCAGGGCATACTCGGCCAGATTGGTCAGGCCATCGCCGTCCGGATCGGCGTCGAGAGCCGCTTGGCCGGCGCTGATTTGGCCGGCGCTGAAATTGTGTGCCAGCCAGTCGGCGAAGGATTGCGTCTGGATCGAGAGGGTGGCGCCTGCCGCGCCCTGGTAGTTCGGGTCGGTGATGGTGGCCACCACCGCATAGGAACCGATGCCGCTGGGGGCGGCGGGCACCCCGTTGTAGGTTAGATCGACCGCCAGTCCCGGCGGGTTGGTCGTCACGGAGACTGCTTTCGGCGTGCCGTCGTAGATTTGCGTTAGATCGGCGAGGCTGACGGAGGCGTTCGCCGGGGTGATGGTGGCGGTGAGGAAATTGTGCAGCGTCACCGTGTAGTTGGCCCCGCCATTGCCGTCGCTGATCGTGATGTTCGGCACGATCACCTTGTTGCCGAGTCCAGCGGAGCTGGTGAGGTACGCTTGTGAGAGCAGCGTCGTGGTGTCGCTGCCGGCCAGCGCCGGCGTGAGCGTCGGGGTGCCGGTGGCGGTGGTGGTGCCGTCATAGGGTTTGGTGCAGTCCACCGCCGCGACGGTGACCGGCAAGGCGCCGATGGTCACCGCGCCGCTCGCGCCGCTCAGGGTGTAGTTGGCGGCCTGCGCGCCGCTCGTGGTCAGCCCGCCGAAAGTGTTCAAGGCCCGAATGCCGGCGTTGCCGCCGGCCAAACCGGCATTGCCGGTTAGCGCGAGCGTGTCGCCAGCCACCAGGTTGGTTACGGTTAGAATGGCCGCCGCGGCAGTCGCCGTGGCGTCATAGCTCCGGCTGCCCGCCAGCACCAGTGCCAGCGGGTTGACTTGTACCGCGATCGCGGCGGTTGTCACATTAGTTAGATAGGCGGTGGCATCGGTGGGCGTGAAGGTTCCCGAGGCTTGATAGATCCCGGCGGCAGGGGGTTTGGTGGCCGGCGCGCCAAAGCCAAAGCCGCCTGCCACCGGCGGGATGCCACCGCTCAGGGTGGAGGCGCTCAGCGCCGCGCCGTACGGGATCGGGCTGGCCGTCGGCCAGGTGGCAACCGTCGGTGTGGTCCGGGTGTCAGCCGCGACGGTCACCGCGCCCGTGGTGGTGGTGCCGAAGAACGTGCTGTTTTGATAGGTCGCGGGGCATCCTGCGTTGGTGGAGCCCCAGCTGCCGGCGACCCGGCCGAGCCCGCCGAGGCTGAGACTGCCGGCGGTGAGGCTGAGGCCGTTGCTGACGCTGGCGCTGGCCGAGCCGCTGGGAGCGATGCTCAGGTTGCCCGCGACGGAGGTGCCTGCGACCAGCGTCTTGGCGCCGGTTCCCGACAGGGCCAGGTTGTTGTAGGTCAAAGCGGCGATGGATTGGGCGGCACCGCCATACACCACGGTGCCACCTCGCGGATTGAAGCTGCCACTATTGGACCACGCGCCGGCGACGGAAATCTGATAGTTGCCAGATCCGGCATCCAAGGTGCTGCCGGCGCCAGTTGTGAGGGTTCCGGCGAGGGCGATGTTGGCGCCCAGCGTGAGCGTTTGCCCGGACGTTAGATTGAGCGTCACGTGGG
>Ga0118677_10012751_pt1 | contig 12259 bp, 13 predicted proteins | sample AliMusrvi5mmetaG_FD_86154 | JGI IMG/M metagenome (GOLD analysis project Ga0118677, IMG submission 86154)
TAGATGAAGATTCGAGAAAGAATCTCTTTCCCAGCAACGAAAGACTCAAGAAGTAGGATTTACATCCTCGGCCCTGGTTCGATTCCGCCCCGGGCCACCAAGATTCAAAAAGAGAGCTTCTAGCTCTCTTTTTTCATTTCTACCCTAGTTGTTTGCCTCTAAGTTCAGCAATGGTTGGCCCACCTAGATTCAGCGTAGCTTGTCTGAGTTCAGAGTGTTGACCTTACAAGTGGGGATGATTAATCCTCTTAGACCGTCTTGGACTATAAAAATCTAGAAACTACTTGGTTAAGCGTCGCTTTAATCGACACTTTCACGCGCAGATTGTTTGCGATTGATCAGGGTACTCTTTTCATGTAATGTCCTTTAAAAGAACAAAAATTAAATTAGGGGTTTTAATGAGCGCACTGACCGTTGGAACGATTTATAGATACTCCAGTTCAAATCCTGTAGATGTTCAGTTTATCGATGGTCTGCCGAACTTACTTTTTCACACTAATACACCGGGTGAAAACAAAGCATTATTAGAGGCAGGCATTAATGCAATACGGGCAGTGAAAACTGCTGATGGGCCTAGAACGCCGGCAATTTTGATTTCAAGTAGCACTCATAAGCAGGGATCAAAGGAAACGCCTTGGCAAGATGAATTTGATGTCGACAATGGGTACATAAAGTATTTTGGCGATAACAAGTCAATCTCTGATCCATCTAAGGCGCCTGGTAATGCATACATATTGGAGCAGTTCGTTCTTCATAGAAGCAATGATTACGAAAGTCGATTGAAGGCTGTTCCCTTTATCTTCTTCAAAAGCATTAAGGTTGGTGAACGAGTGAAAGGTAATAGAGTATTTCAAGGTATTGGGTTGCTCAATTCTGCTGAGCTGGTTACGCAATATCAGAAAGACATTGGATACTTTACAAATTACGTGTTTGAGTTTGATGTGCTAGATATGAGAAAAGATTTTGAGGTTTTTTCTTGGGACTGGATATCTACTCGCCGTAATCCAAAGTTGACAAATTTAGAAGCGTTGAAGCTTGCCCCAAAGAGCTGGCAATCCTGGGTTGCCGAAGGGGAGATTTCAAGAGATAAATTAAAAAGACGCGTTCACAAAATTACTGCTGTGGGTAAACAAGACCAACTTCCATCTCCGGGATCTCGGGAAGATAAATGCCTAGGAGAAATATATAAGTTTTATGACGGACGCAAACATCACTTCGAGCTTCTATCATCTAAAGTAGTTGCAAACATAATTAGACAAAGCGGCGGTAGTTACAAGGAGGGATGGATTACTCAGGGGTCGGGCGATGGAGGAATAGACTTTGTAGGTCGTATCGATTTGGGGTCGGGCTTCTCTAAGGTTGAGGTTATTGTTCTTGGTCAAGCAAAATGTGAGGCCTACACGACACCTACAAATGGAGTTCACTTAGCGAGAACTGTGGCTAGACTAAAAAGAGGATGGATTGGAGCTTACGTAACAACATCGTTTTTTTCAGAGAAGAGCCAACTAGAAATTAGTGATGATAGTTATCCGCTGATTACTGTGAATGGACTTGAGTTAGCAAAGGAGACACTAAAACTAGTTGAGTTAACAGGCTCAGCTTCCGTGATTAATTTTCTGGAGAGCCTGGATAAAACATACGCTGACTACATTGAAAAGAAGCGCCCAGAGGATATTCTGGACAGATAATAAACTGTCCTTTTGAGAACAGTTTATGCATTCAGTGAACGGCGGCAACCACCGGTTTCTCATCTTTGAATAACTTTTGTACCAAGTACTCTTTATTTGAAGTTGCTTGAATCAGATATTCATCGAAATAGTCTGGCTTGTTATCTGTGTTTTCATGATGAAGAAGACAAAGGCTATAGCTAAGGTTATCTGCATCTTCTCCATGAACTAAGTAAGTTTCTGATTCATTGTGGTCAACAACTCTTAGCCCTCTGACAAATTCTGGCTTATCTTTATCTGCGAAATTAATATCTAAGCGGTCAACATCAAACCGTTTACTGCGATAGATATTTAAGATGATGAATCGATAGCCTTCTATGTATGTGTAGTCGCGCATACGCTCTCCTTTACTTAACCCTGACAGGGCTTAATTTGAAATAGTTGTAAAAAAATTCTCGTCTTGTGTGGGCTTGGTAAATCTGGCTTGAATCCATTTCATTCAGATAGACCGTTTTCATCACATGCCTATCAAAGGTTTTCATTCTTGGTAGCCCAATAATTCTGGCGATATCAATAGCGCTTCGCAGCAATATTGGCTCAGGCGTTATGACCGATAAGAGCATGGCAATAATTAAAGAGGCGATCATTTTTTAGATGGGGTGTAGCCAATGCGATTTCCGCTGTTATCAAAGTAGTTGGTTACACCACTTGGGGCTTTAACCTCATAGCCAATCCTATTGCCAGTATTGTCATAAACACCATTTGTTGAGCTGGCGTTGTAGGGGCTGTTGTCCATGTTGTATGGACTATTACGCATGTTGTAAGGTGAGTTATCCATGTTGTATGGGCTGTTCTGCATGTTGTATGGTGAGCTATTTAGGTTATATGTCTGTCCGTAGGCGCTACATATAGGCATTGCAAATAGAAAAAAGTATAATAATTTCATGGAGTTATCCTTGTTATATGTTAAAAATATAGCTTAAATATTTCTTAATTAATTGCAATTTATGTGATACATTATCAACATATATCAAATTTGTAGCAACTGCAAGGAGAAAAAAGTGATTAAAGATGCAGAAAAATACGAGAAATTTGAGCGTCTAGCTCAAAAACGCGTATCAGAAGCAATGAACCGCATTCGGCTAATCGGAAATTTAAGCGATACAAGGAACTACTCCTATAGCGAGGAGCATGTAAAAGAGATGTTTGATGCCTTGGAGTCCGAACTACGAAATGCAAAGCAGAGATATAAATCTGGCACAGCAGAGAGTCAAGCCGCATTTACCTTTAAAAGTAAGTCTAAAAAGTAAAAAAGTAGTGATAGAAAAGGCAATTTAAATGTATCGACATGTCGCACTTTTTGCAGGGTTAGGTGGTTTTGTCCTGGCCGCCAAAAGAACTGGAATAGAAACTGTCTTCATTAATGAAATGGATGAGGCATGCTGTCTTACCCTAAATCACAACTTCCCAGATTCAACCGTATATATGAAGGATGTTAGGGACGTCCACCCCGCAGATTTTCCAGAGCTAAATGAGCCAATAGATATTTTGTCAGCAGGATTTCCATGTCAATCATTTTCGGTTGCTGGAGATAACCTGGGTTTTGAAGATGAGCGAGGAAAGCTATTTTTTGAGATTCCAAGAATATGTGGGGAGTTACCAGTACCACCCAGGGTTCTATTGCTCGAGAATGTTCCAAATTTAAAGTTATTTGATGGAGGCGCGCGCCTTAGAGTTGTTATCAACGAGCTCAGAAAAGCTGGCTATTGGGTGAGTGTCAATAATGCACAAATTATGGATAGTTACGAGATTGGGAATACGGCGCAAAGAAGAGAGCGGCTATTCATAGTTGCAACACATTCAAGTTATTATAAAAAGAATAAGTTTATGTTTCCGACACCGAAGAAGGAAAAGAAGAATTTATGGAAGTACATAAACAAAGAAGTAAAAAATGAAGCAAGACTCTATCTAGATGAAGAGAACAAATACGCAAGAATGATTAGAAGAAATTCTGAGTTAGATGGAGCTAATCGGCTATTTCAAATCAGAAGAGTAGATGCAAGATCCTGCCCAGAAAATGTATGCCCTACCTTAACCGCAAATATGGGCGGCGGCGGACATAATGTACCGTTTTTAGTGGATGAATTCGGCGTTAGAAGGTTGAGCGTTGAAGAGCTAATGAGTTTGCAATGTATTGATAAAAAAGAATTCCAATTCCCGCCAGGAATATCAGAGGGATCCAAGTTATCAATGATTGGTAACGCAATTTGTACAGATGTAGCAGAAGAAATTTTTAAAAAAATAATTGAAACAATCTTAGAGGAAGAAAATGTCAAAGGCGAAATGGTACTTTCCTAATAACGGAGGTGGTCTAGCCGCTGGGTTTAATGACTCAGGTATAGATACATTTAAAGGGCATAGACTTTCCTCACTTGTTAGAGAAATTGTTCAAAACAGTTTAGATGCCGGTCTGATGAAGACTGAGCCAGTAACTGTTGCGTTCAATATTGTCAGCTTGGATAAAAAAGACGCGCCAGAAGTTTCTCAATTGGAGGAGCATTTGGTACTAGCTAAAGCAACAGCAAAAAAACAAAATCTAGATCCTGCTGTAGATTTTTATGATAGGGCTATTGGACTAATAAAAGATGAAGCCAAGGTTAACTTTCTATGCATCCATGACAGCAATACAACTGGGTTAACTGGCCCGATAGCAGGGCCTAATGGAGCATGGTTTGCGTTAACAAAAGGTGCGGGCCTAAGTCAAAAAACATCAGCATCCTCGCTGGGATCATTTGGCCATGGATCAAAGGCGCCTTTTGCAAACAGTAATGTTCGCTCCCTCTTTTATTTGACCAAGATTGAGCAAAATAACAAGAAAGAATTCAGATTCCAAGGAAAGAGCATTCTTCAGTCATACAGTAGGAGTGAATATGAAATGACTCAAGGAACTGGCTTTTATGGAATTCAAGAGGGTTGTCGACCTTTAGATAGTGCCGATATACCTCAGTGGGCGATCGACATTAGAGAAAAATTCTCTGATGCAACTGGAACAAGCATCTATGTGCCGCACACTATTTTTGAATTGTCATCCTATCCATCAATCGTTATTACAGCAATTGCAAATTTTTTCTATGCAATTCGCAAGGGAAGTTTAATTGTAAAGATTGGAGAAAATGACGAATTAAATTCTCAGAACATAGAGGAAAAATATCACTATTACAAAGATAGACTTGATCAAGAATTCAATGAGGTGGACAAAGATTATCTTATTGAGTGTTTTCAGGCTATTGAGACTGTAGTTAATTCCACTCACAAAGGCGAACAGCAGATACCAAATTTTGGAAGAATTGATTGGTATATACGGATGAATGAGGAGGTTGAGACTCGTTCAGTTGCAATTGCACGTGAAAATGGAATGCTAATTACTAGGGCGGCGCCATCGTTACAAAGATTTCCCAATTTGAAGCATTTTGATCTTTTTGTATGTGTTACAGGCGAAGGATCAGAAACACTAAAAACCATTGAAAACCCCGAGCATAATAATTTCGCTTTTGATCGAATTGATAATTTACAAAAGAGAAAATCTGCGAAAAAGAAATATGATGCATTCGCGAAAGCAGTAAGAGAACTACTATCTAGGTTTGCAGAATACTCTTCATCCGATCGAGTTACGGTTGATGAGCTTCAAGACTTATTTTCAGAGATTTCCGAGAATCCAGACGAAGGCAAAGGCGCATTAGAGCGAGGCCCGCAAATTCAGATTGCAAATGGAAACTACTCATTTAAGCCAAAGCCAACGCCATCAGATAAACCAAAGCCCGGCGATGGTCCACCTGATGAATTGGGAGGAAGGGGTTTACGGGGTGGAGAGAAAAAACAAAAACGTAAGGGTGGCGGCATACCTGACCCCAAAGGTGGCAAGCCAATTATTGGCCCATCTGCTCCTACACATGGTGGCTTACCAAAGCATTATCTAAAGTTAGAAAATTTGAGAATGAGGGCAACTGGAAAGAATCAAGCATACGTATATTTTGATTCACCACTTACTGGCCTAGCATCTATTCGATTTAAAAAATCAGGTGAAATTGGTAGTGAGCCAATCAGTCTAATAGTGAACGACAAGCCAGCAACAGCAGTTGACGTTGAGTTGGTAAGTGGGCAAAGAGAGTATGTATTAGTAACCTTTGCAGACAAGACAGTAGATTTTGCAATTGAGGCAGAGGCACATGAAATCAATAATTAAAGCATTTCCATATCCAATTTTGGGGCGAGGCGATGATTACCTCGACTCTGAATTTCAATCAACTATGGATACCAGAAAAGATATGGTGGGGGTAGATGAGCACGTCTTCCTTGATTACAGCTTTCTTTTATCCAATGAAGATATTTCTAAATTAGTTGCAACTAAAAAAGCATCATATGCAATTGACGTTCATTGCTCAGATACTTTATTTAGAAAAGTCTATTTGGTTGGAGATAACGGAGCTATTGAGTTTGAAAATGGACAACTTTATGGAAAGGTTACATTCACTCCATTGGTAATTGTTTCAGAGCATATTAATACCTTTCAATCTGATGATTTGAATGAAGAGTTTGGAGAGGAGCCCTTTAGTTTGCAAGTTGGCGACATCATGGCAATTGATGATCCTCAAATCAGATACATTGAATTTGACAAACTACAGTTTGAGTCTCTGGTTAAAGTTGTAACTTCTTACGAAATACCCGAAGAAACATATCGATTTAGCCTTGAGCAAGACATGATTATTATTTTGATGGGTAAAAAGTTTAGGCATGTGTGGGATATATATAGAGAGGAGCGCGATAAGGCGCCAATGTTAGCTATGTCTGTATATAAAGATTGCATCCATGCGGCCTTGGAGTACATCATAAAAAATGAAGAGTCTGATGGCTTTAAGTGGGTTAGGGCTTTGAAGTTAAAGCTCGAAACATTAGGTAGACATATCAGCGAAGAGAGCGACTTTAACGAGTTGTGTATGCATTCCCAACAATTAGTTGCCAAGATCGGCGTACAGAGGTTAATGAAAAATGTCGGATAATTTTTATAGCGTCTTGAAAAGCGAAAGCGTTCAAAAACTCAAGCGATCAATTGTGGCAAAACCAAGTCTAATGGAAATGCCATATGACGATCTTTGCGATGAACTACATTTATCTTCAGTCTCAACTAACTATAAGGTCAATCCAGACATCGCCTTGAAGATGCCAAAAGGCGCTACCCAAGAGCTAAATGGGGATGCGGAAAATTGCAAATTAATTTTACAAATTCTCCCCGAGTTAACGCCGGCACAGGCAACCGATGAAAGACTATGGGTAACCTTATGTTTTTCAGAATTTAGAGACTATTCAAATGAAAGGTGGCCTTTTAGATCTTCTGAAGAGGGTAAGTTACAGAATCATATTTCTAATCACTGGTTTGCAAGTGGTGTTCGAGGTCGAATGAGGGATAACGCCGTATCAAGATTATGGTGGATGGGTTACATGGCTAAAAATATTCCTGAATTTTCATTAGAAAAAGTCTTCGATATTTTATTTTTCAACAGTGACTATCGTTCTTCTTTATTAGAAAGAAACAGCACTGCTAATGCTATCAATGTAACCACTGCTATTTTAAAAATTACCGATGAGGCATACACATCTGGAACTCCATTCAAGCGGGATAGCTTCAGAAACTTTATGAGTAAAGTAGATACATTGGGCGGAAGATCAAATCTTGCATCAATGGATGTAAATTCATTAATAAAAGTATTGAAGCCAATTTATAAAGAGGCATATACAGCCAAGACTGAATGAACTTGTACGTGATGAAATATGGAGCGTCGATATAATCGACGCTCATCGGTTGTCCAAGTATTTTTTAGAAAATAAAATAGCTGTATGACAACAGCAACCTGCCCACTAAGTGACTAAGGTAATCAAAGTACCTGAAAGTCACCTAGAAGTAATCTCCTCACCCCAGCAAGAATCCCAACCTACAGCATTAAGCCAGCTAAAGTACGCCGAGCCCACGGAGCTTTACTTACGTGATGGCGAAGTAGTTATCCACCGCAGACCCGGAAGCCCACTATGGCATTGCCGCTTTAGATTGCAAGATGGCTCATGGCATCGTCAGACCACCCGTCAAGCCAGTATTGAACACGCAGTACGAATGGCTTGCGATCTTTACGATGAAACCAGATTTCGCCAAAGACTGGGGCTTGCACAAAAGTCACCCACGTTCGCAGAAATTGCACATGCCACTCTCTACTCAATGCGGCAAGACTTGGATGTGGGTATAGGTAAGAGTGTGTACGGTAGCTACATCACCTGCATCGAGAAGTATTTCTTGCCTTACTTTCAGGACAAAAGACTAGAAGAAATAACCTATACCGATGTGCATGAGTTTGAGGTTTGGCGAAATAGGCAAATGAACAAGGTGCCCAGAGCCAGCACCTTAATGAACTTTGCCAGTGCTTGGACGAAGTTACAGCTGGTAGCTATTAGCAAAGGGTGGATTAGTGAGCGAGTAGCCATTCCAAAACTCACAGCTAGAGGGCAGAAAGGTAAAACCCGGCCAGCGTTCACTCGTGAAGAGATTGATCGCTTGTTGGAGTTTATGGAGCCATGGATCAAGCAAGGCAGACTAGAAATTGAGCATGAGACTCGTCCCTTACTGCGTGACTATGTGGAAATGCTTTTATATACGGGTATGCGGCATGGCACTGAGGCACTGAATATTTGCTGGAACAACGTTGAGTGGCACACGCAGGGAGATAAGAAATACCTGCGTATATGGGTGGATGGCAAGACTGGCGGGCGTTGGCTCATTGCCAAACACAAGGCAGTAGACGTTCTCAAGCGATTACACAGTAGGCAAAAGGCTGTGTACGACATCCCATTTGACAGATTGTTTGAGACTCGTTGCCCCGAGCGGATCTTTGTCTTTGCCAATGGTCATCAGCCCATGCGTATTGACGGCGCATTTAAGCGATTGATGCGAGATAGTGGCTTGGGATTGAGTCACGATGGGCAGATGCGAACACTCTATTCACTTAGACATACATACGCCACCTTAGAGCTACTTGAGAACAAGACTGATATTCACACTCTATCCAAGCAGATGGGTAATAGTGCCGCCATGATTGATCGTCATTACAGCAAGTTGACGGCAACGATGGCTGCAGATAGATTGGCGTAAAAAAAGACCCACTGGCCTTGTGGGTCTTTTAGTTACATCATGATTACTTCTTTGGTCTCTTGTTGTCGTAAGTAACATTCTCTAAATAGCCGATCTAGTAGTTGGTAATAAGATCGGTTATCAGGACTTTGCTCATACGTAGCTTCAAGAGCTTCAAGTAATGCATCATCATCTATATTTGCACCTTCTTTGGCCATGATTCTCTTTGCGTGAGTAAAGAAAACTTCTGGCTTGCAAGCTGGCACTTCCAAGATTTCACAACGACTTCTGATGCCTTTATCAATTCTGGCAACCTCATTTGTTGTGATAATTGTTAAGTCAGTGCCTTGAAACTTGTCTAGTGCAACCCGAAATGCATTGCGCCCTTTTATGAGTGCATTCATTTCTTCAACGATGTAATAGTTATAACGCTGCCCATTGGTTGTGAACAAAAGATCAAATTGCTTATTTTTCGTTAACAATCTATCGACTTCGTTGTCACTATTAAGTGCGTAAGACTTAATGTAGGTCACAACCACTTGATCCATTTGCTCTATTGCTTGAGGAATGAGTCTGGCAAGCAATGACTTGCCAGTCCCATTTCTGCCGCAAAGAATTAACGGACGTGTGACCTCTCCACTCGCGTATGCAGTAACAACCTTTTTCACATAGTCATTAGGAAAAATGATGTCACCCAAATACCTAGGGGAGTACTTAAGCTCACTGTTCAAAAAACGACCGTAATTACTCGTAAACATAGCGTTACTCCTAATTAGGCGATAACAGCATTAACTTGCTTTAAGGTCATCGTAGATAAGGCTTTGCTTGATGCCATGTCCTTTTTATCTACTTTGCTATCTTCCTCAGCACTGTTCTCATCTTCAAGTAAGGCCTTAGCAAGCTCTTTAATTGCAGAGCTTTCAAGTGCTTTAGTAGTAGTGGGAACGGTACGCAATAGCTCAAGTTTCTTGCCAGAGCCAATACGTGCAATGACAAACGCATAGTTGCAATCGTCGCTTAAATGGACGCTTGAATCAGGCATTTGTACTTCTTCTGTCGGATCCATTGTCTCTAGTTCAGCTTTGATGGCATCAATTGCACTGGCTAAGGCTTGCTCTTTAGCAATAGTTTCTAGGCTCTTGCTAAAGTCTTTCTTGCACTCTTCAACTCCGCCTTTGCCCTCAACAAAGTCTGCCAATGCCTCTGGCTTGACGTTTGCTTTGATAGCCGCCATTAATGTGCGGGTGTAGTTATAGGCACGCTTGCGATCACTATTAAAGACATAGCGAACAAATACAGTAATCGCAGGAGAATTAACTTGTACCTTAATACTGCGTACAGCTAATGCTGCCTTCATTTGGCTTAAGGTTTGCTTTAAGCAATCTATGTCTTTGCTAGCCTCAAGATATAGGCCGTGCACTTTACCCAAGATCCCATAAAGCTCTTTATTACTTCTAGCTAACGTTACTGTTTCATACTGCTCGCGTTCCTTAACCAGCGCATCAGCACGTTTAATGACTGATTCTGTGGTTGGGGCTACGGTTGCTTTAATGATGATGCTTTCTTTCTTTGCTACAGTTGATTCATTAGTTGTTTTCATGATTTATTACCTTTCAATTTATGGTTGCTTGTTAAGAAATTTAACCGCTTAGCCATGTATGTATTATCGATATTTGAGGTGTTTTTTCGATGTACAATTAAATTGATGTAATTTGAATGTTAAGAAAATGCTAAGAAGATTTCTCGCGCAACACCCTACTTTTGGTACCAAGAACAAGCCGCGCACTTTGTCTTACCAACAGCAAAGTCCGTATTACTGGTGGTGGGCTTATTTACGCCGCAACGAGGACTATTTGGTTTGTTGCGAAATGGGCGGCAAGGGAAAGTTCGCAAAGTTATACAAAGACTTTGGCGATGTGCGTGAAGATGACTTCAAAAAATGGTGGAATGAAGATGAGCGTGGCGGTAATTTGTTTGCTGAAAATAGAGGTGCCATGAAGTTAGCCTTATTGGAGGATAAAAATCAGTGGGATGATTCTTGGACCCAAGACGAGGTTCTTGTAATTGTTGTTCCGCTTACTTCTAGCAAAAGGTATCTACAAAGTAGATTTGCGCGAATCTTAAAAGAGAAGCACACAGCTAAACGCGGACGTACTAAGAAGTTATTAGAAAAGAGTAATGCCAACTATCCGCTAGAACGTAATTACACCATTGAGAACTTACGTAAAACATTACAAGTCTATGACCTCTATATGGAAAACAAGGATAAAAAGCCTAAAGTGCCAATGTGGAAGCTAGGAGAGCAATTGCGTCTGGTGCCCAGCGCAATGACTGCAGACAGTATGACCGTTAACGAAAGACAAGTATTTAGAAATGTAATGGGCGCTAGTGTGAAGCGTTACATCACTAATGCAGAGAAGATGATTACCAATGCCGCATTGGGTAAATTTCCTGTGACATAGCTACTTCTGAAAGAAGATTTTGGTATCCTAATAGCAACTTGTAATCAACTATGAGGGTTATATGGATTTCTATCTAACAGCACCGAAGTGGAATGATAAAAAGTGTCCCAATAAGGATATCTTGGCTAAGCCTATCAATACCAAGACTCTTAGTGGCGTAACCGTTATTAAGACAAAAAATGCCAAATATAGACTTGCTAGCTTTGATGGCATCTTCGCTGTTGTAAACGGCAGTGACATTAAGGTATCAAAGTCGGGCAAAGCAACAAAGAAAGTATTTTGTTTGTGGTATGGACACAGCATTCCAACTGACTACCCTGAGCTTACTTTGGATTTAGCAAATACCGAAGTTATTGAAGGATATAAGGGCAAGGTAGTAGTTGATATTGGTAAAGTAAAAAAATAATTAGACAAGCTCAACTGCGGCTTTGAGCTGAGTTGGGCTTGAATACAAATAGCTGGCTGTAGTGCTGATATTTCTATGTCCAGCCAAACTTTTCAATATATGAATCGCAGTACCTTTATTGGCCAGTCCAGTTAGGAATGACCTACGACCACTATGGCTACTTGCACCGTCAAGCCCACAGGCACGATAAAGATAAAAGAAGTACTGAGTCAAAGAGTTCGCTGAGAACCCCGATTGCTTTTGGGTATAGAACAATGGCTTTGCTTGATCTTTAATCCTTAGGCAGCGAATGTAGTTTGAAAGCTCTTTTTGCATACGCTCATTTAAGTACACAGTACGAGGATGCTTGCCCTTAGTTTGCTCGGGCATCAAGCGTACTTCACCCTTAATTGTGCTGTCGCTGTTTAAAACGTCGTTTATCCGTAGGGCGGCAACTTCACCTACTCGCATACCCGCGTAGTGCGTTAGTAGCAACATAGCGCGATTACGTGCGCTGTGCCTGCGTGTAGCAACGTGATCTAAAACTCGGCGTAGTTCTTGTGGATTTAAAACT
>Ga0118677_10012752_pt1 | contig 12259 bp, 24 predicted proteins | sample AliMusrvi5mmetaG_FD_86154 | JGI IMG/M metagenome (GOLD analysis project Ga0118677, IMG submission 86154)
GTATATATTATTGATGATCTAAATAACCTAGACCGCTGAAATTCCTCATACAAAAGTATGCAGGATAAACCTAAACAGATAAGGAAATACCCATCATGACAAAGCAATTAGTTAAGAAGCTCTCAGCATCTAGTATTGGCGTAGATGTAAAGGCTGCAAAGGCTGAACCGCAAGAGGCATATACCATTATTGGATATGCTGATGGAATTGAAACCGGTTCACATGCGACAAATGGTGAGTGGACAAAACTTAAAGGTAATTTTGAGGCTACCAACTCAAAGACCGGTGAAGTTTTTGTATCTACAGCTGCATTTTTGCCTAGCGTAGTAAATGGGCTAGTCGCTGCAGCGATCAAAGAGGGCGGTACTGTAAAGTTTGCTTACCGCATTGGTACAAAGCCAAATGGCACAGCTATTGGTTATGAATACACAGTATCAGAGCTTATTGAAGCAGAGCCTATTGATGTGATTGAGGAAATTCGCGCATCAGCGGGTTTAACAGCACTTGAAGCTCCTAAGCGCACAGCCAAAAAGTAAAAAGTAAAATGAAAATCCCCCGGTGATAAACCGGGGGATTTTTAATCCACTTGGAAGGATTACCTAGAAGGGTATCAGATTATGGCTAAAAAAGATTTTAAACCGCTAGGCGGTAGTTCTCGTAACTATGTCAATACAAAGACAGGCGAGATTATTAGCCGATATAAATATGACAAAACCTATGGATCAACACAGGAATTTAAAGGTAATACCCACCTCAAAGCAAAACTCAATAGACAAGCTGCACCTGAAATTGCTGCAGCTAGACCTGCACCGGGTAGAAAATCAACTCTTAAAGAAGTTGAGAAAACTCGCGGATCAAGGATAAAACCTTTAAAGGGTAAAAAATCGCGCCATATATCTCTGCCGGTAAAATATAAAAATGGTGCTATAGATGCAGCGCAATTAGAGCCTAAATATACTGCCCTAGTAACCGGACTAAAATTAAATACTGCAGTATATGGAGCATCAATAAATATCACTTTTACAATACATAAGCTGATTGATACTAAAAGTATTTTTAAATTACGCGCCCGGCGCTCTATCCCTAATTGGGCTGAATTTTCAGATGCTATCAATAATTATTACCTAGACCCACTTAATTACAAAGTATCCGGTGAAAGTTTTGCTGATTTAAATATATTGGCTATTGATTTTTACATTGTATTTACTGCAGCTGAGATGAAAAAGCAGGCTCTCAAATGAGCAGACAGACCGCATATTTCCCACTCAAAAAACAAGCTGATGATTTAAATTTTACCATTGCTGCGTTTGATTTTGAAACAGAGGGTCTAGGTGGCAAGCTGCTCTGTGCTACTTGGTATATAGATGGCATGATGGAGCCTGAAATCATTTTGGGTGATCCTGATGAAATTGCTGATGCAATTATCCGTATATTTGAAATAAGCGGGAAATCTGTGCGCTGGTACGCTCATAACGCTCAATATGATTGGCGCTATATTGTTGATAAATTAGTTGATAAATATGAAAACACTATTCAATTTCTCATGCGTAGTGAGTCAGATGTATTTGTCATTAAAACCCATTTATTTGAGCTAGTGGACTCATACGCGGTATTTCCTCAAAGTCTAAAGAAAATGTCAGAGAGTTTTGATCCTGATTATGGGAAATTAGATATTGATGATATTACCAAATTTGACCCATCAAATTTAAAGCATCAGGAATACGCAAAGCGAGATGCGTACACGCTGGTACGCTCTATTAAAAATTACGATAAAACCATCTACCAAATTTACGGCGTACACCTTGCCTATACTGTGGCTAGCACAGCTGTAAAGGCGTGGCGTAGATCAATTAACACTAACTATTTTAAACCTGATCGCATAGATGAATTTGTGCGTACCGGGTATTTTGGTGGGCTAGTGGCTCTTAGCTCTAATAAAACTTTTGAAAATGTCTATACCTATGACATCAATTCAAGCTACCCATATACCATGCGAGAATTTGGTGTTCCCTATGGTACCTACGCGCAGACATATTATGTGGAACCTGACTCACCGGGTATTTACCGGGTATTGGTTGAAACACCTGATGATTTAATTTTCCCTATTTTACCTAAGCGCATTAAAAAGGGAAAATCTGATTACATAGTATGGGCGCAAGGAGTATTTGAAACAACAGTTACAAATATTGAGTTAGATTTTGCTGTAAAAAACGGGTATAAAATTCTTAAAGTTTATGAGGGAATTATTTGGAATGAGATTATTTATCCATTTGGAGATTTTGTGGATTTATGTGAGCGTACCCGCTGGCAACATAAAGGCACGCCATTTGAGCTAGTGGCTAAGCTGATGCAAAACAGCGTATATGGAAAATTTGGCTCTCGCACAGAGCGCACAGAGTTATTTATACCCAAAGTAGATGCTGACTATGAAGGTGCAGCACCTTGGGGTTCTAGTGAAAAATTATGGATTAGAGAGCAGCAGATAGAGTCAATACAGGCGTTACCTCAATGGGCAGTATTTATTACCGCGCAAGCTAGACTAAACCTGCTAGAAAAAATCTACGAGCTAGGGGTTGAAAATGTCATTTATTGCGATACAGACTCAATTACTACTACTAAAATTATGGATCAAAAACATATTGGCGATGCCTATGGGAAATTTAAATTGGAGAAAACATGGAGAACATTTAGAGCGATAGCGCCAAAAGTTTATGTCGGTGAACTAGATAACGGCAACATGCTAGGAGCTGTGAAGGGTATCCCTAAAAAGAAATTAACTGCAGCCGATTACATAGAGCTGATGAAGCAGGGAAATATCACCGCTGATCTCTCTATCTTACCTAGTTTTAAATCATTCATGAAGGGTAATAGACAGACTAAACAAATGCAGCGCAGATCAACCGACATTAAAAATTCTCAGACATGGAAGCTAATTGGTGATAATATCGCACCTATTACTCTGAAAGGTGATGACTAAATGACTACTGCAGCACACTTTACGCCGGGTCGTATTAAACCTATTAGGTTAATTTGCTTACACACTATGGAAAGTCAAGAAAAGCCCGGCACAGCGGTAAATGTAGCTGCATGGTTCTCTAGTAAATCTCGCGCACCTCAAGCGAGCGCTCATATGTGCGTAGATGGATCACAAGCAAATGTGAAACCCGGGGCTAAATATCCTGCTCCTATTGTGCGTGTAGTAGATGATGGAGATACCGCATGGGCAGCACCCGGTGCAAATGCTGATGGGTTACATATTGAGATGGCGGGAGTAGCAGCTCAAAGCGTGGCTAATTGGGCAGATGCTTACTCATTGGCAGTTATTGAAAATGCTGCTACAGTTGCAGCCATATGGTGTAAGAAATACGATATACCGGCTAAACATCTTACGCTTGATGAGGTAAGAGATGGAAAGACTAAAGGGTTTATCGGTCATATAGACGCTACAAAGGCATTTCCCGAACAGGGCGGTACACATACAGACCCGGGCGCTAATTTTCCTTGGACATATTTTCTACAGCTAGTCACAAAGAAATTAGCCTAATCACAAAGGATTTTTAATATGCTCTCATTTCTCACACCGCAACATATCCGCACCTATGTACCTGCTCTCGTAGGTAGCGCTCTCGCTTACCTTTTGAAGCATGACACATTTTTGGCTAGCAATATTGCTACCCTAAATAAAAACTACCCGGGCTGGCGCTTAGTAACAGAAACAGCGATTACAGGTGGAGTTATCTCTATTTATTACACAGGCGCTAGATGGCTAGGCAAGAAAAACCCTAAGCTGGAAAAGGCTCTTTTAGGTGCAAATATCCCTGCTCAGGTCTGAGGCTATGGACGGCATAGACCGCACCGCAAGCTGGATAGGAGCGCTATCAGTACCGGTTGTAGCTCTCATAGGATATTTTAGGCGTAAAACCTTGCATTACAAAGTAGATCAAATGAATATCACGCTCAATAAAAAAATAGATGATTTGGCGCTGGCAGTAATTAAATCTAAATAATTTGCTACAATTTATGTATGGTAAAAAACCTACGCGCTAATTACCTAACCTCAGGCAGGTTAGGTAATCGTGTATGGCGCAAAGTCTTATGCGGTCAAGATATTATTGACAAAGCAAAAGAAAATGCAGCTGATCGCGGAATTACCCTTAGAGAAAATATATCTGTGAAATCAGCTGCAGATTTTTTAAAAAATGAGTGTTTTGATGATTTCAAAATTGAACCTTTTTATGGAATACTCAAAGCAGACCCATTAGCTCTCTATGTAGGCTAATATCTGTGCGTGGGTAGCGTGACACTAATTTTTTGATGGGGTTAGCAAATCGCTACCCACCTAAAGATAGGGAGAGATAAAATGGCTGATCTAACAAATGATGAAATTCAATATGAAAATGCGCGACTAACACGCGAACAATGGGGCGTAGAGCTTAATGAAGGTCTAGCACCTGCAGCGGTAGCAGACACCGCAGATTTTCCTACTGCAGATACCGCAGCGCCACTAACAGCGCCGGAAGTTACACCGGGGGCTTAACATGGGTGAGGAAATTGTCATTGAGCTACCTGATAGCGAACCTGAAAATGAAGGTGAAGGGCTAGAGGTAGCAGAGGAAGTAATCATTGATGAGCTAGCAGCCTTGCGAGAAGCAGAGCGTGAACGCACAGCTGCAGATATTCTCGCTGCAGCAGCTCTTGCACAGGCTGCACATGATCTAGCGCAAGGCGCTCATGATCGTATTGATGAAAAAATTGCTGCTGAAACTATTGAAGCTGTAACAGAGGTGGCGCTAGAAGCTATTGCAGAGAGTGAGCCGGAGCCTGAACCTATGGCAGAAATTGAAGCAGAGCCGGAGCCTGAACATCATGAGGATAAGAAGCCTAATCGTGAACATTGGTTCTATAGATGAACGCAAAAGATAAGGCAAAACAAAAAGAATACCGATCTAAACTTAATGCTCTTGATTTAGAAGCGAGAGATAAACAAGATGAACACATGAAAAATTATCGTGAAGGCTATGGCAGTAAATCTGAATTAGATGAGGAATTAAAAGCTCTACATGAGGATATTAAAAAAAGAAAAACAGCGCTACACGCTCAATATTATGGGTCAGAGCCTCAAAGTTCAGACCATTGGTTTTATAGATAATCCATCAATAGATAGGGTACAAAATGGTAATGACAGAAAATGATAGTGATGCATTTGCACCGGTAGATGATGCTCCTAAGCGTGGACGGGGCAGACCGCCTAAAGATAAGAGCGCTACGCCTGATGATAAAGCTCCTAAGCGCCCGACTACGCCTAACCCGGTAAAAGGCTGGAGCAGAGCAGTAGAGATAGAAAATATTTTGTATAAGTATTTTCAGGGTCTATCTCTAGGCATCAGTTTTCTTAATGCAGCTGATGGTGAAATATTTTCACAAGGCGCAGCATCACTAGCACATGAGCTAGTAGAGCTTGGTAAGGTAGATAAGCGTATGCGATCTATCTTAGAGAGTATGGCAGCGCCGGGTAAATATGGTGGGCTATTGATAGCATCAGGCTCTATCATTATCCCTATAGCTATGAACCATAATTTAATACCTCAACTAGATTTAGGGCTACTAACTAAAAATGCTGTAAAACCCGATCAGAGGGAAGGAGATAGCTAATGGAAAAGAAGCATGTAATGTGGATCGTTGTTGCAGTAGTCGCTTATTTTGTATGGACGAAATACATGGCTAAGTAAAAATGTCAGAGATCAACCGGGTATCGTGGGACGATTTCATTACCAATTTTGACTGGAAGCAAGGCGAGCATGTAGCTGCTATTGCTCCCACCGGGGCTGGTAAGACTACTTTATTTAAGCACATTTTACCGCGCAGAAAATATAACATATTTTTTGGCACAAAACCTGATGATAAACTTTATCATCAGATTTTAAAAAACGGCTATGTGCGTAAAGAAAGTTTTGATGAGATTAAACCTTGGGAAAATAACATCTTACTATGGGTCAAGCAGCGCAAAACTATCTCTGAAACGATAGATGCGCAGCGTGAGGCATTTAGAGATGCGCTTAATTCAATAGTCATACAAAAAGGGTGGACAGTATGGATTGATGAAGCCAAATATTTATCTCAGATGCTCGGTTTAAAAGAGGAATTGACCTACTGTGTTGAACAGCTTAGGTCTATTGACTCTACTGTTATATGTGGCGCACAGCGCCCGGCATTTTTACCGCCATCAGTATTAGCTGGTTCAACTCATGTATTTTTGTGGAAAACTACAGACCGCAGAGATCAGGAAAAATTAAGCGATATTGGTGGGATTGATGCTAGTATTGTGCGCAATGAGGCAAAAAGTTTGGGAAAGCACGAATTTATTTACATTAAATCGCGCGGTACAACCTCACACACAACTATATCTCAAACGCCTAAATAGATAAGGAAAAGAAAATGCACCTTCATATCTCAGGTATTGATGGGGTTATTACCGCGCTCTATGTGATTGCCATTCTAGGGGCGCTTAACCTCTTAGCTACAAAATATAAGAGCAGTAATTCACTCGCTGCTAGTTATGCAAACCTATTTGGTTTAAACTAAGAAATAAGGAGAAAAAATAATGTCAGTAATTCCTTCAGCTGCAGGCAATTCTCGCCCGGCTATCCCAACATCAGGCGCTAAGGCTCCTGCTCAAGTTATCCCATTTACACGCGCTAGCCGTAAGAAGTCCCGTCTAGTATTGCAGACCGCTGCAGTTACTCTTAATACAACTGTGCAGGCTATTCCTGCTCTGCAAATTCCTGCCGGCGGTTTTCTAAAGCGCCTAAAGCTCTCTGTGGTAGGTACTACATCAGGTAACTCTGCTACAGTCGCATTTCAGGCTGATGCTCCATTTAACCTTTTGCAACAGATCAGCTTGCTATCACCTAACGGCGACACACTCATCAATGTAATTGATGGGTTTTCTCTCTATGTGATCAACAAGTACGGCGCCATTGGCACAGGTAAATTTGATCCACTAGCTAACCCGGGATATTCAGCTGTTACAGGCGCCGGTGCTACAGGTGGCTCATTTGCTTATGAGGCACATATTCCTATTGAAACAGACTCACGCGATGCATTTACAGCGCTGCAAAACATGGCTGCAAATCAGTCATACCTTTTGCAATTCTCGCTTAACACTCTCGCACTCCTCTATTCAACAGCGCCAACATCAGCGCCATCAGTAGTCATTACGATTGTTATGGAATATTGGGCTGCACCTGCTCCAACAAATGCTGATGGAGTCATGCAGGCATCATTCCCGGTCGGTAATGGTTCAGTATCACTTTTGCAGGTACAGACCCCGGCTATTGTCGCTGGTTCACAGCAAAATATTCAGCTGGTCAATGTCGGTAATGTGATCCGCACAGTCTTTTTGATTTTGCGTAACTCATCAGCTGTACGAGATGAAACAGACTGGCCAACTGTATCTAACTGGTATCTCAACAATGATCCTCTCTACTACAAGACAAAAGCGCAATGGCGCAATGAGATGGCACAGCAATATGGATATTTTGCTGGCTTAACAACTACTCCAACTCTTAACGCTCTTGATAACGGAGTATTCGTACTTACCGATTTCATGAATGATGGCGGTACCGGTGACTATGTCGTACAAGGTGGCTCAAATCGTGATCTATTCCTCGTTACAGAGTCCTCAACAGCATTTAACTATGAGGCTGTATCTTGGGGAGCATCAGCATCAACGCTATTTGTTATTGAGCATGTAATTCGCCCAATTTCAGCTGCAGCGCTCTATGCACCTCAATTTAGCTAAGGAGAAAAGTAAATGACGTATTTACTATCTGATCTAGATACCGGGGGAGAAAATGCTGAACCAAAGGTTCCGCATACTCTCATGATCGTAATTGGCGCTCTCGCAATTTTGTGGGTACTTGGCGCTGTAACCTTCAAGGGTATTAGGCAATAAGATCATGAAATCTAACGCTCTCATTATGTGGATTCTCGGTGGCTTAGGTGGGCTGCTAGTTTATGCAGCATATAAAAATCAAAGCCCGGTAAAACTGCTAGAGAGCGTACTTACAACTACAGCTGTACCTACGGTGAAAAAGTGAATACATCACAGGCTCTCGTAGTCGCAGCTGTAGTAGTAGGAACAACAGAAGCTAAACAGATTAAGACAGGTCACGCACCGGCATTTAAGCCAGTACTCGGTGGTTTCATGCTAGGTTTATTTCTTATAGCGCTAGGTGCAGCTAATGATCACATAGCCAATCTTTTTGGGGTTCTCATAGTTGTATCAGCAATTTTGCTCAATGGTATTCCAATTCTCACAAAATAAGGAGAGAAAAAATGGGAGATAAAGTAGTCAATATTTTTGGCACTATCGTAGTTTTGGCTATCGTCACAACTATCTTGCTGCCGGGTCGTCAAACACCGGGAGTAATCACAGCTGGTGGCAACGCATTTAGCAATGCCATTAAAGCTGCAATGGGTAAATAAAAAATGCTAGCGCAAGGTGAAAATATTGCTATGCCTGATGGTTTAGCATCTATCTCACGCGGTTTTGCTATACAGACACCTATTGGAGAGCTGCATCCGCAGGTTCCTACCGATTACTTTACAAATCTTAATCCTGCACCCGGTTCACCTGATCTTATCGAACCTCGGCAGGCTCATGGTTTCCCCGGTACAGAGCAGGCTATAGCTATTAACGGGGCTGTAAATGGCTCACTTATTAGCACAAATGGCTGGACAAACCGCAAGACATCTAGCCCGGCTAGAGCTGTAGGGCAACCCGGTATTGTCACAGGTTACGCTGGTGCAGGCTCTTATGGTGGCGATCAGTTGATTAGTGCATCTATCGCTTATCAGGCATCTCAGGTTCAAATGCTGACAGATCAAGCTAGCGCAAATGCGCTATATGCAAAAATTTAGATAGGACATAAAAATGGCTGATGAGCTAGGCGGTTTAGATTTAAAAGACTCACTCACAAAAAAAATCGGTGGCTTACCCGGTTTTGCGTGGGTGGGTATTGGTGTGGGCGCGGTATTTCTCTATAAGAAATATAAGGGTAACTCTGCTAGCGTGGCACCATCAGCATCTAACGCAACAGCAACAACTAGCGCGACAACAAATGTGGGCTACAGTTATGATGCAGCCGGTAATCTAGTTGATGCTAACGGGAATATCATTCAATATAACAATGGTAGCTCTATCGCTGGTCTAGGTTCTAACTCAATATGGGCTAGCACAGCTGCTAATCAGCTTGCAGCTACGGGTTCATATTCAGCATCAGATATTGCTGCAGCTATTTCAGGTCTGCTTAATGGATCATCTCTAACCCCTAACCAACAAAGCGCAGCTAACGCAGCAACAACTATTGCAGGTATGCCACCTGCAACAAATAACTATTACTACGGAACAAACCCAACACCTAACCCAACACCTAACACACCTAACCCAACACCTAACACTCCTTTACCGGCACAGCAATATGTAGATCAAGCCGGCACAATATTTACAGGTGGCACAGTAAATAGTGCTGGAGCCATTTCAGGTGCTACAGATTTACAGGGTAATAAGGTATTTATTCCTAGCGCTAACGCACCTCAAATAAGCAATACATATGTGCCTACTAGCACATCTGCTGCAACACCACCGGCTACGCGCATACCTAGTATTATCACCAAAAATGCGGGTTGATTAAATGGAAACAGAGCGCGATCTAGTAGTTGCATCAGTATCAGCCTTAGTAGTTTTTGAAATATGGAAAGCGTATGAAAATAACGCGCCTACTATTTCAGACCTACGATCTGCAGACCCGGGTGACTGTGCTATGAAGCAGCGGATAATGGATACAGATTTTACAGTAGGCTCTATTGCCCTAGCTGTAGGTGTAGTATTCGCTATGAAAGCAAAAGACCCTAGCATCTTAATGGTCACAGTAGCGCTATTAGCAGCGCTCTCATTTTGGCGCTATGAAATTTTAGAAGGTGAGGCTAGATCATGGGAGAAGTAATAGATCACGCGGAAAATTGTTGCCCATCATGCGCAACTAAATTGAGTGAAATTCATGAGTCAATTACAAATATCGCTAACCTAATTGGCTCTATCAATTTAGATGAAATTGGAAATAGCATGGTAGGCAAAATGCTTGGACTAGGCAAGAAGTAAATCCATGAGCCAATTTATTACACCGGTAGCCGGTAGGCTGACTCAGCCATTTATACCCGGTTCACATTATGGGGTAGATATTGGCGCGGTAGATAAAAGCACAGTAGTGGCGAGTGAAGCTGGTCGCGTAACCTATGAGGGTATATGGGGCGCTGGTGGTAACACAATTATTATTACAGGAAGTGATGGCTGGAAAACTTATTACTGCCATCTATCAAAATTTATAGTGTCTATGGGCGCTAGTGTTACGCAGGGGCAAGCGATAGCGCAATCCGGTGGCGCTCTAGGTGAACAAGGTGCAGGCAACGCTACGGGTCCGCACCTTCATTTTGAGATACATAATCCGCAAGATACAGCCATTGATCCTCAGCAATATATATCTATTGCAGGGGCGCCTCTTAATGTCCTACCTTTAAAAACAGATGGAACCACACAAAATAGCTCATCTATTATTTCTAAGCTAATACCCTATGTAACTTTTGGCGTACTTGGAAGCCCTAGCGTACGCAAAGATGTACCCGGCGCTACAGGCGCAGCTACGGCGATTGATACCCTAACAGGTGGGGCTAAGGGTTTAACGAGCATTGAGAATTTTCTTACAAATCCTAATGCGTGGAAGCGTGTGGGTCTATTTGCTGCAGGTGCAATCCTCTTAGGTATCGTGGTAGTAAAAACGCTAGGTGAATCAAATACGGTAAAATCTGTAGCAGGGCTAGCTGCTAAGGCAGCATAAAGGAGAAAAAAAATGGCTGACTTATATGATCTAGGGGCTAATGATGCTCACGCAGACGATTTAACATCACTTGGTTCACCGGGCGCAGGTTCATATTCAGATGACCGCGAACCGCCGGGGGAGGATACATCAGGTCGCACACTTAATGTAGCTCCTGATCCCGGACTAGACCCTCTTACTACAGGTGAATTTCATGTAACAGATTTTGCTCTCCATCAACAGCAGCAAATTGATTTGTTACAAAAAATGGTGGCACATCATGAAAAGAAAATTGCATACAAGGAAACTAGACTTATTAGAGCGCTACCTATCCGTAGCGCTACAGGTATTTTTAGAGCCAATATCGGAACCCTTGCTGGCTGGTCTGTACGCGAAAGCGCTGGACAAGCTCTGACTATTGATATTTTTGATAGCCTTGATGGTTCAAATATGCTCTATCTCGCCACTATTCAATTAGCAGCAAATGGCGCAGATAAGTTTTATATGATGCCTGATGGTATTGATTTTACGCAGGGAATTTACTTAAAGCTTACCGGTACAGGTAATGCTGTAGGCGCGTTATGGCTTGCTGATTAAGGCTAGATCATGGCATTTTGGAATATTGCAAATACTCCGGTTACAGTCATTCCTGCAGGATCGCTAGCACAAGCAGATTACATCTTTCAAAATACTGGCAGCAATACCATCTACATATCAGACCAACAAAATGTGACAGCTGATGCAACTAGCTTGGCTATTGCTGCTGGTACACCTTTCACATGGTCTAAGAGTGACTCGCTCTACGCTGTATGTAGCGCAGGTAACCCATCTACCCTATTTGGTACAGCAAATGGGGCGCAGGTGGGGACATCTATTGCATCTCTACTTACACCTACAGCACAGTATGTAATCGCTGCAGCTGCTAATACTCTCTATCGCAGCACCTACACGCTGACCAACGGAATTTATACAATCGCTGTTACTCCAAATACTACGATTGTAAATATAGATTTCTATGATGTAAATGGAGCGCTAATCACATCAGTCACTAGCACATCGGGTTCTAATCTCACAGTAAATCTTGCAACTACAGCTGTGCAATTTGATTACTGGACAACATCAGGCACTAACACATCTATTAGCATTACTAAGAGTGGGACTAATATTCCTTATGTGAGTGGAACGCTTTATACATATACAACTAGTGGAACGCCCGGTTTAAAGGGAGATGCTTATGTGGTATTGGTAGGGGGCGGTGCAGGTGCGGTGGGTTCAACCGGAAACTTTGGCTATAATGGTGCAGGTAGCGGCGGAGTTATTTCTTTTAGAGCCACATTAATAGGTAATGAGACTCTAGTAATTGGTGCCGCTGGGGTCGGTGGTAT
>Ga0118677_10012754_pt1 | contig 12256 bp, 15 predicted proteins | sample AliMusrvi5mmetaG_FD_86154 | JGI IMG/M metagenome (GOLD analysis project Ga0118677, IMG submission 86154)
CCGGGCAGAGATTCTGGCCTAGACTTCGTATGGATAACCTCCCCCGCCAAGGGTCAGTGCAGATGCTTGCCGGTGGAACTGATGCTCAGCACCGAGTGCAGCACGCCCTTCTGCTGGCCGGCGATGTCGGCGATCTCCCGCAGCTCGTGGGCATGGCCTTTCATCATGATCATTTCCGCGCAGAGGTGTTCATCCAGATGCACGTGCGTGGTTGCGAGCACCGTCTGGTGGTGATGGTGCTGTAGATCGGTGAGTTTCTTGGAGAGTTGGTAGGCATGATGGTCGTAGATCAGCGTAAGCGTGCCGACAACCTCATGATGCTCGTGTTCCCATTCGCCCTCCACGAGCCTGCCCCGCAGCAAATCCCGGATGAACTCCGACCGGTTGGTGTACTTGTGCTTCTTGACGAGCACTTCGAGTTGCTCAAAGAGCGGTTCTTCCAGCGAAACGGCAAATCGTGTGACCTTGGCCATGTGATCCTCCAGCGGATGTTGGACGGCAGCCGACATCCTACTATGCCGAGGAGGTGGCCGTCGAGAACCAGAGCCACTGCAGGTGCCGGGCCGCGACTCAAAAGGGAGGTCCTCGCCGTTCCAGCTTTACGCCGCGGAAGTGGCCATCTACCACGAACGCCCTATTCCTGCGTCAATCGTGCGTGCTGCCGTGGCGACGAACGCCGGCCGCAGGCCCGCGATGGAGCGCGGGCCGCTCACTAATACTGTCCCGCCTCCAGACCTCTTGACGCAACCTGCTCATCCCGCGAAACTCCCCCCACGTCGGCAGCCCCGCCCTCGGTGGAGGCTTGCCGGTCGCCCCCACGGACGGCAGTACATTCCCTCACGGATGACGAGGCTTCTTATATGTCCGGCTCCAGCGCCGGCGGAGGTCGTTTCGCACCCATGTTCCAGCACACCTGGCATTTCCTCCTGTTCGCGTTGGCCGGCTTCATCAACCGTCAGCAACAGGACATCATCGAGTATTACCGCGAAGAGAGTGCACGAACTTACTGTCATGATGCCGCTATTCGGGGTTGCCGGCCCCACGCGCAACTACCCACGCGACTCCCGTGGGTTCTGGCACGGTCGCCCGCACCGAGCGCATCCCAGTATCCCACCCAAGGCAACAACCGGGTGATTAGGTTCAGCAACACCCCTTAATACCGGCTTCCTTGCACCGTCACCGTGGACAAGGTTGCCTCAATCGCGCGCAGGTCGTCGGGCATTAGGGCTACGCGCAGCGCGCCAAGGTTTTCGTCTAGCCGTTCGATCTTCCGGCTCCCAGGGATCGGCACGATCCACGGCTTCTGGGCGAGCAGCCATGCGAGTGCAAGTTGTGCGGGCGTCGCCCGCTTCTGCTGGCCGATCTTCTCCATGACGTCGATCAGTGTCCGGTTCGTCCTGATCGCCTCGGGTGTGAAGCGGGGGTTGCGGCTGCGGATGTCCGACTTGTCGAACTTCGTGTTCTCGGTCACCGTGCCCGTGAGGAAGCCTCGCCCCAGCGGACTGTATGGCACGAAGCCGATGCCGAGTTCCGCGCACGTCGGCAGCACGTCCTTTTCCACCTCGCGGAACCACAGCGAGTATTCGCTCTGGATCGCCGTAACCGGTTGGACGGCGTGGGCGCGGCGGATAACTTCCGCCGGCGATTCGGACAGCCCGAAGTGTCTGACCTTGCCCTGTTGGATCAGTTCCTTCACGGCACCGGCCACGTCCTCGATGGGCACATTCGGATCGGGGCGATGCTGATAGAACAGGTCGAGGGCCGCCACGCGGAGGCGCTTGCAGGACTCTTCCGCCACCTGCTTGATCCGCTCCGGGCGGCTGTCCAGGCCATCGCCGACTTTGGCATTCTTGAAGCCGAATTTCGTCGCGATCACGACCTTGCCTTTGAACGGTTCAAGTGCCTCACCGACAAGCTCTTCGTTCGTGAACGGGCCGTAGACCTCGGCTGTATCGAAGAACGTCACGCCGCGATCCACGGCAGCGTGCAGGAAGGAGATCATCTCCTCCTTGGTGCCGATGGGGGTATCGCCGAAGCTCATTCGCATGCAGCCCAGGCCCAGGGCCGATACTTCCAGACCATTCTTTCCGAGTCTACGCCATTGCATTTGGATTCTCCTTCGAGAGTTCAGGTTTCCGCTCGGATTCCTTCCATTCGGCAGAAAACTACTCAGTAGTTACGACGCGCCGACTCCAGATCGTCACGCACCCGCTGAGGCTCCTCCCCCAGCGGCATGTTCGCTAAGTCATGCACGCCGTCCAGCGTGCCTTGGGGGTCCGCATCAAGTGGTTTGAACAGCGCGTCGAAGTCGACCGGGGCCGGTCCGGCGACTGCGACGAGTTCGAAGGTCTTGCGCAGCGCCTGATCCGAGCTGAGGCTGCGGACCAAAACCTCGGCGATCTGGGTTCGTGCAATGACGCCATCGCTGGAGTTGCCGGCTTGGCGTCTGTCACCCTGCAGCAAGGTGAGCCGGTGCTCATCAGGCCCGTTGTAATCGAACCAGCCCGGGCGCACGATTGTGTACGGCAACCCGCTGGCGCGCACCAGCCTCTCCGAGCGCCGCTTCCAATCGTGGGCCTCGGTGGACCGGTTATAGGAGCCGGTGCGGTTGGTAACTCCGATGGAAGTCATCAGCGCGATACGGGCTTTCCTCGAACCCAGTGCCGCCAGGACGTTGCGCACGCCGCCATAGTCGACGCTCTCCGCCCCGACTTTTCCGGCCCCGTCCGAGCCGAGGGTGAACACGATGGCGTCGACTCCTTCTACCACGCCGTGAAGCGTCTCCGGTCGGGTGACGTCACCAACGGCGATGTGTGCTTCGGGGGGCAGTTCGCGCGCCCTGTCCGCGTTGCGCACCAGGGCACGCACGTCATGGCCCTGGCGGAGCGCTGCATCGACAGCGAGGCGACCGATGCTGCCGGTCGCGCCGACAACCAGCACCGTCATTCGGGAAATGGTCAAGGTGTCTCCTTTCTATCAAGCACGTATCAGCCCGCCTCGAATCGCAGTACTCACGGGGCCAGTTCGCCGTACCAATAGGCAGCGGTTACCCCGCCATCCATGAGGATGTCGCTGCCAGTAATGAATCCACCGTCCGGCCCCATGAGCAACGCGCCAACAGTCCCCACCTCGTCGGGCGTACCGGCGCGGCCAGCCGACGACACGGCGATCATCCGCCGGTACCCTTCGCCACGCGGCCCGATGAGTTCGTCCTTGGCCAACGGAGTGATGATGATGCCAGGGCTGATCGTGTTGACCCGTGCGCCACGCTTACCCCAGCGAACCGCCTCGGCCATCACGCGTAGCGAGTTCCCGCGTTTCGAGAGCTGGTAGGCATGAAGTGAGTCCTTCACCTGGTCGGGCTGAAGGAAGGGGAGGCTGAGCAGCTCTTCCACGGGTGTGGTAGCCAACGCCTTGTTCTGTTCGACGGTGAGCGGGGGGAGTCGATGCCCGGATTGCGACGCGATGACCACACCTGCGCCACCGCGAGCGATGATACTGCCGAATTCTTCAAGAATGAGGGCCGTACCATACAGATCTACTTTGAGGATTGTGGCCGGTGAGGCTTGAGATGGCGAGACACCGGCAGCATGGATCAACCCGGTGACTTCCCCCAGCCGCGCGGCCGTACCGACGAGTGCTTGCACGGAGCTGCGGGAGGAGACGTCGGCCGTCGCAATGCTTACCTCATACCCGGCGTTCGCGAGGACCTCGGCGGCAGCCTTCGCGTTATCAGGGCGCATATCTGCCAGCAAGACATGCTTGCCAACACTCACACGTCTTGCGATTGCTTGACCGATCTGCCCCGCTCCGATGACGACGATGACGCTTTTCATCACTTTCCTTTCATGGCTTTCCGTTTCGTATGCTGTTGGGTTCGGCTGCAAGGCATCAGTCGCAACTATGGGCGGAGCAGCGCCTTGATGGTGCGGCGCTCGTCCATGGCGCGGTAACCCTCGGCCACCTTCTCCAGCGGCAGCGTCAGGTCGAAGACCTTGCCAGGGTTGATCTTCCGGTTGAGCACCAGGTCGATCAGCTTCGGTAGGTAGCGACGAACGGGAGCCGGGCCGCCATGAAGGTGAACGTGCGCGAAGAACAGCGCCTGCCCCTCGAGTTCCACTGCGTGGGGGACGCCCACGTAGGAGGTGTAGCCGCCCTTGCGCGTGCAGTGGATCGCCTGGAGTATCGACTCCTGGCTGCCGACGCACTCCAGCACCGAGTCCGCCCCGACGCCCTTGGTCATCTCCATGATGCGCTGGCCCCCTTCGTCGCCGCGCTCGGTCACGATGTCGGTCGCGCCGAACTCGCGTGCGAGTCGCGTTCGCGTGTCGTGGCGGCTCATGGCGATAATCCGCTCGGCCCCCATCTGCCCGGCGGAAAGCACGGCCAACAGGCCGACCGCGCCGTCGCCCACCACCACGACGGTTGCGCCGGGCTTGACGTTGGCGGCGTCTGCTGCAAACCAGCCCGTGCCCAACACGTCCGATGTTGCCAGCAGGCTCGGCACGAGGTCGTCGGCCGGCTTGCCCGGCGTGGGAACCAGCGTCCCATCGGCCAGCGGCACGCGCAGGATCGGTGCCTGCGCTCGGCTGATGAATTCGCGGCGCATGCACGAGGACTGGTAGCCGTACTGGCAAACCGAACAGGTGTTGTCCGACGTGGCGAACGACCCGACGACGAATTGCTCCGGCTTGACCAAGCGCACCGCGCTGCCGACTTCTTCGACGAAGCCGCAGTATTCGTGGCCCATCGGCGTCGGTTGCGTGATGGGCTGAATGCCCCGGTAGGGCCATAGGTCCGACCCGCACACACACGTGGCCGCGATGCGGATCACCGCGTCGGTTGGCTGCTCGATCCTGGGTGTTTCGCGGTCTTCGTAGCGGATGTCTCGCGGGCCGTAAAGAACGGTTCCTCGCATGGCGTAGTCTCCTTCAGATCGTGTGCTTGCCGTACTGCTCGTCCGCCACCTGCTCCATCCAGTCGGCCGACTGGCCGGCGAGTTTCTCGACGATGGCGATGTGCGTCATCGCCGTGGTCGCCGTGGCCCCATGCCAGTGCTTCTCGCCGGGCGGGAACCAAACCACGTCACCTGGCCTGATCTCTTCGACCGGTCCGCCCCAGCGCTGCACCCAGCCGCACCCGGCCGTCACGATCAGGGTCTGGCCGAGTGGGTGGGTATGCCAGGCGGTGCGCGCCCCGGGCTCGAATGTGACACTGGCTCCAAAGACGCGTGCCGGTTCAGCGGCGTCAAACAGCGGGTCAACCCGAACGGTGCCCGTGAAGTAATTCGCTGGTCCCTTGCCGGAAGGTTGAGAACCGCTTCGTTTGATTTCCATTGCCATACTCCTTCGGCCGGCCCGGCGATTGAAACGCAGTCCAGCTCGGTAATACAGTGTTTGCCCCCGTAGCCACTGCATGAGTGAGATTCTATGCGGGATTTAGTGATAGGCGGTATGACGATTCTCGGAATTGATTGTACAATCCTCTAAACCGTCTGTTGTGGCAGGGAATCGGAGAGTCGGAGGCTTTATGATGCGGAAGATGATGAACACCAGCCGCCAACGTCCCACCCGCCGCATGCAGGCCGACCAGGAGGAACTGGCCGACCGCATCGCGCGGGCCTTGCCTCGTGATGGCCGGATCGAACCGCAGCCGGGAGTCTTCTTCAATCGCGCCTCCCAGCCATCCCAGCCGCCAATCCATGCCTTCGCCGAGCCGGCCTTCTGCGTGATCGCCCAGGGCAGCAAGGAGATCCTGCTGGGGGAAGAAACCTTCCGCTACGATCCGGCCCACTACCTGATCACCACGGTGGAGTTGCCGCTGATTGGCCAAGTGATTGAGGCATCGCCGGAGCGCCCGTACCTGAGTTTCCGCCTGGTGCTTGACCCCTCGGTCGTCGCTTCGGTGATGGTGGAGTCGGGCCAGATGCATCCGCCCGGTGCAAGCAGCGTGAAGGCCGTCGACGTCAGCCCCTTGGACGCGAACCTGCTGGATGCCACGGTGCGGCTGGTGCGGCTCACGGATGCCTCGAGCGACTACCACGTCCTCGCACCGCTGGTGGTCCGCGAGATCATCTACCGCCTGCTGAAAGGCGCGCAGGGCGGCCGGATGCGGCACTTGGCCACTTTCGGCGGCCAGGCCCACCGGATGGTGCGCGCCGTTGAGCACATTCGCACGAACTTCGACAAAGCCCTGCGCATTGAGGATGTCGCCAGGGATCTGGGGATGAGCGTCTCGGGCTTCCATGCCCACTTCAAGGCCGTGACTGCCATGAGTCCGCTCCAGTTCCAGAAGCAGTTGCGGCTCCAGGAAGCCCGCCGGCTGATGCTCGGTGAGAATCTCGATGCCGCCGAGGCCGGTTACCGCGTCGGCTACGACGATGCGGCGCACTTCAATCGCGAATACAAACGCCATTTCGGCGAGCCGCCCATCCGTGATGTGGAACGTCTGCGAGAACTGGCGACGACATGATACCTTCGTCACAATAGGCGACCTGCTCTCTCTTGACGCCACTGGACTGTCCCGGGAAACTTCCCCCCACGTTGGCAGCTCCGCCCTCGGTGGAAGCTTGTCGGCCGATCCCACGGACGGCAGTACTATCCCTCACGGATGACGAGGCTTCTTGTGAGTTCGGCGCCAGCGCCGGCGGAGGTCGTTTCGCACCCATGTTCCAACACACCTGGCATTTCCTCCTGTTCGCTTTGGCCGGCTTCATCAATCGCCAGCAACAGGACATCATTGAGTACTACCGCGAAGAGAACCGCATCCTCCGCGAGAAGCTCGGTAACAAACGCCTGATCCTGAACGTCTCTCAAAAGCGCCGCCTGGCCACCGCTGCCATGAAGTTGGGCCGCAACGTGCTCGATCAGTGCGTCACGCTCTTCACGCCGGAGACGCTCCTGCGCTGGCACAGGATGCTGGTGGCCCACAAATATGACGGCTCGGGCAAGCGCGGTCCCAAGGCGGTGAAGGCCAACCAGATCCGGGACCTGGTTCTCAAGATGAAGAAGGAGAACCCCTCCTGGGGATACGGTCACATCCACGGCGAGCTCATGAAGCTCTTCCCGCCGGGCGCGGACGGTAAGAAGAAGGTCTCCTGGCAGACCGTCCGCCGGATCATGATCGAACACGGCCTGATGGACGACCCCAAGCACACCAAGAAAATGAACTGGACCACCTTTATCAAGTCGCACTTCGAGTCGATGGCCGCCTGCGACTTTTTCACCTGCGAAACCTGGACCCCCAAAGGCTTGGTCCGCTACCTGGTCTACTTCGTGATCGACGTCTCGTCGCGCAAGGTTCACATCGCCGGGATCTGCCACACCCCCGACGAGGAGTGGATGCTCCAGATGGCCCGGAACCTCACCGACCCCGAGCACGGCTTCCTCAAAGACAAGCGGTTCATGATCCACGACCGCGATCCGCTCTTCACGGCCAAGTTCCGGCAGACCATGAAGGCTGGTGGGATCCGGAACCTAAAAATGCCCAAGCAGTCACCCAATTTGAACGCGTACAGTGAACGCTTTGTGCAATCCATAAAAGTGGAATGTTTGGACAAGATGATCCTCTTCGGTGAGAAGCACCTTCGGTACGTGGTTGACCAGTACGCCGAACGATATTACAACCATGAACGGCCGCACCAGGGCCTGGGCAACCAGCTCGTGGTGCGACCCGCCAAGGATCCTCCCGAGAAAGGGAGAGTCCGGTGCCGGCAACGCCTGGGTGGTCTGCTGAAAAGCTACTACCGCCAGGCCGCCTGAAAAGGCCCGGATGAATTATGTAGGGCCGCAGGAACACGGCGGGAATCATCCCCCCCAATCGGCTCCCGCCACCGTGGTTCCAGCGCTCCCGAAATGGGCCCCCGAGCCCCCCAGTTGCGCCCTCCCAGGCCAGTGTCTATACTGGTCGGGAGTTGGCGTCGACGCCCTCATGCAGGGGCGCAGCGACCTCCGGGGTTTAGGGCTACATTGCTATAGGCCATGATGTCCTCGGCCAGCGCCTTGGGCAGCGGCTTCTTGAGGGCAATGTCGCTGACGGCTAAACGCCCGCCGGGTTTGAGTATCCGTGCGATCTCCCGAAACACCGCAGGCTTGTCGGGGGCCAGATTGATGACGCAGTTGGAGATCACGCAGTCCACGGAGGCATCCGGCAGGGGCAGTTTGTCGATGGTCGCCAGGTGGAACTCCACGTTCTTGATCCGCTTGCCATCCACGCCCTTGGCGGCGTTCTTCTTGGCCCGCTTGATCATTTCCGGGGTCATGTCGATGCCAATGGCCTTGCCGGTGGGTCCGACCTTGGCGGCCGCGAGGAACACATCCAGCCCGCCCCCACAGCCCAAATCGACCACGACTTCGCCGGGGCGAAGGTTGGCGGTAGCCGTGGGGTTGCCACAGGAGAGGCCCATGTTGGCCTCGGCGGGGATGGCGGCAAGTTCCTTGGCGCTGTAACCGAAGGCTTCCGCTACGGCCCGCACGCCATCGTGCTTGCCGGAGAGCTTGCTGGTGGCGACCGAAGCATACTTGGAACGAACGGCGGTGATGACAGAGCGAGCCATAGTGATCTCCTTGGGGGACAAACCCCACCTAACCTGAAAACGGAACGAACCGATTCTTCAACTCAAGCCAGCGCCGCAACGGCGTGGGCCACGACCTTCTGGACGTTGGCATCGGTGGCGGGGGTCTGGCCCTTCTCCATGCCCAGCGTGTCCAGACGCACGTACTGGTATTTTGTGATCCCGGCCTTCTCGACGCCGACCTTACCGCAGGCTTTCGGGCAACCGTCGATGACCAGCAGCTTCGCGGCCCCCTTGCCCTTTTCCACCATGTCGGAGATGCCCGCAGCAATCCCGATCAGGCAGAACATCTTGCCCGCGCCCTGCTTGGCAAGGCTCCGAGCGGCATGGTCGGCAATTTCCCCGACATCGGCGGCTCCCGAACACGCCAGCAGCATCGTGGACCCACCACAGGCACAACCGGATTTGGCTTCCATGATCGACTCCTTTGCTTCTTGGGGGAGCGTTACGGACGGACCTTGGCCACACTGGGACACCCAGCATCAGTCGTCGGGCCACCCTCGGATACTTGTTCGTGAAACACCTTCCGCTGGAAATACAACGCCACGTTGACCAGCCCAATCAGGGCCGGGACTTCCACCAAGGGGCCAATGACGGCGGCGAAGGCGGCGCCCGAGTTGATGCCAAAGACCGCCACCGCCACGGCGATGGCCAACTCGAAGTTGTTGCTGGCGGCGGTGAAGCTGATGGTGGCCGTCTTGGAGTAGTCGGCCCCGGCCTTCTTACCCATCCAGAAACTCACCAGGAACATGACCACGAAGTAAATCAACAGCGGGATGGCGATCCGCACCACATCCAGCGGGATGCGCACGATCAAGTCGCCCTTGAGGCTGAACATCACGAGGATGGTAAACAGCAGGGCCACCAGCGTGATGGGGCTGATCTTGGGGATGAACTTGCCCTCGTACCATGTCCGTCCCTTGGCCTTGACCAAGAGGAAGCGGGTGAGCATGCCCGCCAAGAACGGTACGCCGAGGTAGATAAACACGCTCTGGGCGATGCTGCCCATCGTCACCTTTGACAAGTCCACGTTGCCAAAGGACACGCCCAGCAGCGGCGGCAGCACCTTGATGAACACCCATGCGTAGAGGCTGTAGAAAAGCACCTGAAAGACGCTGTTGAACGCCACCAGACCAGCGGCGTATTCGCTGTCCCCCTTGGCCAGTTCATTCCAGACGATCACCATCGCGATGCAGCGGGCCAGCCCGATCATGATGAGGCCCACCATGTAGTCGGGGTAACCCCGGAGGAACAGAATCGCCAGGGCGAACATCAGCACCGGGCCGATGAGCCAGTTCTGGACCAGCGACAGGCCCAACACCTTCCAGTTGCGGAAGACTTCGCCCATTTCCTCATACCGCACCTTCGCCAGCGGCGGGTACATCATGAGGATCAGGCCGATGGCGATGGGGATGTTCGTGGTGCCCGACTGGAACTGGTTGATGAACTTCTCGATGGTGGGCACAAAATGGCCGAGGCTTACCCCGATGCCCATGGCCAGAAAAATCCACAACGTCAGGTAGCGGTCGAGGAAGCCCAGCTTCCGCAGCACGGAGGTAGGGGGCGTTGTCGCACTCATTTGATAATCTTCCCTTCGGCGTTCACCAATTTCAGCCAAGTCTCAATACGCTCTTTGATCTGGTCTCGCACCCGACGAAACACGGCCACTTGTTCCTCAGGCGTGCCGGTCGCCGCTGCCGGGTCATCAAAGGGCCAGAAGTGCCGTTCAATGGCCCCCAGAAAGAGCCGGGGGCAGGACTGCTCGGCGTTGCTGCACACGATAATCAGGTAGCGCACGGCAAGTTTGCCGAGGAAGACCCGTGAACTTTTGGGCCGCTGCCCGCTGATGTCGATGCCGACCTCCTTCATGACTTCCACGGCCATGGGGTGAACGGCCTCTTTGGGTTCCAGCCCGGCGCTGTGGACTTCCAGACGGTCCCCGCCGAACGTCTTGAGAAATCCCTCGGCCATCTGGCTGCGACAGGAATTGCCGGTACACATCACGAGAACAACGGGGCGGCGTTCATCCACGAGACACTCCTTGAGTCAAAGGCTCGGTAAGGCTTTGCGGGAGACGCTCGACAAAAGCCCGAATCTCATCTCGGACACGTCGGTAGTGACCGAGGGCCTCCTCCTCGGACTTAGCGGTCTGGGCCAACTTCGGCGGATCATCGAAGCCGACGTGGACGACACGGGCATGGCCCAAGAACACGGGGCAGCTTTCATGGGCATGGCCGCAGACCGTCACCACGTAGTCGAAGCGGATGTCCTTGAGTTCCTCGACGTGCTTGGAGCGCTGGCCGGAAATGTCCACCCCGGCCTCGGCCATCACCTTCACGGCCAACGGATTCAGGCCATGGGTCTCGAGGCCCGCCGAGTACGCCTCCAACACATCGCCTTTCAGGTGTCTGGCCCACCCCTCGGCCATCTGGCTGCGGCAGGAATTGCCGGTGCAGAGGAAGAGGACTTTGAGTTTAGCTGGTGTCATCTGGGTTTCCTTTGGCTGCATACGGACAGGCGTATGCATTGGGCCAAAAAAAGGGGAAAAGCTACTGACAGCACGCCTTCTGCCGCTTGATCCTCTTGAGCAACTCCGCATCCCCGGCCAGTTCCGGCACATCCTGAAAACAGTTTTCCAGGCATTCCAGGAGCTTCTGGTGGAACTTGTTGCGGGCGGCAGTCAACTGGTAGTGGCTCCACAACCCGTCCTTGCGGGCGCTGACCAGGCCGGCTTTGCGGAGGTAGGCCAAGTGTCGGGAAATCTTAGGCTGCGGGGCGTCGATAACCGTGACCAGATCGCACACGCACAACTCGCCGCCGCGCAGCATGTGCAGAATCCGCAATCGGGTCCGGTCGGAGAAGGCTCGGAACATCAGGTCCACGGAAGTTGTCTGCGTCTTAATCTGCATACGCCTGAACGAATATAGCGGCCATGGAGAGGCAAGTCAAACCACCCGGCAAGATCGACGCGGGCTGGTTGGTACTGGCGAACACCTACCATCGCACGGGGATGAGGCCCCATTGCTGGGGATACTGGGCGAAGGCTTGGGTCATGTCCTCATGCACCAGTTTCTGGAGGTCCCACTGCACCCCAAAGCGTAACGCCCGGATTACCACGTCGGTGCAGACCCTCTTGGCAAGGCATCCATAAAGGCGGCCGGGCAACACCCCAGAAATTATACTGCGGCCGAATCTTTCGGTCGGCAAAGAACTTTACAGACAGCCCTGCACGGGGGGCTTATAATTCAGCAGGTCATGTCCGAGTGGACGTGGCAGGTCTTTACGAAAGAGGTTCGCGCATGGTGAGCATACCGAAGCACGTCCAGGAGTTTCTACCGGGCAAACTGGGTTGGGTCGCCACGGCCAGCAAGAGCGGCGAGCCCAACGCCACGCCCAAAGGCACGCTCAAGGTCCTCGACGATCAGCACGTGATCTTCGCCGACCTGTTCTCCCTCAAGACCCGCCAGAACCTTCAGGAGAATCCGCAGGTGGCCGTGACGGTCATCGACGCGGCGACCGCCAAGGGCTACCAGATCAAGGGGCGGGCGGAGATGCTCACGTCCGGGCCGCTCTTTGAGGAAATGGCCAAGCAGATCAAAGGCTCACCTAAGGGCCTCCCGCCGCTGCAATACTTGGTCAAGATCACGGTGGAAGCCGTTTACGACCAGTCGGTCGGCCCCGAGG
>Ga0118677_10012755_pt1 | contig 12256 bp, 10 predicted proteins | sample AliMusrvi5mmetaG_FD_86154 | JGI IMG/M metagenome (GOLD analysis project Ga0118677, IMG submission 86154)
TATCAATTCCTTCAATGGTTTGGTTGCGCCAACTGCTCGAAGACTGCGGTTTAGCAAGGGCCGCAATCAGTAGTGACAATACCGCTAATTGCAGCACGAAAAGAGAATGGCGCAAATAGTGTTTCCAAGTTTTGGGCGCCTTCCTGAAGGGAGTTATGGTGGAGATCCGCAGACTGGCGCTCGATTTCTTTTGCTTCCAGACATACCAGCCGATCAGAGGCAGCAGCAGCAAAAGCAAGTAAAAAAAGTCGGGTCGTGCAAAAGTAATGTTGTTCATGACAGCTTTTCATTTTCGTTTGCACCTGGATTCAAATGGTCGTCCGTTATTTCAGACGTTGATGGAGTTTGCTTTTTAGCAATCTCGACAGGCTCTGTTTTGGTCTCTTCCACGAGCGTATAGGCATGCACCAGCACAATGTGGTTTTCATCTGCCAAAGGTGTGTATTTGGCAAATTTGACCAGATCGGAGGTGTCCAGCGTTTTTTGAAGACCGGTAAAGAGTTTTCCTTTTATCTGCGAGTTCTCACCCTTAAACTCAGACAGGATCTCTTGGGTTGTCTGTTCCATGGCAGGTACCTGGTACCGTTCTTCCAGATAAACCCGGATGATATCGGTCAATCGCGTGTAATAATCCTTGACCTTGTCATGTTGCCATAGCTGTTCCTCTTTCAGTTTGTTGAGTTCACTCAGTGCAACGACATGAGGTGGCAGTTTCGGTTTAACTGGAAGTGCAAAGAGCGGGATATTTTTTCTTTTCCTGTTGATGGCATACAAAATCAAAAAGACGATGGAAGCGATCAGGATGATGCCTAAAATCCATGGGGCTATCTCCTTGAAGGTAATGGGTGCTCCATACGGCTTTTTAATATCAGCAAATCCTTTCTTCAGATCGACGGGTGGGACCTTTACAAATAGTCTCAAAGAGTTGCTCCGCAGCGAATCAGGAGTGATTTTGGTGTGTATGGCAAACAAAAAGGGGGCAATGGGATGCGGCCCACTGTCGAAGGCAGTGATGAGATAACTTTGGCGCATCTGAAGCATCCCATCTCCAATTTTGGAAGAGTCGCGTGCGGAACGGGACAATACTTCGACTCCATTTCCAAGGCTGTCCTTCAATTGCGGAAAACTGAGCGTAGTCCCGATAGGATATTCGGCTACCAGTATCATCTTGATCTGATCGCCCAACCAAATGGAATCTCTCTCCAGAGAAGCACTCACCTTTACTTGCTGGGCAAGAACGGGATTGAGCGATTGTAAAAAAATCAAAAAGAGTAAAATATATTTTGGTCTCGACATAATTTAGATCAAAGTTTGTGTTCTCTTTTTTTGAAAAGTGCAACCAATGATTTGACGTAATCTTCCAGCGTGCTGATGCTTACATAGTCAGTCCCGGTTTTCTTGAGAAGGGTTTCCATCTCCTTTTTAGAATTTAGCCAATGGTAGAGATAAGTCTTGCGAACAGAACTGCTGGAAGTATCTACCCAAATGTAATCACCTGTTTCTGCATCCTTGAGCTTGATCATACCTATTGAAGGCAGTTCGGTCTCCCGCTCATCGTAAATGTGCAGGGCAACCAGGTCGTGCTTGTTATTGGCTATGGAGATGGCTTGTTCCATTCCCTTGTTTTGGTCCATGAAGTCAGAAATCAGGAAAGCAGTCACATGCCTCTTCATGGCGTTGGTCAGGTACTGCAAAGCCAGTGGAAGGTCCGTTTTTTTGGATTCTCCCTGAAATTCAATCAACTCGCGTATGATTCGAAGCGTATGTGTCCGTCCTTTTTTTGGGGGGATAAACTTTTCGATTCGGTCGGAGAAAAAAATCACTCCTATCTTGTCGTTGTTGGAGATGGCAGAAAAGGAGAGAATGGCTGCAATCTCTGTAATCAGCTGCTGTTTGAGCCTGCCAACTGTTCCAAAATCGTTCGATCCACTCACATCAATCAGCAGCATTACTGTTAATTCGCGCTCTTCCTCGAAAATTTTGACAAAGGGGTGACTGTAACGGGCCGTCACATTCCAGTCGATGTTGCGGATATCATCGCCAAACTGGTATTCCCGGACTTCACTGAAAGCCATCCCTCGTCCCTTGAAGGCACTATGGTATTCACCTGCAAAGATGTTCCGGGACAAACCCCTTGTTTTAATCTCAATTTTCCTGACTTTCTTTAATAGTTCAGTTGCTTCCACGGATGCTATTTTATAAAGTATCTGATATTATGGTGAAGTGCCTAAAGTACTTAGAGTGCCTAAAGTACTTAGAGTGCCTAAAGTACTTAAAGATACGGGAGACAAAATTTGAGTTTCAATCTCATGTCTCATCTCTCATAACTTATAACTCATAACTTATAACTCGCTAAGGTACTTCCACCGTGTTCAGGATCTCGCTGATGATCTCCTCTGCAGTTAAATTATTGGCCTCAGCCTCATAACTCAGTCCAATCCTGTGACGAAGTACATCATGGCAAACTGCACGAATATCTTCCGGAATAACGTATCCACGGCGTTTGATGAAGGCATAAGCTTTGGAAGCCTGAGCCAGACTGATTGATGCGCGCGGAGAAGCACCATAGGTGATCATCTCCTTGAATTTTGCCAGTCCGTGTTCTGCAGGTTCCCGGGTTGCGAATACAATATCAATAATGTATTTCTGGATTTTCTCATCCATATAAACCTCCTTGACCACTTCGCGGGCGCGGATGATATCAGCCGGGGTAACAACTGCACTGGCCTTCGGAAATTTTTTCAGGAGGTTGAGCTGGATGATCAGCTTCTCTTCCTCTTTTTTTGGATAGTTCAAGACAACCTTTAGCATGAAACGATCGACCTGGGCTTCCGGCAACCGGTAGGTTCCCTCTTGTTCGATCGGGTTCTGTGTGGCCATGACAAGAAAAAGGTCGTCCAGTTTATAGGTTGTATCGCCAATGGTGATCTGGCGTTCCTGCATTGCTTCGAGCAGTGCTGACTGCACTTTGGCGGGCGCACGGTTGATCTCATCTGCCAGTACAAAATTGGTGAAGATGGGCCCTTTTCTAACCATGAACTCCTCTTTCTTCTGACTGTAAATCATGGTCCCAAGCAAGTCGGCAGGAAGCAGATCGGGTGTAAACTGAATGCGTGCAAATTTGGCGGCAATAGTTTGTGCCAGCGTGTTGATAGCAAGCGTTTTGGCAAGTCCGGGAACCCCTTCCAGCAAGATATGTCCGTCCGACAACAAGCCGATTAACAGGCTCTCTACCAAATGTTTCTGCCCGACAATGACCTTGTTCATCTCCATGGAAATCAGATCTACAAAAGAACTTTCACGCTGGATTTTTTCATTCAACTCCCGAATATCTACTAATTGATCCATAATCTTAAGGATGATTGTTATTGAATATTGTTAAACGGTACCAAAAATAGTGTTTTACAACATCTGTTTGAAGGTTGTACTATTAAAAAATGTTAAGCAGCACAAATTGAACCGTACAAAAACCCTGCCAACCACGAATTACTCGAATTACACGAATTAAAAGGAAAATTAAATATTTATAATCCCATATGGTTCGTATTTCAGAGGGAATATTCATAGCTCTGAAAAACTTTTGATTGGCTTTCTAACTGCCTTGTTCAACCTATTTCTTTATTTTTCTAATTCGTGCAATTTGATCACTTCGTAGAAAGGCGGTGTTATTTGTTTAATTTTGCTAAAAATCAGTGTCATCATGCGTTATTTTGTACAACTTTCCTACGACGGGACCAATTACCATGGTTGGCAAGTCCAGCAGAATGCCCGCTCGGTTCAGGAGGAGGTTGAAAGAGCCCTTTCAGTCATTTGCCGTCAAGCAACCGAAGTGGTTGGGGCTGGACGTACCGACACCGGCGTGCATGCCACATTTTATATTGCCCACTTTGACAGTGACCTGGAATCACTTGACAATGAAAAGGCTGTTTTCAAATTGAACTGTCTTTTGCCCGTTGACATCGCAGTCCAGAAAATCTTTAAGGTAAAGCTGGACGCCCATGCCAGGTTTGACGCAACCTACCGGGAATACAAATATTATATTTCACGGCACAAGGATCCATTTACGTTCAAATATGCCGAAAAGGAGAACCGTGATCTGGATATCTTTAATATGAATGAAGCTGCAAAGACCCTCTTCGAGTACACCGATTTTACGAGTTTCAGCAAACTGGGAAGTGACGTAAAGACCAATAATTGTAGGATATTCAAAGCTATTTGGGAGGATTTGGGTGATCACCTGATTTTTACCATCCGTGCTGATCGTTTTTTGCGCAACATGGTCAGGGCCATCGTAGGGACTTTGCTGGAAGTTGGATTGGGAAAGTTGAATGAAGATGATTTTAAGGCTGTGATTGAGAGGAAAGATCGCAACAGTGCTGGTGCCAGTGTGGCAGCTAAAGGGCTCTTTCTGGTGGATATCGGGTATCCGGAATCAATTACGGAATTTGAAAGTTACTAATGCAATTGGGCGAAGCCAAAATTTTCAAATTTTCAAATTTGCAATTTCATTCCATATTCTCCATGCTGCCATAGCCTGTAGTTCCAGCATTTCAAGGCCATTCTTGATGGTAGCTCCCTGTTCGGCACCTTTTTTAAGGAATTGGGTTACTGCCGGATTGTAAACCAAATCGTACAAAAGGTGTTGGTCTGTCAGAAATTGATAGGGAATTTCGGGGTAATTCTCCGGATTGGGATAGGTACCAAGCGGAGTGGTGTTGACAATCACTGTGTTCGAATCCATAGTTTCACTGTTTAGCATTTCATAAGAGATTGAAATCCCCTCTTTGGTTTCCCTTGAGACAAGTTGGGTTTCTATGGACAATTGGTTTAAGACAGCGACAACGGCTTTGGAAGCCCCACCCGTACCGAGTACCAATGCTTTTTGATGATGGGGTTTCAACAGGGGAAGGATCGAATCCCTGAATCCGATCAGATCAGTATTGTATCCTATGAGCTTGATTTTCCCTTGCGACAGATCAATTTTAACGGTATTGACTGCCTGGATGGCAGCAGCGTCGGGATCACAGCGATCCAGGTAGGGCAGAATGGCCTCCTTGTAAGGAATTGTGATGTTGAATCCAACGAGGTTGGGATGTTCAAGAAGCTTACTCGGTAACATGGACAGCTCCTTGAGCTCAAAATTTAGGTATTCGGCATCGATGGATCCTGTTGAGAAAAATTCAGTGAAGAACTTTTTTGAGAAGGAGTGCGAAAGGGGATAACCTACCAGTCCGTATTGCTTCATAGTACTGATTTTTCAGGAAATGGCCGGAAATTGTACCTGGTTCCGGGTTTTAATTGGTTATTGGATTGGTGAATGACCTCTCAGAAAACTGTATTTCTCGATCAATTCGGTCACCCAGTCAAGCAAAAGAAACGTAGGAAAATTTTCAAGAAAATCGATATGGGCATCATAATCCTCCGTTAAGGCAAGTTCAAGCTTAGCCTTGGCCAATTCAAAATTCTCTTGAAAAATGTAAAATCCTGCCTGCCTGTATATTATTGCAGCACAATAGGCTTCAGAGTTTTCAGCCTCTTCCAGCACCTTCAAGGCATCCACAAACAGGCTGTTGTTGAACAGGAGATCGGCATAGGAAAGCCAGTATTCCGGGATTTCGTTGTCGAGTTCGAGTGTTTTCAGATAGGCCGTTTGAGCCTCTTTGAATTTATCAAGAGCTGCAAATGCCTTGCCTAATGCATTCCAGCATTCTGCACATTCAGGATTAATTTCGAGGGATTTTTTCAGCAAGGGAACGGCATCCAACGGTTTGTCGCTGATCAGCTTTACCAAACCGGCACCGAACCAGCCATCTGAGCAGTTGGGTTCCATGCGGATGGTTTTATCGTAAAATATTTCAGCATTTTCATAATCATCAAGCTGAAAATAACAATCTGCAAGATAAAGATGTGCATCTACAGAATCCGGATCAATGCGCAGGTAGTCGAGATAGGTAGAGACGGAATCCTGAAAACGTTCTATGGCCGATAATGCATTGGCCTTGTTGAAGATGGCTGCAGAGTAGTTGGTATCGATGGCAAGTGCGAAATCATATGCTTCAATGGCGCGGTCGTACTCTTCGAGACGATTGTAAATGATTCCAAGGTTGTACCAGGCCGATTCTGAGTAGGGATCAATATCCAGATACCGGTTATAATATTCGATGGCCTTTGCATCATCCCCTACTTTTTCATAGCAGAAGGCTATGTCGTACAAGACTGGTTCATGTTCAGGGTTCTCGCTGATCGCCTTTTGTAGGTATTTCAACGCTTCCTCGTAAGAGCCGGTTTGAATGAAGGAGATGCCAATGTTGTAAAGAAGTTCATCCCTGTCTTCAAAGGCATATTGCTCCGCTTTTTTGAAATAGTCTGTGGCTTTATGGTATTCCCCTTTCAGGTTGTGACAGGTGCCAAGCATCATCATCACATCAGGATTTGTATTTTCAATCTCCTCAAGCTGATTCAGCAGTTGGACTGCTTTCTGAAGTTTCAACTGCGAAAGGTATATCTGCGCTTTCTTTATCTTGACAATAATCGAATTTGGATGTTGCCTCAATGCAATTTCGCATGCTTGCAAGGCATTGGAAAACTGGCTCTTATCGATGTATTGGTCTGCAATAAATTCGAAATCGGCCACATCAAAAAACTCTGTACGCTGTTCCGTCAGCATCTGTTTGTAACGCTTCAAAACACCGGCAAACTCCTTGCTCTCGAAATTATCCCTCGACTCTTCCCACATCATGGCTCACTAACTAAAATCGTTGCAAAGTTAATCAAATTGCTTTAAAGCGGTTGATGTTCTGCCCTTAACAGGTCATTTATCGTTTTGACCGGATTAAAAGTGATAGGTGGAACCTCCGCAAAAATGGTGATCCAGTCGGACATGGCACCATTCCAAAGACCCGGCAGCTCCTGGGCTTTAAGTGGTTTTCCATCTTTTGACTTGGATGAGATAAATCCCGTTTCGGGATCCCTGAAATCTGGGAGATTAAATTTTTCTCCCTTGTAGTTGCGAACGCCACACACCAGGTCTACCGGATTGAAATGCGATGCCGTTGCTGCTATGGCCGCCTGTTCCGGATTTTTCAGATCTATCTGGCTGCTCTCAACGACCTGAAGTGTAGTCGTTCCATCTGACTGAATGGCCCAAAAAGGCCCTCCGCCCGGTTCCCCCTCGTTCTTGACCATCCCGCAAACCCTAATGGGGCGGTTAAGTTTGGAGATCAAGTATTTAATTCTTTCAGTTTTATTGATTGCTAACTCTTTCGCTGATGGTAAGGTCGACAATTTATCCTTTAAATAAAACTCCATCTCGGTCAATGTTGCTTCAGCTATTTGATCTTCAGGTTTTTCGAGTAGCGCAAGGTAATTGAATACCTTTTCCTGGATTTCAAGCAAAATGCCGGCCAGTGCTTTTTTGTATCTGATGGTTTCGTCCTTTAGCCGGTCGGGCACCACATTGTCGATGTTTTTCACAAAGATGAGATCCGCTTCGAGATCATTCAGATTCTCGAGAAGAGCTCCATGCCCGGCAGGACGGAAAAATAGTTTCCCATCCAGGGTTCGGAATGGTTCATTGTTTTCATCTACTGCGATGGTATCGGTCGATGGCTTTTGTTCTGAAAAGGTGATTTCATACTTCACATCATAACGTTTCTGGAACGCTGTTGCTGCCGATTCACACTTGTTTTTAAAGAGGGAGAGATGTTCAGGCGAAACGGTGAAATGGATCTTCACCACCCCATTTGCATCCGTTCCATAGAGTGCTCCTTCAACGAGATGCTCCTCTGCAGGAGTACGGCTGATACCTGAGTAATCGTGGAACTCGAGCAATCCTTTGGGTAAAAAACCATAATTCAACCCTTCCGGGGAAAGAACCGCCTGCAATATTTCGAGGTGTTTGAATGTACCGCATGGAAAAGCCAGAGTCCCCAGTATCTTCATCAAGGCCGGATAGAAGGCAAAATCAGAAAGCCGCTCATAAAATTGCCGCACATTTTTTTGCTTTTGGTTTTCAAGCAGGCTAACTGCCTCCTTGTTCGTCAATGCCTCCTCCTGAAAACTGAAAAGTGATTGAAACATCCTGCTGGCGGCTCCCGATGCGGGCACAAACTTGAGTGGAATGATTCCCTTATCGAGTTGGGATTCATAGAATGCTACCAGCCTGCTGCACTCTTCGTTGGAAAGACGGATGATTCCACTTCCTATCCCGGCAGCCTTGACGGTTTTCAGGTAGGGAAATCCTTTTTTAAAATGTGAAATCTGGTTCATTATTTCAGGAAGCTTGCTGCCTCTCTGACTGATCTGTTCCTGGTCTGTGGCTGTAAACATGGCAATCGGTTTTCGAATGGTTGAATATAGGGAAATGGAGCCAACCTCAAAACTTTTCAATTCGTTTTAACTTAATTTTATGCACATTCCATTGTTCATTTGTTTCAAATCGGAGGAGCCGGTTATTTTTTACGATTTTTTTGTTTGCTTCTGCTAATTTTGCCTCAAACAATTGCCATGATGGAACGAGAATTTCCCAGGGGAAATGCAAAGCGCTACAACGATTATTCAGCTTATTTCCGAAGACGGTTTGAAGGCCGTGTTCAGAAAATTTCACTGGATGCTGGTTTTACCTGTCCGAATAGGGATGGATCCCGTGGTAGAGGAGGCTGCACTTATTGCAATAACAAGAGCTTTAATCCAGATTATTGCCGTATCGAACAAGATATTTCTTCCCAAATAGTCAGAGGCATCGTTTTTTTTTCGGCCAAATACCCAACTATGCAGTATCTTGCATATTTTCAGGCGTATAGCAATACCTATGCCCCAATTGAAATTCTTCGCCGCTCATACGAAGAGGCACTTCGCCATCCGGGTGTAATTGGACTTGTTATTGCAACCCGGCCTGATTGCCTGAGCGAAGAGGTGCTGAACCTACTCTCGGAATTTAATGAAAGATGCTATGTGTCTATAGAACTGGGAATTGAGAGCTTCAGGGAAGAGACCCTCCAGCGGATCAACCGTGGCCATACGGTAATAGATTCCATTGATGCCATCAATAGGATTGCCGATAGAAAAATAGACAACTGCGTCCATCTTATCCTTGGACTTCCGGGCGAGGTGGAGTCAGATTTTCTTGCATATGCCGGACTGCTTTCTGAATTGCCAGTGCAGAGTATCAAGTTACACCAGTTGCAGATACACAAGGGAACCGCAATGGCATTGGAATTCAGGGAATATCCTGATCGTTACCATCTTTTCCAAGTAGACGAATATGCAGATCTTGTGGTAAGATTCCTGGAATTACTTTCTCCTGAGATCATCGTACAGCGTTTTGTCAGTTCGGCACCTGCCGACATGGTAATAGGCCCTAACTGGGGACTGAAAAACTACGAATTTGTGGCCAAAGTGGAGAAATTACTGGCAGAACGGAATTCCTGGCAGGGGAAACTAATTTGAAAATTTGAAAATTAAAATGGCTGTAATACAAAGCGGACATTTTCAAATTGCCACATTTTCACATTTTCAAATTTTCAAATTATCTCTTTCCGGCTACCACGGTGTACATCGACGCCGGGTCGAAGTAGGTGCGGGCGAGTTCCCTGATTTGTTCCGGAGTTGTGGATTTGATTGCGTAAATAATTTTATCGAAATAACCAACTTCCAGTTCCGCTTCATAGAGTGACGAGAAACTTTGGGCTCGGGCAAACGGGCCGTCAAAATCTTCAAGCATCCTGCCCAAAAGGAAACTTCGGAGTGGAGCGAGTTCCGTTTCCGGCACCAATTCTTCACGAAGGCGCTGCATTTCAAAGAAAATCTCTTTGATAGCTTCTTCTGTTTTTTCGGCTGTGACCTCCGCATGAATCATAAACAGGGCATCCCTTACGAAGGAGACCACTGAGGCATGAATTCCATAGGTTAGCCCTTTTTCCTCCCTAAGATTACTCATAAGGCGTGAACCAAAATAACCACCGAAAATGGTCGTAAGCAGTTTTAGTCCGGCCGAGTCCGGATGGTGCTGGGTTGGGACCCGTTTACCAATTGTAATTGCATTTTGATTGGCACTCTCCCGTTCAATAAAAAGATATTTTTCCTGGGAACTCGTTGCAACAGGCTGGTCGTTTTTAAATGGGAAAGGAGTTCCCCATCCTGATCCGAAATTTTCAATGATCATTTTTTGTACCGCCTCATCTACGTCGCCGGATGCAAACAGGGTTGCATTTCCGGAATAATAATGTCTCCGGTAGTGACTTTTTGCTCCTTCGAGTGTGACCGCATCGTAAGTCTCCGGCGATGGAACCGGGGCATAAGGATGTCCGGCGCCCATGACGGACCTTAAAAAACTCCTCTGAGTGACAAGTCCTACCTTTTCAGCATCTACCAGTGCCCTCTGTTTGCGTTTTTGCCTCGATATTTCAAACTCGTGTTCCGGGAATGAGGCGTCCTTGATAATTTCAGCCAACAAGGGGAGCAGATGCGGAAGGTGCTTCTTTAGAGACAAAAGGGAAACGTAATTGTTGTCGTAGTAAGGTACAGAGTGGAGTTGAGCTCCGTAGAAATCGATCCGGTCGGCAATTTCACGGGCAGTTTTGCCGGTTGTTCCCTCTGAGATCATGGAGGCAGCCATCAAACTCTCCAGTTTGGAACTTTCGTACCAGGTGCCAGCCTTGAAGCTAAAATCTAATTTGACAACTTCCTGGGTACCGCCGTACAGGGTAAAGAAGGAGGTGCCTCCTTGTAGTAACAGATGTTGTGGTTCGATAAAATCAATCTTGTCGACCGAATGAACTGCGGGTGCTATTTTTCTGAAAGGGCTCATTTTTGTGAATTTTGAAGGGAAAGATAGTTCAATGTATTCCGGTTGCCCTCACGAAACAACTGGCTTGCCGCGTCCAAAAGATCCGATGCAGTAATATCACGGTACTGTTCTCCCTGTTTGTTGATTTCAGATGCATCGCCCATTATCTCAAAAGAGGACAGTTGTATGGCTTTTTCGAGATACCCTATTTCATTGAGCAAAAGATCGGCTTCCACCCTGTTTTTCACTTTTTCCAGTTCATAGTCAGATATGGTTGTCTTGGTTGTCATCAGGATCTCTTCGAGCATCTTCTCCCTTGCAAGGTGAATGTCGATTCCCGGAGAAGCCTTGCCGGTGGCTACGAAGAGACCGGGTTCATTTTCGCCCGACAAATAGGCATCCGCCTCGGTGAAGAGCTTTTGTTCCTTCACGAGTTTGACTTCAAACCTGGAAGAACTGCCATTGGACAGAATATCCGATAAAAGGTCGAGTACATAAAAATTCCTTTCGCTCCTGCCACCCATGTGCCAGGCCACATAGAAAGTATCGATTGGTACATCCCTGCAAACGGTTAACTCCCGGTCGGCTAATTGCTTGGGCTCTGTTTGCCCCCGGTAGGGCTCAATCTCTTGGGTTGGGATATCTCCAAACCATTTTTCAGTCAGCCGGAAAGCCTCCACCGATGAGATGTTGCCGCTAATAACGAGTACCGCATTGTTGGGCGCATAATGGTGAAAGAAAAAATCCTTTACCTCCCCAAGCGTTGCGGAAGCGATGTGCTCGGGAACCAACCCAATGGTTGGCCAGCGGTAAGGATGAACTTTGTATGCCAGATCGCGCAGCAGATGCCACACGTCTCCATAGGGTTTGTTGAGATTCCGCTGCCTGAACTCCTCAATGACCACCTTTTTCTGAACCTCAAGCCCTCGCTTCGAAAATTTGGGTCCCAACATGCGGTCCGATTCAAGCCACAAGGCTGTTTCAATATTGTTGGCCGGCAGGGTGATGTAATAATTGGTCAGATCGTTGGAAGTAAAGGCATTGTTGGCACCACCGGCGCGTTGAACTTCTGTATCGAAATCAGGAACATGTACTGATCCTGCAAAAGTAAGGTGTTCAAATAGATGAGCAAACCCTGTCCGTTCAGGATTTTCATGCTTCGAACCTACATTGTAGCAGACATTGACTGCTACGAAAGGAGTACTCCGGTCGGTATGAACAATGACCGAAAGTCCGTTCTTCAATATTATTTTTTCAAATTGAATCATAGACGGGCAAAATTAATCAGATTGGGAACCATAAAGTCCGAATTCCATCCGAAAAGGTTGCGTCAAAGATAGTGATTCCTGCCTTATGCAGGATTTGGCATTGGCAATTGAGGGATGACAGGAAAATGCAGCCTCTTATTGGCGTAAAGTTTAGAATCAACTGTTTTTATACAATATAAATAACTGTATAGCTGTTTTATAA
>Ga0118677_10012756_pt1 | contig 12255 bp, 8 predicted proteins | sample AliMusrvi5mmetaG_FD_86154 | JGI IMG/M metagenome (GOLD analysis project Ga0118677, IMG submission 86154)
CACAAAGACCGCATCCTATTCTGGATTAAAATTTATAGCCGAAAGAAACAACCGTTTGCGTTAAATAAATATTACGATCTGCATATTTTTTTGTGCAAAAAAAGCCGATTCCAAACCATTTCCCTAAATTTAAATCCATTTTACAATCAAAACCCAAACTTTATGGAAGAAATGAATCTGATAGGCGCTAAAATAACCGCCATCCGCCTGAACAAGAAAATTACGACTGATGAACTGGCAGAGCGCTGTGGCTTCTCCGAAAAAATGGTTGAAAAACTGGAAGCGGGCAATGCAATTCCGTCTCTCGGGCATCTTATCAAAATTGCAAGGGTTTTGGGTGTACGCCTGGGTACCTTTATGGACGATCTAGATCACCTCGGACCTGTTGTGACACGGAATGGTGAAGCCGATTCAGGAACACACTTTTCGACCTCCAACAACGAGGCCGGATCGGATTTAACTTTCCATCCGCTCGCAGGCGATAAATCGGGCAGGCATTTTGAGCCATTCCTGATCGATATAGCGCCCTCTCCGGCTCCTGTGACGCATTTGTCGGCCCACGAAGGGGAAGAGTTCATTTATGTCCTATCGGGAGAAATTGAGATATCCTACGGCAAGGATAATTATCGTCTGTCGGAAGGCGACAGTATCTATTACGATTCGGTGGTCGATCACCACGTCCATGCGGCCACCGGCGAACCTGCAAAGATCCTGGCAGTTGTTTACGCACCGTTGTAGGAAGGCGATTGGCTGTTAGCTTTTAGCCGTTAGTCTTTTTCGGGCAACATACCAGGTTATTATGCCCTCTCCTATCTTATATCTTATATCTCATATCTTACCTTGAAGCCTCTTTTGCCAACATATACCACTGTTCCGTCCGATCCCATGATCCAGGCTTTTTCCGGCATTTGCGCACGGACGGCAGCTCCAGCGGCATTCCCAAACCCACCAGTTGAATCGAAGATCAGCGAAGCTAAACCGGGGGCTACAAAATCGGTCGCCGCTATGCGGCTAAACCCCGGAGTCGCATTCATTAGCACATTAGCACATCAGCACATTAGCACATCAGCAAATTAGCACATTTCCCAATTTTCACATTATCCCTCCTCTCCGTTTTAATTCTCCCTCGCCACCCAGCCCTGACGGCCACATGGACCGCCCCGACGATTCGTCCCAGTCGTCCCCTTCGTCCCCTCGTCCCAGTCGTTTCCGGCTTCCATTCTTTCCAAAACATCCACAACTGCATCAGTTTGGTTACAGGTTGAAAGTTATAACCCACCATTTTTGACAAAAAGAGATAAAATTGGAATCAGGCACTAATACTTTGATTCTCTAAGAATTAATGACAAAATTCACATAAACCGGTGAATAACGGACTTTAAATTGAATTACTTTTGGATGTTATTTATTCTAAATGTTACCATCTAAAAAAGAGAAGACATGAATGCAGGGATTGATAAATTCATGGAGGAGCTGAAAGCCCGTACCCCGGGAGAAAATGAGTTCCACCAGGCAGTAAGGGAAGTAATTGAAACAGTTTGGGATGCATACAATGCCAATCCGCGCTACAAGCAGGCGAAAATTCTGGAGCGCATGGTAGAACCTGAAAGGACCATCATGTTCAGGGTTCCCTGGATGAACGACCTGGGAGAAGTGGAGATCAACCGCGGCTACCGGGTTGAGTTCAACAGCACCCTCGGGCCTTACAAAGGCGGATTGCGGTTCCACAAGAGTGTCAACCTGAGCATTCTCAAATTTCTTGGTTTCGAGCAGACCTTTAAAAACAGCCTGACTACACTTCCGATGGGAGGAGGCAAAGGGGGTTCCGATTTCAGCGCCAAGGGCCGCAGCGACAATGAGATCATGCGTTTCTGCCAGTCGTTCATGACGGAACTTTTCCGCCACATCGGTCCGAATACGGATGTTCCTGCCGGGGATATCGGTGTCGGCGGTCGTGAAATCGGTTATCTTTTCGGTCAATATAAACGCATTCGCAATGAGTTTACGGGTGTACTGACAGGCAAGGGCCTGGGCTGGGGTGGTTCACTGATCCGTCCGGAAGCAACAGGTTTCGGAGCCGTCTATTTTGTACAGCATATGCTGAAAGAGATGGGCAAGGAGCTGAAAGGCCAGACCGTTTCCGTTTCAGGATTCGGCAACGTAGCCTGGGGCGCCATCTCCAAAATCGACGAACTGGGTGGTAAAGTAGTTACGATCTCTGGTCCCGACGGTTACATTTACGACCCAGCTGGTATTTCAGGAGCCAAAATTGACTACCTGCTCGATCTGCGTTCCACAAACAACGACGTGGTCGCCCCGTATGCGGAGGAGTTTAGCGGATGCCAGTTTTTCCCGAATACCAAGCCATGGGAACAGAAAGTCGACATCGCGCTTCCATGTGCCTGTGAAAATGAGCTGGACGAAGCAGATGCAAGAAAGCTGGTTGCCAATGGCTGCTTCCTGATCGGTGAGACCTCCAACATGGGATGTACCGCCGGAGCCGTGAACTATTTCCTCGACAACAAGATTCACTATGCCCCCGGAAAAGCAGTAAATGCAGGTGGAGTAGCGGTTTCCGGTCTGGAGATGTCGCAAAACAGCATGCGTTACAACTGGACAAAAGAGGAGGTAGACGAAAGGCTCCACCTCATCATGCATGACATTCATGAAACCTGCAAGAAATATGGTCAGGACGGTAATTACATCAACTATGTTAAAGGCGCCAATGTGGGTGGTTTCGTCAAGGTGGCCGATGCCATGCTTGCACAGGGACTGGTGTAGCTGAGAGATAAGATATAAGACATGAGATATAAGAGGGGTTTGGCCGGGGTGGGCTGAACCCCATTTTTTTGGAATGTATGATGGGGGAAGTTTGGGGAGACGGAAAGGACGGAGAGACGGATAATGTGAAAATTGGGAAATGTGCTAATTTGCTGATGTGCTAATGAATGCGACTCCGGGTTTTAGTCGCGTAGCGGCATACGGGTGCGGCGAATTCCGAATCGCCGATTTAATGTGCTGATGTGCTAATAGCTAATGAATGCGACTCCGGGGTTTAGTCGCGTAGCGGCATACGGGTGCGGCGAATTCCGAATCGCCGATTTAATGTGCTGATGTGCTAATAGCTAATGAATGCGACTCCGGGGTTTAACCGCGTAGCGGCGCATGGGTGCGGCGAATTCCGATTCGCCGTTGTTGCATGATGTATGATGATATGGAAATGGCAAAATGTCGAAATGGGTGCGGTGCAGGGGCGGACCCTGTGTGGCCGCCCAATTACGATCTATTCAAATTCCAAAAAATATACCGGCAATATTGGATGGGTGCGGTGTAGAGACGCAAGGCCTTGCGTCTCTACGGGTGCAATTGGCAACATCCCTACGGATTCGTTTGGCTTAATTTCAATCCTTTTGAAGGTTGATGTTTTACCAGATTTATCTTCATTCTGTCTGAATTAAAAACGGCGATTCGGAATTCACCACACCCGTTCACCATTACGCAACAACACCCCGCAGTCGAATTCATTAGCACATTAGCACATCAGCAAATTAGCACATTCAATCGTCCTAGTCATATAAGTCCTCCCCTCCTTTTCACTATCTCGTAACTTTTAACTCCACAGATATAACATTCCCTTAACCTAACTGATTGTCAGCTTGCTTACCTTTGTTCAAAATTTGGTCATATGTTTGTTGACAGTCATTCGCATATCTATTCATCTGATTTCAGCCTGGACAGGGATGAAGTTATTACCAGGGCTCTGGAAGCAGGTGTTGAGCGTATTGTGCTGCCAAACATAGACAGTTCGTCTGTCAAACCGTTGCTGGATCTGACGGATACCCTACCCGGTCTATTTTTTCCGCTACTTGGATTGCATCCGACTTCCGTAAAGGAAGATTTTCGCAAAGAGTTGCTGATCCTGGAATACTGGCTAGGCAAAAGAAAATTTTATGGCATCGGGGAAATCGGCATTGATCTATTCTGGGACAAATCTTTTTTGGAGGAGCAAATCGAGGCTTTTACCACACAGATTGGCTGGGCCAAAAGCAGAAATTTTCCAATCGTCATTCATGTGAGGGACTCTTTCGATGAAACGATGGAACAACTCCGGAAAGTATATACCCCTGAATTACGCGGTGTTTTCCACAGTTTCACAGGAAACCTGGAGCAAGCCGAACAAATCATCGAGCTAGGTTTTAAAATCGGGATCAATGGTATCATTACCTTTAAGAATTCGGATCTTGGCGAAACTGTAAAGCAAATCGACCCACGACATTTGCTGATCGAAACCGATTCCCCCTGGCTGGCTCCTGTTCCCTACAGGGGCAAACGCAACGAATGTTCCTATGTAGTGATTGTGGCCAATAAAATTGCAGAACTTCACCAAACATCAGTCGAGAAAATCGCTGAAGTAACTTCGCAAAATGCGAAGGAGCTGTTCGGACTCTAGAAAAGGAGGGGAGAAAAACGACCCGGATGACCGGGACGAAGAGGACGACTTGGATGAGTGTCTAATCCTGAAATAGATTTACAAATCAACCATTTTTCTAATTCAACCTTCCCGGATCCCTTATTCGGGAAATACATCTTTCAATATTCTATTCTTCCGTCCGATCCCGGCATGCCAGGCGCCATCTGCATTGGCACGCGGACGGCGGATCTCCGGGCGTTCCCTGCCCAGGAGTTCCGCTATGCTCCACCCCTGGCTACAAAAATGCCACCGCTTCGCGGTTAAACACACGCCAATTTCATCACATATTTTTAATCAAAGAGCGCGAAGCGTCAACCAAACCCTTCCATTGAGACAAAAGGCTGTCTGAGCGAAGCCGCCAGGCGGAGTGTCAAGTCTTTTTTGGAACCTTTTTGTGACGACAAAAAGTGACAAGAATCAAAAGACAGGGAGATCCGACATAAAGCCAATACATTGAACTGAATGAGAGGTGGCCTTCTTATCTGAATCAACTTAATCAAATCGACGAATCGGAATTCGCCGCACCCGATCTGTGTCGTCCGGAAGCCACATTTTCATGTCTCAAATCATATATCTCCTGTCCTTATTTTCCTACATTTGTACAAAGCATCCTCACCTGAATAAATCCTGAAGTTGATGAGCGAAAAAGCAGCCATACTGATTATCTATACCGGCGGAACCATTGGAATGCGGGAAGACCCTGTTACTAAAACGCTGGCCCCCATGAAGTTTGGAATGCTGATGGACGAGATTCCCGAACTGAATAAACTGGGATACGACATCTCTTCCATCACCTTCAACCCGCCCATCGATAGCTCCAATATGACGCCTGCCATCTGGGCCCAACTGGCTCGTACCATTCAGAAAAATTATACAAAATACGATGGATTCGTGATCCTGCACGGTACAGATACCATGTCGTACACCGCGTCTGCCCTTAGCTACATGTTCGAAAACCTCGACAAGGCAGTGATCATGACGGGTTCCCAGCTTCCGATAGGGGTCTTGCGAACAGATGGAAAGGAAAACCTGATCACGGCTGTTCAACTTGCAGCCGCAAAAAAAGATGGCAGATCCATTGTCCCGGAAGTGTGCGTCTATTTTGATTCGCAGCTTTTTCGTGGGAACCGTACCACCAAAAAGGATTCTGCTCAGTTCAGCGCCTTTGCCTCGCACAACTATCCGGCATTAGCCAAGGCTGGTGTGAATATTGTATTCAACTTCGACAAGATCAATTATCCCAAAAATAAGGGGGTACTGAAAATTAATACAGCTATAGACGACCAGGTGATGATCATCAAGATCTTTCCGGGCCTCAACCGTCAATATTTTGAATCGATCCTGCAATTACCCAATATAAAAGGTGTTGTTCTGGAATCATATGGCTCCGGGAATATGCCAACTTCTGCCTGGCTGATCAATGCCATCAAAAAGGCCTCCAAAAAAGGCATCATCCTGATGAATGTATCCCAGTGCCCGGGCGGGAAAGTGGTGATGGGACATTACGAAACAAGCATGGAACTTCAGAAAGCCGGAGTGATCAGCGGAGCTGACAGCACCGTGGAGGCCGCGGTAACCAAACTGATGTTTCTGCTGGGGCAAAATCTCACCCCCGAGGAGACCAAATATTACCTCAGGAATAATTTGAAGGGTGAGATTGAGCTCTGAGATCGCAGGCTCCAATAGGCATTATAAAAAAAAATTAAACACAAAGGACCCGAAGGTAAAACCACAAAGGTCACTAAGAATTCCTTAGTGACCTTTGTGGTTAAAATGGTATTTCGCTTATTCCGGTTTTACAAGCTTTAGATACAACTCATCCAGTTGTGCCTGTGCAATCGGTGATGGAGCATTGTTCATTACATCCCTGCCCGAGTTGTTTTTCGGGAAAGCAATGGTATCACGGATTGAATCGAGACCCGCAAACATGGAGACCAGACGGTCGAAACCGAACGCAATGCCGGCATGCGGCGGTGCGCCGAATTTGAAGGCGTTCATCAAAAAGCCAAACTGATCTTCGGCAGCCTCTTTGGTAAAACCGAGGATGCTGAACATTTTCGCCTGAAGGGCGCTGTCGAAAATACGGACAGAACCACCGCCAATTTCAACACCATTGATAACAAGATCGTAGGCATTAGCCCTCACCTTTCCGGGATCGGTTTCCAGCAAGGCAATATCTTCAGGCTTCGGTGAAGTAAATGGATGGTGCATCGCAAAGAAGCGCTGCGTCTCTTCGTTCCATTCCAGCAAAGGGAAGTCGACCACCCAGAGTGGCTTGAATATTTCCTTGTCAAGAAGTCCGCATTGGCGGCCCATCTCGAGACGCAAGGATGAAATAACAGGCAGGGTTTTTTCCCTGGTTCCGCACATAATCAGCAACAGGTCGCCGGGTTGTGCATCCAGCTTTTCGGCCCATTTCTGCAAATCTTCGGCTGAATAATATTTATCGACAGAGGATTTGATTGTACCATCACTGTTAACTTTTGCATAAACCAGTCCGGTTCCTCCAATCTGTGGCTTTTTGATGAAATCGGTCAATCCGTCGAGTTGTTTGCGGGTGTATTCGCCGCAACCAGTGGCGCAGATGCCACCTACATAATCAGCATCTTCAAAAATTTTGAATTCTTTCCCTTTGACCAGGTCGGTGAGTTCGTGGATCATCATGCCAAAACGGAGGTCCGGCTTGTCGTTCCCGTATTTTTCGAAGGCTTCCGAAAAAGGCATCCTTGGGAAATCAACTATATCGATTCCCTTGATCTCCTTGAAAATATTCTTGGTCAGACCCTCGAACATGTTCAGCACATCCTCCTGGTGCACATAGGACATCTCGCAGTCGATCTGCGTAAATTCGGGCTGACGGTCAGCCCTTAAGTCCTCGTCCCTGAAGCATTTGACGATCTGGTAGTATCTGTCAAATCCGGCCACCATCAGCAGTTGCTTGAAAAGCTGCGGGGATTGCGGCAACGCATAAAACTGGTTAGGGTTCATCCTGGAAGGTACCACAAAGTCCCTGGCACCTTCCGGGGTTGACCCGATCAGCACAGGAGTTTCTGTCTCAATGAAATTTTCTGCGGCCAGGTAACTTCTGACCACGTGGGCCATTCTTGCCCGAAGTTCAAGATTTTTTCGTACCGCTTCGCGACGAAGATCCAGGTAACGGTATTTCATGCGGAGCTCGTCGCCGCCATCGGTATCATCCTGGATTGTAAAAGGTGGAGTGGCGGCGGCGTTAAGCACATTCAGTTCTGAGATATGCAGTTCAACATCGCCGGTAGCCATTTTGGGATTCTTGCTGGAGCGTTCCCTGACGATCCCACGTGCCTGAACCACAAACTCACGGCCAAGGGTGGAAGCAACATTTTTAACCTGCTCAGATGATTGATCATCCACTACCAGTTGAGTCAAACCGTAGCGATCGCGCAGATCGATGAAGGTCATGCCACCCAGATTCCTGACCCGTTGAACCCATCCGGCGAGGAGTACTTCACTGCCGGAATTTTCCATGCGTATTTCGCCGCAAGTATGATTTCTGTACATTTGTGAGCGATTTATTTTTAAGGTCGCTAAATTACAAAACAAAAAGATGATTCATCCTTTCGACGACGAATATTTCATGAAAAGGGCACTGGCAGAGGCCGAACAGGCTTCCCGGGAGGGCGAAATCCCGGTAGGGGCCGTCATCGTCTGCCAGGACCAAATCATCGCCCGTGCCTACAACCAGACCGAAACGCTTTCGGATGTGACAGCTCACGCTGAAATGCTGGCCATCACCTCTGCCACCGGGCGGCTTGGCGGAAAATATCTTACTGGCTGCACGCTCTATGTTACGCTGGAGCCATGCGTCATGTGCGCCGGAGCGCTTGCCTGGGCACAACTCGACCGGATCGTATGGGGAGCCTCCGACATTAAAAGAGGATTCATGAAATTTGCGCCCAAGGCACTCCATCCCAAAACGCAGGTAACAGCAGGTGTTCTTGCCAATGAGAGCGAAGCGCTGCTCAAAAGCTTTTTCGAAGCAAGAAGGTAAAATTCGGAGTTTTTAGCCTTTGTGTTCCTTTGAGCAAACCTTTGTGTCCTTCGTGGTAAAATTTAAAATACTTTACCACGAAGGACACAAAGGTTTGCACGAAGGACTCGAAGTGGCAATTGTTCAATCCTGCAATTTTCTTCTGCAATTTTTCTTTTTTCTCCCCAAAACGGTGTAACTTGTAGTAAACATTCAGGATGGTCCGGAAGTAGCATTCCCTTGATTACAAAAGACAGAATTACCTTCCAATAGCCTTGTCTCATCATTTTGATGAAGGAAAGCCACCGGGCCTAACACCATAATCTCCAGTTAATCTCTCGTTAAAAACTCTGGTTGCCGAAAATTCATTTTTCAGCCGGCAGATAAATCTTTGTCCAAAGAGGATGCGGCCATGTACAAAATCACCCTAATGATCCTCCTGCTGATACTGACTCAGAAATCTGTTTCAGGAAGGGATCTGCCATCGGTTTCCTGCCGGGATGGCAGTCAGTCAAACTTGAGTGGCGAACTGAAAATCAAAGTCCAGCCGGCTGACCTGACAGATTGCAAGGGGAACAAGGTTACATTTTCTGTTGTGGTGGAAGGAGCGGCCGGCAAAATACACTATCTCTGGAAAAGGAAAAGACCCACAGATGCAGCATTTTCACCTTTCGGGGTGGCAGATTCCGTGAAACTGCCCGTTTACAACATCGGGGTAGGTCAGGAGGCACCCGACGGAACGATGTATCAGGTTACCGTGAGTGATCAGACCGATCAGGTCATTTCGGAATCCGCTTTATTGACAGTCAACGAGATTACCGCGATAGCCCCGTCGGGTGTGGCCAGTTACACCGTGAACGAAGGAACCAATCTCCAATTCAGCGTCCTCACCTCCGGAAATGTCCCTTTGTCTTACCAGTGGATCAAAAAATTCGGGAACAACGACTGGCGGAATGTTGTTGATAACCAGATAATTTCAGGAAGCCAGAGTGTACAACTCAATTTCACCAGGCTATCCCTTGCAGATTCAGGCATATACAAGGTAAGGGTCTCCTTCCCTACCGTGAACGGAAATCAGTGTTCCGAAACATCATCCATTACTAGGACTATTCATGTGAAACAGGTCGCCGATACTGTGCCGCCAAGTTTTCTTAGTCTGAACAACCGCAACCTTACTTTGTGCCCAGACCATTTTGAACAGGCAGTATGGGATGAAACTTCCGGGGACATCTTTCCAACCCGTACCAATTTTTTCAGGTTGCAAAAAAACAGTAGCCTCTTCGATCTTCCCGAAACCAATTTCCACGACAATGTTACACCTCCTTCCGATCTGATTCTCCATTGGGGCATCTGGTCTGCAACGGCGCCTTTCAATCCGGTCGCCGATGAGACCGGTACCGTTCTGGAGGACATGACCGGCCAGATTTCGCTCCACCCAGTTAGTATTGATCTCGGGAGCGCAATCAGTGAAAGCAAGAACTACAGGATTATTTTCTGGCTGGAAGACAAAGCCGGAAACCTGACACCGGAATTGCTTCGACAGCAGATTGAGGTGATTGTAGCCCTTCGTCCACAAATCCTGAGCAAGTTTTAACTAAAAATGAAAAGTTAAAAATGAAAAATGAAAAGAGGAATAGGAGCATGAACTTATTGCTTGAATAACAAAACGGATCAGAAGTATAAACCAATAAATTATTTACCATGAAGAGTGCATTTTATCGTCAGCGGAGATTCTTTGGAAGAATATTCCGCACCCTTCTTTTTGTCATCCTGAGTTTTGGATTTGACATGACTGTTTTCGGTCAGACTATTCCCCGGCCTGCCGGTACAGGTGATACACCTTTGCATCCTATGGCCGGGAAAATTTACAACTATTCAGTGAACATCCCAGCTCCCTACACCAACCCGCAGAGTTTTGACTGGTACGTAACCGATAATCCGGGATTTATTGCAGGATCCCTCACGGTTCTGCTGGGTATCATCCCGAACAACAAGGAATACATCGATGCGGGCGACGGGTATCACAATCCGGCGACGGGTACCTCGTCGATCACCATCAAATGGAGCAGTAAATCTGTGACTGCAGCAAAGACCAAACCCTATTTCCTGGTGATCAGTTACAAGGGAACCAACGGAACTGCCTGTGAAGCGATGAACCTGAAGGCGTACAAAGTCAATCCTTTCAGCGCATTCACCCTCGACCTGACCAACGTGAAAGTCACATCAGATTTGGGACTGGATGGTTCGAATATGGCAGTAACAAATTCTCTTTGTGCAAAGGATATTGCCTCCGTCAGTTTTGACGGTACAAAAATGATTTACGATTACGGTGTCAATGAATTGATTTTTAAAGTGGTTGCCGCCAACTTCTCGGGAGGATGGAAACCATCCGTCAAAATTTCCGGACTTGCCGGAGCCCAGACCATTGGTTCCGTGGAATGGTCGGAAACCACCACCTTTTCAGGAACCAATTCAATGACTAAATCCGGCGACGAATGGAAGCCAGCCAATAAAATCCCTGCACCTGCCAACGGCCAGACAGATGGGGGAATTAGCACCTACATCCTGGTTAAAATAAAAAACAACAATTATGAAGGTGTTGCAGACACTCCCGTCACACTAGCCATCAACGGAGTTACGGATGATGGGGATGAGGATGTTCACTATGCAGATGGGCAGCCGGATGGCTATGCCAATGATGTAGCAACCCAGATTATTCTTGCTCGCCCGGTTATCACAAGTAGCACCGGAACTCCGGTGCAGGGATTTCTGCCCTGAAGATATCACCACAAAGGACACGAAGTCAAATACAAAGGGCGCAAAGTATATATTAACAACCTCGTAACTTGGTGTCCTTTGAGCATCCTTAGTGTCCATAGTGGTAAAATTGACTTAAATCAAAACCCTCAACAATCAAATCTGAAAGAACTTAAATGACTTTCCCGAAAATCACCGGGTCGCCGCTTCGCATCCCTGAATTTTTATTGCTGTTATTGATCGTATTGCAGGGAACTGCCCAGACTGCCAGCAAATTTGCAGTTGGGGTACCTGTAAAGTTTGGGGTGAAACCGATGCAGGGAAACACATACAGCTGGAAAGTGATGGAAAACCAGGATCTGAAAAAAGGTACCGAAACGGAAATGGTAACCTGGCTATCAGGAAAGACAGAAAATGAGGCAAGGCTTTCCTGGAAGTATCCCGGGTTTTATTATGTTGCAGTCGAGGTTTCGGATTTAAAAGGATGCACCAACAACAAGGTCTATCCTGTCGTAGTAGTGGAATCCCATATTCCTGTTGCGGTTGATGACTATGTTTCCACCAACTGGCTGCAAGGCATCCGTATTGATCTATTGAAAAACGATCACGATGCCGGGAACGATTTGGACACTTCCAGCCTGAAAATAATATCAGAACCACAATACGGTCGGATTACTAAATCTCCGAAGGGGGTCGTAACCTATCAGCCGCAGGTCCGCCGCATCGTGAGGGAGAGGTTTTACTATAAAATTTGTGATCTGAATAACCAGTGCGATTCGGCCATGGTTTCCGTCGACCTGAAAGACCCGTCAATTGGATTACCCCAAATGATATCACCCAATGGAGATGGAATAAACGACCAGTTCGTAATAACAGGATTATCTGTCTACCCACAGTCGTCGCTGACAATTTACAGCCGCAGCGGGGAAATCATTTTCCAGAGTGATGATTATCAGAACGAATGGGCCGGCATCCAAAACCGGGGCACAACTACCCATTGCCTTGTTCCAGCAGGAATCTA
>Ga0118677_10012757_pt1 | contig 12255 bp, 16 predicted proteins | sample AliMusrvi5mmetaG_FD_86154 | JGI IMG/M metagenome (GOLD analysis project Ga0118677, IMG submission 86154)
AAATTCTCCTGAAATCCAAATCGTTGCTCAAAAACCTGATAATAAGGTTTCAGTGAAACAACTGAACTTTGTTTTTTCGGGTGAATTTTATCACGCAAATCAACGTTATCTTCATTCAAATTTATCTGATAACTTTCAGTAAACTTCAACGTTGGTTGTAAATCCAGTAATTCAAGCACTTTAGCCAGAAGTTCGAGATTAAAATCCCAAAGGAAATCCCATTTTTTCTCGTAAAAAGGAAGAAAATCATCCTTGTAATACTCAAAAAATGGCGACGAATTGTAAGCCGACTCTATCGACCGCCAATGCTGTATTTGCCAATCATTATGCTCCGAAATCCGTATATCACGTGTCAACGTTTTCACACCTGAGGGTTTCTCAACTGGAATTGACAACGCACTTATTCCGTTAGAAGTCAAAATATTACAGCGATTTCTATAAGTCTGTTTTTCGTAAGAATCAAACTGCTCCAGAAAAACCGTTTCAGCATTCGCCAATGCCACGTAATATTCTACCGGAGCCAAATAAGCCGAAGTCAAACAAACTCCTGAGCTCCCTTTAGGGGGTTGGGGGCAGGTTTTACTTTTCAGCATTCTTAAAAAACCTGTTCCAACGGATTTTTCCATCAAACCATCCCTTATCTTTATCCAGCGACAGCCAAACCAACACAGGACGACCAACGATGTGATCTTCAGGCACAAAACCCCAATAACGTGAATCGGCTGAATTATGGCGGTTATCGCCCATCATCCAGTAATAATCCATCTTGAAAGTATAAGTTTTGGCGGGTTTATCGTTGATAAAGAATTCATTCCCTTTTACTTCCAGTTTATTATGTTCATACACACGAATAATACGTTCGTAAATCGGTAGATTATATTTATTAAGAGTCAATTTAGCTCCTCTTTTTGGCATCCAAATCGGACCAAAATTATCACGCGTCCAATTTTTTCCTCCACCAAGTGGAAAAACATCCAAATGATTGGACTTTTCAATTGCTATTTTAACGCCGGAAGTTTCCAATAATTTAGTTTTAACTTCCTCGGTCATTGGAAAGTGAAAAATCTGAAGATTAGGATCAAAATTAAAAATACGAGCCATTTCTGCTACTGACGGAAATCCAAAATACATTTGAGCTTTACTATCGTCTAACAACATTCTGTCTTCCTCGCTGATATGAAGTTTATCAAGCATGTCGTTGGTCAATGAGCCTCCTACAATCTGAACAAAGTAATTGTATTGAATTCCCGGAATTTTTTCCTGAGCTTTTCCATTCACATAAACCTGATTGTCTATTATTTGCATCCAGTCACCGGCAACAGCTACACATCGTTTCACATAGTTTTCCTGACGGTCAACGGGACGGTAAACAATATCGCCATATTCCTGATATTTGGAACGAACCAATTGACGCCCCAATGCGTAACATTGATCGGTAGGTGGTATCTGATTTGGATATTGCGAAGCTAACGCACTATAACCTTCCGAATAGCATAAAATATAATAATCAGGATTTTGTTTGTTCACACAAACAGTATCACCGGTCGGAAAATTGAAAACCACAATGTCATTACGTTTCACCCTGTCAAAGCCTTTCAGCCGTTTATAATCCCACTGTGGATGCTCAATAAATGATTTACAATTCAGCAATGGAAATGTATGTTGCACTAAAGGGAACGAAAGCGGCGTGTTAGGTACACGCGGTCCATAACTGGCTTTACTTACAAACAGAAAATCGCCTACCAACAGACTTTTTTCAAGCGAAGAAGTTGGAATCTGGTAATTTTGAAACAAATAAGTATTGATAAAATATACAGCAACCAGTGCAAATACAATGGCATCTACCCAGCCCATGATGGCTAGTGCAGCTTTATTTTCAGATTTTTTCCACCATGTCCATGGAATAAAATGCGTTATAAATGCATCAAATACGACCGGCAAACCGATTAACCACCAATAATTTCCTACCCAAGCAATAAATAGTATGTAAATAATGCTCCAAATGCCGGCTTTTATCCAGTTTTTCAAAGGCTTGTCAAAGCGAGAAGATTGTTTTTCTGTTTCCATTATAAATTATGAATTATAAATTATGCATTGTTAGAATTTTAGCATATCTTTCATACCCAAAAATCCTTTTTTCCCGGCAGTAAACTCAGCGGCAACTACAGCTCCAAGAGCAAGACCTTCGCGGCTTTTAGCATCGTGGGTAATTTCAATAGAATCAACCTCAGACTCATAGCGAATGGTGTGAATACCGGGAACTTGTCCTTCACGAATTGATTTTATAGCCATTTCTTCAGGCTTAGTTTGGGTTTCTTTCACCCAACAGCTTTTCCTATCAAGATTTTCAAGAATTTCTTCGGCTAATGTAATTGCGGTTCCACTTGGTGCATCCAGTTTTTGCGTATGATGCACTTCGGTCATTTCCACATTGTAACTCGGAAATTGATTCATAATAGTTGCCAGATACTTATTGACTGCCATAAAAATATTGGCACCAATACTAAAATTTGACGTCCAAAACAAGGTTTTTCCACTGTCTTCAATTTCTTTCTTCAACTGTGGCAATTCTTCGGTCCAGCCGGTTGTACCCGAGACCACCGCCACACCCGAGGCAAAAGCCCGTCGGTAATTGCTCAATGCCACCTGAGGCACTGTAAATTCAATAGCTACATCTGCACTTTTAAATGCCTCAGAATCAAAATCGTCCAAATTATCAACATCAATCACCGACACAATTTCATGTCCGCGTTCACGGGCAATTCGTTCAATGGTTTTACCCATTTTGCCATATCCTATTAAAGCTATTTTCATAAACCACTACCCCTAAAGGGGAATTAAATTAGTTTTTTCTCCACAAAGAAGAATTTTTATTTTTATCATTTCTCAACCTCTTGTTCCCCTTTAGGGGATAGGGGTCTAATATTGTGTAGTTGCCAGCAACACCAACGTACAAGCCTCTTCTACGTGTATATCATTCTGAATAAGTAGTTCTTCAAATTCAGGGTTTTCTGTTCCGGGATTAAAAATAACCCGTCGTGGATTCAATGAAATGATATATTCGTAATATTCAGGTTGAAACTTATCCGAAATATACAAGGTAACCGTATCAATATCTTCAAAATCTTTCTTTTCGATGTCAATCATCCTATCAAAAATCACATCCGGACGTTTTCCAATCATTTCAATTTCATAACCGTGAGCCAATAAACGTTCTGCAGCAAGATAAGCATATCGCTCAGGATTGCTGCTGGCACCTATAATTAAAGTCTTTTCCATTTTGTAAAATCTAATGTTATCTGTTAATCAACCTTCTCTAAAAAAATCTAAACATTCAAAAATTTCTTCTTTCGTAGCTGTTTGATTTATATGTATATCGCCCACATCAGCAAGCAATGTGAAATTAATTTCTTTCGAATCGTTCTTTTTATCATGTGTCATCAACTCAAAAAGAATCTCATATTGTTCACAATGAAACTCAAACGTTCCGTAGTATTCTTTTATCAAGTATTTCAACCGTAGCAATTCTTCCTTCGGAAAATTGAGCTTTACAAACGACAAATATAACTCGCACAACAATCCCCACATGACGGCATAACCATGTAAAACCGGTCTTTCAGCTTTGTACGACCAGCTTTCGAATGCATGACCGAATGTATGTCCTAAATTCAACGCTTTGCGGATATTGGTCTCGAAAGGATCTTGCTCGACAAAACGTTCTTTTATACGGATACTTCTAACAAGCAATTCTTTCAGTTTGTCGAAATCAATTTTTTCCAAATCGAATTTCAACACACTTTCCCATTCCTCCTTCGTATCAATTAACGCATGTTTCACCATTTCTGCATAACCGGAAAGCAGATTGGCAGCATCCAATGTTCTGAAGAAATCGATATTAATCAACACGGTTTCTGCCGGAGCAAAAACACCAATTTCATTTTTCAGTCCCATGAAATTAATACCTGTTTTCCCGCCGGTTGCCGCATCCACTGCACCTAACAAGGTCGTGGAAATATTGATATAACGCATACCCCGCTTAAAGGTTGATGCCGTAAATCCTCCGATATCGGTAATCATACCCCCTCCTAGATTAATCATCAGCGATTTACGCGTAGCACCGTTTTCACTTAGGTAGTTCCAGATGGCAACTGCCGAATCCACATTTTTATTCTCATCTCCACCTGGAATGCAAATTACGTGACAGCCTTTCAGTTTTTCGGACTGCATGGCTAAAGGCAAGCATAACCGACGAGTATTCTCGTCGGTCAGGACAAAAATACAGTCTGCATGTTGTTCCCCAATGGCTATATCCAATTCAGAAATAAAATTCTCACATATCTTTGTAATCGAATGACTCATCTTTTAAAATTTAGCCCACAAAGATACTTTTTTCTTTAAAATTAGCAGTCAAAACGGCTGCTAAAGTGCATGATTTTTTACTACATTTCCGTTTTATACTGTTTTTCATTAAAAAATGCAAAATTATTTTGACATATGAATATATGTTCATATATTTGCAACAAAATTTAAAACATGATCCAAAAACCAAATACAGAACTGATGGAACAAGCTGCCTACACGCTTAAAGCCATTTCGCAGGGAACGCGTTTGTGTGTCATTTCATTACTGGCCGAACAGGAAGAAATGAACGTAAGCCAACTGGTGGAAGAGCTTAAATGCGAACAATCTTTACTATCGCACCACCTCACCGATATGCGTGCAAAAGGAATTTTAAATTGCAGAAGAGAGGGTAAGAACTGCTATTATTCACTTAAGAATAAGCAAATTGTACAAATTATTGATTGTATCCAAACCTGTAATTGCGTTTAAAAAATTTACAACAATACATGAACGTATGTTTATTTATCCATTTTATAACTTCTGAAAAATGAAAGAACTAATAAAGAAACATTTACTCCGGATTATCGGCATAATGGCAGGTGGGATAGGCGGATTTGCATATTACCATTTTGTAGGATGTGCCAACGGAACATGTCCGATAACTTCAAATCCATATATAACCATTGCATACGGTGCATTGGTAGGTTATTTATTCTTCAACATGTTTAAAAAGAAAGAAAATGAAGCAAATTAAAGATTATTTCAAAGCCTGGGATATAGCACGGATTATCCGCATTGTTTTGGCAGGTGCATTATTCATAGCATATTATTACAATAGGGAGTCACTTTTTCTATTTGTCGGGATAATTCTGAGTGTACAGGCCGTGTTTAATATCAGCTTCCCTGGTGGAAGTTGCAGCACCGGAGTCGATAAAAATACGAAACCAATTATAGAGGTAAAAAGATACGAACCTGAAAAATAACAAATATGTACAGTACATTTTTAATATCAAAATCGGAGTGCATGACCTGCACAAATAAAACCTTGAAAAGTCTGGGAACACTTCGGGGTGTTTTTGGGGCAGAGATAGATCAAATTGACGGTAAAGTTGTTGTTTCACACACCGATGAAGTAAGTCGGGAAGAAATTGCAGAAGCGCTTTTAGGGTTAGGATATCCCGAAATTCCAAACGAACAGGCTCAGGAACCTGAAATAAACTACGACGAACCATCCATTTGGGGATGTGCATTATAATAGACATTAGAATCAAGACATTAGATGTTGGAACGAATGCACATTAGTTAGAAGTCAGATATTAAACATAAGACATGCTCCAAATCATCTTGGTTTTATCTTGATTCTTAACCTTATAAATCTAAAAAATAAAAAACGATATGAAAAAAATCATTTTTGCGAGCTTATTGCTGGCAGTCACATTCTCGGCATGTGGCGGAACAAACAAAGAAAACAAAACCGAAGAAAATAATCAATCAAAAGAAATAAAAAAGATGGGAACAATTCATTTAACAAAAGCAGAATTTTTATCAAAAGTAGCAAATTACGAAAAAAATCCGACAGAATGGAAATACCTGGGCGACAAACCATGTATTATTGACTTTTACGCCTCATGGTGCGGACCTTGTAAAACCATTGCTCCTATACTGGAAGAGTTAGCTAAAGAATACGATGGTCAGATTTACGTTTACAAAATAAACACCGAAGAAGAACAGGAACTGGCAGGAGCATTTGGTATCCGCAGCATTCCTACATTGTTATTTTGCCCAATGAATGGAGCTCCTCAGATGGCTCAGGGAGCTTTGCCAAAAGAGTCATTCAAACAGGCCATCAATGAAGTTCTTCTAAAAAAATAAGCAACGACTCCTACTTTTTCGCTGGTAAATTGTTATAATACTAAAAGTTTTAAACATAAAATTCAAGTATTATGGAAGGAATGTTTATAGAATACGAAAGCAAGTACAATATGGAAGAAACGATAGAAATTCTTTCGGAAACAATTTCGAATGGCGGATGGAAAATTTCTATCATTCACGACTTGCAGGAAACACTCAGGAAGAATTCAATTCATGTTTTACCATTGAAAGTGATTGAACTTTGTAATCCAAAATATTCATCACAGCTATTGGGTGACGATAATTTGAGAATCTATTCCAGCCTGATGCCGTGCCGCATTTCGGTTTATGAAAAAGAAGATGGAAAAACCTATCTTTCAACCATGAATGCCAAACAATTATCAGAGCAAATTGGTGGGTTGGTTCAAAAGGTTATGGCAGAAGCATATAAAGATATCTCCGGTGACATATCTGTAGTCAGTTGAGTTGAGTATAATACTAATTTAAACAGACAGATTCTTTACAAACAGAAACTCCTGTAAATCAATTGATTTACAGGAGTTTCTTTATTTTTCAACGTAAAAACAAAACATTTTTACTTCTTGCTACCGAATATAAACTATTTCATAATTTCCTGTTGATGACGGACAGACTCTTCATGAATAGCAACCAAAACAGTTTTCATAAATTCGCCATCCATACCCATTTGTTCTGCCTGCTTTATACGATTTTTCAAAATTTCATCATAACGTTGCGATTGTAAAATTGGCATATTATGCTCTTTTTTGTAAATTCCGATTTCTTCGGAAACACGCATACGACGAGCCAGCAATTCGAGTAAGCTGTTATCCAGTTCATCAATCTGACGGCGTAAAGCAGTCAGATTTTCTGTCGACTGAGTCATATCCCGTATAACTAGTGTACTTAAAATCAAATCCAACACTTCGGGTGTAACCTGTTGTGCTGCATCACTCCAGGCTTTATCCGGATTACAGTGTGATTCAATTATTAATCCGTCGTAGTTCAAGTCCATCGCCTGTTGGCAAAGCGGAGCAATCAATTCACGTTTTCCACCAATATGACTTGGATCACAGATTAATGGCAAATTAGGAATCTGACGTTTTAATTCAATTGGAATATGCCATTGCGGAAGATTACGGTAAATCTTTTTGTCGTAAGTACTAAATCCACGGTGAATGGCACCGATACGACGAATACCTGCATTGTAAATACGTTCGATAGCACCAATCCACAAATCCAAATCCGGATTTACCGGATTTTTCACCAATACGGGAATATCCACACCTTCCAGCGCATCGGCAATTTCCTGAACAGCAAATGGATTTGCTGATGTTCGTGCACCAACCCAAAGTATATCTACCCCATTTGCCAGACATTCGCGAACGTGAGCGGCTGTGGCAACTTCTACAGCTGTATACATTCCCAATTCTTTCTGAACACGTTTAAGCCAGGGCAGCCCTGCCACACCTATTCCTTCAAAACCACCTGGTTTAGTTCTTGGTTTCCAGATTCCGGCACGGAAGATTTTGATGCCGCGGGCATGCAATCTGCGTGCCGACTCCATTACTTGTTCTTCAGTTTCCGCACTACAAGGTCCGGCAATAACGAGCGGACGCTTTGCGTCAACTCCGGGTAATAAAATTGATTCAAGTTCCATAATTTTTTTATTTTTTTTAAATATCGTTGAACTTTTCCAAAGTTCTAAACCTTGGAAAAATTAAATTCAGACAACTGTTTTAATCCGCTCCAATGCTTCTGCAAGCATTTTGTCGTTGGCACAAAGCGAAAGTCGAATGTAACGATTTCCTTTATCACCAAATATAAATCCTGGAGTAATAAAAACTTTTGCTTCGTAAAGCACTTTATTCGCCAATTCGCCACTATCTGAATATTTTTCAGGAATTTTTCCCCAAAGGAACATCCCTACCTGTGTTTCATCAAAAGTACAACCAAGCGTTTTCAGAATTTCTTCGGCCAACTGACGACGATTTCTATACAAGTTGATATTCATTTCGCGGTGCCATTCATCGGAGTTATTCAATGCAGCAATAGCAGCCACCTGCATGGGTTTAAATTGCCCACTGTCGATATTACTTTTAACTTTCAAAACCCATTGAACAAATTCAGCATTCGAAGCCAGCATACCCATACGCCAACCCGGCATATTATGCGATTTACTCATCGAATTCAACTCAATACAAATATCTTTGGCACCTTCCACCTGAAGAATGCTTAGTCTGTTTTCGTTAAGAATAAAGCTATAAGGATTATCGTTACAAATTACGATACTGTGTTTTTTGCCGAAAGCTACCAGTTTTTCAAACAATTCGGGAGTAGCACTTGCACCGGTAGGCATATTCGGATAATTGACCCACATTAGTTTAACGTTACTCAAATCCATTTGTTCAAGTGCATCGAAATCCGGCTGCCAATTGTTGTTTTCATCCAAATCGTAAGTCAGAACCTTAGCTTGTACCAGATTACTCACCGACGAATAAGTTGGATAACCCGGATTCGGCACAAGTACGCCATCACCCGGATTGAGGAATGCAAGTGAAATATGCAAAATACCTTCTTTCGAACCAATCAATGGTTGGATTTCGGTTGCAGGATTCAATTCAACGGAAAACCATTTCTCATACCAGACAGCAAGTGCTTTACGCAATTCCGGAATTCCCACATAAGGCATATAACCGTGGGCATTAGCTTCAGCTGCTGATTTGCAGAGTGCTTCAACGGTTTCTGTAGATGGTGGCAAATCAGGACTTCCAATTCCCAAACTGATTACATTCATGCCTTTGGCATTCATTTCTGCCACCTCTTTCAACTTGGTGGAAAAATAGTATTCTGAAATTGAACTAAGTCGTTCTGCTGGTTTGATGAGACGACCCGCAACCCCTAAAGGGGAGGAATTTACCCCTAACCCCTGAAGGGGAAATGAGTTAGCTTCATTTTTTATATTTTCATTACTCATATTTTCGACATTAAAATCTTCTATATATTTTCTATTCCCCTTCAGAGCCTGTCAGTCAACTGACGAAACTTAGGGGTTCATTCTCTTTCTCCCCTTTAGGGGCTGGGAGTTCTCTTTTCCCCCTTTAGGGGTTAGGGGTAATTATTCAATCGGAGTTATTCCTTCAGGATACTCGCCCAATGTTTTTAATTCATTGATTAACGGTTTAATAGCTGCTAAAGATTGTTTATAACGTTCAAGGTCATCAAATTTAAAATCAACGTAGAACTGATATTCCCATTCTCGACCTATAATTGGCAAAGATTGAATTTTTGTCAGGTTGATACCGTAGAATGAAAACACCGACAATACTTTCGAAAGGCTTCCTTCTGAGTGCGGCAAAGTAAAAACAACAGATGCTTTGTTTAGGATATCGTCTTTTTGAATTTCATCTACCATCCACTTATTTCCGAAAATCAGAAAACGGGTAAAATTACGTTTATTAGTTTCAATACCTTTAGCCAAAATATTCAATCCATAGATTTCAGCAGCCCGTTCGCTGCAAATTGCGGCATTTCCCAACAGGTTCTTTTTAGCAATATCGCGCGCTGCAAGGGCAGTATCTTCGTGCTCAACCACTTTAATTCCGGGCAATGTTTCCAAAAAATCACCACATTGCATCAAAGCTATCGGGTGCGACTGCACTTCTTTGATATCGTGTATGGTTTGTCCGGGCAAAGCTGCCAGACAATGCGAAACACGGAGTTTGTATTCGCCGGCAATAGGCAACTTATGTTCTTTCAGCAACTCATAGTTTGGCAATAAACTGCCGGCAATCGTATTTTCAATAGCTATAATACCTATGACATTTGAGTCCTTTTTAATAGCCGAAAAAATATCGCGAAAGGTTACACATGGAATAATTTCCACTTCCTCTCCTTCAAAAAACCGCTCTGCTGCAATGCCGTGATAGGCGCCATACCCTCCTTGAATAGCTACTCGTTTCATATTAGTTAGTAGTTGATAGTTTTTAGTTGACAAAAAAAAATCCCGCTCGTGTTTGAGCAGGATTTTCATGTATTCGTAATTTATTGTTTGTTTTTTACATAAAGAATATCCTGCTCTCACTTACTAAAGTAAAAGTAAAAATAAAAATATGTAAAAAATCGATTTACCATGTGATTGTTGTCTTTTTGTTTAGACACTGCAAAAGTAATATAATTTTCAATTATTACAATCTGTTTATGAAGAAAAAGTTCTAAAAAAATATCCAATTAATACGCTTACAGGGCAAAAAGCTTACATTTTCAAAATAAAATACGCTGACTACAATTCTTTTGAAAGTTTACCTTTCATATCAAACAAGAGATAAATAATAGGTAAAATTCCAAGCGTATTAAAAATGGCAATACATATAAACCAAGCTAGCTGGTTGTTTCGGGCTGCCTTCCACATGGCAATTACTTTCCATGTCGCATCCCAAAGAATAAGCACTAATATAAACCATTGAAAAGGTCCGGGTTTCCAATGAAAATTATCAAGATTATACATAATAGTAGGTTTTAAAGGGTTAGTATTTTAATCAAACCAAATAATTTCGTTAGGTAGTACGTTGCAAATTTAATGAATTATTGTAAGTGGCGACTATTTATATTGATTTATTTTATCCTGAATAATTAAATTGAAAAAAAAAGAGTTGTTTAGTTGGCGAAAAAAAAAGCTGCATTAATAAGTGATTCAATGCAACTTTTCTTAATTTCATTTCTTATTTCGTAACTTACGATAATACTGCCTCACAAATAAGTTAGAATCTTTTCGTTGTTGAAAAACCGAATCATCTGCACTGTAAACCAGATTTTGTCTGTTTACGATTAAACCGTGAATACCATTTTCTTCATCTGCTTGAAAATCCGGGTCATTTTGAGTTTTTTTATTTTTTATCCAGTCAAAAATGACACTTGGATCAAAAACATTGTAGTCAACATAATCCACATCTACCAGTCCTGTTCCCTCATACCAACTTTTAGCCTTGAGAATCTTACTTAGTTTTATTTTCTTATTGTTATTAAACTCTCCACCTATCAGATCCATAGGTATTTTGACATGTATCCGCCATTCACCCGACTCAGCAGGGAGAAGATTGGCCACATCCAATACAGACATTCCGAAAGCCGAACATCCGGATCCTTCATTTGAGTATCGGGGCCATGTAGCCCCGTTATATATATCACAGGCTGCAAAACCATTGATTGTTTTTTTCTGAAACTTATCCACAAATTCCATAATCCGACGGACAGACTGCTCGCTGACTCTGAACTTGATGTACGCTACTTTATTTCGCTTAGAATATAATTTAAGTCCTTTTTTGATACTCTCTTCCGATTCTACATGGCCTTGCATGGTGGAGCCCAGAGAACCAAAACCATTTTTATTAATCAAAACAAGTTTTGGCTTTTCAGTAAATACTTTTCCGCACATAGCAAAAAAACGTGGGGCAGGCAACAAAGGTGAGCTAATCCGCGCTATCGTATGCCCGATAGCATAATAGTTTTTTTGAGTAATTGTTTTAAGATATGCATTCAAAGTACTTTTGTACAAAATGGCTGGATTTGACCAATCAATCGGACACAAAGAAGGAACAACAAATATGGTAATTTCGTTTTTCTGATTACTGGTTTCGTTCTGTGCTTGGGAATATAAATCCAAAGGTAAAATCAGAATTACAATGAAAAGAAGGTAAAATTTACGCAGTAAACTGAATGAGTTTGACATGGTATTATGGGATTAACAGAACTGATAATATGCAAATATATATAAATACTTCTCAATAAACAAAAAAGGCATAGTTTGCAAACACAGAGAAAATGATATATCCCCAGGGCTGACGCATTAAAATTTCATAGGCCCAATCAATCTCACTAATGAGCGCTAATGAGCGACCTCGTCCAGTGAACCGAAAAACAAGTAAGGTAGGCGGCTAAAAATCGTCCTGTTTGAACTTCGACGTATTCCGTCGAAGTGAGTTTGGACGATTTGAGCCTGCCGAGCGTAAGTTTTTCGAGTGAAGTGGGCGGAGTCTTGAATTTTTT
>Ga0118677_10012759_pt1 | contig 12254 bp, 4 predicted proteins | sample AliMusrvi5mmetaG_FD_86154 | JGI IMG/M metagenome (GOLD analysis project Ga0118677, IMG submission 86154)
CAGTATGGTTTTATAGTCGTACATATATTTTTTCAAAAACTCGATCATATAAATTTTTGACAGCTCCTTGAGCCGGTCTTTGAAAATATAGCTGACGACCAGGATAATGAACAGCGACAAAGTAAGGTCGGCAAACACACGTCTTGAAAGGAACAGCATCCCGGTGGCAAAAGCCATTGCCATGCCGGCGCAAAGCCCCATCAGTATCTGTTCAACCAGCCGCCCTTCGGTCTGTGTGAAAGTTTTAAGGAACAGGATACTGCCCATGATTTTCTTTAAAATCCGCATCCGGTAGATAATCGCTTCATTGCTGGAATTTTCCCGCACCAGTGATGGAAAATTATTTTCCTCGCGGTATTTGATTTCGTCATTGATGATGTCTGTGATTCTGACACAAAGTTCATCTTTGGATTTGATTTCTATGCTCTTCAGATATTCCAGCAGTTTGAACAGCGACTTTTCGACCATCAGGCTGATATATTCATCCGAAAAATTATAAAAAGTAACCTGCTCCGGCTGGAGATGCGGCACCTGGATGATCGGTCGCAGTTTGCGGAATCCGGCGGTAATTCGGGCGATATTCTCCAGCAGCCGTTCGATCAGGCCGTGTTTATCCGCGGCGCACTGGCAGGTCTCAATATAATCCCCTTCGTCCCGCAACGCGCTTTTCAGGATGGAACAGAGCATTTTCAACTGATACAGATAATCTTTGCCGGTTTCGGCGTTGGACGGATCTTCCGCCAGCGCAGTCATGTCCGCCTTCAATCTGTCCAGCGGGCCCTTTTCCTTGATGATCGAAGCCAGCAGGAACACCGGGGTTTTGAAACGGATATATTTCTGCAGATCGCCGTAGAAATCGTGTTTGGTGTAAGATTCGGCATTCACCCCGAGATTATTGGGTATGAAAATAAAGGTTTCAACCAGATAATCGGTTTCCGGCAGTTCCTGATTCAACGGATAGGTATATTTGATCTCAAACTGATACCGGTCGTGAATCTTAATTTTTTCCTGCACATTGCTCATACTGAATCTCCTGCTCAATCTGAATATATAATGTTATCCGCGGATTTCCATATCCGTATTGATTTTTACAGGGGAATATTTTGAGATTCTGCCCGGCAAGGAGAATTTTCAGTTGGAGCTGTATAACTGCCTCTTAAAAGCCTGACGCACGAGCGAGCGTTCGTCATGGAGATATAATTGCGCGGCCGGATGCGGCGGCAAACCGAGAGACTTCCATGCCTGCGCCACCGCCAGATGAAGCTGCCACATATGATCTTCGCAAGGATCCGTCCATCGTGTAACAGCACCATTTAAATCTTTATAACAGTCATTCAATTCATCATCGTCAACATTCTTACCGCTTCGTTTGTCCAGCCATGCCCGGCATATCCGCGCTACACGGCGCTGCGGGGAAACATACTGCCCCGGCATCCTGCCTTCCAGCAGGTCATCCAGAATCGCCAGAGCTTTTGGGACATCATTCACACACCCGCGTTTTCCGAGGCGCGTAATCGTGACGGCAATGGCGGTACGGATATTAAATGGAAGTTTGTCCTCTTTTGCCAGACACGCAAATGTATCGAGGCAGCGCTGTGTCCCGCACATTCTCAGCATAGAAACCGCCACCACCCAGTTGAACTGATACCAGTGATTGCTTTCCGGACGCAGTCCTCTGCCATTCGCCCCTGTGCCGTCGTTTACCGGAAAGCCGTCCTCAAAATTCTCCACCGCCTTAAGCAGGCGGGCTTCCGCCTGTTCATCACCCCACATGGCCATTACTCCCGCCGCCAGCCAGCTTGTTTCCGCACGGCCGGAATGCAAAAGTTCCGCCACCCGGGTTTGCGTAGTTTGACGATTGCGGTAAACATGCCAGAGCTTTGCCGACGCCTCGCCCCGCTCCATGGCTTTAAGACCATCCTGTATATCGGAGCTTAAGGACGGATGTTTATATTCATGCACAAACACATCGTCATCCTCCCATCGGAATTCCGAAGATTGTGAAGCCGATTCCACGTTGATCGCTCCGCTTTCCAGCAAATGTTTACGCAGAAGCGAAAAAGACAATTGCCTGGAATCAACGCCTTCCCTTGCTGCTAGAGCGGCAGCCACTCCGCAAACTTCTCCGATCCGCTGCATATCACGCTGCATACGAACCGGAAACTGAGCATCATGCGTCCGGCCAGCAGCCCGGCATCCTATCCATAAATTTTTTATTCCGGCCGGCAGTAACATGCGGTAGGAAATCTCACAAGCGCTTTTCGTAAAACCGCAACGCGTAAACCAGACCCAGAACAATCCTTCATCGCTCTCAAATTCATAATCGGCAATGTGACTGTCATAATGTCCGGCGCTGAATCCAATGCAGTCATCAAATCTCCGATGCTCCACAAAATCCCCAAGTTCAAGCATAAGGTCACATTCGATCTGCCGCGACTGCCTGAGTCCTATCGCCGGCGCCAGATAAGTCGTCCGTGCATTGTCAGAATAGACAGCACGGAAATACTGGCAGATGCCCCAAAGTCTGGCGCGGGTCAGATCTTCCGGATCCGCGGAATCGCACCAGCCCGCATCATAGTTAACCAATTCCATGCGCCGCAAACCTTCCGGATTGTCCTTTACCAGCCCCGAAGACTGGCTGTAGGCATGAGGCAGGCCATCCGTTATTCTTCCCTGACGGAAGGCCGCTCCGGCAAAAACCGCTAAATCGCCGTCGCCTGTTCCATCCACCCAGTTTTCCGCCTCCAGGCGTATCGGACCCAGCGGCGTAGCGAGCATCACGGACGTTATTCTGCCTCCGCTGTTCACCACTTCGTAAATCATTGATTCACCAAAAAAACAGATTCCTTCTTCATCAAAGATTTTTTCCAAAACCAGCTTTTTCGCATCCGGATGGAACCCCAGAATCTGATTTTTCTGCCCGAAAAACCCTTGCACAGCCAGAACCCGCTGATCTATTTCGTTCTGCAGTCCGCCGGGAGCTCCGTAATAATATACATGAATGCCGCCACCGGACCCAATTCCGCCAGGAAAGGACAGCAGATCAAAGCAGACAACGGAAGCTCTTTGCCGCGCCGCGGCGATAGCCGCAATTGCTCCGCCCGTACCGGCGCCAGCCACTCCGGCCTCTGCTTTTACCACCCTGAACGGCAGCACTTCCGGCAAATTTCCGCCAACCGCCGCTTTCGAAGACATTGCCGGACATTGTTTCAAAAATTCCACCGCCCGCAGACCAAGTTCAAATCTATCCGCCAGTGTAACGACCGGATGGGGACTCAAGACAGGACAGGCAACCGCCAGATTGGACGGCCGCGCCGGAATTTCAGCATCCGCTCCCGGCCCATACTCAGCCAGCGGTTCGATGCTGCAATGAGTCAGCAATGCAGTCCGGAATATCTCCGGCGCTGCACTGCGCACATGTTCCAGTGCATTCAAGAAAAACGACCGCACATGCCGGGTGTTTCCAGGGAAAACCATGTGAAGGCAGCGTTCCTGATTCCAAAGTGTCGGACGCAGAAAAAGCTTTATTTCTTCTTTTTTAAGCATCTCCGGGAAAGTTGTTTTCTCCGCCGGCCAGTCATTCCGTTCGAAGTAAGCGAATAAATTCAGTTTATCCGCGCCCCTTGGAGAAATTCCAGGCCAGGCTAAACGCAACAGCAATCCTGTTTCGGAAGCGTCAATCCACTGTAGCGCAGTGATCCGTTTCGCACCCGCCTTGGTTGCCAGAATAACCGCGGCAATGTTCTTTCCTTCTTTTTCCAAAGCGACTGGATGCACGTAATCCAGCATTGTCAGCCCGGACTCAAGAATCCAGTGAGAGGCAATAATTTCCGCCAATGCGCCGTCCACCATTCCATCTCCGGCGGCGCAGCGGGAGCGAAGCCGGTTATGCCATTCACTCCATTCGCTCGAAGAGGAACTTCCGCATTCCAGCATAAATGCCCGTCCGGATTCCCACAAAACATCTCCGCGCGTGTCCATCAACAGAACAGAGCGCCCCGCTTTATGCAGCGACATTGCAGCAGCAAAACCGGCATATCCGGCGCCATATACAGCGACATCGAAAGTCTTCTCAAAGCACGATTGCCATTTTTCTTCCATGCACATCTCCACTTTTCTCACATTAAACTTTTCACGCATCCCATTTAAACAGACGGGAACAGCGCGGCGGCAGTTTTACGGTTAATGCGTTATCTGCTATGCGGACATTATCGCCTGACCAGATGTCGTTAATACTTCCCGAAGCAGGAAACGGAATACCATGACTCCGGCTGGCGCAAACAGACACAGATTTGTCATTGCTCCAGTTGAACAGCCCAAGGAGGCATTGCCGCCCATCCCGGCGCAGAAGAATCCGGGGAACCGGACTGGATAAATCAACCGGGATGGCGGCATTTCCTCCGGCATACTCGAGTACCGTGCGGATGATGCCAAGGCCGGCTTCGTTGAGGATTTCGATCTTGTCGGACAGATTGACCAGACCGCCCGACAGAATCACCAGGCTTGCCCAGGAACGCACCTCCGCCAGACCGTTTGCCCGTCCGCCTTTCCAGGCGTCCACTTCATAAGGCACGCCGCTGTCCTCAGGGACATCGAGCATGCCCGGCAGACAGGTGTCAGTCCCTTTTACCAGAAGAAAGTCCGGGTCGGACAGAAATAAATGGCCGTGCAGATGGAAATTGTGGATCACTGACCGGGCCTGATATGGCACTCTGGTCCAGTATGGAACGATGTCGCCGCCGATCCGGGAGCCATCCATAAGCAGCGCCCCGGAGGCGATGTCGGTGCCGCAGCCCAGCCAGAAAGAGTCCTCGCCAATACCGGCGCGGATTGCCTGCATTGCGGCGCGCATGCCGCGGGCAATGCCGAGTTCCGGATCGTGCAGCCGCAACCGAGGACGGTATTCAGAACGCCCCGGCGCGGCATACATGGCGGGGTCGCGGAGAAAGTCGGTTTTAAAATAGCGGTATCCCCAGCCGCGCAGCCGCTGATACAGCGCAAATATAAAGGCGCGGACGCCGGGGTGGGTCGGGTCTAGAATATTACGGTTGCCGTCCTGTATCGGCGTTTCACCATCGTGCAGAAGCCAGTCAGGATGAAGTTTTGCGATCTCAGACTGCGACTCGGCGAAGAATGGCGCAGTCCAGATGCCGGGCTGAAATCCGGCATCACTGATACGGCGCGCCAGATCATCCATGCCATCAGGGAAACGTTCATTGGCGTACCAGTCGCCGTAACGCCGCTCCCAGCCGTCGTCAATAGTGATATAACGGATTCGGTCGCGCAGCCACGGAATGGCGGCAATCGCGGCGGCGTTCTTCATAATGGTTTCGGTGTTTATCGAGCCGTGATAAGCTTCCCAGGTGTTCCAGCCGAAATGTTCTTTCGCCTCGCCCGCGTTCCGCCGCGGCTGATGCTCACGGTGCAGGATCGACATGGCCTCCGTCAGCGGCAAACCGACTGTCAGCCGGAGTTTATCGCTATGCAGCGGCTGCCGTGGTTTGACCGTGGCTCCGATAAGGTTGCGGGCCGTTAACCGGCCATCCTCCACCGTCAAAGCCGCCTGCCAGGCGCATGGCTGACGGTAAAGCGCGACAAGCGACCATTCGCCGTCGCCGGAATACACCCCGCCGGCAAGATAAGCCGTATCGGCGGACACCTCCGGAGCCACGCCTGGCAACCCGGCCTGCTTTGAACCGATGTCATACCAGATATCGTGCCAGTTGCGCCAGAAGCGAAGCCCTTTTGCAGCCTTCCGGCTGCCCGCTGTTTTGGGAACAGAAAGCCCGCTCAATGGAATCGAAAACAGTTCAACGGATTCAACCAGTACCGGCTTTCCGTTTTTCGGAACTTCGATGACTACAGAAATTTCCAGCAGAGAATCAGCCCGGCTCCATTGAAATTCCATAACTATGCGGACATCTTTCAACGACCGGACAAGCGTGAGTCCGCCGGCAGTGCTGCCGGTTATCTTCGCTCCGGCAATAATGTCCACCGGTTTTCTTCCCTGCAGTATGACTCTGCTGCGCAAGCCTGCAAGAGATCTGGAATCAGCAAAACATAAATTCCAGGTTCCATTGGCATCACAAGTCACCGGGGCGGCGGCATGAACTGTTACAGCTATCGTATCTATTTTCATTGTAAAGATATCCTCTTTCTATCCTGAATAATTCATAAACTTATGGCGAAAGACTGCAATCTGCTCAAAGTAAAGTCTTTACCGATGTCCTCGCCGTAGCGCTGCTACGACTCCGGCATCGTCAAAATCTTTCTTTTTGAGCATATTTTCGTCTTTCATCCATTTTTTATGAATAATCCAGGCTAATGTGATTTTTATTTGCCGGAAATACTTATTTCAAAAGCGGTCATGGAAAACTTCGGCAGTTTTACTGTAAAACCTTCCGGCTTCACTCCGTCAACAGCCGCGCCGGAAATAGTTTCCATATCAGTATTGTCAGGATTCGCGTAGACCAAAGATGGCGAGGTCACCTGCCAGCATTTCGCCTCCCCGATGGATTTCCCTTTAACCCGGATTGTCACCGGAATATCGTTTTTCATATCGCGGTTAAATACCATAAGGCAGATTGTACCGTCGTTCCGGCGGCTGGCGATGGCTGCAACGGCCGGGCATTCGGCAGCTTTCACGATACCGAACCACTTGATCTTCACCAGCGGTGCCGTGACATCGGCGGCAAGAATCTCTGTTCCCGTGTGCTGACCCCACAACCGGGAGACGAAAAAGGCGGGAAGGCGCTTCCATGCGGTTTCTTTGCCATTGCGGACGGCTGAATCAACGACCGGCTTCAGCTGAATTCCGGTTGCCTGGAAATAATGGGCCATATTGACATGGTTCGACGGCATCAGCATTTCACGAGTCAGATCGCCGTAAAAGAAGGCATTCCCCCAGGAATAAAGGTAGTAGTTGAAAGCTTTGTTTTTGCCCTCCGGCCAGTAGCCCTGAAGTTCAGTAACCGCGACCGGGAAATCCCTTCCGGACCATTGTTTGATATCGGCGTTTATTTTCCGATAGAGCGCCGCCCATTGTCCGGAACCCATCAGCAGCGCGGCCATGGCGCTTTCCTGATCTTCGTACTTATTTCCGTCGAAAGCATTTGGATAAGTGTGGTGGATAGCAAAGTCGCCGTACGTTTTCGCGCTTTTAAATACGCTTTCGTTCCATTCCCTGGCGTCGCCGCCCCAGTTAAATTTAACAACCAGGCCTGTACATATTTTTGGATCTCTTACCTTCATGGCTTGATCAATCTTCATGGCCCAGTCTCTATAGGCGGCTCCGGTCGGGAAAAGTTTTTTGCTGAAATAACATTCGTTACCAAGTTCGAACCAGATTACATTGTATGGTTCCGGATGTCCCCATGCCGCCCGTTTCCGCGCCCACGGATGGTTGGCGTCCGCGGGGCCGTTCAGAAAATCCACCAGATCGGCAGCTTCCTCCGGGGTGGCATTTTCATTGACCGTGAAAACCGGCGTTGCACCAAGTTCACGGCACCATGACAGCCATTCGTCGAGTCCGAAAAGCCCCCTGGGCCTGATTTCTTTCGGGCCGACAAAGTCAGTCCACTTGTAAGTGTTGGCATCGCTGCCTGATGGATAACGCACGGTTTTAACGCCCATTTCTTGATAAAGAAGCAGAAAATCTTTACGTGCAGTATGGGTAACTGGATTCCAGACTCCGTTGCCTGTATTATTGGAATGGGTCCAGGAGTCGTTGCGTTGCAAACAAGAGACGTTGTTGCCGAAAATCATCTGGTTTACCGGGCCGATTACCGTCCCGGGATTGATGGTGATGCCGGCGATGTCTTCTCCAGGAAGCGAAGTCGTCAATGCGAAAGCGGTTACTAAAAAAAGATTGCGCACAAATTTATTTGACATGACTAATCCTTTTCCGACAGTTCAATGAATGGCGACGGCCCTTTATTCCACGCGCCGGTATCAATATCAAGGCGAATTCCGCCCGCCGGGTTTTGAATCTTCAGTTCCTCCTGCCGGGTTCCGTCCAGCGCTAAAGCCCAGGCACGGAGTGTCGGAGCTTCGGGACCACGGGCAATGCGAATGACGAAACTGCCGGTGCGCAAAAGTAACGGAAGTTTCCCTGCGTTGAGCTGTACAGCTCCTTCCGCATCGCCGTAACTGGCGCCGCTGTTGCGCGCGTCGGTGGCAATCACCAGAAGCAGGCGGCTGGATTGTTCAAGCTTCCGTCCGTCACGCGAGGCCAGAGTTATGGAAGCGGGAACCGATGACGATTCAATTGAAAGCGGGCCGATGGTCACAGGAACACCCCACTTATCGCCGCAGGTTCCAACCACAAGCGGCGTATTCACCGTGAGGCGCTTGTTCCCGGCGTCAAGCAGGATTTCTTTAGTCTCACTCTCGTAAATCTTCTTTACCGGATCAGTACGGTTGTCTGCCGGAATTATGCCGGCTTTGCGCAATTGCGCCAATGCGCCGGCGAAAGTGCCGCTTTCACTGTCAATTACAGATGACCAGAACTGCGAATCGACCGTTTTGGCACCATCGCCAAGCGGCAGACGCAGGCTTGCCGGGATGGAAGATTTTTTTCCTTCGACCTCAGTCGCCAGCCCGGTTACCAGCCCGATGCGTGTCTGGTCGCCGCTGACGGCCATCTCGCCGCGGCTTAACGCCAGTTCACGGCTGAGCGGAATATCCACCCGGTGCGGCGCAGTTTTCACCGTTTTGTCCATGAACAGGATGCCGGTCACCACCTGACTGGCGCGGCCGACCGGATCGTCGCCGACCTTGAACGGTCCGGCAAGGCGCGGAACCAGCTCCACCGGACTGGCATGCGTGGTAAGCGCTGACATGTCCTGGAAGCTTCCGTAGGCGCCGACAGACAGCCCCTCTTCGTAACGGTAACGATTCCAGTACACATGGCCATATTCCATGACCGCCAGCGGCATTCCTGAGATACGGGTGGTGGCAATTCCGCGCCACCAGTTAAGTGTTTCGCCGAGAGCGCTGGAATGTATTATGCTCGCTTTGCCGCCCGTTTCGCCGGGATGGGCGAAATATCCGTGCATTGAGATTACGCCGACTTTGGCGCGCGCCAGGTAGAGACGCAACTGGTTTAACCAGTCATACTGGCTGAACAATCCCTGATAGCCGGACAGCCGGAGTTCATTTTCCTGCCATCCAGCCGTTTCTTCATCCATTTTATTGATGAATTCCTGAATAATTCTGCCCCGCGCAGTGTCCCAGAAATCTTTTTGAGTAAAAAACTGCACTTCATCAATGCTGGCGGCCTTTGGCCCCTGGCTATGCCATGCAGCATGATAGGCGTTGATATCGGCAAAGCGGCTGCGGAGAAAGGCGCGCCATAACAGCAGATAGCTTGAACCTGCCCATTTTGCAGGATTAATGTAACTTTCAAGTCCGGTATGCGGTTCGTTATTGCCGAGAATTATGGCAACTTGCGGATCGGTGGCAAAACTGGTTTTAGTGTACGGATTAATATGGGTCAACAGCTGTTTAACCGCGTTGTGGTAATGCCGGCGGGCTACCGGATTGTTGAATAAATTCATGTCTTTCACTCCGTTATTGGAATACCAGCAATTGGCGGGATAATACCCGGTCCAGGAGGACTGCGCATCGAGATAAAGATAGATGCCGCGTTTCTTGAGAGCCGCCACCAGGCGGTCGATAAATTCAAGGTGTTCCTGCTTGAAGAACGGCTCTCCGGCTTCAAGGCGGCGGTCGAACTCAAGCTGCGCTTCGGGTGAAAGTGTTTTTCCCCAGTATGCAATTTGATTCGCCAGATACTGGTCGAGAAAGTGGAAACGCACCATGTTGTAACCCTGCCGCATGATGGCATCGGCAAAAGGTTCAATCTGCTCCAGCGGCATGACCGGATGTCCCGGCCCCTGCCCGTAACCGGAATGGACAAAGAAGCGCACTGGTTTGTCAGGTTCATTGGCGAATGCCAGCGTGCCGTCCGGCCTGGCTATAACCCTGCCGCGGCTGCCCGCCGGAGCATGGTCAAGCCGCGCCGAAAAATCCAATGCGGTTCCAGGCTTTACCGCTAAATCTGTATCGGGGAGCGCTTTCCAATCCTTGCCGGCGGTGATCGTAAGTCCGCCCTTTCCGGCGGCGACTGCATCCGGCTTTACAGCCGCAACTTTTTCCTGAACTGGAACATTCGCTTTTGCGGCAGATGTCTTCACTCCAGTCCATTCACCGGCAGGCAGCGCGAAGCCGCGCAAGGTGACGACTTTATCAGCCGCAACTTTTATGTGCTGTACAATATGCCCCTGATACCATGCAGCTGCGAAATATTTGCCGCCGTGCGCACTGGTATCACAAACTATCCGCGCCGGATGAGCAGCGTCCGGATTCCAGAAATACCAGCCGGCCAAATTTCCTTCACCGGATGATTCAAAATCACCGTTTTTCAGCTCCGCGCCAGTCGCGGTAATATCATCATAGAATGTATAAACTGGAATTCTTTTGTTATCGGCATCATTTTTATCCTGCCCTAGCAGATCGAGCTGCACCGTGCCGTCCTTATCCGGCGTGAACGAAAAAGAGAATTCGTTCCAGCCGCTTGTCAGCGGTATCTCAACAAGCAGACCCTGTTTGCGTTCAGATTCGTTTCCCCAGGAAATATTCTCAGCACTGCCGCCGGAAGATGCTGTTCCGGGTGTAAGATTGATTTTTGAACCACTGCCGCTGATTGAAAAACGCGCATAGCCGGTTGGCTCTGCGGCAAAACCTGTCATGGCAAGAACGATGGCAAACACACAGACGAAAACCCGCATAATATTTCCTTGTCATTCGCTTTTGGAGCAGTAAAGAAATAAACGTTACATCTTCGCGCTTCTCCTGAATGCTTTTGTGTTTGCCGGTTCGTTACATACCTTCAGGTATGTAACTATCCGGCAATTCCCAAAATCTCTTCGGGATATTTCACGAGACTTGTCTAGTTTATTTCTTGACAGCTCCTTTGTTATTTTTAACCTGGCGGATTGGTGCAATAAACATTGCAAGATTGTGACAACCTTCTATGGAGTGTTTCCAGTCCATTCTCCGGCAGGCATCGCGAATCCGCGTATTGTGACTTTATTAGCTTTTACATTGATATTCTGCACCACCGCGCCCTGAATCCATGCCGCCGCAAAATATTTACCGCCATGCGCACCGCTGTCGCAGACGATTTTCGCCGGGTGATTTGCATCCGGATTCCAGAACCACCAGCCGTCCGGATTGTCTCCATCGAACGACTCAAAGTTCCCGTTGGTCAGTTCCGCGCCTGTAGCGGTAATATCGTCGTAGAATGTATAAATCGGCATTTTCTTATTGTCGGGACCGTTTTTATCCTGACCGATCAGATCGAGCTGCACCTGACCGTCTTTATCCGGAGTGAACGAAAAAGAGAATTCATTCCATCCGCTTTTCAGCGGCACCTCAACGATAAGCGCCTGTTTCTGTTCCGCAGGACTTCCCCAGTGAATATTCTGGACACTGCCGCCTCCAGATGCTGTTCCGGGGGTAAAGTTGATTTTAGATTTACTTCCATTAATCGAAAATCTTGCGTAACCGGACTTGGCCGAGGTGATCGCGGATGGTACTGAAACAACCGGTTTTACATCCGCAGCCTTTTCCTGCTCTGGAATATTCAGCTTTGCAATATCAGACAGTTCGAAGAACGGCGTCGCGCCGCAGGACAAGGCAGATGTATCAACGTCCAGGCGAATGCCGCCGGGCACAGCGGTCACAGGCAGTTCATCGCGCCGTGTTCCGTTCATGGCCAGCGCCCAGGCACGCAGAGCCGGAGCTTTCCGGTCGCGCTCGATGTAAACCGAGAAACGGCCGGTACGCATCAATACCGGAGGAGAACCAAATTTGCGCATCACCACGCCATCAGCGTCTTCATAACTTTCGCCGCTGTTGCGCGCGTCGGTGGCAATCACCAGAAGCATGCGGCTGGATTGTTCCAGCGCCTGCCCGTCACGCGCGGCCAGAGTGATAGAAGCTGAAACGGACGCTTTTTCAACAGTAAGTTTTCCGGCTTTAAGCGGACTTTCAAATTTATCGGAACAAATCCCTGCCAGCTTCGGCGAACGCACCGTCAGCCGCTTGCTGGCGGCGTCAAGCAGGATTTCTCCGGTTTCGCTCTCATATATTTTCTGCTTCGCGTCGGTAAGGTTGTTTTGTGTCAGGATGCCTTGCGCCCGCAGTTTCGATACCGCATCGGCGAAAGTTCCGCTCTGGCTGTCCACCAC
>Ga0118677_10000984_pt1 | contig 12253 bp, 11 predicted proteins | sample AliMusrvi5mmetaG_FD_86154 | JGI IMG/M metagenome (GOLD analysis project Ga0118677, IMG submission 86154)
GTTCAATTGCTATTTCAAGGTAAACAACTAAATATTAGAGATTTATACAGAATAAATGATCTGCACTTATCAGAAATATTTACTAAGGACAATAAATTCATAAATGAAGAGATTCTATTAAATAAACTTGGTGCGCCGGCAAACTCTAAGCCTAATATGCATCCTATTTGTACAGTTTTGTACATTTTTTCGTCTCATTTTGGAAGCAGTTCAATATTAAAAGAAAAAATTCAAGATGCATTCATTTTGACAGACACTCAAGAAAAAGAATTTACCTCTTATGTATATAATGACATATTTGAAAGTTTAGTTCTATTTGCAGATTATAAAAATCATAAATTTCAAATTAATGAGAAAACTCCCTTAAATTTCGATTACAATGGTTATGAATACCAAGTTTCGGGCGGATTTGAACAACAATTGTATAAAGAAGGATTAATGTGGTTTAGAGTAAAAATCATTCAAGACAATTACAAATTAAACAAAGGCTTCTTCTTTAAAACTCTTAAAGAAGCTTCTGTCAATATTATTGAGTCTGGAATTCTCAACATTTGAATTAACCTAAGAAAAAAGCCGCCTCTCTTTTCAGGAAAGCGGCTTTTGTATTTTTCTCCTCCCCCTCGGGGAGGTTAGGAGGGGTTTTTATTCTTCGTGTGCAGCCAGTAATACTTCCAGAATCTTCTTTCCGGCGGCGGCAACGCCGGTACCAGGTCCGAAGATGGCAACCACACCTGCATCATAGAGGAATTGGTAATCCTGGGCTGGAATAACACCACCGGCAATGACCATGATGTCTTCACGACCCAGTTTCTTCAATTCAGCAATAACAGCAGGGATGAGGGTTTTGTGTCCTGCAGCCAATGACGAAACACCCAGTACATGCACGTCGTTTTCGACAGCTTGTTTGGCGGCTTCTTCCGGTGTCTGGAACAATGGTCCCATATCCACGTCAAAGCCCAAATCGGCATAACCGGTAGCAACAACTTTAGCGCCGCGGTCGTGTCCGTCCTGACCCATCTTGGCGATCATGATACGAGGCTGACGACCTTCGAGAGCTGCAAATTTAGTGGCCAGATCCTGTGCTTCCTTGAAGGTAGAATCGTTTTTACTTTCTGCTGAGTACACGCCTGAAATAGTTCTGATAATTGCTTTATAACGTCCTACATGTTTTTCGCATGCGTATGAAATCTCGCCCAATGAAGCACGTTTCTGTGCTGCTACTATAGCCAGTTCAAGTAAGTTGCCCTCACCGGTCTCCACGCAATTGCTGAGGACCTCAAGGGCAGCCTGACATTCGGCTTCATTACGTTCGGCACGCAATTTATTCAATCTTTCGATCTGTGACAAACGAACGGCAGTATTATCTATTTCGAGGATGTCGATAGGATCTTCTTTTTCGAGACGATACTTGTTTACCCCAACGATGGTCTGGGTTCCGCTATCGATACGACCCTGTGTACGGGCAGCAGCTTCTTCGATACGCATTTTTGGCACACCGGTTTCAACAGCTTTCGACATACCACCGAGTCTCTCAACTTCTTCAATCAGAGACCAGGCTTTATCGGCCAGTTCCTGAGTCAAAGCTTCGACGTAGTATGAACCTGCCCAAGGATCAACGGCACGGCAGATTTCAGTTTCCTGCTGAATGTATAGCTGTGTGTTACGGGCAATTCTGGCTGAAGCATCAGTTGGCAAAGCAATGGCTTCGTCCAGTGCGTTGGTATGCAGCGACTGGGTATGTCCCAGGGCAGCAGCCATTGCTTCAACAGCAGTACGGCCAATGTTGTTGTACGGATCCTGTTCTGTCAACGACCATCCTGAAGTCTGACAGTGCGTACGCAGAGCCATTGATTTCGGGTTCTTTGGATTGAACTGTTTCACCATCTTGGCCCAGATCATACGGGCGGCACGCATCTTGGCGATTTCCATGAAGTGGTTCATACCGATAGCCCAGAAGAACGACAAACGTGGCGCAAAGGCGTCGATGTCGATTCCGGCTTTGATACCTGTACGCAGATATTCCAGACCGTCAGCCAGGGTGTAAGCCATTTCAATGTCGGCAGTAGCGCCTGCTTCCTGCATGTGGTAACCTGAAATCGAAATGGAGTTGAATTTTGGCATCTTCTGAGAAGTGAACTCAAAGATGTCAGCAATGATTTTCATGGAGAATTCAGGTGGATAGATATAGGTATTACGCACCATGAATTCTTTCAGGATATCATTCTGGATGGTACCGGCAAGCTGATCCAAAGTGGCGCCCTGTTCCAGTGCAGTTACAATGTAGAACGCCAGTACGGGAAGTACAGCGCCGTTCATGGTCATTGAAACAGACATCTTATCCAGTGGAATCTGGTCGAACAGTATCTTCATGTCGAGGATAGAGTCAATGGCCACACCGGCCTTACCCACGTCACCCACTACGCGTGGATGGTCGGAGTCGTATCCGCGATGAGTCGCAAGGTCGAAGGCTACCGAAAGTCCTTTCTGACCAGCAGCAAGATTACGACGATAGAAGGCATTGGATTCTTCGGCAGTTGAGAAACCTGCATATTGGCGAACGGTCCAGGGTTGCATGGCATACATCACTGAATAAGGACCACGCAGGTAAGGAGCCACACCGGCAGCATAGTGCAGGTGTTCCATTCCTTCCAGGTCTTCTTTCGTGTAAACCGGTTTCACTGGAATCTGTTCAGGAGTTATCCAGTTCTTTTCAATATGGTTTGTAGCATTCCACTCAGCTGTATTGGGCTGCGGAGTTGCTGTTTTGATGTTTATGTCTTTAAAATTTGGTTTCATGTAATAATAGATTTTAGATGAAAGATTTTAGATTTTAGACTAAGCGGCTTTGAAAGGAAACCATCATTTTGACAATTTCACTTATGCTATCAAATACTGGATTCAATTCTTCCTCAGAAACATATTCCAAATCATTTGCAAGAATTAATAAGGTATCCAATTCAAAGAGCGAACCTCTGGCAATATCAAGGAAATGGCAAAAATCACGATCTGTTCCACGACCAGCTCCTTCAGCAATATTTGCAGGAATTGAAACAACAGCCCTTCTTATCTGTGAAGTCAATCCATAAAGTTCTTCTTTTGGAAGTTTTCTTGAGATCTTGTATACTGACTTTACTAATATTCTGGCTTCCATCCAGATTTTCATTTTCTTGTAATTATGCATGACATTGTTTTTTAGTCTAGTGTCTATAGTCTAATATCTGATGTCTTAAAATAGTTTATTTTGATATGCCTTTAGCTCTGACAACAAATTACTCTTTACACTGATGAAGTTGGTGATACCTTTAGCTTTTAATTCATCTGCGTTCGCAGGAGCACCTGCTACCACGAAAATTGCTTTTCCATTGATGACATTGAAAGCGGCAGGAGCCAGTTCTGTATATTCGTCATCTGAACTACAGATGACCACTATAGCGGCATCAGCTTGCTGAGCAGCAACCCATCCTTCTTCAACAGATTCGAATCCATTATTGTCGAGCACATCGAAACCAGCCACTGCAAAGAAGTTACATGCAAACTGTGCACGTGCTTTGCGCATATTTAGATTCCCCATGGTCAACATGAACGCCAGCGGACGTTTATTGGTTTTGGCATAGACATCGGTCTTGTAACGCAATGCTTCAAAAGCCTGGGCACCACGGTATGGTTTCAGGGTTTCGATTTCTGCATCTTCTGAAGTGATATCCACAGGAGCAAAAACAGCAGGGTTCATTTCATGATCGATCTTTTCATTGAAATTAGGGAATTGATTGGTCCCTAAAAGGTTTTCGCGACGGGTAGCAATATTCAAATCCCGTTTAGCGGCCATATTCTTGATTTCAGACTGAATAAACCCTGCACGAAGTGCTGCAAGGAATCCACCCTTTTCCTGAACTTCGAGGAACAATTTCCAGGCCTGATCAGCAATAGAAGCTGTTAATTCTTCGATATAGTAAGAACCTGCACCGGGATCGGCAATCTTATCAAAGTTGACTTCTTCTTTGAGTAGCAATTGCTGATTGCGTGCTATACGGTCAGAAAATTCAGTGGAGACTTCGTAAATCGCATCAAACGGAAGAACGGTCATTGAATCTACTCCTCCCAATGAGGCGCTCATGGCTTCTGTTTGAGTACGCAATGCATTGACAAAAGGATCATAAACAGTCTTATTCCAACTACCGGTTTCGGCATGGACAATCATCTTGCATGAACATTCGCATTTTGGATTGTAAGCTTTTACGATTTGGGCCCATAACATGCGACCTGCTCTCAATTTGGCTATTTCGAGGAAATAGTTTGCACTGATGGATAGGTTAAATTTTATATTTTTGGCAACTGCATCAATTTCTACATCCTTCTCTGTGAGGACAGTCAGGTATTCTGCACCCTGAGCCAGCGAGTATGCCAATTCCTGAACAATGGATGATCCGGCATTGGGGAAGTTTTTGCCATTCACTGCCAATGTTCTGAACTTGGTCAGTTCAGCAGTAGACTGGATCATTTTGGCTGCATTTTCAATGACATGTTCCTTACCCTTTTTGAATATACCAGTTAAGGCATATTTACCGAATGGATCAAATTCAACGGATGCATGGATGCTTTTCAAATCCCAGGTGCCTTGTTTCACATACCCTACGAAGGCTTCAGCCACTCTACGTGAGCAACAATTACCGGCAAAGTTCACTTCAATGGCATCCAAACTGATATCATGGAGTAAAACTGCCATGTCAGCAACCGTTATTTCGGTATGAGTATTAAATACGAAAGCCAGCGAATTCACCCCTTTCATCAGATAAGTCAGGGCTTTTTTGTTGGCTTCAGCAAGATCATTTACCGGAATGCTTTGACGGACTAACCACTCATTGTTGTTTTTCTTGTTTCCCCTGGTGTAAGGAAACTCGCCGGGCAGGCTGTTCAGGTATCCCAGTTTTTCAAGGTCTTCTTCCCGGTAGAAGGGCTGAACATCAATTCCTTCGTTTGTTTTCCATACCAACCTGCGGTTGAAGTCGGCGCCTTTCAGGTCAGCGGTAACTTTATCCATCCACTGCTGAGTGCTGACAGGTGGAAATTCTTCAAATAGCTTGTTATATTTTTCTGCCATAATAATGTAACTGTTTATAAAATCGGGGACAAAATTAGTGCTTTTTGAGAAGTGAGATTCAAAACAGTTGTTTTTTTACCCAAATACTAACATTAATCAGGTTTTGAGAATCAGGCACTTGATCACAAAACAGCTTATCTTGAATGATTCAAAATAAGGGAAACTGGAATCAGATCATCCCAAAGAATAGAGGAAGTTTAAAACAGTTGTAATCCGATGAAAAATAAAGGTTTAAAAATTATGCTCCCGGTAATTTACATGGAAACCTTCAACTGAAAAGTGTTTGAATAGGTAATGTTTTGCGGGGTCTGTTGAGAAATATCAATTAATGTATAGTTAACATTGTAGGTCCCCGGTGGCAGTTCTCCAATCAGGATTGTATCGTTCTTCATGAAGCATGGCCATTTCATCATGCTGTTGAACTGTTTCTCAATGTCAATAGTATTCCCGGTTCGGTTATTTTTTGAAAGTGTATTGTAGGTACAATCATCATAGACTATCAGTCTGATCTCATCTTTGCTGCCCGGGTTTTCAGGAATAATCTTCATATTATTCCCAATCTGATTTACCTGCTGTACCACTTTATCCTTTTTGGTACATCCAAAAGGGAAAAAGAGGAGAAATAATAAAGCATAAAAAGAAAGTTTCATACAGTCCTGATTAATGACCTTAACAATAAGACTCAAACTTTTGCTGTATGGTTGCGTGGGTTTGCTTAATAAGATTTCAATAGTTTCAGGGAACTAAAGACTACTTGATGCTTCGGCCAAATGTTGTCCATTTTTCCCTTTTTCTGCACATTTTTCAACCTCACGGAAGACACGAAGTAAGTTACCACCCCAGATCTTCCGTATTTCGGTTTCGGTATAACCTCTTCGGAGTAGTTCAAGTGTAATATTCGGGAACTGACTTACATCTGCACAGTCACGTAAACCGCCACCGCCATCAAAGTCACTCCCTATCCCAACATAGTCGACGCCAACCAGGTTCTTAACATGATCAATGTGATCGACCAAATCTTTCACAGTAGGCATCAGCTCAGGATTCATGGCCTGAACCTCGTCCCACTCTTTGAATAAAATCTCTTTCTCAGTATCTGTCATTTTATCCATACCCTCTTTGTATCGTTTATGGATTTGTTTCATCCTCTGAAACTTGACCGTCGTTGTATCCGGTTCTTTGATGTATTCATCGAGCAGACAGATTTGAATAACGCCTCCCTTTTCTGCCAGCTTTTTAATCATTTCGTCGGTCATGTTCCGATTGTGTTTTGCAACAGCACGTACCGAACTGTGTGAAGCAATGACAGGAGCCTTACTCAACTTTATAACATCAAAGAATGATTTGTCTGAAATATGTGAAACATCTACCATCATTCCAAGCCGATTCATTTCAGCAATGACCTGTTTCCCGAAGTCGCTAACACCATTGTGCTCGGCTGGTTTACTATCACTCGACGAGTCACAGATATCGTTGTGGTAAGAATGGCAAAGGGTGATGTAGCGAATACCCTGCTTGTAAAACTCTTCTACTCGTGAAATATCTTTTCCCAATGGGAACCCATTCTCCATGCCAATGTATATAGCACGTTTACCTGTTTTTTCAATACGGGCAAGGTCATCGGCTTTCAGTGCCAGGGTAGCCAGATCGCTGTTATGTTTCAGCATCGAATGAATCGAATCGAGCATTTGGTGAGCTAATGCATAATTCTGTTTGTAGTTCTCTTCGGTGCGCGGTTTTTGTGCAGTGAACACAGCAAAAAAGCTTGCATCAAGTCCACCTTTTTTCATGCGGGGTAAATCGACCCTACTGTGGGGTGCCTTGTTTTCTACCCGAACCGAAAATCCGGGTTTTATCATTAACATTGGGGTATCACAATGTGTATCCACGGTCAGACACTTTTCGTGAATGCGATGAGCTTTCTTTTGAAGCTTCAGTTGATTTTTATCGCTGGCAAAACTCATTAAGGATCCTGAAATAAGAAGTACGGTCAATGCTTTTGTAATCATCGGGTTGGTTTATTTTCGGTTTGAGGATTCAAAGGTAATGAAAAACAGTAAACGCCACACGATTACTTTTCTGAGTTCAAGGTTCCAGGGAAAATCAAAAATGAACTTTTTCAGTCCTGAATTCCTGCATATTTGCATTTCAATTGCAATATTGCAGGGTTAAATGTGTTTTATTCCTGCATATTTGCAATTTATTTGTATGTTTGATGAAAATTAAATCGTATTTCATGGAACTTCAAAGAGTCATTTTGTCATCGATAATAAGGTACCTGGACAATTTCCCGTGTGTAGCATTATTAGGACCCCGGCAGGTCGGAAAAACTACAACAGCAAAAATGCTTCAGGCACAAATTCGAAAAGAATCTATTTATTTAGATTTGGAGTCGGACGAGGATGTGCAGAAATTAGTTTATGCAGAACAGTACTTTAATGAAAGACAGGATAAGTTAATTATCATAGATGAAATTCAACGGAATCCACAGCTATTCCCACTTTTACGTTCAGTAATAGATAAAAAGAGAACCAATGGACGCTTCATCCTTTTGGGTTCGGCATCTCCTGAATTATTGGCTAAAAGCTCGGAAACCCTGGCCGGAAGAATTGCCTATTTGGAAATGCATCCTTTCGTTTATCCTGAAATTAGTAATCAATTTATTTTTGATGGATTATGGCTCAAAGGTGGTTTCCCGGGTATCTTTCTGCAACAGAACCTGACTCTGAGTTACGAAATGAAGGTGCAATTTATTCAAACCTATCTGGAAAGGGAATTACCGGTATTGGGACTTTCTGCATCACCTGTATTGCTTAAAAATCTGCTGAGAATGGTTGCCCACGCACAAGGCCAGATTTTAAATTATTCGGAAATATCGAAAGCTTTAGGCGTTGAGGTGAATACGATAAAACGCTATCTGGATTATTTTGAAAATGCCTATTTGATCCGTCGGCTGCAACCCTATTTTACCAATTCGAAGAAACGGATTGTAAAATCACCAAAGATTTTCATTCGGGATACAGGCATTTTGCATGCTTTGTTTAATATCGAGAACAAAGAAGATCTCGACGGATTTATTGGCAAAGGAAGTTCCTGGGAAAGCTTTGTCGTTCAACAGATTGTTGCCTTATTAAAACCCGGAGTCACACCTTATTTTTACCGTACCCAGGACGGATCTGAAATTGATTTAGTGTTGGTTAAAGGAGTTCGACCCATTTTAGGAATCGAAATCAAATTATCAAATGCCCCGACAATTACCAAAGGATTTACAATTGCTTCACACGATTTGAATGATATTCCGATTTTTGTAGTTACTCATTCTATTTCAGAAGACTATAACTACAAGCCGAATATAAAAGTGACATGTTTTGATCGGATTTTCAATTATCTACGAGAAAGTAATCTTCTAATAAACTAGAGTTATTTCCTTGTCCATCGAAAAAACAGGGAGTTTCATCGAATAAAATTCACCATTGGCTTTATTCTTCCGACCTTCGGTTTAGAAAATAAAAACCGATAATTATGAAACTGAATAAACTATTGATCGTCTTCGGAATCCTCCTGTTTATTTCAGGGTGTTCCGATTTCATGATGATTTGCTCACTCAATCCCTTTTATCTTGATAAAAATGTGGTGCTTTCATCAGAAATAGAAGGAAACTGGACCGCTCATGAGATCAAATCAAAAAAAGATTCGAACGATAAGAACAGTAGTCACTGGGAAGCGATCGATACAACTTCAATCTGGAGGATCAACCGATTCATTTCAGAGGAAAAGGTAAAGACCAGGCATGGTACTGATTCCATCGTATTTAAGCCACAGAACTTTTATGTGGTGAAACTGAAAGGCAATAACCCTGATTCAGCAAAATACCAGTTTCATCTGACGATTTTCAGGATAAACGGAGTTTTGTATGGTGATTTTTGTCCTCGAGAACTGACTGCCCTTAAAGATAGCCGAATGGCTAAGGAAAACTACCTTACGGTGCATACGCTGGCACGGATTATAATTCATAATAAACAACTGAAAGTATCATGGCTGGGAGATGATTACATGAAAAGCATGATTGAAGGTAAGCGCATCAGAATAAAATACCGCTATGTTTCCGATGCCGGAAGGTTACTCCTGACTGCATCATCGAATGATCTGACCGAAATGATTGAGCGATACGCAGATCAAAAACGATTTATTGACTGGGACAACCAGCCTGCTATGCTCAAATTAAACCGAACTCACTAAAACTTCAGCCATGAAAATCTTTCGATTAAAAAAACAGCTTAATATCATTCCTTACTCCTGGTTCCCGCACATCCTGTTCTGGTTTATATCGTTTAATTTCTGGTATATGGTTTTGAACCCGGGAGTAGAGTCTGCCGGTGTAATTCAGGATTTTGAGGTAGAGTGGGATACAATTTTACTGATCAATTCAATCCTGCTTTTCTATTGTGCCCTGCCATTTGTGTGGTTGATTCGGAAATTCAAATTGTGGTTAAAGATGATACCAACTGTTTTGTTCCTGATTCCCATTGGCTACGCTGTTCTTCAGGCTATACAACCTAACGGGAATAAAGATGATGTGCAGGCTTTCATGGAGTATTTTGTTAAAAACTTTCTTTATGTGGTTGTTTTTCATATAACCATAATAGGAACAGTATATTTTAACCTGAAATTTTTACTTGTTCGGTATCTCAATAAAAACCAGTTTGTTAAATACCTGATCGGTATTATTACTTTACTTCCTGTTGCGGCAATAGCAAATTATTCCATCTTCAACTTCTTTATCGACAAACTCATTCCAAGTCTCTATTATATATCCTATTTCAGGATTTGGGAATTGATTTTGATCTTCAAAGTATACCTGATTATATCCATCCTTGTATTTTTGGTTAAGCAATACCTTGATATGCTGATTGCCAAGCGGGATGCTGCCCATAATGAACTATCTGCTCTTAAAGCTCAAATCAATCCACACTTTCTATTCAATAACCTGAATACTGTTTATTCCATGGCTACGAAGAATGACGAAAGAACTGCTGATGTAATTCTTCAGCTTTCAGATTTTCTACGTTATATTCTATACGACACTTCCCGTGAAACTATCCCACTTGAAAAGGAAGTTGAACTCATCCGCACCTATGTTGACCTGCAAAAAGAGAGGGTAAATCCTGAAATTACAAAGGTTGTCTTTACTACTGAAGGAGATTATGATAGTGTGAACATTGCACCACTGTTGTTGCTTCCCTTAGCTGAAAATTGCTTCAAACATGGAATTGGCAAGGGGACAAGTACCATTCTGATATATATTGGTTATGACGGAAAACATCTGCTCTTTAAAACTGAAAATATGGTTGCCCTTCGTGAGAAAACGAATGCCGAAGAGATTGGTGGCATTGGAATCAAAAATGTTGAAAAACGCTTACATTTGATCTATCCGGAAAGCCATTATCTTAATTACGGAGAAAATGATGGTGTTTTCAGTCTCGAAATGACAATTGAATTGAGGAAAGGTAAGAAGGATTGAAAAAGGGTGAAATATCCAATATTCAATTGCCAATAACCAATATCGAATAAAAATAAGGAAAAAGGAAAAAGGAAAAAAAGGTCAATGTTATTTAGGCATCGACAATGGACAATTCAAAACTTGTAACCCGAAACCCGTAAATCCAATTTATGAACTGCATCATCATTGAAGACGAACCTGCTGCACAGTCTATTCTGGAAAGCTACCTTTCGCATTGTCCTGACTTGCATTGCATGGGTGTTTTTGGAGAAGCCTTTTCAGCACAGGTGTTTCTGAATACAACCAACGTCGATTTGATCTTCCTTGATATCAACCTTCCTGAAATGTCAGGTATAAGTTTTCTTCGTTCATTAATTCATCCTCCGCTTGTTATTTTTACAACTGCCTATTCACAATATGCAGTTGATGGCTTTGACTTGGAGGCTATTGATTTCCTGTTGAAACCCTTTTCATTCGAGCGGTTTTGCAAAGCAGTAAACAAGGCACGTGAACGGATTAACGCAAAAACTACGCTAGCATTACCACAAAAGCTAAGTATCAAATCTGGTCCACGCATCTATCAGATTTCACCAGACGATATCCTTTTTATTGAATCATGCGGCGATTATGTGACTGTTTTCTGTACCGACAAAAAACCGGTGGTCCATGGAACATTGAAAAGCTGGGAAGAAAAGCTTAAAGGATCTTCATTCCTGAAGGTTCACCGAACAGTGGTGGTCAATCTTTTGAAGATCAGTCATATTGAAGGGAATCTCATTCATATCGGCGAACACAAAATACCAGTTTCCGAACAGTATAAAGAACAACTTCTGGAACATTTGTTTGGGAAACAGAAAAATTGAAATACCCTGCTGGAATTTAATATTTCAGCAGGGTATTTCAAACTGACGAAAAGCAAAACTACGCGACTTTCCTTTTTCCTATTTCCTTTTTTATTAGATTTATTTTACCAATTTGGCATCTTCCATAATGACTTCATAAAAATAACCGAAGCCAAAATCTTTCTTCAATGTAATTGGTCCTTCAAAAGTAACTACATCACCGACTGCTGCTTTATCAAGTGTGGTAATAGTCAAATCAAAATCCTCAGAAGTCCCTGTACCATCCTGAATATGTATCCAGTTTTTCCCCATCACTTCATTATTAATTTTTACGACCTGGCCTTTCATCTTAATTGTTTTCCCTGCATAATTATCTCGTTTGGCAAACAAATCAGCAATCGAAACACTTCCCGCAGCAGGTGCAACTGATATTCCTTCGGCCTTGACTAAATTACCCTTTCCTTTGTGATTTGCTGGGGTTGGTATGCCAGCGATAATTGGCTGTTTGCTAATTTCCTGAACAAAAAAGATGGATGGGAAAGTACGGTTAAGTTCCTTACTGTTGAAATTTTGCATCTCCAGGGCTTGGTTATAGTAATAAGTTTCGCCGACGGCTGCTTCCTGCTTAGTAACAGCCAACCAGTTCTCTGCACCGTTTTCACTAACTTTCAGGTAGGTATAATTAGTTGCCTGAACGACTTCTTCAACTTTTACTTCGTGCTGTGATGGATTTGAAGCGTTCTGCGCAGTAGGTACCTTGTTCTTTCTTACACACCCAGAAAAACCTGCCAATAGGACAAGACAAATAAATAA
>Ga0118677_10012760_pt1 | contig 12253 bp, 7 predicted proteins | sample AliMusrvi5mmetaG_FD_86154 | JGI IMG/M metagenome (GOLD analysis project Ga0118677, IMG submission 86154)
CCTTGTCTGCAAATGGCCCCTTCCCTCCTTTCAGCGCGATGGCATCATCATTGACAGACATATAGCATCCTGAAACCAGCACCTCCGAGCAGGCATCCAGGTCGATGGCATCCGTACTGGGCGCCTTTAATACCGTGTGCGGAGAAAAAATATGAAGGTCCAGTAGTTTCACTTTGTTGCATCTGTAATAATGACTGGTCCAAAAACCGGAATTGTGCAATTTAACATCCTGTACTTGTACATTTTTACAATTCCAGATAAAGAGCAGGCGTGGCCTGGAAACCTCGAGGTTGGTACAGTTCTTGTCCCGACGGCGACGTTCCCAGAAGGATTCCCAGTATTTCTGGCCGTTTCCGTTGATGGTTCCTTTTCCTGCAATGAAAAATCCATCTATTCCATAAGCATTGATAAGGGCAGCATAGTAATCAAGATTCTGCCCCTCCATCCGGGATGGAATTTTTGGATAGTTGGCAATCTCGTCAGATCCCTTTAACACTGCACCTTCAGACACAAAAAGATTGGTCTTTGATTTGAAGAAAAGTGCTCCGCTCAGGAAAATACCTTTGGGAATGACCACGACCCCACCACCCTGAGCAGCAGCTTCGTTGATGGTTCGCTGGATGACCTCCGTTTGCAAAATCGTGCTATCCTCCACTGCTCCAAAGCTGGTAATGACAAATTGTCTGCCGAGTTTTTCCAACGGAACTTTGGCTTTATCCGAAAACCAGTTTGAAATTTTGGATCCGTCCGGGAAATGCTCCTTTGAATTCTTCCCGGCAAGGGAGGAATTAGAAAAAGTCGCCAGGAGAATCATAAAAATGAAAAATATCTTCACAACATTTGCGCGATTTCTCATGTCAGTGTTCTGAGTTTAATGGATAATTCTTCAACTCCTTCTCCAGCCCCTTTGGCAATTACCTGTATGCGTCTGGACAGGTCCTTTGGCGGATTCGGATCGATCAGGAAAACAGGACAACCGTTGGGAGCATAATGAAGCAATCCCGCTGCGGGGTATACGTTCAGGGAAGTACCTATGATGCAGAGAATATCTGCAGATTCAACAAGTGGTACAGCATCGGCCATGGCTGGGACCTCCTCGCCAAACCAGACAATGAAGGGTCTCAGCTGGCTCCCTTTACCACATTTTTCACCCATCAGGATTTCCCTGTTTCCAATGGTGTAAACAAGGGTAGGATCTGCACTGCTCCTTGCTTTGGACAACTCTCCATGCAAATGAATTACGTTGGAGGAACCCGCCATTTCGTGCAGGTTATCGATGTTTTGGGTAATAATGTGAACCTCGAATTCCTTTTCCAATTCTGCGAGCAAAAGATGCCCCCTGTTGGGTTGACAGGCATACATCTGTTTGCGCCTTTCGTTGTAGAAACGTAGCATCAACTCCGGATTTTTGTGCCAGCCTTCGATGCTGGCCACTTCCATCACATCGTACTCCTCCCATAAACCGTTCGAATCGCGAAAAGTACGTATACCGCTTTCTGCCGACATACCGGCACCTGTCAAAACGACGAGTTTTTTCATTATCTGCAAAATTAGCAAATAATCAGGAGAGCGGTTGGAAAATACTGAGGCAATATCAACGCAATACAAAAAGAGATGTTGCATGCAACGTCTCTACTGGTTCATTTAGGGTTAATTTATTGTGACCAGGAAAATCTGTTTCCACAAATCTTTTGATCCTTCTGCCTTAACAGGACGGTTGAAGGCAACGGTTTTTCCGTCGGCCGACCAAACAATGTTGGAGAGCTCCTCCTTGCTGGCAGGGGTTATTCGCCGGAATCGCTTTTCAAAAGGCTCGTCGGAAACCTTGCAGATTACAATGCTGTTTTCAGTCACGTAGCAGATGGACTGATTGTCTGTACTCCATCTGGCACAACTCTGCACACCTGCCGGATGCTCCGTAATTTGCCGTGAACTTCCGCCGTCAGGCGAAATCAAAAAGATTTGTTGTACACCTTTTGCATCGGCTGCGAGGTAAGCAATCCATTTTCCGTCGGAGGAAGAGCGCACCACTCCTCCACAACCCGGGTGTGAGCTCTCTGCAGTGAAAGTTAGTCTTCGCTGAACGGTCCCTTTGGGAGGCATAGGGAATGTCGTTGGTGTCCCTTCCAGCGGACCGAATTCGCCGGGTTGGTTGATCGAATCAGGAATATCGACTACAAACAATTCATCGACAGGCTGGTTGTTCTTGCTCCTTACTTTTCCAACAAAGGCCCTGGCAACCTGTTTTTTGCCGGCTATGTTCAGGTAGCTACCGGTACCTACCCAACTGTCGGAGGCGGCATTGCTCACTTCATCACTGCCGGGTACAGGATTTGGCACCACCCTGACAACCAGCACACTGTACCACTCCCCGCTGATATTTTCACCTTCGCCACTCTTGTCGACCACTACGGGTTTCAATCTGGTAGAGACACCAACTGTCCTAAGATTCAAGGTTTTTCCCGATGAGTCTTCGAGTGCTTTCAGAATGGCATCGTTGTAGGTATAACCCACCCATTTGCCATCCTTGCTCCATTCGTGGCGGTGGGTACCTCCGCGCAGCGCTCCGGGTGTAAACGGCAATGTCACATCCCTGGCATCCATGCAAATGGGAACATTCGGATGATTGTCCTCCACGATTACACCCGTACGTTTCCATTGCTGGTAGGGATTCTTCTCACTGCAACGGTCGAGACCATGAATAAAGATCACCATGTTTTCTGACGGATGATAACTGACAGCACCGGCCCCGGGGCCCCAAAAATGATTATCCTTGACGGCAAACAGCTCTTCTATTTTCCCTGTCTCAAGATTAACCCGCTCTACGGACGGGGATCCACCGATGCCACCGATTCCGGTACGGGTATCATACGCCAGCCATTTCCCGTCGGGTGAAAAGTTGTCGTTGTTGTCCAGATCGTGGTTGTAAGCTCCTTTTGTCAGCTGCACGATTTTTACCTGCGGTTCTGAAGACGTGCAGGCCGCGATGGTCACTACTGTCAGCAAAACTCCAAATATTTTATTCGCTCTCATTAATTGTTAGCTATTAGTTGTTTGCTATTTCACTCTTAGTTCTTCACTCATCACTAATTCCCTTCGTCCCCTGGTCCTATAATCTTTCAGTCCTTCCAGTTTTCCCTGTTTTATTTTCCTAAAGTCTTTCCTGGTGAAGGGCACTCGCCTGCAAACTTGAGCGCCTCCTCTTCATAGATGCATCCTGTCATTTCGCCCAATGAGGTACGGCTGCAGTAGCTGTAGCGTTCAAATCCATTGAAATCCTCCTTCGTGAGCATATATCCGAAGGCATCGTTGGTCAAACCAAAAAGGAAAGGCTGCTCTGTGTTCATTTTCCGTTTGACGTAAAAACCGATATTCGGGAGGGCTTCCCCGGGAATAGTAAGGACTTGTGCATTTCCAATGTTCAAGAGGTTCAGCCGGGTCGAAATGGTCGAAAAATCGTTGTTCTTTGCAAATTCCGCGGCGAGTGGTGAATGTTGCAGGACGAACCTCATTTCTTTGGAGTCGATGGGAAATTTGATTGTTTTTGAGGAACAATAGATGTTGGCATTTTCGTCTGCCTTGACTGGCTCAATGATTCTCAAGGCCTCATCCGCCATCAGGTTGCCGATCCGGATGCATTCGTTCCAGTCATTATTTTCCTTGCCGTTGTCGATTTTTGGATCTACCCTGGTATCGGCAGTAACCATCCCGCCCTGCGCACTGTTCATGAAGATCGCCATTCCGCCAACCTTTGATTCCAGTCGGTCATAAAGCGGTCCAGCCAAATCCGGACTGATCATTTTGCGGCTAGTTCCCAAAATTTCGGGATGGGTGGCATAATTTACCAGGGTTGCAATCGGCTTTCCGGCATTCTTCCCGGAGAGTGAATTAGCCTGGATGACGCCCATTCTTGGGTCGTACAATTTGGGCGCATAATAATTGTAGGCAATTTGCCCTTTCGCGATTCCAACAGCAGTCCTGATGGAGGCCGGTTCCAGTTTGGCGACTGCTTCATTAACGGCATCTGCAATCTGGTGGACACACCAGTCGAGATACTTCAGGTCAGCGCCGGTATTTCCCTTTTCATCGGCAAAACCATAGGCATCCGGGCAGCTGTGCGCGTGGGTAACTCCTATCAATACATTTTCGGGGGCAATTCCTTTGATCAGTTTGCGGGATTTGTCGCCCAAAAAAGCCGGCCAACCTATGTTGTCAATCCCAACAATGGCAAATCTGGTGGCCCCTTTTTCCAGTACGAAGGCTCTAACGGTAAGTTTACCCTGAAAACCGGTTGGCATTTCGGGGGTTCCCATCCCACCTGAAATCGGGATCAGGTGATCGGGAGTGATGTCACGCATAGCGGCTCCTGCCTTCAGGGTCTGGCCCTGAACTGGCATCAAAAAAATTGCAAATAAAAGAAGAAGTAGTAGTCTCATGTCAGTATAAATTAAAACAGTTAATTGAAAAAAAAGGCAAAAGTAAGGGAATCCGAAGATTTGGGTAAAGATAGGAGGTATGAGATATGAGTTATGAGATATGAGCTATGAGATATGAGCTATGAGTTATGAGCTATGAGATATGAGCTATGAGATATGAGCTATGAGGTATGAGAATTGGGTGATGGGCAAATAAAGTTAAGTGCGTTCTTTCCTTTTGACATTCTACTTTTGCCTTTAGTAAATATATATCGGATTCGTATAGATCCAAGGAAGCCATTCATCACCCGGTTTCACCTCTACCTCCAGCCTGTATATGCCTTTTGGAAGAGCACGATCGAAACTGTACTGGTATTGATCAGCGGCAGAAACATCAACAGTTTTTCCATCCCTGATCAGCGTAAAACGTCCCGGATAGGGTGAAACAGCGGTCAATTTTCTGATACCTGCAACTTTGACAGAGTCACCCATCAACCCAGCCATTTTTCCATCCTGCCCCTCAGCATAGTAGCAAAAACCTGTTGCGTCGGCCAGGCTCTTAAAGGCAGTAAAATGATGGCCCAGAATCAGGTGGTGGGAGATATTTGGAACTGTGAGTGTGTCCGCAAAAAGGTAGTTCACAGAATTGTTGAAGGAGGTCTCGTAAGTATTGATAATCATCCACTTGAAAATCCAGCCACTCGGATCGGGTTCATGAAACATCCATCGGTTCAGGAAAGAAACCTTCACTGTATCGATGGGTTTGGTATTGATCCCCATCCATTGTACCCTTCCATCCTTCAAATACCTGGCCCGGAAGTTGATGTTTTCGTGTTCATCGACCGCGGAAAAGCCCACTACATGCCTGTGCATGTTCAAGGAATCCCAACGCGCCAGAATCCTGGTCTGACGGTCGAAAATGGACCGGTAAGCCCAGGCGCGGTATTTGGATCCATTGACCAGAAAATCGGTCAGAATGGGAAAAGTTCTTGTTTTCCCCAATACATTGGTGTGAAAATTGTAAATCTCCATCCCCTGAAAAAACTGATTGTCCCAGTTGTGAGGGATCTCCGTATGAGAATAAAAGATCATGCCGCCTTTATCAACCAAACGTTTTGATATCGTGTCCTTGTTGATCTTCCAGTCAATCACCGTGGTATCCATGGGCCAGGAGACAAAATCCTCTTTTTCGCTTCCAGGTTCAATCAATACCCCATCATATAAGCCTTTGTATCCTCTTGGAAAGGAGTCGAGATTACCGTGGGGATGATCTGTCAGAAAGAGAAAATTTATGTTGCGGAGCTTGGCTGCCGAGACCAAATCATAGAGCGTTCCCTTGCTGTCGTGCGACCAGTAACTGTGCAGATGCAGCAATCCACGGTAGATTTTTAGGCTGGTCGGGAGCTGAACCTCCTTTTTCCTTTGCTGAAAGACCTCCACCTGTTTCTGAAGTTTAGGATAAGTGACGAAACGATGCCACAATGGTTTGGCAAATATCACCAACAAAACCAGCAACAGAATCACCAGCAAACCCAACAACAAATTTACAACGAGTTTTTTCAGGTGCTTCAATTTTTTCATGGCTCATTTAATTGTTAGTAGCAAATAATTTTGGATTTTCGATAGTTTTCTCACCACAACAGGCACCTAGAACACAGTAGAATCTATTTTGTCGATTTGATTCTTCACTCTTCACTTTTAACTCTTAACTCTCTTATTTTCCTACGATCCCAGTAAGATGACGGATCAGGTCCATGGAGTAGTCTCCCATGGTCGGACCGAACCAGCCCATCAGTTTTGGTTCATATTCATCCATATAGAAATACCTGCCGGGAACGATGTAACCGACGTAACTACCGTTGAAACTGGAAACCACGGCATCGTAACCGCTAGCGGCCAGGGCATTCTTAATTTGCAGTGCGTACTCCCCGCTAAAATCGGAAGGAGCAGTAATCCATATTAACTTGCCAATCCGAACCGCTTGAAAGTAGACGTTTTTGGGTTCTGGCATCAGTTTTTGGCTAAGCCAGGTTGCCAGGTTAATGGTGGTGGTCAAACGAAGGTGGTATTCCGGTAAGGTGACCCTCAGGGTGGCCGAAGAGATGGATTCGGTTTCCTGGTAAGGAGAAACAGTCAACTTTTTGCTCAAACTATCGGCCAGCGACTCGCCGATGTACCTGGCACTTTCAAATCCCTTTCCCTTTCCGGAAGGACTTTGGCTGCCTATAGACCCAGCACAAAACAGGGCGACATCGAAGGAGTTGCCCTCCATTTTTCGTTCCCAGTAACCTGGATAGTCTCCGCTGAATTCCATATTTCCTGCCCCCTGGGTGGTCGCATGAGCCGAGAAGGTTCCGATCACCGCCTTGCGTTTGCCTTTCTGTTCAACAAGCAGGTAGGAGAAATCATCATTTTTGGTACCCAGTTCACCTATGAACCGGTTTCTGGTGAGGCCGGCAGCTTTGAAACTTCCGGTAGCAACAGAGGCCTTCGACAAATCCGCGACCGCGGAAACCGCTGCCTTGACAATGCATCCGACCATCCACTGCTGAATAGCTGTATTTGGAGCACCTGCAAACTGCTCTCCAATGAATCCTGGTCCCCAGGCACCGATGCTGGAGTGCGAGTGGGTCGCAGAGAAGAATAGCTGGTCCCTGGATATTCCTTTTGCAGCAAGTTGTTCAACGACCAGATCGATGATGTTAGGAGGCATAATCAGCAGATCCGCACCAACAAATACCACCAGTTTGGAACCCACTTTCAGTGCCACAGAACGAACAAAAATACTATCGTGAACACCGGTAGCCGATTTCCCTTTGCGGGCGCCAAACCCTGCCAATGGAACCGAGACAAATTTTCCGGTAGCCGGATCATCCGTCTGATTATTGACTGTTGGTGTGATGCTCACCTTTGAAAAGCCTGCAAAAAGTGAGTCGGAAACCGCCACTTCTGATTTACGGATGCTGTCGACCCGGGCCATCGTCTTTTTAAAATAGGAGGAGGTAACGAACGGATCCACCTTCACAGAGCCTGTCGAAACGACAAACAAAACAGCCAGTAAAACAACAAGAGCCAGAAAAATGTACAATACCTTTTTCATCGGAAGAAATTTATTTAATGTGCTAATATGCTAATTTGTTAATGTGCTAATTAGGAAAGAGATTCTTCCATTTCCAGAAATCTAACTCAATAGCACATTAGCATATTGGCACAATAGCATATTAGCACATTAGCATTTTATTTCTTAAAAATTACATTCTTGTCCGAAGTTACGAACATTCTGGTGCACTGTGTAAAATCGGCACCAAAGGGAGATTTGTATTTTAGCTCTACGTAGAAAGCCTTGTATCCCGATTTCGGATAGTCAACCTCTACCTGAACCACCGGTTTATTGGCAGCGTTCAAACCGACGAAACCCCATTTTTTGTCGCGGAACTCCTGGTTTGGAGAGGTCGTTGAGTAAAGGGAAGCATCCACCAGTTTGTCGGCTGTAGTGTTCACCGTCAGTGAGATTTTTCCATTTTGTTCCGAAATGCGGTAATCACAAATTGGGTATTCACCCTTGCTGACAGTGGTACCCAGGAAAGCGCTCAGGGTCGCAAATGCTCTTTTCTTGTCGCCCAGATCGTGTGCTGCATTCGGTGTGTAGCAGATGTGATTGTTTCCTGGAATGTCATCGATGTAATTTTTAACGGCGTCGACGGGCCAGTAAGGATCGTTGGTACCCATAAAGAGCATTTTCGGCATGGTCAGCAATTTCCGATAGGAATAGGGATCGATCATTTTAACCAGATCGTTGCTCTGGGAGGAGCCAAATTGCTGGGCAAGTCCTAATTTTACATAATCTTCGATTTCAATGCTGTAATCGCCCCAAACCACTTTATCGTATGGGATGTTAACAGGCATGTTGAGCATATCGATCACCATCGGACCAATCGCGACCACGCGGGGGTCGTTTGCGCCTGTCAGCCAGGTGGTCCAGCCTCTTTTGGAGGCACCGGATACCACAAAACCCTTTATTTTCTTGTGAATTTTATTCTTGGCAAATTCCTGCATGATGTCCATGGCCCGAACGGCACTCTTGGTCATCGGGAAGAGGAGTGGCCAGTTGAAATCGTGGTCCTTCTGGTAGTTGTGCAGCGTGTAGGAGATCAGCGCGTCTTCTGTGAGATTGTCATACAGGGGCTGGTTGGGAACCTGCCAGATAACGGCAATCAGGGTTTTGTTGACAGTGCACATTTTGGCGAATTCAACAGGAAGATCATCCTTGAAATTATGAGAATTCGGTTTCTCGTTCTTGTTGCTGCCACCGGTGATAAAAAGGAGTGCCTTGTCGTAGTTGAGTTCATCCGGAACCATCAGCATCAGGTCGTGCGTCCAGTGTATTTTCTGCCAGGTCTGGGAAGTAAATTCAATCCGGTAATAGGTCATTCCCTCCCCTTTTTGTTGTTCTTTCAGTTCCCATTTGAAGGAAGTATCTCCATTGTGAAGATAAGCCTGAAGGGCGGTTTCCGGCGTAATTGCTTTTTTGGCCATAGAGATGCCCGGCTGAAAAAGCACAAATGTGAATAAAATCGACAGTAGTAAAATTTTCATTTGGATGTTGTTGTTTTTAGTAAACAACTGGAAAAGCCCGGCTAGTTTTGCCATTTAAAAGCATCTGCCAATGGATTTTTCAGTCATTCGATTTAAAATGATAATGTAGTTAATTGAAATTGAGCCAGTTGAAAAAAACAAATAGAAATAATAGTCGATTCGAATATCCGATTAAACCGGGTCATTCACAACTGTTTATCCGTTAATAAATGTTAAGAAATCAAGCGATCGAATTTCATAAAAAAAGCCACGGAGCCTGATTGTTAACAATCAATGTGCTCCGTGGCCATTTCTTAACTGATGAAATATTGATGTTTACTGGATAAGCCAGATTTTTGAATACTCTGTATCACCCTTGTCAAGTTTAGCAATGGCTGCCTGATAGTTTGCCGAGTTGTTGGACATTTCAGTTTGAGGATACCTGAAACGCAACGGGAACAAATACAATCCGCTGATCAGCTCGCCATTGGATTCAAAAGCCGGCAATCTGGTCCTTCTGTGGTCTGCATAGGCTTCAACCCCCATCAAGAAGTGACCCAACCATTTCTCGAGCGCGATCTTGGCCAATTTTTGACTGGTAGATCCGTTCGTTGGGAAAGCCGCCTTTGCATTGTTGAAATAGGTACCTGGTAAGGTAAGACCCCAACGGTTATAGGAAAGAGCCACCCCATTCTTGTAGTAGGTTTCAGGGTTACTTGAAGCAACATAGCCCTTTACGATGGCCTCTGCCAATAGAAACTGAACCTCGTCTGCCTGTAGAATATCAGCTTTGAGAAGCGGATTTGAGTTTTCGTTCAGTAGTTTGGTAAACTTGGAGATTTTGTAGTTATAGATGGTAGTAGGAAAGTCATAGCTTCCATTGGCAGCCAAAACGTTTTCATACATACCCGCAGTATAACCGGCATAAAGGGTAAGTGAATCCACAATAAAGCCAGCAGCCCCTTTGATACCTGATTTTGTACGGTCAATGTATTCATAGGTTGAACTGTAGGTAAATCCATTGGGATCAGTTGTTGCAACAGTTGTTCCGTTCTGGGCGGGCACATTGGTCCAGGGTTTTTCGATCGGTGCAACCCAAACTTTCAATCTGTCATCCCCGAGGACTTTCAAACTGTCGACCAAGGTCTTGCTTGGACGGAAGATCATGAAGTTATCGCTGTATCCCATGTAGGAGTTACCCATTGGCCAGGAGTAGGTCCTGTCTCCGGCAAGATAAGGAATGGATGCATTGTCGGTCACTGCTCCCATCAATGGAAGAGCGGCAACGGCTGCAATCTCACTGGCTGCATTGGTATAATTCTTGCTGGCACGCATCAGAAGTCTAAGACGCAAGGAATTGGCGAATTTGATCCATTTGGATTTATCACCGGCATACATGATGTCGTAGGTTTTGTCAATGGATTCGGTACTGGCTGTCAACAGGGTAGTGGCATCTTTCAGATTCTGGATCAGGGCAGGATAAATACTTTTCTGATCGTCAAATTTTGGGAAGAGGATACCATCTTGTCCGCGCAGACCTTCCGTGTAGTAGATGTCTCCATAAAGGTCTGTCAACGTAGACCAAAGCAACGATTTAAAAATCAGGAAGATTCCTTCATAACCTTTCAAACCGAGGTTGTGCACGCTGGTAATGGATGCCTGAACCAGTTTGATTGGGGTAGTAAAGCCATACAGATCACTGTTGGGTTTCGGAAAATTCCGGTAGGTATTGTCATCGGAGTTTCTGTTTCCCTGCATGTACTGAACCGTGGCGGCAAGCTGACGGTTTCCGGCGCCTCCTTCATAACTATAAGCAAATGTTGATTGCTGTATGACGGAAGAAAGTAACAAGTTTGGAGTCGCAGACTCGATCGCATCACGCTTTTGTAACAACTCGTCCTGTCTGAGCAACTGTTTTTCACAGGCTGTCAAGGTAAAGAGTGTCAGGAGTAATATTGATATCTGTTTTTTCATTTGTTTATATTTTATTTTTTAATTGCCAAATGGAATAGCCACCTAATCATTTTCGGCTGATATTGAATTTGCTTCATGGCTATTTCATGTTTGCAAATAATTTAAGCATTAAAAATCAAACGATACTTTGAAACCATAGGAGGCAATGGAAGGAAGAGCCTTACCAACAATTCCCTGATTCTGACCGATCCCTTCGAAAGCAGATTCAGGGTCAACATATTTATCGGCAGCATTCCACTGGAAGATGTTTCTGCCCACAAATCCAACCACGATATTTTCAATCTTGTATTTGGAGGTGTATTTGTTTGGTATCGTATAATCAATAGTGATCTCTTTCACTTTAAAGTTGGTAGCATCACGAAGCAATGACTGCGGGAAACTCCAGTATTGTGCTCCCAGAATCAATCCTGGCAAGCCATAGAATGTCTGCAACGGATCGGCACCGTTCACGATGTAGTCGGCATCATTGGCTGGGTTACCGCCTGGTTTCAGCCAGACTCCCTTGAAATAGGAAGCATCATCAATGGCCACCGGGGTTCCGTATTTGGCATAGGTTGAGACCAGGGAAGCTTGTTGTGGATAAGGCATCTTGCTGGCATCCGGCCAGGGCAATCCACCTGTAGCTGCATCACGTCCACCAACGGTATAAGGATTGGGGCCATTCACCTTGTCTCCAATGGTCAGCAAGGAGTGACCATCTGTAACGGCACGGCGCTCGATGTCGGAGATGTATTTTCCACCTTTTCTGAAACTTCCGACGATACCCAGGGTAAAGTTCTTCCATTTCAAGGAGGTGTGGGTTCCCAGGATGAAATCCGGATTGTAGTTACCAATTGATTTCCGGTCCTTTTCGAGGTTGGAATATTGCCATTCGCCGCTGTTGGTCAATACATACATTCCTGCATACTTACTGGTAGAGGGCATCGTTGTAAATACGTTATGCGCCCACATGGTTCCAATGGTTTCACCCACAGCCAGTCTCAGGTCGATGTTCGGACCATTGCCATAGAAGGTCTGGCCAGTCGGAACATATGCGGCTGAAAGGGATGTAATCTTGGAAGTTACCTGACTGAAGTTGAATCCTATTTCCCAGTTCCAGTCCTTGGTGCGGACCGGTACAAAATCCAGCGAAGCTTCGTAACCTTTGGCCTCAACGGTACCAACGTTAGTCAACATACCACCGTAACCAATACCCGGAGAGGTTGGAATCTGACCTTGCTGATTTTCGTGTATTTTCTTGTAGGCAGTAAATTCACCAGAAATACGGTTCTTTGCCATGGAGATGTCAA
>Ga0118677_10012761_pt1 | contig 12253 bp, 8 predicted proteins | sample AliMusrvi5mmetaG_FD_86154 | JGI IMG/M metagenome (GOLD analysis project Ga0118677, IMG submission 86154)
GGAAAAGGACGCCACACCACCACCGCGCGCGAGTTGATGGTGCTCCGCTCGGGCGGGATCATCATTGATAACCCGGGCATCCGGGAAGTTCACATGTGGACCGATGAGACCACCCTGCGGGAGCGATTCGCCGATCTGGATGTGTTGGCGACGCAATGCAAATTCACCGATTGCCGGCACGGCGTGGCCAATGCGGGCTGCGCCATTCAAGCCGCCATCAAGGCAGGAAAACTGGACGCCAAGCGCCTGGAGGGGCTTTTAAAATTGGATGAGGAAATCGCGCTTCTCCAACGCAACCGCCAAAAACGGCAGATGACCGTCGAGCGCCGCACCCGCCGCGACCACCAAAGCGAGTCCCGCAAATATTCCGAACGTCGCGTGGGCGACCGGGAGCACGATTACTAGAGCGGTTTAAGTTTTTCTGTAGCCGCGCTTTGCGGCGGCACGAACTGTCTGGCGGCGTCGCTGCGCTTGGGCAGTGGCGTAAAGCCACAGCCGCTGCGCTTGCTTCTTGCCAGCCAGCCCGTGGCGCTCGCAAATCATCGGCTACATCTCAACTTAAAACGCTCTAAAGCCGAGGGAGAACCGCATAACACATCTGGGAACTGTCTCTTCCCTTCGGCCATCATTTGATCCATTGGGAATACGGCGGGCTGCTCCAGTCGATGCTGCCCCAGCCTTCCTGAACGGCCACGATGCGCCCCGTTACGAGTACGATAACAATGGGGGCCGTTCGGTAAAAGCCGGGCTGCTCCAGTGTCCCCTCAACCAAGTCGGGGCGTGACCACTGTTTTTCAATGCCCGACTCGCGATCCGCATCCATCAAGGCCACCCGGATCTTCCTGTTCTGCGATTGCCAGATTCGGGCCAGCTCGGCGTATTCGGCAGCGGTGGCTTGGCAGTGGCCGCATGAAGAACGATAGAGCAGCACCACCCAGGACCCTTCCGATAGGGGCGAAGGAACACTGACCATCCCTGGGCGCGGCCATGTTCGGCCAACCCAATGCTCCAGACTGGCATCGGCCTGCCGCGCCAAGGCAAGGCCCGCTGCGTAGAACGTGATGGAGAACAGAAGCAATGCGGGGAACCAGCGTTTGGAATGCCAAAAAGATCCAACGGGCAAGGGGACGTATTCTGCGCCTAGCGACCATAACCCCAGTGCGAGAGAGAACCAATCCATCCAGTAACTCAGCTTCGGGCTGGTATTTAGTCTTCCGAAACATCCGCAGTTCTCGACACCCTGGGAAATCTTCCAAAGGGAAACCATGGCAAAACAGGCAAAGCAGGCGAGGCCGATTCGCAGAGAAAGAGTCGCCCCTTTTCCACTCAAAAGCCAGAGGGCCAGCAGAAGCTCGCCCCCCGCCACGCCCGACCAGAAGAGGGCCGCCAAGTCCGCCGCTCCCTGTTCTGTTAATAATTGTTGCGATTTGAGCAGGGCGGCACAGAGAAGCAACACGCCCCAAAACAAACGGGTCGCGCGGGACGGGAGCTGTGATGGGGCACCGCGCGGCAGCATGTCCGTTCGGCTTATTTGGCGGCCGGCCGGATTTTGACCAACACGACGCCGTGGCTTGGAACCGTGGCTTCAAATTGGGCTTCAAAGCTGCCTATATCCTTTTGACGCCACAGATCGCGCACGATCTGCCTGCCGCTGATTCCAATATCCTGCCAGGTGGCAGTGACTTTGGCCTCCTGGGTTCCAAGGTTGAAAAGTCCCACCGCCCTGGAGCCATCCTCCAACTCTTTGGACCAGACTTCCACCGTGCCCGATTGCGCAACACGCCCGGCTTGCCGCCCCAGCGGATCTTGGTTTACATCCAGCACTTCGTCATTGCTTAGCAGGCTGAAGGTAAATGCATCCAGTTGAGTCATGTCGCAACCGATCAAAAGCGGGGAAGCCAGCAGGCACCACAGACTGATATGGGTGTATTGTTCGTCCGGCGTCAACCGGGTTGGGCGTAGTTTCGGCCCCCAGCCCACCTTCCCGACGATCAACATGTCGGGGTCATTCCAATGACCGGGACCGGCGAATTTTTCATGGCCCGCCTGCTTGGCTCCAATGCTCGACAAACTGGCCCACGTGTCAGTGATGTCGCCCGTGGTGCGCCAGCAGTTGCCGCCCAGTTGCTGTCCCCATTCCCACACATTGCCCATGCCGTATTGGCAGTAGCTGAAGAGGATGTCGCGCTTCACCTTGTCTAGCGAGGCGCGGAAAATCTTGTAAGGCTCCTGCATAATATCCAGGTCAATCCGCCTCTTTTCCTCGGGGTTCATTTTGCGGTAGATCTCGTTCAGCTCCGAGGTGATCTGTTTGAGCTGTGCCGTTTCCTCCTCAGTGCGCTGGCGATTTGAATCCAGAATCCGTTTTTTTTCTGACAGCGCCATGATGTGTTCGGCGTCGTTGGGCAGCAATTTACCATAGCGTTCGACGGTTATTTTCCTGGCGATATCGCCGTAGCTGCACCAATCGTATTTCACGTAGTCCACACCCCATTCCGCGTAGCGTTGGGCGTCTTGGTCTTCATGTTGGTAGCTGGCGGTGAAACCTGCGCAGGTTTTTGGCCCAGGCGAGGAATAAATCCCGAACTTCAACCCTTTGCCGTGGATGTATTCGCTTAAGGCCTTCATGTCGGGGAATTGCTTGTTGCTTTGGATAAAGCCGGACGCATCCCTGTCTGCCTCCCAACAGTCGTCTATGTTGATATAGGTCCAGCCGTGGTTAACCAAGCCCGAGGAAACCATGGCATCCGCCGCCGCGCGCACTTTCGCGTCGCTCACCGCGCCACCAAAGCAGTTCCAACTGTTCCAGCCCAGGGGCGGCGTCAGTGCAATCGTGTCACCACAAACGATGCGTAGCTTTCTTGTGGCCTCGCCCAGCGCGTTCTTTGCATGCAATACCACCATGCTTTCGCCCTTCTCCCGCAGCACCCCCGTGATCTGCCCGGTGGCGGAATCCAGAACTAATCCGGCAGGAAGGTTCTCGACGGAAAATTTCATCGGTCGGTCCCCCGTTGCCGCGATGGTGAAAAGGAACGGGTTTCCCGGTCGGACGCCAAAGACCCTTGCACCATTGATCCGCGGGGTGGCAGCAGACTTTGGCGTCAGCAGCACGGGGGCGGCGACTGTCGGGCTTTCAGATTGAGCGGGGGAACTTGTGGGCAGAGCGAGAACGGCAACCAAAGCCCAGCCACAAAGAGACAAACTGAGGGGGTGGTTCATCATAGGAAAAATGCAAATTGTAGAGTGTTTACATTTAACAACAACACGATACTGAGGCTTGCGAACCTCCCTCTATCGTCGATTTACGCTATTAGCTTACCAATAGACTGCGTGGCATCTGATAGCGACGGAAATGCCATGCCTTCCCATGGGTTGACGCCGGCGCATCGTCCGGGTCGGCAAAGTTGCGCACTCCCTTGATTTGATCCGGGCTGACGACGTGCCAATCCCCGCCGTAGTAGTGGTGCGGGCCGCAGCAGTTGTAGGTATTGGGAATCAGTTCGATCCGCACCCTGTGGGTTCCCGCAGGCAAAGGGGTGGCTAATTGGTATGTACCATCGACGCCCCATGTCCACCCGAGGTCGGTCTCATCGACCGTAAGGCGCACCGCGTCGGCTTCCACACCATCCAATCGCAAGGACGTGATGTTGCGAGGCAATGCGACCGTCGCGACGGCAGAGAGCGAGGCGCGCAGGAAGGGGAAGCCGTCTGCAATCAGATCCGGCCCAATCCCATTGCTGATGGGCGCAAGCGTGAAGGGGCCGTTGGTCTTGATTGTCTCGCCGGGGCCTTTGCTGAAAGGAGTGTTACTGGATACCCGAAAAGCCCCCTGCACCCAAGCGAACGGCCGCTCCACCTTTTCCTCTGTCTGGAAATGGAGTGTGTTGCATGGCCGGACGGCGGACCCTGGTATTCGTGCGCGGGAGCCTTCTGCGGAAGGCTCCAGAGGCAGTGATTCTCCATTGAAGGAAAGCTGGGTGATGTCATCTGCAAACACGAGTTCCAGCGGCGACGCGTCGGTGCAGGAAAGGCTGCTTGTGAACGTTGCCGTAAACGAAGATTCGGCATCCGGCACACACTCGAGCAGCAGGCAGTTGACCGGGTGTTTCTCAAGACTCCATTGCACGGGCAGGACTGTCTGCGACGGGGACGTTGTCGCAGGGAGCGCTTGCGGCTTTGCCGATCCCATCACCTCATCCGGCGTTACGGCGACTTTTTCCAGCAGCGTGGCGCTCGCCGCCTTTAATTGGCACCCTTCCGCTACGATGACTTGCGGATAGGCGCACCGGCCGAGTCGGACCGCACCCTCAACGCATTTCCCCTGTTCCTCAAACGTTCGCTCATCCGTGAGTTCGTACCGCACCCCCGCGTGGTGCAGTTTCTCGATGAGCGCCATGAAACGGCGGTTGATGCGGCCCGCGAGCGTATCGGGATAGGTTCCCGCATTATGGATATTGGTCCTCAATAATTCCCACGGCTCCCATTCCTCCATAATGCCTCGGTAGGGCGCGATGACGAGCAGGTCTGCCGTCGGGCGCGGCTCTTTGCATAGTTTGCGGCGCACCCGTGCAAGCACTTCGGGATAAACCTCTTTCCATGTGAGATGGAGCGGTTGGGACGGGGGCCAATCGTGCATGGCCGCGCTGTCGAGCCGGTATTGGCTCAAGTGGAGGACAAAATCGGTGAGCCCGTGCTGTCCCAGCCACAGGAGATAGCCTTCCAGATCCGCCGGAGTGGCTCCCCAGCCTGCCCCTCCGAATGCTTCCGCCATGGACCGTCCATTGCCAAACTGCCGGGCAGCAGAAGAGACCTGCCGCGGGAAAAAATGATTGGATGGGTAGCGCTCCAACGAGTCAATGCCCGGCAGGCTCAGGCTTTGGAATACCTGGTGGCACGAACCGACCAGCGGAACCTGGAAGAGCGGGTGCTCCTCGCCTTTGATGTGCCCGGTGAATTGCTTCCCGTGAGCTCGACACCAGTCGTTCACCGGGTCCAGAAATGCCTCTTTGAAAAGATCTGTCAGCCATTCCCGAAAACGAACCCGGAATTCGCGGTACCCTTCGCCGGAGAAAAAGAGCAGCGGCAAAAACGGCGCGATCTCCTCGCCAAAGCGGTTGCGGTAGAGCTCCGGCAATCGTGGCGTCCAGGGAATCGCACCCTGCGGGGGCAGATGGTCCGCCACGTGTCCGAGGCCGAGTTCCGGTTCGTCGCAAAAGAAGGACTCCACGTAGGCAAACGCTTCGGGGTCGAGCCCCGCGCGGTAGCGTTCGTGGGTGAGCGCAAGGAAGTGCTGTGCGAGAGCCGGGTTGAGATAGTCCACACCGGAGCTCCTGCGCTCGGCGAGATACCAGTGGGTCCCTTCGTGCTCAAACTCGGCGATGCACTGCTCCGGGCGCTCCGTGACGAGTTCGGCCCGCCATTGGGCTACCTCGGGGTGGAGTTTCAGCAACTCGCCGCCGACGGTGCCGCTGGGCCATCCATCCTCATCGTAAAGCCAGAAACGGAGCCCGATGGATTTCGCATAGAGAATGGCGGCGGAAACCTCCGCGAGATAACGCGCGCCGAGATAGGGAGGCTTATTGGGATAATAACGCGGATGAAACACGACCCCATCCAGCCCCGCCGCCTTGAACTGATCCATCTGCTTTCTCAGCCTGGACTGTTCCAGGGGAGCGTTGATGGCCCAGAAAGAATAAAACAGCGGTGCGTTCATGATAGGGATTTCCAATTTTTGAAAAACGCTCGCGCATCACCCCCCCGCCGCATTTTCCGGTTGGTTTTGGGGGTGTCGGCTCACGCATCCAAAGGCGGGATCTCCCCCGGCAAAGTTGCCGTGGAGAGAAAGGTTTCTATAGCCGCGCCAAGAGCGTGCCAACACGCCTCTGACGGCTATTCTGGAGCCACGTAGTTTTTCGGGCCGCCAAGCTTCATAAACTTGGAGTGGACGACGATCAGAGAGACAAAGCCCAACAGAGCGAAAACCCCGCCGATCGTAAATGTGTGCCGGTAAATGTGCCCGGTGCGATCCAGGAAATAGCCAGAGAGCGGCACAACCGACAAATAGAATACCGAGCCGAAAAGGCCGCTACCTGACCCAAACTGGGCGAATTTCTCCTTGGGGAAAAGCCGTTGGCCAAGCGAAGACGAAACCGTGAAAAAGGTGCCCGAGAGCACCCCGTGGAGGACAAAGCCAATCGCAAAGGTTGTCGTCGTTGTGGCGAAGAAGCCCCCCCAAAGCATGACGGCTGCGTAAAGGCCTATGGTGGGAATGCAAGTGCGCAGGGGGTGGAAGCGGTCGGACCAAGCGCCCAGCTTATAGGAGAGGGCCAGGGAGATCGCGTAGGTCAAGGCAAGGTATTTGCCATAGCTATCCATGCTCATGCCGATGCTTTTGGCATAGAAGACGCTGAACGAATTAAAGGGCCCGAAGCAGACGTTGCAGAAAGTGAGCGCCGCAAAAAGCCAAAGGTAGTAGGGGTTTTTAAAGCATTCCCTAAAGAATTCTTTGAATACCGCAATGGTATTTCTCCAACGGCTGGTTCCCTGCTCGGTAAAAGGTTCCGGGGGCGGGTATTCGCCCTCTTTCACTTTGAAACACATCCATGTGAACCCTACCCCATACAGCAAGCCGGTGCTGACGAAAATCGCCGCGAAATGTTCCTCGGCGCTGCCCATCAGCCAGTAGGTAAAAATGACCCCCGCAATCAGGCTCACGATGCGGAATAATCCGAAGAAGCGCCCCAGAAGCTCTCGGGGAACCACATCGTTTACCAGACCGCCGAATACCGAGTTGGCCACCACGCCCGCGAGGTCAAAAATGGTCCAAAATACCACGAAAACACCAATGCTCACCGCGATAACTCCCGGCGACCAGGCCCCCAGCATCCGGTTTAGCTCTATCCCCAGCCATGGCGTGAAGGCCAGGCCGAACATGGAAAGGGCTGCAAACGGAGCGGAGAAGATCAGAAAGGGAATACGTCGGCCCCAACGCCCGCGGTGCCGATCGGACTTCATGCTGACAATGGGGCCAATGAGCAAACCCAAGGCCGTGGGCAGGGAGCTAAGCAGCAACCCCACCACCAAGTCCGGCGCGTGAAGCCCCCGTAGCATGAGCTGAGCAATCGGCCCAACCGCCCGGTCTCGCATGGCCCACGCGAAGTCACCCGCCAGGAGGAGCGCAAACAGAATGCGGAGCCCCGAAAAGTTGTAGGAAAGGGTTCCAACCTTCCAAGTTTGAGCCTTTGTGTCGCCGGATTGCCCGCTCGTTAAAACTTCGGTGCTGTTGGTAGGCTCGGGAGGAGATGATTTCATGTGGGGGGGGAATCCGGACGTGTCCTTCTGAAGGAGGAAGATGCGAGGGGAAAATAAGTGAGACTGCAATTAATGCCTCAAAAAGCAGCGCTCGTGCAATCCCAAAAAAGCTCTCACAGTTTAGCGGCAAACTAAGATTCATTCAATGGTTGCGGCACCTTTTATGCGTTTCAGAGAGAACCACGTTGCCGCCTCCACTGCTTTTTGCCAATCGCGGCCAAAAGCATGGGCACACCCTGCAACCCTTAGCAAATGGTTGAGTGTTTACCCCTCGTCTACTTGAGACTTGTAAGGAATCGCAAGATATACCGATGTAACCACTTACAAGAAATGTCCCCGCCGAGAATCGAACTCGGATTTAAGGTTTAGGAAACCCTTGTTCTATCCGTTGAACTACGGAGACATCTGAATTTCAGAGACTTGCGCTAAGCGGAGTCTCTGTAGCCTGCAAAATGCTGCTTGGTCCGTCATTTTCCACAGCCGTTCGCGGACACCCATTTATCATGGGTGCGCTTCCCCCGCAATGCGTTTCGCCCGGATTTCCGTGCGCCGGGGCTCTCAACGCCTTCCGTCGATTTGCCCAGGCGGTGCAGCAATCCAAGTTCGTCGAGGGGCATGCACTTTTTGTTTGGCCAATCCGCTAATTTATCCTAAACCGACCTTATGGCGAAACCGTTCAGCCCTTTCAGGAAGTCCCCAATGTCCCCGCGCGTTCCGGGGCTCCTTGCGTAATGGGACCCGGCCTCAAAAATCGGCAAGCGCAGACGGCTGCTCAGTGCAAAGAGTATCTGCGGACCACGTATCCGGCGAAATCCGCTTTGGTGGAGGAATTTATCCGAGAGATTGAAGGGATGGAGTCGGCGGCCGATCCCGCCAAATGGGGGCAATTTACCGATCTCTCCCGCAGTACGAGCGCGCTGTTGAAGAGATTGGACTCGCGGTTCAATCAGTGGTTAAATGGTGATGTTTAATTCCCCGCCCCTGAGGGGAAAAATGAGAGGAAAAACGATTTAAAAATAGTGAAAATAAATTACGGATTCGAAAAACGGAAAAGAGAGTTAGATAAAAAGAAGAAGAAGGAAGAGAAAAAGCGGGCCAAGCTCGAACGCGGCCCGGACTCGCCGGAAACGAGCGAGTCTGACGCGGCCAGCGAGCCCGGCGCCTCGCTTCCCAGCTAGGGCTCAAGCTCTTTTTGCGTAGTAAGGCCCTCATTGTGAAGAGGGGATATCCCCGCAATGCCGGGGAGGGGAGGGTGCGTGTTCTGCCTTCCCCTTGGCGGTAGTCGGGCGATCCCGGGCAATGGTTTTTGCGTGGAGGGGGAGTCGCTGGCGGGAAGAGGAGGATTGACGGCATCGGGAGGCGTTCTATCGTGCCCGGGTGCCATTGATTGAGATTTACCAATGCCTGTGCGATCCTACGCGGCGGCGTGTTTTGCACCTGCTTGCCCTGTGGCCCCTCGGCGTTTGTCCCCCGCAATGTGCGTTGGGCCAGTTACAGGGGTTTCTCTTTCAGCACGGCGTAGGACCCGGCAAGTGGGATAATCGATGAGCCTCCCCTTTGCTGTCGTGGCCGAAAGCGCGGGTTGGATCGTCGTGGATAAGCCCGCGTTCCTGCTCGTCCATCCCAAGAAACCGGGCGGCCCCCGTACGTTGTGGGACGGTCTGCGCGAGCTGTTGGCCTTTGAACTGGCCAACGGTGGGCAAGTGTCGCTTGTGAACCGGCTGGACCGCGAAACCAGCGGGCTCGTCCTGGTGGCTAAGTCAGCGGAGGTCGCGCGTCGATTCCATACCGCGATGATGCACCGTGCCATTGCCAAGGAATATCTCGCGCTCGTTTGGGGATGGCCCGAGCGCGACGAGTTCACGATTTCCGCCCCCATTCTCCGGCAGGGGGAGCGCGGCCCTACCGCCATTTACCTCAAACGTTGCGTGCATCCCGACGGCGCGGAAGCCGTGACGCGCTTTCGGGTGGAAAAGCGGTTTGAGAAAACGACGAGCGCGGGGAGCCGTTTTGCGTTGGTCCATGCGTATCCCGCGACAGGGCGCACCCATCAAATCCGCATCCATTTGGCCCACGCCGGGCACCCGATTGTGGGCGACAAGATCTACGGCCCCGACGAACGGTGCTACCTGGAGTTTATCGAAACCGGCTGGACGGCCGCTCTGGAAGAACGCCTGCTCCTGCCGCGCCACGCTCTGCACTCCACGCGCCTGCGCCTGGTGACGCCGGAGGACGGTGCGCTGGACTGGCATTGCCCGCTGGCCCCCGACTTGGCGGCGTGGATGGCGGGGGCGTAATACCAAATCCCGTTCCCAAGGATCGCTCGGGAACGGGAAAAAGATCGGTCTGATTCGCTACCCTATTTCCCCACCACGGTGCGGAAGTAGGCGATGGTGCGCTCGATGCCTTCTTCGAGCGGCACTTTGGGCTCCCAGCCGAGGTGCTTCTTGGCCACCGAGATGTCGGGCTTGCGCTGTTTGGGATCGTCGGCGGGCAATTCTTTATGGGTGATCTTGGAGGGGCCGCCCACTTTTTTTAAGACCATCTCGGCGAGCTGGATCATGGTGAATTCGCCGGGATTGCCGAGGTTCATCGGGCCGACGATTTGATCCTGGTTCATGAACCGGATAAAGCCTTCGACGAGATCGTCCACAAAGCAGAATGAGCGCGTTTGCGTCCCTTCGCCATAGATGGTGATGTCTTCGCCCTTGAGTGCCTGGACGATGAAGTTGGAGACGACGCGCCCGTCATTGGGCAGCATGCGCGGGCCGTAGGTGTTGAAGATGCGGACGACGCGGATGTCCACTTTGTTCTCGCGGTGGTAGTCAAAGAAGAGCGTCTCGGCGCAGCGTTTGCCTTCGTCGTAGCAGGAGCGGCGGCCGATGGGGTTGACGTGGCCCCAGTAATCCTCGGTCTGCGGGTGGACTTCCGGGTCGCCGTAGATCTCGGAGGTGGAGGCCTGGAAGACGCGCGCATGGAGGCGCTTGGCCAGCCCGAGGCAGTTGATGGCGCCCATGACGGAGGTCTTGGTCGTCTTGATCGGGTTATACTGGTAGTGAGGCGGCGAGGCGGGGCAGGCCAGGTTGAAGATCCGGTCCACTTCCACCTTGAAGGGCTCGATCACATCGTGCCGCATCACCTCAAAACGCGGGTTGCCGATGAGGTGCTGGATGTTGGCTTTGCGGCCGGTAAAGAAGTTGTCCAGGCAAATGACTTCGTCTCCGGCATTGATCAGGCGTTCACATAAATGTGAACCAAGGAATCCGGCTCCGCCGGTGATGAGGGTGCGCATGGTTTTGGGAATGGTGCTATTGATTGGAAGAGGTTGTCAACGCCGTAAATGCGCGGCGATCCAAGAGGCAAGCTCCACGGCGTTGTGGAGAAATTCGCGGCCGAACCCGCGCACGGTGACATGCGGCGCGGTGAGCAGAACCAGCGCGGTGATGACCGCCAGGTTCATCAGGTAAATGAGGACGAGCGAAAAGAAAGTGCCGTGGTGAGAGAGGTCGCTCTGCCCCTTGGGGATCATCCAGAGGGTGAAGCTCATGTGGAAGGTCCACGTGATGCCGAGCGCCAGGAAGAGCCAGCGGGTATACGGGGCCATGTCCCACACCAGCCAGCCCAGCGCGTAGAGGATGATGACGGCGACGCTGTAGATCGGGTAAAAATAGGGGGAGAGGGCGATCCAGACGTTGCTCTTGTTGGTCATGATGTGGCCGCCGTCGCGGCGTACCTCAAATTCGCTCACGCGCCCGCCCATCAGCCAGACCCAGATGGCGTGCGTCAGCTCGTGCCCGTAGACGTAGGCGTAGTTGACGGCCCGGCGCGGCAGGCCGAAAAAGGCGATGATCCAGAGCAGCGCCCCGAGCGCGAAGAACCAGAACTCCTCCGTGGCCCAGTAGTTGTGATGCAGGGTTTCGCGCGCGAAGACGTAAAAGAACGTCTTGCTCCAGACGGCCGCCAACGGCAGCAGGAAGACGGCGATGACCGTGTTGAGAACGCGGGTCGGGATGACCAGCCGGGGCCGCGTTTTCACCGCGGGCTCGGCCACCGGGATGCCAAGAGACCCGACTCCGCCTAAAAGAGACGCGGAGCCGGATTGAAGGCGGTGGACTTTCCGCTTTGCGTTTCCAGGGCGCTTCGGGAGCCGTGGCATGGTCGCAAAGGCGAGGGGTTCGCTTTAGGCGCGGCTGAGGTAAGCGCCTGTGCGGGTGTCAATTTTGACCAGCTCCCCTTCTTTGATGAAGAGAGGCACCTGGATAACCTTGCCGGTCTCTAGCGTTGCGGTCTTCATCACATTGCTCGCGGAGTCGCCCTTCACGCCTTCGGGTGATTCGGTGACCTTCAGGTTCGCAGAGGCGGGAAGATCGACCGAAACCGCGCGTCCCTCGACGTAGAGGATTTCCACCTGCATGTTCTCGACTAGGAAATCCTTGGAATCACCGATGAGATCTCCCTGCAGGGTGATGGTTTCAAAGGTCTCGGGATCCATGAAGTTATATCCCTCCTGATCGGCGTAGCTGAAATCAAGTTTTGCGCGCTGGACATCGACAAGGTCCACTTTTTCCGTTGATGCGAAACGGACATCGGCCGATTTACCCGTGCCGATGTAGCGGATGATCAGTTGCACAAAGGCGCGCAGGTTGCCGGGGGTGCGGTGGGTGACTTCAAGGACGATGGCGGCATTGCCGTTGTATTTGATGGCCATTCCTTTACGGAGGTCGTTTGCGTTTGCCATGGGAATCGTGGGTGGGGTTGGGGTATTAAATGAGTTTGAGTCGCGAGAGATCCTGGGAATCGACCACGCCGAGGGGCTTGCCTCCGGCATCCGTGACCACGAGATCGTCAATGCGATGATGTTCTAGCACCATGAGAACCTCGGCGGCAAGTTTGTCGGCTCCGATTGTGACGGGATTCCGGGTCATGACCTCGCCCACCGGAC
>Ga0118677_10012762_pt1 | contig 12253 bp, 11 predicted proteins | sample AliMusrvi5mmetaG_FD_86154 | JGI IMG/M metagenome (GOLD analysis project Ga0118677, IMG submission 86154)
GTCTTCGTCTTTTTCTAATTTCAGCATCACTTCAGCACCAATGACACTGTCGAAAAACTGGTCCAGCTTATTCAATCGTTTTTCGCAAAAGTCAATCAATTTTTGATCGGCCTTAAAATGAACAGTTTGTACTTTTACGTCCATAATCGTTCCTCCTTTGTTTTACGCTCTTGGCAGAGCTTAGTTGTATATACTGTGTTTACGCTCTTGGATGAGCTTGGTTATAAATTTTCTTCAGTTTTTCAAATGTAGTATGGGTATAAACCTGGGTCGCAGCAAGACTCGCATGGCCGAGCAGTTCTTTAATGGCATTCAGGTCGGCTCCGCGGTTCAAAAGATGGGTAGCATAGGTATGTCTGAGTATATGTGGACTGCGTTTTTCCATTGTAGTTACCAAACTCAGGTATTTTCTAACAATCCGGTAAAGGAGTTTATCGTAAACCTGCTCTCCTTTTTCCGTAACAAACAGATAACTGTTGGTCTCGCCAAAAAGTTCATTTCTTGCCTGGATATAATTTGTCAGATCTATCCTGATTTCCTTTGGGAATGGGATCAGTCGTTCCTTGTTTCTCTTCCCAAGAACTTTGACTATTTGTTCTTGCAAGTGCAGATCGGACATCCTGATGCCCTTCAACTCCGATAGACGCATTCCTGTGCCATAAAACAGAGAGAGAATGGCCTTGTCGCGCAATCCGGTAAAATCTTCAGTGAAATAAGAGGTGTCTAAAAGCTTGTTCATCTCCTTTTCCTGAACAAACTCTGGAAGTTTTTTCCCGCTTCGCGGAACCATAACCAATTCAGTCGGATTCTTGGTGATTATCCCTTCCCGAAGCAGAAACTTGTAAAGCGAACGCAAAGTGGATGTTTTCCTTTTAACACTTACCACCGAAATTCCCTGATCCATCAATGAGATGACCCATTGCCTGATCAAATGGTGATCGGCCTCGACCAAAGAAAAATCCTCAACCATTTCATTGCCGAAGCTGATGAATTGGTCGAGGTCTTTCTCATAAGCAGTTACCGTATGATCGGAATACCGCTTCTCATATTTAATGAAATTTAGAAAATGCCCGAGATGTTGCATTCAAACAAAATTGAATTCGGAAGGAATTTACAAAATATATCCTTCAAAACATCATTTTCCGCGCAAAATCTCAAATATCTTCTGAACGCTGCAATTGCTCAATGTAAATAGCCTTCTTGATCTCTGTACGACGAGTAATGGAAGGTTTTTCAAAAGCTTGACGGCCACGGAGTTCTTTCACTGCACCTGTCTTTTCAAATTTTCTTTTGAAACGTTTCAGTGCTCTTTCGATGTTCTCTCCGTCTTTGATAGGAATAACAATCATAGGTAATTTTTTACTTTGTTCTTTGTCTTTTCGGGTCGCAAATGTAGAAATATTCTTCGTACCATGCAAGAATTGTAGATAAATTTCCTGAAATCTTAAAAAAAATCAAGGATTCTGATTTCCGATGGAAAGATACGGTGCCAGATGCTCCAGTGAATCCCGCGAAAAGATGGCTGCAATCTCCTCACTGTCTTTGAATTTTCCGTTCTTATCCCTTTGTTTCACTATCTTCTTAGCCTGTCTGAATCCAATGTAGGGATGCCTTCCCAACTCTGTAACATTCAGAAAATTGATTTCCAGCTTTTTTATAGCAGCAGGATCCGCGTGAAGCCAAGGGGTTGATTTTGTCCATAACTCTTCCGACATTCCATAAATCTCCCTCAATTGGGAAACGTTGTAAAAGCCGCCAAGCAGCCTCCGGTACTTGACAATCCTGGAGGCAAGCACCGGACCGATCCCGGGTAAAGACTCCAATTGTGCTGAATCAGCAGTGTTGATTTCAAGGATTTCATAGCTCTTCTTTACAAAAGGAGGAGGCTTTTTTCTTGAATCCTGGGTGAAAGGAGCTGCTGCAGGTCTGTAAATTTTGATGGGCCTTTCTACTTTAATATGACTCACCAGGTTCGCTTCGTTAAGTGCCAGGTATTTTTCAATCCGATTATACAACTCCTGGGTCATGCCAAAAAGCTTTAACACCTCCTCCTTCTTTTTGAAAACACCACCCTTCTGAAGATATTTGATCCAATTGGCAGCGAGGTTTCCCGGTACACCTATTTTGACAAGATCTGGCAGTCTTGCAGCATTGGGACTGAAAGCCGTATCCGGAATGATTATTTCATGCGATTCAACGGTTTTGGTCCTGGCATAGTATTCCTCTGCTTCCTTCTTCCATGCTGCAACATCGTACTCCTGAACCGGTATTAAATAGGGAAGCGAGATATCGACGCAGATCAATAGCAGAAGTATCATCAACAATACCAGCACCCCATTTCTCTCTGTACGGGAAAAGATGAAAAGATCGCGAAGCTGGTTAAATTTCATGGCTCCTCAATTTACCAATACAAGTTACCGAATTTTGAGGAGAAAAAAGAATGAAAGTATCCATCAGAATGGATAACCAATTCCAAAAACAAAATTTACGTTGCCTTTTTTTAAATAATCACCGGGAGAAATCCATCTCGCACCTTCAAGTAAAGAGGGGTCATGCATTTTGATACCCAAATCAAGTCGAAGGATGACATAACTGAAGTCATAACGAACGCCGAATCCTGAGCCAAGAGCAATCTCCTTGTAGAACCTGTCGAGGCTGAACTCGGTGCCGGGGCGGTTGTCCTTTACCGACCAAATATTTCCAAAATCAAAAAACATGGCACCTTCAAGGGATCCAATCATTCTGAAACGATACTCTGCATTCCCCTCGAGTTTGATATCCCCCGACTGGTTCGGAAATTCATTGGGACTCGACTGATAGGATCCGGGTCCAAGGGTCCTGATAGGCCATGCCCGGATGCCATTTGCCCCTCCTGAGAAAAATTTTCTTTCAAATGGTATCTGGTCTGAATTCCCATAGGCAAATGCCGCCCCACCAAAGGCCCTGACAGCAAAGCTGTTGTATTTCCCGTTCATCCAGGCTTTCCGAAACTCCAAATCAAATTTGACATACTGTGCAAAAGGGGTATTTATAAAATGATACTGGCTTATTGTTCCACCTTCTGAAACATATTTTGGCCTGCTCAATGCCTGATTGAACAGGAACAACATATTCCCGGCGGTTTCAATGTCATATTTGAGAACAATGTACTCAGATTTTTTCTGCGACTGCGTACTATAGGTATAGGAGTAATTAAACGCAGTGATGGAGTGATCGATGTAAGAACTCCGGATATACAAATTTTCAATTCTGTTGATAAAGGCCGAATCAAGGGCAAACATCTTCACGAGATTAATATCCAATACATTCACTCTCTGCGTGGTATATTCGGACGATTTCCACTGGTAGCCAAAAGCAGAACGGGCAATGGTTCTTGTGTAGTCGGGCCTTTGCTGATAGTCGTAGGCAATATTGAAAAATGTCTGCGGGGTGGAGTATTTAAAGAAATTGGTTTTCAAAAAGGGAGCAATGTATTTGGGTATGGTAATTTTTGCATCGATTCCGGTCTCAAGCGAGTTAAAGGTAGTTGCCGAATCCCCTACTCCGTAACTTTGTTTTTGTGTGGCAACAATAAACTGAAGGTCTAATACTTCACCTCCCCGAAAGAGATTCTTGTGTTGATAACCGAGATTCCCAGCCAAACCAAAGTTCCCAAGCGAATTCGTCCCTTCGATGCTTGCACTGTAAGACTGGCTCATGCTTGGTGTAAGTTGAATCAGACAATCTAGCATCGGATAGCCCTGCGGATCTTTTTCCCCAGTCTCAACAAAACGGATGTTGACGACCTTAAACAGTCTAAGTGCAAAGAACTCATTGTAGGTTCTGTCGACCAGGTCAGTGCTAAAAAATTTTCTGTCAGCCAAATGGTTGGCATTGATCAGAAGCGGGAGTTTTAACTTCCTCTTCCCTTTAAAAACAAAGAAATGATGCCCAATTTGCACGGTATCTATTTTGGCACTGTCGACCGTACCATTTTCAAGAAAGAGTGAATTTTGCAGATCACTTTCATTCAGATAATAGAAATTCCTAAAGGTATACCGCTCATGGTTTCTTTTAGGGTTCAATTCAGTGGTATCGCCAAAACTCTCTTTCTCGATGATCATTTTAAGATTGACACCTTTGTCCTTTTTGAGGGTATCTGCCTCGTAATACAGGATGCTTTTGGTTGACTTGTAAAATCCTTCATTTTGCAATTTCTTGAAAATCCTCACACTCTCACTTCCAAGAAGATCGGCATCAAAAAGGGAATTAGGCTTTATCAGACTTTCACCGCCCGATTTTTCCAGTACATGCCGCACCGAATCATCCTTGATAACCGTTTCGTAGTTATGTATGATGTATGGATGATTGGTTTTGATAAGGTAAAAGACTTCTGCCTTTCCATTTTTTCTAAAAATAACACTATCGCGGATCTCAGCATTGTAATAACCTTTGTTGTGCATGTAACGCTCAAACTCAAGCCTTGTTTTTTCTGTCAGGAATGCATCATAGATAACAGGTGCTTCGCCGATTCTCTTGAGCCAGTCATTTTCCTTTTTTTTGCTGGATAAGTTATACAAACCAAGGTGAAACCTCCAAAAACCAAAGATTCGGGTGTTGGGTTTTTGCTTCATGTAGGTTTTAAGAATGTTTTTGTCTATGCTTTTTTGGTCAGAGACAATGTGAACATCCGACAGCAGATATTCTTTGGCAGGAACATATTTGTTGGTTTGACATCCCGCCAACAAAAAAGAAAACAGGACCATTCCTGCTGCAAAAATCTTATGTGAAGTGAAAAGCTTCAATTTCTCATTCTTACAATAACTAAAACAAAGATAATCAACCCGACTAATTAAAAATGGATTATTTTTGGGATATTAACTGATCCGTGACAGATGATTTCCAAGCAAAAGATAGAGTTGGTACGTTCGTTGGCCCACAAAAAAGGAAGGGAAGAGGCAAGAATGTTTGTGGCTGAAGGTGAGAAAATTGTTTTTGATCTGCTCAAAACAAAATTGAAGCTCGTCGCTTTGTATTTTACGGCAGATGGCGCTGCTTTGCTTAAGGGATTTCCCGATCCGGCCAAAATCGAACTGCTGACGGCGAAGGAGATGGAACGGCTTTCTGCTTTCAAAACTCCTTCCAACATCCTGGCAATATTTGAAATTCCTTCTTACCAGGAAGTTGAATCACCCGTTTTTGAAGGACTTACCCTGGTTCTGGATGGCTTGCAGGATCCCGGAAATCTGGGAACGATTATCCGGCTTGCAGATTGGTTTGGCATCGGACAAATATTCTGTTCAGAAAACTGTGTGGATTGTTACAATCCCAAATGCATTCAATCGACCATGGGGGCTATTGCCCGCGTGAGGGTTGATTATGTTGATTTACCGACTTTGCTGAAGGAAGCCTGGAAACAAAGTATTCCCGTTTACGGGACATTTATGGAAGGAGAAAATCTGTATCAGACAGAACTCCCTTCACATGGATTGGTTGTGATGGGAAGCGAAGGAAAAGGAATCTCTCCGGAACTATCGGCCTATCTGACGAAAAAGATTTCCATTCCTGCTTTCCCGGAAGGAAACAGGGAGCTTGAATCGCTGAATGTGGCTGTCTCGGCTGCGATTGTCTGCGCTGAATTCAGGAGAAGAATCAAGACTTAAACAGTTGTCCTATCATATCCGCCACCCTTTCTCCGTCGACTGCTGAGGAGACGATCCCACCAGCATAACCAGCACCTTCCCCGCAAGGGAAAAGTCCTTTGATTTGCAACTGTTCCAAGGTATCGTTTGATCTTGGAATGCGCAAAGGGGAAGAGGTTCTGGTTTCGGCTCCCAGCACAATGGCTTCGTTGGTGAGGTACCCGTTGTTTTTCCTTCCCATTTTGGTCAAACCTTCTTTCAGACGAGCGGTTACAAAATCAGGCAACCAATCGCTCATCATGGATGGTGTGATGCCGGGTCTGTAAGAAGTGTCAGGTAATGAGCTGCTCTTCTTGTTACTAACAAAATCGGTCAACCGCTGGGCAGGTGCCAGCTGGCTCTCCCCGGCAGCTTGGAAACAATTTCGCTCAACTGCCTGCTGAAATTCCAGTCCGGCGAAGGTGCCGTACTGCTGAAACTCTTTCGGGAGATCTTCCATCCTGATCTCGGTTACCATTCCCGAGTTGGCAAACTTACCTCCCCGGTGAGATGGCGACATCCCGTTCACTACCAACTCGCCGGGAGCGGTTGCAGCAGGGACTACTACCCCACCCGGACACATGCAGAATGAGTAGACACCCCTGTCTCCGGCTTGTTCTACCATCGTATAGGCAGCCGCAGGCAGGTATTTTCCCCTTTTGGTTCCATGGTACTGGATCTTGTCGATCAACTCCTGCTGGTGCTCTATCCGAACCCCAAGGGCAAAAGTCTTTGCCTCCAGTTCAATATTCTTCCTTTGCAACAAATAGTAGATATCCCTTGCCGAATGGCCGGTGGCCAAAATGACGGCGATCCCCTCTACTTTGTCACCGTTTTGTAGAATGACTCCCTTTATGCGGTCATTTTCGAGGATGAGGTCGGTCACCCTTGAATTGAAATGATATGCGCCGCCTGCACGTTCGATCGTTTCCCTGATGGAGCCAATCACTTTTGGCAATACATTGGTTCCGATGTGCGGATGTGCCTCAATGAGGATCTCATCCTGTGCACCATGAAAATTCAACACCTCCAGGATTTTCCGTACATCCCCCCTTTTTTTTGAACGGGTATAAAGCTTACCGTCTGAAAAGGTGCCGGCGCCACCCTCCCCGTAACCATAATTAGAGTCTGGATTGATAATGTGCTCTCCATGAATGGCTGCAATGTCTTTCTTTCTTTCACTTACCGGCTTACCCCTCTCCAGCAGAATCGGGCGGAAGCCCAGTTCAATCAGATGCAGCGCAGCAAACAGTCCGGCCGGACCGGCACCGACAATTATGACAGGTTTCATGTTCCCGACAAATGGATAGTCAAAATGAGGTTTCTCAATTTTTTCAGGGTATTCGTCCACATATACCTCCAGCGAAAGGTTGATTCGGATGCGCGCATTCCTGGCATCGATGGAGTGGCGAACCACGACGATTTGAAAGATCCGGTCCTTGTCAATTTTCAAGGCATGGGAAACGGCATTCTTGAGCTGAGCGGGTTCGGCTGCCTCAACCGGGGTAACGACGAGATTGAGCTCTTTCTTCATTCTGAATTTGTTTGTTTTTTTCCATCCGGGTGATTGAGCATACCCGGTTCCGCAATTTTACGCTTCGTGTACGTTAAACCGCCTTGTTCGTTTCAAAGCAGGAGTAGCCCGGTTTATTCAAAGTAGAAAAGCAGTGTAAAAAGATTGGAATTCAGATTTTTCAGGATGTATCCGTAATAGGGTAAAGGATTTCCCGAAGTGGGGTCGGAATCCTGCTTGATCAGATTATTGATACCATACGAATATTTGAATTCACTCGTAAACCTGAAGTAGGGGAAATAGGTATCCAAACCAAAGGCAACTTCCGCGTAGTATCCGTTTCTTTTCAGGTGGACCACACTCTCCGAGATCCGTTTGTTCTCAAGATCCCTTCGGTAGGCCAATCCGCCGTAAATATAGGGCCTCAGGTTCCCATCCCGGAATCCCTTGTAACGAAAACCTACCGGGATGTCGATATAGGCGGACGGAGTGGTCAGATACCTGTCATAAGTCGAACCCATATAAAGTTTTCCACCCAAACCGGGATCCTTGATATACTGATCAATATTTTCTGTAAACTTCAGCTGCCTGGAGCCCAGGGACATGCCCGGATTGCTGCGGAGGTCTACGACCTTGTTGATCCTCAGGTTAACTACTCCTCCCACAGAAAATCCCGGACTCAGCGGATAGCTCTCCACCCGATAGGAATGTACACCCTGGTAAAATTTCTTGTCAGCATCCAGTATATCCAGTCCATTGGGCTGGGCAAAAACCGGATTCTGCATTACATCCGTATAATGGGCGAATCGGTAGTCCATGGTATTGATGCCCAAATAGAAGCCAAAATGGAGCGGACGGTCGTCGAAACGGGAGAGGTTTTGATCCCTGGTAAGTTGTGCAAACAGAGGATTTGCCACTCCAAAAAAGAGGAGCAGCGTTAAGAAGCCTACTGTGTATTTGACGTTTCTCATTTTGAAAATAGCAGTTGGCTTTTAGCTATTGTCTGTTAGCTTTCTTGCCTTTATCCTTTATCCTTTAACCTTTAACCTTTATCCTTTAACCTTTATCCTTTCCTCCCCAGGTAAATGGTTGCGATTCCAAAAGTAAGCCTGAATTCGCGCACATCGGTAAACCCCGAATCCTTCATAAAAGTAATGAAATTTTCTCCGTCTGGAAATTCCTGCACCGATTCAGGCAGGTAGGTATAGGCAGCAGGATCGCCGGAGATCTTCCTTCCAAGCCATGGCATCAGGCTTTTGGAGTAAAAATTATAAGCAAACCGAATCAATGGCTGTCGCGGTTTGGAAAATTCGAGTACACACAGTACACCTCCAGACTTCAAAACCCTGAAAAGTTCACTGAGTCCACGGCCAAGATTTTCGAAATTCCTGACCCCAAAGGCCACAGTTGCTGCATCAAAACTCTGATCCGCAAACTGAATGGATTCGGAATCGCCGGTCGTCAAAACAATGCAATCCTGAAGCCCCAGCTTTTTGACCTTTTCCCGGCCTACAGCAACCATTTCCTTGGAAATATCGATCCCGGTGATCTTTTTTGCTCCCGATTTCAGGGCTGCTATGGCAAAGTCACCGGTTCCGGTGGCAACATCCAGTATAGTCTCTGGAGCATATGCAGATATTAGCCGGATGGCTTTGCGGCGCCAAATTTTGTCGATGCCAAAGGAGAGGGTATGATTCAAGAAATCATATTTTGGAGCAATCCGGTCGAACATGGTTGCGATCTGCTCCTTTTTCCCGGCGGAGGAATCCCGGTAGGGTTTAATTTCACTCATCCAGGTCGTCCAATGTTTCACTCACCAATCCTTTGTCGACGAAGCCCATCGACTGGTCATCGATGCGAATCTCTCCTTTGGTCACACGGCCCAAAGTCATCACAGGGATTTTACGGTCGAAAAGGTAATCCACGAACTCATCCTCTTTTTCCTTGGAGACAGAGACGACATATCGCCCCATCGATTCCCCGAAAAGAAAAGCATCGTTTCTGATCTCGCCATCGGTAGTGATGTCGAAGCCCAGGTCGTTAGGAAGCGCGTTCCTCAGAAGTGTAAAGAAAAGTCCGCCAATACCAACCGGTGAAGCAGAGATAACCAGGTCGTTTTTGATGACCTCTTTCATCACCTCTGTGAGTCGGGCCTCAGTAGAGAGACTGAATTTCATGAGTGGCCACTCTTTGATTTCGTGGTAAAAATCAAGGTATTCAGAGGCGTTGATATCGTTGTAGGAGCGCCCTATGAGCAATAGGTTGTCACCTTTTTTCCTGAATTTTGGCAAAAGCAGACGTTCCCTTGTTTTCAGCTTTCCAAAAAGACTGATAATCAGGGTTGGCGGCACAAATCCCTCATCGCCAGAATAGTCGTAATGCAATTTTCTTTGCGAAAATTTCAGGTTAAAACTTTTCGCGGCAGCATCCAAGCCGAGCCGGGCCGCCATCACCATCTCCTGGGCAATGGGATTGGCAAACTCCACATGGTTCATAAAACTGCTGATAGACACGGGCTCCGCTCCATAGCAAACAAGCCGTCTGACGGCCTTGGCCACGAGTATCTGGGCGGCTGCATACGGGTCGACGGCCAGCCTGCGGTGATCGGCATAAATAGTCAGGGAATAAAATCTCTCGTCCTCATCAAGCTGGAAAATCCCGGAGTCATCGGTGTTGTCGTTGCTCATTTGGGATGGATCGAGGTCGGGTGCCGCAAACTCGTTGAAAATATTGACAGGGGAGAGATGCGGTATTGCAAGCATCGAATAGATAACGCTTTGCACATCATCTGGTTCTGGAATCTGATCTATTGTAAAAGTCTTGGGGCTAATTTCGCTCATGACCAATCTATTTTTATGACAAAGATAATTGAATAGCTGAAAAATCGTTCCTTTTTTCTATTTTAGCTTCCCTAAATCAACTACAATATGTCAAAAATAGCATTGATAACAGGCGCAACTTCAGGGATTGGTGCAGCCACTTCCCACCTGCTGGCTGCCAATGGTTTCGATTTGATTCTGACGGGCAGACGGAACAAACGGCTGGTAGAACTGGAGCACGAACTGGTAGTCAAATACAAGGTAAAATGCCTGCTGCTCTGTTTTGATGTGACCAAACTGCATCAGGTTCAGACCTCCCTGGAAACCCTGCCGGAAAACTGGAAGGCCGTGGATGTTCTGGTTAACAATGCAGGATTGGCCGTTGGACTGGATACTGTTGACAATGGCGAGATTGAAGACTGGGAAAGAATGATAGACACCAATGTCAAGGGATTGCTTTATGTCACGAGAACCGTAACTCCGTGGTTGAAGGAGCGGAAAACGGGACATATCATCAACATCTCCTCTATTGCCGGCAAAGAGTCCTACCCCATGGGAGGCGTCTATTGCGGTTCCAAGCATGCCGTCGAGGCCATCACACACGCGATGCGCATTGAATTACTTCCATTTAATGTCAAGGTAGGCAGCATCGCTCCGGGAATGGTCAATACGGAGTTCTCCAATGTCCGCTTCAAAGGCGACAACGAACGCGCCAGGAATGTGTACAAGGGAATGACACCGCTTGCACCCCAGGATGTTGCCGAGACGATCCTCTTCATGATCACCCGGCCGGCCCACGTCAACATCGACGATATTTTGATTATGCCCACAGCACAGGGGTCGGCACGTGATGTGTACAGGATTCCCTAAATCCTCCCAAAACCTCCATTCAAAGATAAATTGCTATTTTTGCAAAAAAGTCGACCAATGAAGATAGAAGTTTCCAACGGTGAGATTGCAGATAAACTGACAATTATCGAGATCAAACTGGAGAAAATCAAAGATCCTGCCAAACTGGCCAACCTTAGGAACGAATACGAGGTGGTGAATGAGGCAATGAGCACCATCATGGAGAAAAATCATCCGCTCTACCGCCAATTGTATGGCATCAACACCCAGCTTTGGGTCATCGAAGACCACATCCGGGATCTGGAGCGTGCCAGGGATTTTGGAGACGATTTCATCCAGACAGCCCGGTCCGTCTATTTTATCAACGATGACCGTTCGGATGTGAAGCGCAAAATCAATGAAGTTACAGGATCGAAGCTTTTCGAGGAGAAGAGCTACGAGGAGTACAAATAAGAAGTGCCTAAAGTACTTAGAGTGCCTAAAGTATTGAAAGTACTTGGGATTGGTTGAACTCCAGACTTTAGGCACTTTAGACACTTTAGGCATTTTAGGCACTTTAGGCACTTTAGGCATTTTAGGCACTTGTAAATGAAGAAAATCCTTGTCTTTCGTCTTTCCGCCATGGGCGATGTAGCACTCACTGTTCCTGTGATCCGCAATGTCCTTGAGAACAACAGTGAACTGCACATCACACTGGTGACCAGACCCTTTTTCGCCCCATTCTTTTTCGGAATACCCCGTTTAAAACTGTATTTCCCTGAACTGGATGGAAAGCACAAAGGATTGAAGGGACTCTACCGTCTTTTTAAAGATCTGAGTAAAAGGGGTCCTTTCGATGCAGTCATTGACCTACATTCAGTTCTGAGAACTAAAATTGTCACAGCCTTTTTCAGGTTTAGTGGCACACGGGTCTTTGCGATCGACAAGGGAAGAGCCGACAAGAACCGGATCATCCGGACAAAGAAAATCAAGATTCTCACCCACTCCACCCAGCGTTATGCCGATGTTTTTGTCAAAGCAGGCATTGAGGCCCAAATCGGCAAGGCTCCTTATATCGATTATTCAACGGAAGCCTTTCAGAGCGCACGCAGCTACCTGGTAGGAAAGATCCCCGAGAAGGGAACCCTGAAGATCGGCCTCTCCCCTTTTGCCAACAATGCTCCCAAAATCTGGGGAATTGACAACTTCAAGGAGCTGATCACACTGATCAACAAGAACCACAAGGCCGTATTTTTTCTCTTTGGCGGGGGTGAAAAAGAGCTTAAACTGCTTAAAAAGCTGGAGCAACACAGCGAAAATGTGCACCTGGTAGCAGGCAAATTCAATCTCTCGGAGGAGATTGCCATGATCAGGATGCTGGATCTGATGATCGCCATGGATTCCTCCAACATGCACCTTGCTTCCCTGTCGGG
>Ga0118677_10012763_pt1 | contig 12252 bp, 13 predicted proteins | sample AliMusrvi5mmetaG_FD_86154 | JGI IMG/M metagenome (GOLD analysis project Ga0118677, IMG submission 86154)
CCCACATTGAAATAGTCACTTGCGATAATTACTTGTGCCATAATTTTGAGCACTTCCGGATTGGCAGGCAAAGGGATTTAACCTTCGGGTTGAGTCCCTTTGTTATTGAATTTCCACATTGCCTCTAAAGTTTTCACCCCTGCGTGCCGCCTCCAAAACGGGGGGATCAGCGAGGTAGCGCTTCGACTTAAATGTCTATCAAAAAATATCAGCCTCCTAAATCCTAAATCTAAGAACGAGTCGAATTCACTCAAAATAATTTTCTATTGAATTGTCTGGCCACAGCATTAAGGTCAACTTATGAAAACGGGAGTATTTCGAATTATTTTATGCTCTCTGGTTACTTTGTCTCTGACGGTATGGATGACAGGAAGCCCCGTGATTGCACTTTCTCCATTGGCTGGTTCAGCATGCCAAAAACTGGGTGTCAAAGTTAACCAAAGAGGAGTCCAGTTCCAGTGTCAGCGAAAGAACAACAAATTAGTGTGGGTCACTTTGAAACCGAGGGTTCCTCAGGCGCGACCACTTCCAGTTATCACTTCCGACGATTTCACAGTGGATGCAATAGACGGTGATCTTTTAGTTTCAATCCCGAACGCAAGTTTTACTGCGCTGACAGCCAATTATGGAGCCACTTCCTTCATTGCTCGGTTCGCAATCAACGGCGCTGTGTTCACCGTTGCGGTCGTCGCTGACCCAGACAATCTCGATGAGTACGGCGCGCTAGAAATAAGAAAAACAGGCGCCGTCCCAGGCATTTGGGATATTAGTGTTGCCGGGATAAATTCCAGTGGGCAGGGAGAGTGGTCATCTTCCCAACAATTTACTATGCAACCAGATTTGCAACTTGTCGATCCCCCGAATTTTCAGCTAGGGATGACAGACGGAAACCTCACGGCAACGATTTCAGCCGCTGATGTTCAAAGTTCGCTTGATCAATACCAAACCACAAACTTTGTCGCCCAATTTAGATCGCCAACTGGCCAATTAACAAACTCTACTTTTGCGGTTCAAGACGGCTCGAATGATGCTCTCTTTTGGGTATCTTCCCCCGTACCTGGAACGTGGTCGGTCACAGTTGCTGGAATAAATCAGCTTGGCCAAGGCTCTTGGTCATCTCCTCGAACATATGATGTTCCAGCCCCAGCCGTATCGCCCCTTCCAAATCTAAATTGCGGCGCTCCAACTCAAGCTTCGTTTCAAAAACCAGGGTGGATAGCGGCGAACTCATCACAACTTACAACTACCTGGATCTCATCCGGCGTTTTGCAAGCCTCTTGGTGCCCGGCGAGTGTCATTTCGACTGGTGCCGGCTATGGCCCGATAATTTACACAGTCACAGTTGACCCTGGAGGGGAAACTTGCACGACCTGGACGGCCACGACGTGCACGATCTCCAATGTTCCGAATGTAGCCTCCACCACTTATTTAATGGCAACAAACGAAGTTGGAACCAATGTGAACGGGATCCCAACTATTGCAAATTCCGGAGTAATCGATCAATGCGTCACAAACTCCACAGACTGCTACCCGGGACCTATCAACGAAAAATTTCAGGCGTACGGCAATACTTTTGCCGGCCTAGGAGATTGCACTTTTGCGGCGGCCGCGGATTGGGAACAACTGAATCTTGGAGTGAATCCAGACGCGACGACGATTGGAGCAGAGTTTAGGGATGCCGGCGGATCATTGACGGCAGGGCTATCCTCACAAGCGCTTTTCTCATACTGGACAACCCACGGAATAGCGGGAGTGATTGCCAAGAATGTAAAAAAGTATTACACCGATCAGATTGACGTTCAAAATGGGATTCGAGCTTACGGAGAATTGTTGGCCGAATTACGATTCGCACCTGGCCAAAATATAGCTGGGAACTCTCAAAACGGTGGTGGACACATGTTGGTGGTAGACGGATTCACTCCGCAGGGTCCCGTTGTAGTGACCTGGGGGACGACACTGCAGATGACTTGGCAGCAATGGAATTTAGAGGTGACCGGACTCTGGGGAATAAATAATTAGAATTACTCGACTACGAGTACGACTCTCGTAACTTCAGTAGCTCGCACACGAAGGACTTGCTCAGCCTGAGACTTTCCGCCGTAAAAGACGAACCAGCCATCTTTCAGTTCATAGGCGACAGCTTTTACTTGTTCGCTGGCCTTATCGGAGTAGTACTCGATCTGGTAGGTAAAGATTTCCATGTCTGCTCTTTTCCTTAGAGCTCAATTGTATCGACTATGAGGCGCACCGGAATAGGGGCAAAGATGTGCGGGTAGAACTCGCCCTCTCCCCCATCTTCAAAGCGAACCTCAATTCCCGCAGAAGATAAGGTGCTTTGACTTAGGACTAGCACTACTAATTTCTCTGTGGAGTTTCCGTAAATAAAATTCTTGGTCTCTTCTAACTGGATCGCCGTTGAGGCGTGGATAAAACCCACATCGTCAAAGGATTTGCCTTTGGTTGAGCGGTTGTAGATCCCGGAGAGTTGGGCCGTGATCCAATCGTGTTGCGTCGTGACATGGTAGATCAGATCGGTTGTGTTGAAGTCCAGATCCGATTGCTCCATGGAACCATTCTAATTAATTAGTTCTTCCCTAGGTACTTCCCCAAAATAATTCCGAGGGCAAGCGCTACAGGCGGGAAGATCCAGTAAGTCAAGTTCTTCGCCTTCATCCACTTACGAGAGACCTTCTTGCCGCGCAGGATGCGAGTGGACGAGCGATTGCGCATCTTGCCTAAAGAGTAAAGGAACCAAAAGATCAAGAAGATTAGCGCGCCGATCGGCGGGTACGAAGGCCAGACCGGGAGATCCCAATTATCAACCTTAGCCACAACAAGCACGGTGGTGATCGTTACGAGTAGGTAGACAACCCACCAGAAAGAACGCAAACGATAGTAAGGGGTATGGAGTTTGTAAGGCTTTAAGGATGCCCGCAAATTGTTGACGCTCATCATGTCATGCGCATTTGCGATGTATGAGAGTTCCGCCTTGTGACGTCGTAGGGCGATCGACATGACAGGATTTTCCGTCTGAATAGTTAAGTGAGAAATCTCGGACTTAGTTGCATCGACTAAATCTTCGATGAAGTCAGCTGTCACACCATCGCCAACACTGATATTCACGGTTAGACCCCAACGCTCCCACTCGTCGACCAAGGCCTCCAAGTCATCGAGGTGGATCTTCATATGGCCGAGGGATTCACGTCTCCTACGTAGGTGCTCATCTTTCTTGGAGTGAATCGCCATTAGGAAAAGGTACTAAACATCTAGAGCCCTAACCACAGACTAAGTGTTTAATTGCGCACGAGTTAGCGCTATAGCAGTGCAATGTTCTCGAGGGGTTCACACTCTATTTAGCAGCTTTATTAAATGTTATAAGAGTTACTTCCGCTTAATCCGGGTGGAGGATTGCTCGTCAAGTTTGTTGTACGAGTAGATGAACCAAGCGGTCACCAAGATAAAGGTGAATAAAGTGATCATAAGAATCGTCGTCGAAAATGGGGGCATTGGAGGCGGAGGTGGTGGTTGGAATAGGAAGGGCACTCCGTTTTGAGGTGGCGGTGGCTTCTGCATCCCCTGCAGTCTGTCGTCTGCAAAGATCCCAGCCATGATGAGCAAGGCATAAATCCAACCCCAAAAATCTTTAGGCGATAGAAGGGTGTCCGAATCCTGAAGGCCTTAAGTGATTGTCTGATAGTACTTATAGCGACTCTATCTTCGGGCTCGTCAGAGTAAGAGATCTCTGCACGGTTGTGTTTGAGCGAAACCGTGACCGTCGGTTCCTCCGTCCGAATGGTGAGATTCGCAAGCTCGGCCTGGGATATCTCGTAAAGGTCTTCTACGAAATCCGCGGTCAAGCCTTCGCCAACAGAAATAGTTACCTCGGCACAAAGTTTCTCCCAGCGCTCAACGATCTCCTCGAGGTCGGTAAGACTCATCTTGAGATGGCCTAGAGACTCACGGTGTCTTCGCGTATGGCCACTGCGGGCAGAGTGAAGTGGCATGTGAGGAAATTACAGGGTTGTTGCAAATTCTGCAGGTGATTACAAATAAATATTTGAATTCTTTGTTTATTTAATTGAATAGTGAAGGATGTGGTGATGAACGCACTCCTAGCAATACTTTCTGGATTGTTTATCGGCTCGGTGCTGGGCTTCGTGGGAGCAGGCGGCGCATTGGTTTCGGTACCGATATTGCTTTACATCTTTCACTTCACTCCAACACAGGCAACGACTGCGGCGTTAGCCATAGTCTTCTTAGCAGCCCTTTCGGGAGCACTTCCAAAGATGCGCACTCACGAAGTTCTCTACCGAGAGGCCTTTTCAATATGGGGAATCGGACTTATTACCAACATCGGAGGGGCTACCCTCTCAAGGCATTTACCGAACTCAGTCATCACAAGTGGCTTCGCCCTGATCTTGGTTATCGCAGGAATAGCAACTCTGCGTGGGCCTGTAAAGGCCGATGCCGAAAAGCGGATGCCACTTGGCATCCTGATTTTGATCTCGCTCGTGATCGGATCTATGACCGGGATCTTCGGAGTCGGTGGCGGCTTTCTCGCGATTCCCGTCCTCGTTCTCTTTTACAACACCCCTCAAAACAAGGCTGCTGGAACTTCGTTGCTGATCATCTCTATCAACTCGTTGACCTCATTCTTAGGGCACCACGGCGTGTGGCATGAAGTGAAATGGGGTATCCCCGTTGGAATCGGAGCAGTTGCGGTTACTGTTTCCCTGATCGCATCCCACAACACCAAACGCGTCCCCGTTCTCTTATTGCGCCGCCTCTTTTCATACCTCCTCTTTGCGCTGGCCCTCTTCACGATAGCCAAGACCTGGATCTTCCACTCATAGCGCCTGGCGGCCGCTGCGCCGCAGAGTAAAGTTGGAGCGTGAAGCTCGCCAACGATATCACCGGCTCGGGAGAGCCTCTCGTTCTCCTCCACGGAATGGGCTCGAGTTCCAACTCCTGGAAGATGATTCGGCCCGCCCTGCAGGACAAATTCCAGGTCATTACTTTCGATCTGCCGGGACATGGAAAGACTGCCTTCGATCCAGATCAACCGATGGATCCATACTCACTTGCACTTCTGATCAAGGAACAACTGGATGAATTGGGAATAGAGCGAGCGCACTTAGCAGGGAACTCCCTAGGTGGGTGGATTGCCCTCGAAATCGCCGCGGCCTTTCCCGAGCGCACCAAGAGCGTTATCGGTCTGGCCCCTGCTGGGCTCTGGCTGGTGCCAACTACCCACCGTTCGATTCTTGGCGCCTCTTCACGCTTTATGGCGCAATACACCTACAAGTACGCCGATCAATTGATGAAACAAGAGTGGGCCCGCAAATTGGGCTTCGTTGAGGTGAGCCCCCGCTGGCGCGAGCTCCCGCATGAGACGATCGTTGATGCGGTTGTTGCCTACGGATCATCGGAAGGCTACTTCCCTGCCTGGGATGGAATGCTCAAGCGCCGCTTTGATAAAGCGATCTCACCGCAGATTCCCGTCACGATCATCTTCGGAGATAGCGATAAAACCCTGCCGGCACAGACCTCGCAGGAGCGCACGTTGGCGCCGGCACACGCTCGCTGGGTCACCCTCTCGGAATCGGGTCACGCCCCGATGTGGGACAGCCCGCAAGAGTGCATCGCCGAAATAATTCACACCGCTGCCCTCGCATCGTGATCACCGTTATCTATCTCTGGCGAATCAATAAAAGGAGTGTGCCACTTGCCGTCTGGCATATGACAACTGACCGACGCACATTGAAGCGGGATCGCGGTGTTGGCTTCTTCAAATTAATCGGCACCGGAACCGGCGAGACCTTCACACCGCGCGACGCTGATTCAACTCTCTGGGGTTTGATCCTCACGATTGATGAGTCGGCATTGGCGGAGTTTGACCGCGGGTCTGTGGTGACAAGGTGGCGAGCCTTCGCAACCTCCGAGGCACGCTACATTGCGACCGCGATTTCATCGCATGGCCAATGGTCAAAGGCCCAACCCTTTGAGGTTGATCAGGATCTTGCTAAAACTTGGCAAGGCAAGGTCATGGCTCTCACGAGAGCCCGAATCCGATGGCGCAAGAATCTGCAATTTTGGAGCGCAGTTCCCCCTGTTATCGCGAGTTTGCGCGGTTCACCTGGGGTAGAGAGCGCTATAGGTATCGGCGAGGCTCCTATCGGACTGCAAGGGACTCTCTCCATATGGAGCGATGGTGCGGCACTGCGCGAGTTCGCCTATAAGGGAGACGCACACTCGGCCGTCATTCGACAGACGCGCTCGCGCGCTTGGTACTCCGAAGAGCTCTTCGCTCGCTTTGCGCTCCGCGAGGTTCGTGGCTCAATTACCGCCACCAAGTAAGGCAGAATTAACGGGTGACCATCCACCACTACCGCCCGCGACGCAATCGTCGCCGAGCGGTGTCGGGTAAGCAGACCTTCTTTCTCTATCTAGGACTTCTCTCTGTAATTGGTCTGCAAATCAGCTACCCGCTGGTGCACGGAGAAGTTTTACGTGACATCACTCTTGCAACAGTCTTTGTGGGGGTAGCCACGATGATTCTCCACTCCTACCTTGTTTACGGCCCATTCTTCGCGATCACATTTACGATCCTTACATTTGCTTACGCGCTAGCAATCGAAACTATTGGCGTAAAGAGTGGTTGGCCGTTTGGCCGTTATCACTACGACCACTCTTTAGGTGTTCAAATCTTTGGCGTCCCCCTCCTGGTTCCATTCGCATGGATGATGCTCTCCTACCCGATTCTTATTGCAGCTCGCCGTGCGGCCGCCCACTGGGTCTTTTTATATGGTGGAATCGGATTGATGATCTGGGATCTCTTCTTAGATCCACAGATGGTAGATGCCGGACGCTGGAGTTGGAAGATCGTAGGTCCGCACGTTCCAAATGAGCCAATGATTCCACTCTCGAATGCAGCTGGTTGGCTCTTCGCAGGAATGGGTTTGATGGCCCTGCTGCATCGAGTGCTTCCCCAAGATCGCCGCAAAAACTCCATCAATTCGAGAGTTCCAGACATTCTGCTCTTCTGGACGCTCATTGGCGGAGTAATTGGCAATATCTTCTTCTTTCATCACCCAAAGATCGGAGAGTTTGTCGGTCTCATCTTTGCTGTCTACCTCATCCCCTACGCCTTCCAACTCCGCTTTGGTCGACCCGATACCGCTTAACTGATGCTCTTCATTCTTCTCCTTGTCGCTATTCCTCTCCTCTTCTCGCTAGCCAATGCTCTATCAATACGGGTAGTCAGAGCGAGAGATGCACGCGAAGTTTTCGAACAGCTCTCAATCCTTATTCCAATGCGCAATGAAGCCAATAATGTTGCAGGTGTCATTCCATCGATTCTTGCCTCCTCGCTACTGCACGCAACAGAGGTAATCGTCCTTGATGATCAATCGACCGATGAGACCAGAGAACTCCTCTTGCGCTACCCCGAAGTCAAAACCATCACCGGCCTTGACCTTCCTGATGGTTGGCTCGGAAAGAACTTTGCCTGCCATCAACTGGTTGCTCATTCAACTGGCGAATACCTGGTCTTTGTCGATGCCGATGTTCGGGTTGCGCCTAATGCGATTGCTGCTGCGATCACCGATATGGAGAAGTTCGGATGGGATTTCATCTCCCCCTACCCACGCCAGATTGCAGAGAGCTTCTTCGAAAGATTGATCCAACCGCTCTTGCAGTGGTCCTGGATCTCTTCAGTACCGCTGCGTTTTGCCGAGCGCGGAAAGTTCGCCTCCATGGTGATTGCCAATGGTCAATTCCTCATTGTCCGACGCAGCGCCTATCTCGCAGCTGGAGGGCATAAAGCAATTCGTCATGAAGTCCTTGATGATCTAGAGCTGGCGCGCGCCCTCATCAAAAATGGATTCAAGGGTGGAGTCGCTGAAGGCAGTGAAGTAGTTGCCTGTCGCATGTATGACAGCCGCACAGATCTTTTCAATGGGTACACCAAATCTCTCTGGCGCGCTTTTGGCTCCCCGCTTGGCGCGCTCACCTCCGCAATATTTCTCTTCGTCACTGGCGTCCTCCCCTTTCTTCTTGCCGTCGCGGGATTGCGTGCCGCTTGGATCGCCTACTTTGTCATCGTCATCACTCGCTACATCGCGGCCGCGCGTACGCGATCAACTCCCAGCACTGCTTTACTCCACTCACTCGCTATCCTGACCTTGATCTACCTGATGGGACGATCCTGGTATCTAAAACGAAACGGTCAATTGGTCTGGCGTGGACGGAGTGTGACGTAGGTGGCAAAGATTGTGGTGATCGGAGCCGGAATCGGTGGCATGAGCGCAGCCGCCCGCCTTGCCCGTCAAGGACACGATGTATCGATCTACGAGGCTGCAGAGCGCACCGGTGGAAAGTGCCGCACCGAGTGGATCGGTGACTACGCCTTCGACACCGGACCTTCACTGCTCACTCTCCCCGCGATCTACAAAGACCTTTTCATTAAAACCGGCCCACGCTTTGAAAAGGCCTTGAGCATCCAGCCTGTAAACCCCTCTTTCACCTATAACTTCTCCGATGGCAAGAGCGTTGATTTCATCAATCTGGATCTTTCAAAGACATGCGGCGCGATCGATGATGCACTTGGAGTCGATGCTGGTAATGCGTGGCATTCGCTCATGCAACGCGCCGAAGTTATGTGGGATATTTCTAGAGTTCCATTTGTGCAATCCGAATTAACTTCAGTCTGGAGTCTGCTCAAGCGACGCGATCTGATCCGTGGAATTCGCCAGATCGCACCGTGGAAGTCACTGCGCTCAGTTGTCGGTGACTACACGAAAGATCCTCATATTCAGATGATCGTCGACCGTTATGCAACCTATACCGGCTCAGATCCGCGCAAAGCCCCCGCGGCACTTTTGACGATTGCTTTCGTCGAAGCGACTTTCGGTGCCTGGCATCTTGCAGGTGGAATTGGCCAACTAGGCGTAGCGCTTGAGGAGCGTTGTCATCTTTTGAAAGTCGATATCAATCTCAACTCCCCTGTTGTAAAGATCAACACTGAATCCAATTGTGTAACTGGAATCACCTTGTCATCGGGCGAAGTGATTGAAGCCGATTTCGTCGTCGCTAATGCCGATGCTGAAATTATTTATAACCAACTCTTAGCTCCTGGCGTTTATGCTGCAAGGCCCGAACGCAAAAAACTTAAGCGAGCCGAGAAATCCCTGGCGGGGTTCTCGCTCCTTTTGGGACTTGATAACAGCAAAATTTCAGAGGCTCCTGCAAAATTGAATCATCACACCATCTACTTCCCCGCTGATTACGACGCAGAGTTCGACGACATCTTCACCAAGAAGATTCCGGTCAACGACCCAACGATCTACATCTGCGCTCCAAATGATCCCCTCATGGTGAAGCGTTCGGGAACAGAAAGTTGGTTTGTCCTAGTAAATGCTCCACCCCACGACCCTGCGGGTGGTTGGAATTGGAGTACCGGCGGAGCAGATTATGCAGCGAAGATAATTGCCAAGCTTGATGCCTTAGGTCTGCGTGTAAGTGAGCGCCTTGATGTGATGGAATTTCGCACGCCACTCGATCTGCAAAATTCAACGAACGCTCCGGGCGGTTCGATTTACGGAACTTCAAGCAATGGCGCGATGTCTGCCTTTTCAAGAGCCCGCAATCGCTCGCCTGTGAAGGGACTTTTCTGCGTGGGTGGTTCCGCTCACCCTGGAGGTGGCCTTCCGCTCGTTGGTATTAGCGCGGAGTTAGTCGCTGACGCTATCGGTAGCACTGAGGCGGTTGTAACCGCTACGCATCACCATCACTAGAGCAACGGCTTGTTGTAGCGCCCAAACGATGGCAAGAGTCGTCACAGCCGCAATCTTCAAATCAAATGCCACAATCGCTACCGCCAAGAATGATGCGCGCACTGGTCGCTCAGCGATAGTCACGATATCTATTCGATAATCCCCTAGACCCGCGATGCGAGCTCGCGCATACTCCTGCGTAAAGGCGAATAGCCAAGCGCTCGTAACGATCCATGCCGGCGCACCTAGTTTGTACAAAGCCAGCGCCCAAAAAGTCTCACCTACGCGATCGCAGATAGCGTCAACCATCGCACCGCGCTTCGATGCCTTGCCACTCAATATCGCAACCGTGCCATCAACTCCGTCGCTAAGTAGTGAGAGCAAGAGAATCGCAATCACGTACTTGTGCTTCGCCTCGGTATAAGTAAATATCGCGGCAACTACGCCCAACAGACTTAACGCATTTGGTGAGATCTTTAAGCTAACCAGCGGCCTGGAAATTCGATATGAAATTGTGAGCCACGCTTTGACGATGCCTGAAATCTCCGCGCCACCGTGGAGTTCGCTCCACCCAGCGAAGTAATTCTCACGATTCATCGCAGCCCCGCATTCCGCACAATCGCCGCCGTAGCAGCGGCCTTATTCATAGTATAGAAATGAATCCCTGGCGCGCCAGCCGCGATCAAATCACGACACATCTCAGAGGCGATCTCAATTCCTAACTCAACGACTCCGCTCTCATCCCCAGCGATAGACATAAACTTTTCAGTGATCGAAGCAGGTATCGGTGTGCCTTGCAGTTCGGACATTCGTGTAAGTTGCTTCACGTTGGTAACCGGAAGAATTCCGGCGATGATCGGAAGTTGCGATCCTGCCTTTTGGAGCGCATCAACTAATCTCTTGTACGCATCAACTTCAAAGAAAAATTGCGTCGTTGCAAATGTCGCGCCATGCGCTTCTTTGCGAAGTAAGGTCTGAACATCAGCGGCAAAATCGCCCTGCGAGGCGGGATGGCCATCGGGGAAGGCAGCTACCCCCACCGTTAATCCCCCCACCTCGCGAGCAAGATCGACCAATTCATCAGCGTGATCAAATCCACCTGGCGTTGTTACCCATGAAGCGCCTGGACCGCCAACGGGATCCCCGCGCAGCGCCAAGATCGTGGAGATTTGTGCCCCCTTGTATTGCTCCAAAATTTTGATTAGCTCTTCACGTGTAGAACCCACGCAGGTGAGATGGGCCACAGTTGAAATACCAGTCCGAGCGGTGAGCTCCGCTGCGATGCGAATTGTTCTATCTCGAGTCGATCCTCCAGCGCCGTAGGTAACCGAGACGAAATCTGGTGCAAGGGCAGAGAGTTGGGTAACGGCCTCCCACAGCCGCTCCTCTCCTAACTCATCCTTCGGCGGAAAGAGTTCGATAGAGAACGTCGGGGCCTTTTCAGTTCTCGGGTTCATAGCGAAGCAGGGTACCGTTACCGCGTGGATTTTGATGGCATTCGTGGACTTACCGGGGCTATCAACGCCTCCTTGGCTGATTTTTTTGAGAGAGAATCGCACTATCTGCGCGAAATTGGTAGCGAACTTGACCCAGTAGCCGACGCGCTCGGCCATTTCCTTCTTGACAGCGGCAAGCGGCTGCGCCCGCTCTTCGCCACCATCGGATTCCTTGGTGCGGGCGGGGAGCTCTCCCCTGAAATTATCAAAGCAACTTCCAGTCTCGAACTCGTCCACGTCTGTGCGCTGATCCATGACGATGTAATGGATGCTTCTGACACCCGCCGCAACGCCCCTGCCATCCACAAACAATTTGAGGCTCTGCACGACTCTGAGCACTTACACGGCAGCAACTCGCAATTCGGTGTGGCTAGCGCAATTCTTCTGGGGGATCTCGCCCTGGTCTGGGCGGCTAAGGCTCTGCACGAATCAGGTGCTCCTTCACAGAACATCCTGCGCGCACTCCCCTTTTACGATGAGATGCGAGTTGAGTTGATGGCCGGTCAGTACCTCGACATGTATGAACAAGCTCTAGCCAGCGAGAGCGTCGAGCGCTCGCTCAAAGTAGCGCGCTTTAAATCGGGTAAATACAGCATTGAAAGACCGCTCCACTTTGGTGCGAGCCTCGCTCCCGAATTTTCGGCACAGGTCATCGAAAGTTATTCCAACTACGGCTTGCCGCTCGGTGAGGCATTTCAATTACGCGATGATGTCATTGGGGTCTTTGGCGACCCAGAGAAGACTGGCAAACCTGCTGGCGATGACCTCCGCGAAGGTAAGCGCACAGTTCTTGTGGCAACAACGCTTTCTAAAGTAAACGTGATCCAACGCACAGAATTTCTGCAACTCTTCGGACGGAAAGATTTAGATCTCTCGCAGATCGAAACCTTACGAAGCATCATCGTCGAGACAGGTGCTCTTGCCGAGTTGGAAACCATCATTGAAGAGATGACTTTCAAAGCGCACAATGCGCTGGCTACTGG
>Ga0118677_10012764_pt1 | contig 12252 bp, 12 predicted proteins | sample AliMusrvi5mmetaG_FD_86154 | JGI IMG/M metagenome (GOLD analysis project Ga0118677, IMG submission 86154)
TTGGTTAGAATACCTGCCTGTGACGCAGGGGGTCGCGGGTTCGAGTCCCGTCCAGACCGCTTTCTATGTTTTAAGTTCTTATCTGTTTGGTTTGGTAGTTCAGTTGGTTAGAATACCTGCCTGTCACGCAGGGGGTCGCGGGTTCGAGTCCCGTCCAGACCGCAAAGCCCCGGAGTAACTCCGGGGCTTTTGTATTTTTCTGCCAAATATGATTATCTTTTCAAAAAATAAACTATATTTCTGAAATATGTGACGGCACCTTCGTTTGCCCCGGATAATCATAAATGATTTACCATTTCAACTATTATTGATCACATGAGAACAAATATTATTTTTTGGCTATTCTTACTCGTTCTTGTTTCGATGTTTTCTTCATCCAATGTTGGTGCAGTACCAAATGACAAAAAAAAATCCGTGGGGAACAACGGAGAAAGGCAGCGTGAATATTCTGAAGCAGTAAATGCCTTGAAAGATCAGGTTTTCCTCCTGAGTCTCTACTCATTTGTGGATAATGAAGGTAGAATGGCTGGAATTGAGCCTGAAGGGAATTTTATAACAGTCAATAAAGACAAGTTCATGATGCAAAAATCTGCAGCCCTGGTATTGACTACCTTTTCTGGCTCTGACCACATGAAGGGTATTCTGAGTGATTTCAAACTCAAGGAAAGTAAAAATGGTAATATCCAGTTTTCGTTTGTTATGACGGATGGAGATAAGAGCCTGATTTTTAAGGGTAAAATGAACAAAGGTGACAATATCATTGAGGGCAGCATTAAAGGGAAGAAGGAAGAACGAGAAATCTCTGTAAGTGCAAATATTCAACCGGTTAAATCACATTTTAATTATTGATTTCATCGGATACTCTGCAGGAAACAGATATAGAAATAGATTGAGATGTTTGAGAATTTAAATCAGCCATACCAGTTCAACAATAATTTTAAGCACAATGCACGAACAATCTTGTTTGTTAGCATGGGGTTTATTCTCATTGTCCTATATATCCAGCCGTTGGGTATCAATTTCCTGAAGTCGGAGCACGATGGCTATTTCGTATTAGGAGCCGGTTTCTTGACTGCGGCTACCCTTTTCCTGAATACCTTGATCTTCCCGGGCATTTTTCCCCGTTTATTTGATCCTGCAAATTGGACCATCCGAAAGGAGCTGATCTGGAACTTCTGGATGTTCATTAATCTCTTTGTTGTTTTCACATTGATGGCATGGCTGGCTAAAACTACCTCTTATACAGATCTTCCTTTTTTCAGGACAGGAGCATTGTCGCTTTTACCTTTGATCCTGTTTAATCTGATCAGTTATAACCGATCCATGAAGGAGAAGGTGGTCAACATGATTGATTCAGGGAAAAGCTGGCTAAAAGAAGAGATCAATTCATTTCAGAACCCACCAGGTCAGGAGTCGGTAATGCTGGTTGCAGAAAATAAGAAACAAGCATTTGCAGAGGAGGTAGAACGGGTTATCCTGATTCATTCCTCAGGCAATTATGTCGAGATATATTGGATCGACCGGAAACAGGCTGTTCGCAGAAGACTGTTCAGACAATCATTTACCAATGTGGAGAAAGCCCTTGAAACATCTGATGTAATGCTGAAATGCCACCGCTGCTGGATGGTCAACATCAATAAGGTGAATAAAATGAAACGATCGTCCAATGGATATCATTTGGAGATGGAAAGTCTTGAATTTCCTGTCCCGGTATCGAGGAATTGGATCACATTATTCAAGGAAAAGCTGAACTGAACTGTTTTTCGTCCATATCATACGTGTATTTCATCCCGTGAAATATGCATTTCGACCCAAAATCCTGTGTTTTCAACCATTTATTCGTTGCATATCCCATTTTTTTGCAGGGTAAAGATTCTATGCCTACCATTGTTCCGTTTATTAGACAGAATAGTTAAAAGTGTAGCAAGGATGAAAGTATTAAACATTGGAGGACTGAAAATTAAACTGCCCATTATTCAGGGCGGCATGGGAGTGGGTGTATCCTTATCAGGATTGGCCTCAGCAGTGGCGAATGAAGGTGGAGTTGGAGTAATCTCCCCTGCAGGAATAGGTTTTCTTTACAAGGATCATTCTTCTGATTATTTGGAAAACTGCATTTACGGATTAACAACAGAAATTCGTAAGACGAGAGAAAAATCAAATGGAGTAATTGGTGTGAACATTATGGTCGCCTTATCCAATTTTTCGGATTTGGTTGCTACTTCGATACGTGAAAAGGTTAATATTATATTTGCAGGCGCAGGTCTTCCTTTGGATTTGCCTAAATATCTGACGCCTGGTTCTAAGACAAAATTGGTCCCGATTGTATCTTCAGCCAGGGCAGCCAGTCTGATATGCAACAAATGGTATGGTAATTTCAATTATTTGCCGGATGCCATAGTGGTGGAAGGGCCTAAGGCAGGCGGGCACCTTGGGTTTAAGGTTGAACAGATTTTTGATGAAAATTTCGCACTTGAAAACCTGATTGAAGAGGTCGTGGCAGTTGCCAGAGAATTTTCGGAAAAATATGGAAAACAAATCCCTGTGATTGCGGCTGGTGGTATTTATACTGGCGAGGATATTGCCCTGATCATGGAAAAAGGAGCCGCCGGAGTTCAAATGGGTACGAGATTTGTGACTACAAATGAGTGCGATGCTTCGGAAGGTTTTAAGCAGGCATATATTCAGGCTAAGGAGGAGGATGTGAGAATAATTAAGAGTCCGGTGGGAATGCCCGGGCGCGCGATCAGCTGCTCCTTTCTGGATGATGTCGACAACGGGAAGAGACGTCCGACAGTCTGCCCCGTCAACTGTGTCAAGACTTGTGATATCACCACTGCACCCTATTGTATCATGGCATCTCTGGCATCGGCCCTAAGGGGAAACTTCAGGAATGGCTATGCATTTGCTGGTAGCAATGTATGGAAAACTGACAGAATCATTTCCGTAAAAGAATTGTTTTCCAATATTATCGATGAATACAAAGTGGCTGTCGGCGGGAAATTTGCACTCGCAATCTGATATTTTTAATTAGCAATAGTGCAAGCCTGCAATTCTGTCTGGAATTGCAGGCTTTTTGTTAATCCTACATAACTCCCAATAATCATCCATCCTGTTACTTTTTTATTCTTCAGGGAATAAGTGGGAGATATCTTCTTATATTTGTGACCTTTGAGACTTTTTGTAAAGTCCCGGAAGTTCACTTGTAATTTTTAAAATTTCCAGCGTGAAGAACAATATATTTCGATTGTCAGGAGGGGTAGCATTAACTATTGCTTCCATTTGCTTCTCCTTAAGTATTTCAGCCCAGAATTATCAGACTGAGGCAGTTAAATTTGGAAGGGTGCTGAGGCTGATCGATGCATTCTATGTGGATACCGCCAACGTAACAAAACTGACTGAAAGTGCAATCGTTGAGATGCTCTCAAAACTTGATCCTCACTCAGTATACATCACTAAAAGTGAGGTTGAGGAGATGAATCAGCCGCTTGAAGGTAATTTTGAAGGAATTGGTATTTCTTTCAGTATTTTACAGGATACATTGCTTGTGATGACGACCATTCCCGGCGGACCGTCAGAAAAAGTCGGATTGCGGCCGGGCGACCGCATCATCCAGGTAGACGCTAAAAAAATAACTTCCATAGGAATCAAAACGCAGGATGTATTTGGTCTTTTAAGAGGGCCAAAAGGAACTACGGTCAACCTTAAAATTGGAAGGCGAGGAGAACACGCTCCGCTTGATTTTACCATTGTACGGGATAAAATACCGATTTACAGCCTGGATGCTGCTTTCCTGCTCAATAAGGAGACTGCATTTATCAAATTGAACAGATTCTCTGCTACCACCATTGAAGAGTACACCTCAGCAATGGAACGAATGGAGAAAGCCGGTAAATTTAAAAACCTTATTCTGGACTTAAGGGGCAATGGTGGAGGTTATCTTGGAGCAGCCTATGAACTGGCCAACCAGTACCTTGAAGCCAATAAACTGATAGTTTACACGGAAGGCATTCATAGCCCCAGGAAAGATTATCTTTCAACTACAAACGGCGACTTTCTGAAAGGGAGCCTGATTATTTTGATTGATGAAGGCACTGCATCTGCATCTGAAATTGTATCAGGTGCCATCCAGGATTGGGACAGGGGAGTGCTTATCGGCAGGAGATCCTTTGGCAAAGGCCTTGTACAGCAACCATTCCCGCTGAGCGATGGATCGATGATCCGGCTCACCACGGCACATTATTATACGCCGGCTGGAAGAAATATACAAAAGCCATACAAGGACAACCCTGAGAACTACAGGAATGATTATGCAAAGCGATTCGAGAGAGGCGAACTTTTCAACAAGGACAGTATCAGCCACTCGGATTCTCTGATGACAAAAACATTACTGACAAAGAGAAAAGTTTTTGGAGGGGGCGGTATCATGCCTGATATATTCGTTCCCCTGGATACTTCGTTCCATTACACCTATTTTAATACGCTTGTAAGAAAGAATATCTTCTATCCTTTTGTCGTAGGTTACATTGATCAAAACCGGAAGGAATTGCTTTCCAAATATCAGGATTTTGCCCATTTCAGGAATAATTTTGTGGTAACTCAGTCGTTGATTGAAGAATTAATGGCGGTGGGTGAGAAATCCGGCGTAAAAAAGGATGAAGCAAGTGCAAAAGCCTTACAAAGTGTCATCTTCAGGCAAATCAGGGCGCTTATCGCGCGGGATTTGTATGAAACGGGTGATTACTATAAAATTATGATGGAAGAGGATTCAGAAGTTAAAAAGGCTTTGGAGGTACTTTCGGATCCAAAAGCATATTCCCGTTACCTGAACAGGTGATGGCTAAACATCATTATTGAAAGTCAGGTAACATGGCGATCTACCAATGGCTTATGGATCATTATGTGGAAGTATGCGGAACTCTGACAGGGTTTTTATACCTTGGTTTTTCTATCCGTCAACACTTTCTGACCTGGCCGGCAGGGTTACTCAATGCGTTGTTTTACATCGCCGTTTTCTTCAGCTCAAAAATATATGCAGACATGACACTTCAGTTCTACTATGTCGCAATCAGCATATACGGATGGTGGAGTTGGCATCACGGAAGTGCGACAGGAAATATTTTGAAAGTTACCAGAACTTCAAAATCGTTGTGGATGAAGTTACTTGGTGCTTCCATCTTCCTATTCATCGTGATTGGATATATTTTGGTACGCTTTACCGATTCTCCTGTTCCCATTTGGGATGGACTTACAACTGCCCTGAGTATTGTTGCCACCTGGATGCTGGCACAAAAAAAGATTGAGCACTGGCTGATGTGGATCGTGGTGGATGCTATATCCATGGGTTTGTTTATCGTTAAAGGCTTGTACCCGACAACGCTACTCTTTTTTGTTTATACAATACTGGCTATATACGGATATTGTGAATGGCGCAAAGAACTAATTCAGGAGATATGGGAGGAGATAGCCGGTTGATAAAAATTGTTGTTACCGGACCCGAATCGACAGGTAAAACAACATTAACAGAAGCACTTGCATTGCATCTGAATATTCCATGGATTCCGGAATATGCACGTTCCTATGTTGAAGGGCTCAACAGACCTTACACATATCAGGATGTTGAAATCATTGCCAGGTATCAGGTAAAGCAGGAAAAAGAGATTTCTGCCTCCAAACTTACCGGCATTTTTTTGATGGATACCTGGCTGATCATGACAAAGGTATGGCTTGAGATGGTTTACGGATCATGCCCTGAATGGATTGAGCATTACATTTCAATTGCAAAAATTGATCTTTTTCTTGTATGCAAGCCCGATTTACCCTGGATTAATGATCCTGTAAGGGAAAACGGAGGTGAAATGCGAAACATCCTGTTCGATAGATACTGTGAAGAAATCAAACTTCATAGTTTTCCTTTTTCAATCGTAGAAGGCAACGGAGAAATCAGATTGCAGAATGCTCTGGGATTATTAAGGCAACATCACATCATATAGCATAAAACATTTTCATCAAAGTCACGTTATAATCATAAGATGAAAGAACATACAGTAAAAAAAATCAGGGAATCAATAGGAGAGGCGGTACTTAAACTCTCGGATATCTCAAGGATTGGCGAGGTCACTCATTCTCAGCGTGCCGGAGAACCAATGCCTTCAACAGATAAATTGAAGATATTCGTCGAGAAAGTCAGGCAAATTATTTTCCCCGGGTATTTTGGACCCATTAATTTTCATCCGACAACCTTCCAATACCACATGGGAGTGCTTGTAGATGAAGTATATCATCTTCTTTCGGAGCAGATTCTTGCCGGACTATGTTTCATGTGCGACCAAGAGGTGAGCAACGATCTGGAATCCAGAAAAACAGAGGCTGAAAGATGTGCTGCGGAATTTATTTCCTCACTTCCCGATCTCAGGAGGATTTTAATTACGGATGTAGAAGCGGCTTATCTGGGAGATCCGGCCGCCAAGAGCATCAGTGAAGTGATATTTTGCTATCCTGCCATCCGTGCAATCTCAAGTTACAGGATTGCTCATGCCTTGTTCGGCTTCGGTATTCCATTGATACCAAGGATTATCACCGAGATGGCACACTCTGAGACAGGCATCGATATTCATCCTGAAGCCGTGATTGGACCTTATTTTGCAATTGACCACGGAACAGGTATCGTGATTGGTTCTACCACGATTATTGGCTCTCACGTCACATTGTACCAGGGAGTAACGCTCGGTGCAAAAAGTTTTGCACTGGATGATTCCGGTAACCCGGTGAAAGGGGTACCCCGTCATCCGATCGTGGAAGATCATGTTGTGGTTTATTCAAATGCCTCCATTCTGGGCCGTATCACCATTGGCCATGATTCTGTGATCGGAGGCAATATTTGGATAACCAACGATTTACCTCCATATTCCAAAATTGTTCAGAACAAAGCGAAATTCTCTGAATTTATTTTTGGAGCAGGGATTTAGTGTTTAAAAAAAAATCAATTATCCGGTAAGAATCACCTACTTTGCAATCCAATTATCTGATCCCGATTACGTGAAGAAGTTTAAAATTGTAGTTAAAACATTTGCAGGACTGGAATCGGTTCTGGCAAACGAACTCAGGGCCTTAGGCGCAGAATCAGTTACTGCTGAGCGAAGGGCGGTTTCATTTACAGGCGACAAGGCCATGTTATACAAGGCAAATTTTTTATTGCGAACTGCGTTGAAAGTGCTTATGCCTATTGCCCAGTTCAGGGTGAACAAAAAAGAAGACCTGTATGACCACGCAAAAAATATTCCATGGGCTGAATATCTGACTCTGGGCAAGACTTTTGCAATCGAAAGTACTGTTCAGTCTGAACTTTTTGTGAATTCGATGTATGCTTCGCTGAAAGTGAAGGATGCTATTGCCGACTATTTCAGAGAATCGACAGGGAAGAGGCCATCGGTAAATCCCGAGGATCCTGATATGGTGGTTCATATTTACCTGATGGGCGATTATTGTGAAGTATCACTAGATAGTTCAGGCGAATCACTGCACAAAAGAGGGTACAGGATGGGTCAGGGAGAGGCTCCAGTCAACGAGGTGCTGGCCGCAGGGATGATAATGCTGGCAGGATGGAACGGGCAAAGTGATTTTCTTGACCCGATGTGTGGTTCAGGCACATTACTTATTGAAGCAGCCATGATCGCGAGGGGTATCCCGGCAGGTATCTACAGAAAATCGTTTGGATTCGAAAAGTGGCTGGATTTTGACCAGGAACTATTCTCTGAAATCTACAATGCAGATTATGAAAAAGAGTCGGCAGTCCGGATTTTTGGATCTGATATCTCGGTACAGAGTTGTGCTATTGCCAGGGCCAACATAAAAAATGCCGGTCTTTCCAAATATGTAGAGGTCGAAACCAAAGACTTCCTGGAACTGGATCCACCATTTGAGAACGGGATCATAGTTACCAACCCGCCTTACGGAGAAAGATTGAAGTTGAGATCTGTAACTGACTTGTATAAGGCTGTCGGTGATGTGCTGAAACACAAATATTCAGGTTATTCCGCCTGGATCATTTCCAGTTCCGAAGATGGATTCAAAAACATAGGTCTGAAGCCTTCCAGGAAAATAGAATTGTTTAACGGTGCAATTCCGTGCAGTTTTAGGTGCTTCGAATTATTTAGCGGAACATACAAACAGAAGGCGATACTCCGGAAGGCGAATCAGGATCCTGACCAGAATATTGAAGTGGCAAGGGAAATATGAAATAAGGGAAAGTATTACTGGTTGATTTTCTTGAAACTTACATCCTGTTTGATGCTTGTAACCAGGTACTCCTTGCACTGGAATTTTCTTTTCTTCACGTATTTCTCACTGCTGAAGCCCATTATCTGGGCAATTTGCTTCAGCGGCACCCTGTCAAAGAAAAGTTGAAGTAATTTCTGACAGTCGGTTCCCAATAGTTGAAAATGTTTTTGATATAGTTTGAAACGCTCATTTTTTTCAACAAGTTCAGAAAAATCATGGTCAAATTCCACCTCAAAGGTTGTGGATTCGATCATCATTTCTTTTTCGGATTTAACACGGCTGAGTTGTTTCAGCCAAAGGAATTTGCAAACGGAATATAGATATGTTTCGAATGCACAGTTGATAATGAGGTCGTTGGCTTTTAGCTTTCTGTAAACAACAATAATTGCCTCCTGAAAAATATCATTGGCATCATCATCATCACCATTGTTTTTTTTAATGTACAGGTTGACTTTGTAATAGAAATTCTTGTATATGTGCTGAAGAATTACGTTGTCATTACGTAAGATACCATTCAGAAGCTCTTCGTTACTGTAATTAATCATTTGAGTCGGTTAATTCTTTTTTTCCGCTTGAAATACCAATTCTCCAAAACTATTGCTAAAAATACAAAAATAATCAAGCCAACAAAATATCCCACCTTAGTTTTAAATAATGGTGTTTGTTTACCAATGGAAACGTAACCAAGCCAGAAATAGGGATGTGCTTTCATCGGATCCGCCTGGGAGATATAACTGATTTTGGCTCTCCTCAATGCTTCATCCTTCGAATATCCGTTTTTGATGTTCCTGTAAAATTCGATCATCATGTTCGAACTGGAGACATCCTCCACATTCCATAGGGTCATGATGATACTCGGACACCCAGCAAAAAGGAATGCCCGGGCCAGGCTCATGACACCTTCCCCTTTCTGAAGTTTACCTGAACCCGTATTGCATCCGCTTAAAACCACCATATCCGATTTGAGCTTCAGGTTATATATTTCGTAGGTATTTACAGATCTTTCATTCTTCCCTGAGACATCGGGCGAAAAAACAAGTTTTGAATACAGTGGCAATGTATCATTGAGTATTGTATGCATGGCCAGGTGTAAAATGTCGTATTTCCCTGCATTTTGAAGAAAAGCCTGTCTTGTTGCCTTTTCGCCCGTAAGTTGGTCGCCCTGCATGAGTGTCGTCAGCCCGGCAACTTCAGTTTCTGCACCAGGCAAAGGGAGGAATTGATCGTCTTCAGAAACGGAAGACTGAGATCCGCTAGTATAATCAGGGGCAAATGCTCCGACTTTATTGTTGAATTTCATGCTGCTCTGAAAATAGTAATAGAGAAGAGTCGCAGAATAGGTATAGGATATTGCATGATGATGAACCACATAATCCAGTTTTCCGAAATCCATTCGGGTCGTATCTGCCGGTGATTCAAGGAATGCATCGAAAGGCAGATAGGCAAGTTTATCGTCGGGAACTATCACAAGCCTGTAATTTTGTAAGAATGGTGTGACAGGCTCGATGAGTATTTTGTAAAGTTCTGAGGCGTTTCTTGTAAACTTAATGTAGTCGGCTTTATGGGTTTTAAGAACCAACCCATTCTTGATAAATTGCAGGAAATGGTCGACAGTATCATCAAAGCCGGCTTTCAACGATTTTCGAATTATTTTATACTCATGGCTTGTTATAGCGAAAGTGTATATATCACGGGTACTTCTTTTTCTGTCCTCACTGATAAAATATTCAATGAAAGCTTCCCTTCTGTCGAGCGACTGCTGTATTTTCTCCACAGAAACCACAGGATCGGCATATTTGTACTGGTAATAGCGCGGGTATTTTTTCTCGAAGACACTGATCATTTCCTGATAGCTTTGTGTAAGCCCGAATACCTTGTCTTTCCAAAGATTTATTTTCTTCAGATCCGGTTTCTGTGAACTTTTTTCATTGAAAATCAGATTTTCATAGGTGGCAATATCCCCCTTGAGGTCCGTTTCTTCCCGAATAAGAGTATCGGGCAATTCTGAAACTTCTTTGGCTTGCAGTTCCCGCAGCATCGACTGAAAGTCGGCGGATCTGCTGCGTTCTGACAATTCAAATCCCTTGTCAAAATAGTATCTGTCATTGGTTTTTTCATACAAACGAGCTGCGATCTCCAGTGCTTCCGCAAAGACAGGATGTTCATTTTCAGCCAGGAAGAGCCTGCTTTCCTGGTTCTGGAACCCGTTCCTGATCAGTTGTATCGTTTTTACAGACAAGTCGTAGGTAGAAAGGGCCAGTTTCAATTGACCTATGTAAGAGTCCTTGTTATCTTGTTTTTCTTCCAACTGTGCCAGGAGATACAATGCGTCAGCCTTGTTTTTCATGGCGTCGAGCAGTTTGGTCTTATCAACGGCATTTTGCGGATCAGGGTTTATGCTAAAATCCACTGAAGTGAATCCCGGAGTAACAGCGATAATTGCCTTCTGAAAGTAGCCTAGTGCTATTTCTATATTTTTTTTACGTTGAACCAGAAATTTTTCCAGATTGCTTTCGTTCTCTTTCTTCATCAGGAAATTCAACCCCATATCTTTCATGCAGGAAGAATAGGATACACCTTGATTACCTCCTGTTTTTTCAAACAGGTCCATTGCAATCTTGTAATTGGCCATTGAGTTCTCAAAGTCCTCCATATCAAGGTAAACCAATCCTATGTTCATGAATATCAAACCTTCCTGGATAAAATTCTCCCCCAAATCTGCTTTTCCCACTTTAAGTGCTTTCTCAAAACAAGCAATGCTTTCGTTATATAACTTTTTTTTATATGAAATAAAGCCTTTGAGGTTCCATTTTACGAAATTGTTTTTTCCAGGTGTTATTAATTTAAAGTCTTGGTTGTTTAACTCTTCCGCATTTGCAAGCTTATTATAATCCAAAAAAAGTTGGGTTTGATTAATCAGTAAGCCTTCGTAATCCGAAGAATTCTCAAGTTTGAGTGTCCTGTAAATTCTTATTGCATTTTCATAGTAAGTCATGGCTTTCTCAAAATCTCCCTTGTTATTGAAACAGATGGCCAGATTGGCCTGTACAGATGCAAGTTGCCTCAATTTATTCTCACCTTCCCGGAGATAAGCGGATTCTGCCTTTTGATAATATTCGACTGCCTGATCATAAGATCCAAACTGAATTTTAATAGCACCCAGGTTTGTTAGGACATTAGCGACAAGCACAGAATTTGGTCCATTATTTTTATTCCTGATCTGTAAAGATGTGTTGAAAAGTTTCACAGCATTGTCATAGGAACCATTGGCATATTCCTGCTTTGCCTGCATATAGGGATCCACTTCAACTCCTTCCATTCCTTTCTGTGCAGAGGCAAAAAAAGCTGTGAAAGTGAGCTGGCACAAAAGTACGGGCCATATAATGGTTTTTCTTGTCACGAAACTTCGTTTCATAAGGTGTTTCACAATTCGATTGATGTAAATTAAATTAAAATTTGGTTACCAATGTAAATATTATTTTATTTTAACTGTCACAAATTCAGTAGAATATAAAATAAATTGAAAAAATATTATTTTTTTTCCCAATACAGGGTTACCTTTTGCCCTTTCATGGTATTAAGAGATGCAAGGAACAATAAAGTATTATCAACTTATTAAGACATTTTACCATGAAAAATTTCAATTACCTGACAGTAGAAGTGCTTTCCACAGAAGAATTGGCATCAGTTAAAGGCGGATACGGTATCCCAGTTCCAATTATCATCCCAGATTTCTCAGTAGGATACGGCATCCCAGTTCCAATCATCATCCCTGATTAATTCCCTTTTTTATTTAGTTTTTTCAGTCAACGACATTTTATTGGTTCGGTTTTCTGAGAAAACATAGTTATACAACTATGTAAATAGTTGAGTAAAATATTATAAGCTATTATAAGCTTAAAGTGATTTTAAAAAGTTAACAAAATGATTCCAAATATTCACAACAAGATCGTAGAAAGGCCTGAATACAAG
>Ga0118677_10012765_pt1 | contig 12252 bp, 10 predicted proteins | sample AliMusrvi5mmetaG_FD_86154 | JGI IMG/M metagenome (GOLD analysis project Ga0118677, IMG submission 86154)
GGCCCATTCGGCGATCCGCTGTTGAATCGCACATTCGGCGCGAGTTTGGGCGGCGGCGACATGGTCCAAGACGGGGCCAAAGCCCTCAAATCTTCCCGGCTGGCCAAACGGCATCAACTGTCGGTGTGCGTGCTGGCGGAGCGTGCCGAGACGCCTGACGCCTGGCTGAAGGATATGGAGCTAGTCGAGCGTGTCGCGTTGCAGTCCGCTTTCGATCAGTCGCGAGACACGACGGCGACGTGGTGGCAGGCTTTCTGGAAACGAAGCTGGGTGTTCGTCGGAGAGAATGGCGGCGCGGCAATGAAAGATGCCAAATCCGAGACTCCCTCGGCGCTGACGCAGGGATATGTGCTACAGCGCTTCATGAATGCCTCTTCCGGACGCGGTGCTTCGCCGATCAAATTCAACGGCTCGATCTTCACGGTGGAGAAGCAGCCGGGTGCATCGCCGGAGACGCCGGAAGGAAACCCCGATTGGCGGTGTTGGGGCGGCAGTTATTGGTTCCAGAACACGCGGCTCTCTTATTGGCCGATGCTGGCCGCGGGTGATTTTGAAATGACCGCGCCGTGGTTCCGCATGTATCGCGAGGCGCTGCCGCTTAGCAAAGCCCGCATGAAGGCCCTCTATAAATTCACGGATGCCGCCTCGTTTCAGGAGACGATGAATTTTTGGGGAATGCCGAACAACCGGGATTATGGCTGGACCAACAATGGCCCCGAACCGGGCAACGTCTGCATCCATCGCTATTGGAGCGGCGGCATGGAGTTGACGGCGCTGATGCTCGACCGGTATGACTTCACGCAGGATCAACAGTTTGCCAAGGAGACGCTCGTGCCGCTGGCCGATCCGATCATCGCCTTCTTCGACCAGTACTGGCCGAAACGCGACGCGAACGGAAAGATCATCTTCGATCCCGCACAGTCCCTGGAGGCATTGCCCTGGACGGTCAATCCCATGCCGGAGGTTGCGGGCTTGCGGTTCATCCTGCCTCGTCTGCTGGCACTGCCCGAGAACATCACCACGGAGGCCCAGCGCAAACGCTGGACGCGGATCCTGCAGGAAATGCCCCCGCTGCCGGTGGCTGAGGTCGATGGGGTGAAACTCCTGCGTGCATCGGGCAAATCGGGCGTCAAGGCGTCCGAAAATCCCGAATTGTATGCGGTGTTTCCTTACCGGCTGTTCGGTGTTGGAAAGCCCGATCTCGACTTGGCCCGCGCGACATACGATAAGCGATACTCCCGGATCAATTTCGGCTGGTGCCAGGACAGCATCCAGGCCGCCTGCCTGGGGCTTGGCGATGAGGCTGGCCGACAGTTGGTCGCGCGTGCCACGAGCCACAGGGCTTATCGCTTTCCCGCGATGTGGTCGGGCTTCGACTGGATCCCCGACCAGGACCACGGTGCCAATATCCTCACCACGCTGCAATTCATGTTGCTCCAGTCGGATGGCAAGAAGCTGTACGTCTTGCCTGCTTGGCCCAAAAACTGGGATGTCTCGTTTAAGCTGCATGCGCCTTATAACACGACGGTGGAGGGTGTCTTCAAGGCGGGCAAATTGGAAAAGCTAACCGTCGCGCCGGAATCGCGCGCCAAGGACGTGGTCGGGATGGATCAGGAATTCGGAACGAAAATCCCCTAGACAGCGTTGCCAACACCAAGTAGGCAGCGGCAAGGTTGGTATCCCAACATTAACTCCTTGTCCTCACTCCCAGGCATCAATCTTCACATTCGACTCGGCGACGCCGAACTCAGCAGTCAGACGCAAACGGAACGCCTGAATCATCTCCTGGGGACCGCAGAGGTAATAGGCGGCCGTTTTGCCATCGCGGGCAGAGCTGACGGCCCGTTCCAGAGCGATCCGGCCGGCGATCGTCGATCCCTTGGCGCCAGTTTCGGCGTAGCAGTTCAAATGAAACGCAGGAAACCGTTCGGCGCAACGGTCGGCAAAGTTGCGAAAGACGAGCAAGTTCTCCGTGCGTGCGCCGTAGTGGAGCCAGACATTGCCGTCCAAACCCTTGGTATCCGTCGCATCTTCCCTCGCCCCCGGCCCCACTCCCGCGTCTAGGAGAGGGGAGTTATTCTTGACCAGGGCGTCTTCCATGAATGCCACGAAGGGCGTGACGCCCGTACCGCCGGCAATCAATACCACGTCATGCTCCCGACTCGTGCGGACAATGAAATCGCCGTAAGGCGCTTTCATCCAGACCTTGCGGCCAGGGTGCAATTCGGCAAGTATTCGCCGCGTAAACGCCCCTTTGGCGGCGATGGTCAGCCGCACATGGTCCTTTTCCAGGGAGCCGCTGGCCATGGTGAAGCAGCGCGATTCCGGCCAGTGCCCCGACGGATCGTAAGCGTCCAGGGCCAAATGCAGGAACTGGCCCGGCTTCCAACGCGGCCGTGGCGTGAGGCAACGGAACTCATAGGTTGCCACCTCGTCGCCATGTCGAAGGATATTGGTCACCTCGGCTGAAAATTTCATGGGCATCGACATGAATGTTATTTGCCCTTCATGAAGTCTTGGAATGTTTCACCGATGTAGGCCAGGTGTTCGTCCGTCATACCTGGGTAAACGCCGATGAAGAACGTGTCGTTCATGATGACATCGGTATTGCGAAGGTCGCCGACAATCCGATACTCGGTCTCGACGTAGGCCGGGTGCCGAATAAGGTTGCCACAGAACAGATTGCGAGTTTCGATTTTTGCGGCTTCCAGGTAACCGACCAGTTCGTTGCGTTGGAAACCGGCATGGGGGCGGACGGTGATCACGAATCCAAAATAGCATGGCTCAGTATCGGGCGGTGTTTCCGGCAGGAGCAGCCGATCCTCGTGGGGCGAGAGCATTTCTCGTAATGCGGCCCAATTCCTCCGCCGGGCGGCGATAAAACCATCGAGCTTCTTCAACTGGGCACAACCGATGGCCGCCTGGATGTCGGTCACTTTCAAGTTGTAGCCGATGTGCGAATAGACGTATTTGTGGTCGTAGCCGCAGGGCAGCGTGCCAAACTGCTGGCTGAAGCGTTTGCCGCAGGTGTTGTTCTCGCCGCCGCTGCAATAACAGTCGCGGCCCCAGTCGCGAAACGAGCGCGCCAACCGCGCAAGCAACTCGTCCTCAACAACCACCGCTCCGCCTTCGCCCATGGTGATCTGGTGGGCCGGGTAGAACGACACCGTGGCCAGATCGCCAAACGTGCCCACCGACCGGTCGTGCAAGGTGCTTCCCAGGGCGTCGCAACAATCTTCTATGAGCCAGATGCCCTGTTTCTTGCAAAGCTCGGCCACGGCCTTCGCATCAAACGGCATGCCCATCGTATGGGCAATCATCACCGCGCGGGTCTTGGGAGTGATGGCGGCTTCGATGGCCGCGACGGTGGGAATGTAGGTCGCGAGTTCCACGTCGACGAAGACCGGAACGGCCTGGTTCTGGATGATCGGATTGACCGTCGTGGGAAAACCGGCGGCCACGGTGATGACTTCGTCGCCCGGTCTCACCCTGTGGTCCTTCAATTGCGGGGACGTCAGCGCGCTGAAGGCCACCAGATTGGCGGACGATCCGGAATTGACCAGCAGGGCCGTATCGCGATCCATCCGCTGGGCCAAGGTACTCTCGAACTGCTCGGAAAACCGCCCTGCCGTGAGCCAGAAGTCAAGACTCGCCTCAACGGCCATTTGCAGCTCTTCCGCATCGAACACGCGGCCGGCGTAGCGCACCGTGCTCTCGCCAGGCGCGAACGGCCGCGGCGCGAAGGCCGCCTGGTGGTATTCCGCGACCAGGTCAGCGATCTGGCGTCGAATTTCTTCGGGTTTTTGCATCATTGGCTCCAAGGAATTTGCGACCGTTTTCTTATTAGCTTACCGCAAATTTCGGAATTCGGAAGGCCGCTGGGTTGGCCATTTCCGCGCGTTCGACCCCCACGAGAACAATACTCGCTACGCACGAGAACCATTCCGTGTATTTTTCGCACCCCCCTGCCCTCCCCTGCGCATCGTCGATGGGAGTTGTCCTTGGACGGGTCTTTGCACTATCATAAATTGATGTGAAGCAGCATATTCAACTTCCTTGGAGCCTTGCCATGAAAACTTGCGTTGTCTTTTTTTGTCTCATTGCAATTGGACTTGGTTTGAGCGGTGCAGTCGGGGCCGAGCAGTTGGCGGCCAAAAAGATCCGCGTGCTGTTGACTCATGGGGGGCATGGTTTTGAGGAAAAGCCGTTCTTTGCGATGTTCGACGCCTTGGATAACGTGCAAACCACGAAAGCCCGGTTACCCCAGTCGGCCGGCTTGCTCAAGCCGGGCCTGGAGAAGGAGTACGACGTCATCGTTCGCTACGATATGGTCTCCGACTTCACGCCGGACCAAGAAAAAGCCTTCGTTGAGTTGCTACACTGCGGGATAGGGCTGGTGTCGCTGCACCATAATCTGGGCGCCCATCGACAATGGGGCGAGTACGCCAAGATCATCGGCGGCAAGTATTGCTTCGGCGTCTTTCAGGAAGACGGAAAAAAGTTCGGGCCATCTGGTTACGAGGAGGGTCTGGACCTGAAGGTCGCAGTGGCCGACCGCGAGCATCCGATTTCCCGCGGTCTGGCTGGCTTTGCGATCCACGATGAGGTGTACAACCACTGTTACTTTGCCCCGAACATTCACGTCCTTTTGACCACGAATCATCCGAAGAATGGTCCGAACATCGCCTGGACGCACGAGTATGGCAAGAGCCGGGTCTTTTACTTTCAACTGGGACACGATTCAGAGGCATGGAAAAACCCCGTCTATCCCAAAATTCTGGCCCGCGGCATTCGCTGGGCTGCACAAGGAAGCGGAGCAAATTCCACGCCCGCAAGCACGAAGGGATACCAGCAATCCGCTTGTCCTCTTTCTCTCTCCGACCGTATCGACTAAAATACGCCGTTGGTTGGCGCCTGGAACTTGCAAGAAAGTGGAGAATGAACGAACAGGAAACGCGGCGATGGACGGTGGTCGATTCGACGGAATTGTATGAGGTGAACGGTTGGGGGAAGGGCTATTTTTCCGTCAACGAAGCGGGAAATGTCTGCGTCCACCCGGAAAAGGAGCCACAACAGAAGATCGACCTGAAGCAACTGGTGGACCAACTTCAGGCCCGGCAGATCGAACTGCCCGTCCTGGTTCGCTTTGGGGGAGTGCTGAAGCAGCGTTTAGGGGAGATCCATGCTGCCTTTCAGGCCGCCATCAGCGAGCAACAATATCAGGGCACATACCAGTGCGTTTACCCCATTAAGGTGAACCAGCAGCGGCAGGTGGTGGAAGAGGTGGTGCGCTTCGGCCAGGTGTATCGCTATGGACTGGAAGCCGGGAGTAAACCCGAGTTGCTCGCCGTGGTGGCGATGGCGAACGATGACGCCCCGATCATCTGCAACGGTTTCAAGGACGCCGAGTACATTGAAATGGCGCTGTTGGCCCAGAAAATCGGCCGGCAGGTATTCATCGTCATCGAAAAGTACACGGACCTGGAGTTGATCCTCCACTCGGCGGAGAAAATCGGCGTCCGGCCCATGATCGCCGTGCGGGTGAGACTGGCTTCGCTGGGGGCTGGCCGTTGGCAGGGTTCCGGAGGTTTCCGCTCCAAGTTTGGCCTCTCGGCCAGCGAAACGCTCCGCGTGCTGGCGGAACTGAAGACCCGCGGCATGGAAGACTGCTTCCGCCTCCTGCACTTTCACCTCGGCAGCCAGATCTCCAATATCCGCATGATCAAGCTGGCGCTGAACGAGGCGGCACGAATCTACGCCGATCTGGTGAAGCACGGGGCCGGTTTGCAGTACCTCGACGTCGGCGGCGGCCTGGGGATCGACTACGACGGCTCGCAGACCAATTTCGAGTCCAGTGTCAACTATACCCTGCAAGAGTATGCCAACGACGTCGTGTTTCACATCCAGAGCGTCTGTGACGACGCCAAGGTTCCTCATCCAACCATTCTCTCGGAGAGCGGCCGGGCAATCGTCGCCTACCACAGCGTGCTGATCTTCAACGTCCTCGGCACGGTCGGCCAAGGAGAGAACAATGTGCCGACGGAATTGCCTGAGAGCACGGAGCAACCTCTCTGGGATCTCCTGGAGACCTACAAGGACTTGGCACAGCGCAACATGCTGGAAGCTTATCACGATGCCCAGCAGGCATTGGACATGGCGATGCAACTCTTCGGCAGCGGCTACATGCCGCTGGAACAACGCAGCCAGGCGGAGAATCTGTTCTGGGCGATCTGCCACAAGATCAGCCGCCTCTTGCGTCAGGCGGAAGAGATACCCGAGGAATTGGACACGCTCGATGCCCTTTTGGCCGAGACCTACTTCTGTAATTTTTCGATATTCCAATCGATTCCCGACAGTTGGGCCGTCAAGCAGCTTTTCCCGATCATGCCCATCCATCGTCTGGGCGAGCGCCCCGTGCATCCCGCCGTGCTGGGCGACATCACCTGCGATTCGGACGGAAAGGTGGAACGATTCATCGACCGTCGCGATGTAAAACGCACATTGCTGCTACACACCTTTAACGGCCAGCCCTATTACCTAGCCGCGTTCCTGGTCGGCGCCTATCAGGAAATCCTGGGCGACCTGCACAATCTTTTTGGCGATACGAATGCCGTGCATGTGAACATCGACCCGCAAGGAAACCTGGTGATTGAAGAGGTCGTCAACGGCGACACGGTGCGGGAGGTGTTGCGTTACATGCAGTACGATCCGGACGTGCTCACGCACCGCATGCATGCGGCCGTCGAGGCCGCCGTCCGCCGCAACTGCATCGATGACCAACAAGCCGGCCGCATCATGCGGTTCTATCGCCAGGGTTTGGAAGGCTATACCTACCTCGAAGGCAGCCAGGAGCCGTGACGGTATGCGGGGCAAGGGTGAAGGATGAATCCGTTTGCAAACATTTACATGGATTTTTAGGAAAATCGCCGGTCAACTGGCCCAGGCATTGGGGATTGATTCGCCGCCATGCGAAGAACATTTCGACGACTAGAAAATCCGCACATGATTGAAAAGGACTGACTCATGGGACAGGACAATTGGCGCAAACTGCTTTGCCCCAAGTGCCACCAACTCAAGACCACCCACACTTGGAGGAACTTGAGGGCAAGGGCTATCGAGTGAAACGGGCAGGAGGGTGAGCAAGACCATGTTCGAACATAAGAGCAAACCGTTGTTGCCGCGCCGGAAGTTTTATCAAAGGCTGGTCCGAAGTGCGGGCATCGTAGCTGGCATCGTGGCGTTCTCCCTTTTCTTGGGGAGTGCCGGGTATCACTTCCTGGCCGAACTGCCGTGGGTCGATGCCTTGTTGAATGCCTCGATGATCTTGGCGGGAATGGGGCCGGTGGACCCGGTGAAATCGACGGCGGCAAAGCTATTTGCCACGTTCTATGCCTTATACAGCGGAATTGCTTTCCTGACGATGGTTGCTATCCTGATGGCCCCGCTCCTGCACCGATTCCTGCACGAGTTCCACCTGGAAGACCAGGATGAAGGTGAGGCTCGAAAATAGGGCGTATAATCATGGGCAAGAAACGCAAGAAAAAGCGACGACTTCTGACGGAGGATGCCACCTACGTTTGCGATGCTTGCGGCGAGGAGATCGTGGTTCCGGTGGACTTGTCAGCGGGCGAGAGCCAGGAGTACGTCGAGGATTGTCCGGTCTGCTGCCGACCGAACGTGATCCATGTTGAGATCGACGAGGGTGGCGAAGTGCGAGTGTGGGCTGAGGCGGAATAGGATAATCTGCAAAACAACTTGAGGAATCACGAATGCCCGACGCAACAATTCATGCCGTAACCGGAGCTTATGGATATTCGGGAAAGTACATCGCCCAGCAACTCCTCGACGAAGTGAAGACAGTCATCACGTTGACCAATTCCTTGTCCCGACAAAATCCCTTTGGCGACCAACGTACTCAACGAAAACGGATGCCTTGCCGTGGAGGAGGACGTAATCTTGATCGAAATGCCCCATAAGCCAGGGATGCTCAAACGAATCACGCAAGCCTTGGCCTCGGAGGAGATCGATCTTCGCCACTTGTATGCCACGGCTCTTACGGGGCAGGAAAAGTGCTTGGTGATCCTTCGGACAAGCAACGATAACCATGCCCTGTTGCGACTGAATAAGGCGTAGCGTAGCCCATGACGGCCACCAATGCCTTTGATGAAGGTTACGACGCCTACTGAGGCGTCGATATCAGCGACAATCCGTATGAAGAGGACACTGACGGCCACCGCTCCTGGGAAGCGGGGTGGTGAGCCGCCTGACAAAACGATCATGATGAAAGCGAGGGATAAAGATGAAACGCACTGCATTCTTGCTGCTCGTTACGGTGTGGCTCGGGCTTCCTGCCTGCATCCAGCACGTATCGGGGGCTGAACCACGCATGAAGAAAGACGTTACGGATCAAGCGAGCTTCGTTGTCTACTTGCCCGAAGGATGGAAGTCTACCGAATCGCTTGAATCCGGTTGCCGGATACTAACGGTCTCGGACGCTACCGGCAAATTCGAGTCCGCAGTCCATTACGGCATCAGCCCTGTTGGCGACAACGCCCTGGCCCTGTCGAAGGTCTTGATCGCCAAGGTTGCCGGTCAATACCCCGATCTGCATGTACGGGAAGGAAAACGCACCAAGGAGTGGTCCAAGATCGTCTTCGACGGTTCCTACACTCACCCGCAGAAAGGTAAGCGGGAATTCCGGTCCTGGGTGTCGGTAGGCATAGACGGCCAGTTCACATTCACCAGGATGGACGGGCCGCAAGGGCAGTTGGCAGCCAAACAGCAAGTTCTGCTCACGGTCCTTGCGAATGTACGTCTGACCAAGGGGGCATTCACGTTCAATGCCTCGGCTCCCTCGATTCAGCCTTTGGTTGCCTTCCGCCTCAAGGACGGTTCTGCCTCGGTACGAATTCCGAAGGACTGGACGCTCCACGACGTTGGCAAAACCCAGCTAATCGCCGCTGGCCCGAACGGCTCGGGTAGCTTCCTTGTGGGCATCGTGGACATCGCCAGCCCCCAAATCGGTGCCCTTGTGCCGGGAATGCTGAGTTCGGAGTATCTGCCACCACACAAGGCATTACAGTTTGTCGGGGGCAAAACCAGACTGGCAACAAACATGACGTTCTTGGAAGTGATTCCCCGCAAAGACTTGGTTCAGCAGGTTGGCTTGGTGTACACGGTCGGGCCGGTTCAAGTCGAGGAATTCGTCTACACCTGCACGTCCATAAAGGGCGAGAAGGTCAAGGGCTACACGTTCGCTATTTCCTTCGGCTCTCGCCTGAACACGAACTGGAAGTTCTGGCACATGACGGTCACTGCCCCCGAGAAGAAGTTCGATTCGCTGGTGCCGACCCTATCCGCAATGATGCACTCCTACTCGATTGACGACAATTATGCCGCTGACTACATCATCAGGGGCATGGCACGGCTGCGGGAATTGCAGCAGCAAACAGCCCAGATCGTTGCCCGAAACGCCCAGGAAATCCACGGCATGATGCAGGCGTGCTACGATGAGCGGCAACGGAGCATGGACTACATCGACTACCAGCGGACGAACTACATTCGAGGCCAACAGGATTGGATTTCCACGATGGAGGGCGGGAGGATCTACCACACGGACAGTTGGGGAACCCTGAATAGCGACACCGGCGAATACTTCCAGGGCAAGGCTTACGATTACGTCCACTTCCAGGGCGACAACCCCAAGTACAATGAGCAGATGACGCCGATTGATAGTCGTCAGCTTTGGGAGCGGCATGTGCGGTAGGGATCAGGGAACTTGCCTCGGTGGAGGTTCGATACGACGATTACGACGAAAGCGTGGAATGAAATGAAACGATTTGCAATCCCTGTCCTGCTGTTGGCCGTTTTCTGTTCGGGGCAACAAGCCTTGGCTGCGGAACCCGACCAAGCTCGCCTTCGATACCCACTCAAGCTACTTCGTTTCCAACAAGTTCGAGCCGGATGCCGCCAAATCGTTCCTGGTCATCCATGACCAGGAGCAGTTTGACAAGGTGTTCGGCGTCGGCTTCGTGATGCGGGTCAAGCATCACCGCTAGGTTCAGCCGCATCAACTCGTTACACAGCCGTCGACATTCGTCCTACGCTGATTGGGCGAATGACATACGCAGGATCAAGCTCGAAATGTGCCTGTTGCAGTTGCAACTCGATGAATTCGAGCCGAGCTTGGATCTGTCGCGGCAGCCGGTGTTTTGTGGTAGAATGGAGCGAATTCCGTTTTATGAAGCCCACCACGGCCGTTCCCCAAGGGAAAGAAGTGCCGTCCACCCAACCCTCAAGAAAGACTCTCGTTAGACGGTTGGCAGAAAGTGATCCGTCAGCTTTGAGTCCACAAACAAAGGATGAAGTCACGATGAAATCGATGATGCTGGGCATTGCCCTGCTTACGCTGCTCCTGCAAACGGCTTCCGCCCAATACCAGGGCTGGCAGCATTCCGGCTCGCTCTATATTCTCACCACGCCCGAAGGTGCCAATTTGCCGGACACGGCCTCGGAAGCTGACTTTCCGTTACTGGTGCGTCTGGACAAGGAATGGTTCGATTTCAGCCAGGCAAAAGCCCAAGGCGAGGATATTCGCTTCGCCTCCAGCACGGGCGCGCCGTTGGCCTACCAGATCGACGAATGGGACGCGGTCCAGGGAACGGCCAGCATCTGGGTTCGCTTGCCCACGATTCGGGGTAACGCGCGGCAGGAACTAAAAATGTTCTGGAGCAAGGCCGATGCGAAGAGCGAGTCCAGCGGCTCGGCGGTGTTTAATGCATCGAACGGCTATCTGAGCGTCTGGCACATGAATGATCCGGTGCAGGATGAGATCGGCAGGCTGGGGTCGAAGGATACGGGCACCACATCTGCTCCCGGTATGATCGGCAAGGGCCGGCATTTCCCCGGAGGCAAGGGGATCACCTGCGGGGAGAATATCACGTCCTATCCGACCAGTTCCAGTCCCCATACTTCAGAAGCGTGGTTCAAGGCCGAGCAGTCGAACGCGTCCATCCTGGGTTGGGGAAATGATCATCCGCAGGGTAAAGTGATCGTGCAGTATTTTAGTCCGCCGCACATTAGGATTGAGTGCTGGTTTTCAGGTGCGGATGTTCGCGGGGAGAGCAGACTTCCCTCGTCCCAATGGGTTCACGTGGTCCACACCTTCAAGAATGGCGATTCACGGATCTATGTGAATGGCGTTCTCGACGGTGTTTCGACGTCCACAAACGCCCCGTTGGCGATCAAGAGTCCTGCGCGGATGTATATTGGAGGCTGGTATGACAATTACCGATTTGTCGGCGACATCGACGAGGTGCGCATTTCCAAAGTCACACGCTCCGCCGACTGGGTGAAACTGCAATACGAGAACCAGAAGCCCTTGCAGACGGTGGTCGGACCGCTGGTGCAGGCGGAAGAGGGTGGGGCGTTTTCCGTTTCACCGCTGCGGATCTCGGTGCTGGAAGGGAAGAGTGTTGCGGTGTCGGCAAAGGCCAGTGGTGCGCAGAAGGTCTATTGGACTATCAAACGCGGCGAAATAGAAACTATCGTTGCCGTGGACCGCTTTCATTTCACGTTGGATGCGGGCCGGGTGACGGGTGATACGTCTTGTACCCTCCAGTTCAAGGCGGTTTATGCCAACCAAGTGAAGGTTCTGGACATTCCCGTCACGATCAAGGAGGACATTCCAGAGCCTGTTTTCACCCTGAAAGCACCGGCGATGTGGGATGGCCGGGAGACCATTGAGGTGGTGCCGCGAATCGCTGATCTGCATGCGATGCAGGCGAAGGGAGTCGGCGAACTGAAATATCAGTGGACCGTTTCGGGCATGGCGGTGATCAAGGAGGTGCTGCCCGGCAAAATGCTGCTCAAGCGGGCGCAGAACAGCGGCACGTTGAACGTCAAACTGACGCTCAGCAACGGTGGCGCGGAGGTCGCGTCCACGGCCACGATGACGGTCAAGGAGCCGATGAAGGACGCCTGGGTGCAACGGATGCCAGGCAAGGAGGAAAAGCCCTTGGACCATCAGTTCTATGCCCGCGATGACAAGAATGAGGGCACGCTGTATTACAACGGAACCTTGCCCTCAACCCCGGCGCCTCTCCCGAGTACGGGCGATGGGAGTCGGATGCCCTCGGCCCCGGCCAAATCGGTATTTCTGAAGGTTTATGCTGACGATAAGCTTATTAAGACGGAAAGCCAGAAACCCAAGGCGGACAGGACTTATGCGTTCTCCCTCAAGCTCAAGCCGGG
>Ga0118677_10012766_pt1 | contig 12252 bp, 8 predicted proteins | sample AliMusrvi5mmetaG_FD_86154 | JGI IMG/M metagenome (GOLD analysis project Ga0118677, IMG submission 86154)
GACTAGGCGCTTTAACTCCATTAGGTAATTCCACCAAAGAATATTGGGAAGGTTTAATCAATGGAGTTAACGGCGTTGGAGAAATAACTCGTTTTGATGCTTCCAAATTCAAAACAAGGTTTGCTTGTGAATTAAAAAATTACGACCCATTAAATTACTTCGATCGTAAAGAAGCAAGAAAATTTGATACTTGTTGCCAATACGGTCTCATCGCTGCTGATGAAGCATTGAAAGATTCCGGACTTGATTTGCAAAAGATTAATCTTAACAGAGCCGGAGTTATTTGGGGATCAGGCATTGGCGGTTTAGATACATTTTACGAGGAAATTACTAATTTCAATAAAGGTGATGGAACTCCTCGTTATAATCCGTTTTTTATTCCTAAAATGATAGTTGATATCACTTCAGGAAATATTTCTATTAAATACGGTTTCAGAGGACCAAATTTTGCAACTGTTTCAGCTTGTGCTTCTGCATCAAATGCTATAGTTGATGCATTTAATTATATACGTTTAGGTAAAGCTGACATTTTCATCACCGGTGGTTCTGAAGCAGCAATTAGTGCTCCAGGCGTTGGAGGTTTTAATGCACTACATGCTCTATCAACCAGAAATGATGATATGTACACAGCATCACGTCCTTTTGATAAAGACAGAGATGGCTTTGTGCTTGGCGAAGGTAGCGCAGCATTGATTGTTGAAGAACTTGAACATGCCTTGCAAAGAGGTGCAACTATTTATGCAGAAATTATAGGTAGTGGTCTTTCAGCGGATGCTCATCACATGACGGCTCCACATCCTGAAGGTTTAGGTGCTAAACTTTCAATGAAATCAGCTTTGGAAGATGCTGAATTAAATTTGCAAGATATTGACCATATAAATACTCATGGAACATCAACTCCGGCTGGCGATGTAGCCGAAACAAATGCTATTGCAGAATTATTTGGAGAACATGCTCCAAAAATAAAAATTAATTCTACAAAATCAATGACCGGCCATTTATTAGGAGCAGCTGGGGCAATTGAATCAATAGCCGTTATTTTGCCTTTAAAATATGGCATTATACCACCTACTATCAACCATTTTACTGATGATCCTGAAATTAACAGCAATCTTGATATTGTTTTTAATAAAGCAATAAAAAAAGATGTTAATATAACTGCCAGCAATACCTTTGGATTTGGCGGACATAATGTAACTTTGATTTTCAAAAAGTTCGCATTATAATTTATAAATAATTGAATCCTCTTCCTTTCATCAAATTTATATTTTCAAAAGAAAAAAAATATTTTCTTTTAGTTAAAAATATTTTTGGATTTTATCCTGAAAATATTTGCTTATATAAACAAGCACTCAGGCATAAATCAATTTCAAAAGAAATTAAAGATGGATTGAAAGACAGCAATGAACGCCTTGAATACCTTGGCGATGCAGTTCTCAGTTCAATTATTGCCGATTATCTTTTTAAGCAATTTCCTTATCGCGACGAAGGATTTCTTACTGAAATGAGAGCTAAATATGTGAATAGAATTCAACTGAACAAGCTGTCTGAAAAAATCGGATTAAGAAATTTTCTTTTGGCTGATATTGATTCTATCAATGCAAATTCTTCAATCTATGGAGATGCTTTTGAAGCCTTGATTGGCGCCATTTATCTCGATAAAGGATATAATTTCACGCGCAAGGTTGTACTGACAAAAATTTTTACCAGCTATTTTGATATTCATCAACTTGAATTTTCAGAAATTAACTACAAAAGCAAACTCTTTGAATGGGTTCAGAAAGAAAGAAAATCTCTTCAATTTAAAGTGATTGATCCTAAAGAATCAGCTAATACCAGAAAACATTTTGTAAAAATATACATCAATGATGTTTTCTACGGCGAAGGCATTGGTTCTTCCATAAAATTAGCTGAAAAAAAAGCGTCAGAAGAAGCATGGAATAAGATAATCAGCGAACAATCACACGGAAATTCTGATCAGATTTCAAAATAATTTTAATTACCTCAAATTTTCTTCAACTAAATTAATTTCTATTTTCCGATTAATCTTATTATTTCTTTTTACTTTTGAAATAATAAAATTCAATTGAACATTTTATCATGACTTCGAATTCTATAAAAGTCAAATTTGATGAGAAAGATTACAGCGAAGAATATCAGGTTGTATGTATTTGCAGCACTTTGCAGGATTATCGCTTGTCCTGGCATCTCAATCGTTTATTCGATATTAATCTGGAAAAATTTGATGATTTTAAATACTTTTCTACCAAATCAAAACAAGAAATTTTAAGTTCTTTATTTCTTTTTTATGATAATGCCAATGATTTGCATTATCATTTGATTTCAAACAGAAATGCCGGTCAATACTTACTTCCAGAGCTTAAACAAGTTGATTATTTACTTTTTCTAAAAGGTTGTTTTGAGAAAAATCAATTGGAACAAAACATCAGAAACATAAGTAATATTCCAAATGTAATCATGGCTTATACTGAAGAATTCAGCAAGATAAAAGATATTAATATTCTTCTGGCTGAACTTGAAGTTCACAATTTAAAATTTTATATAAAAAACGATTATGACTTCAGCTAAAAAAAAATCATCCGCATCAACCAAAAAAAGAATTGTTTGGGAAAAAACAAAAATCATCTCAACATTAGGTCCAGCTTCATCTTCAAAGGATGTCTTGCGAAAAATGTTTATCGCCGGTGTTGATGTTTGTCGTTTAAATTTCTCGCATTCAAAATACGAAGAACATGAAAAGCTAATAAAAATTATTCGTGAATTAAATAAGGAACTCAATACAAACATCCCTATTCTCGCGGATTTGCAAGGACCAAAAATTCGTATCGGAGAAGTTAAAAATAATTCAATTGAACTGAAAGATGGTAAAACCATTATCATTACTACAAAAGAATGTGTTGGCACTGAAGAAAAAATTTATTTGTCCTATTCAGTATTTCCAAAAGATGTCAAACCCGGTGAATTGATTCTCATTGATGATGGGAAACTGGCGCTGCGGATTGTTTCTTCAAATCGTAAAGATGAAGTTGTCGCACGCGTTGAACACGGAGGTTTATTAAGCTCTAAAAAAGGCGTTAATCTGCCCGATACAGCTATTTCTTTACCATGTCTAACAACAAAAGACAAGCAAGATTTAACTTTTATTTTATCACACGATATTGAATGGGTTGGTTTATCCTTTGTGCGTTCAGCAAAGGATATTCATGAGTTGAGAAAAATTATCAATAATCATCCTTCGCAAAATAAACCGGGAATAATCGCTAAAATCGAGAAACCAGAAGCTGTTCGTGAAATGGATCTTATCATTGAAGAAACAGATGGAATCATGGTGGCAAGAGGCGATTTAGGCGTTGAAATTCCATTACAAAATGTTCCACTGGTACAAAAAACATTAGTAAAAAAATGTATGGCAGCCGGAAAGCCTATCATCATTGCCACACAGATGATGGAAAGCATGATTACAAATTTCAGGCCCACGCGCGCCGAAGTGAATGATGTTGCCAATTCAGTAATGGATGGCGCTGATGCCGTGATGTTGAGCGGAGAAACATCTGTCGGAAAATATCCAGTTGAAGTGATTGAAACTGTACAGAAAATTTTAAAACAGGTTGAAAAATTTGAAGATATTTATAATAAACATAATCAGCATATACTTAAAAATAATGTTGAAAAAAGCATCACCGATGCCATTTGTTATAATGCCTGTTCTACGGCTCAACTCGTAAATGCTAAAGCTATCACAGGATTAACACATTCGGGTTATACGGCTTATAAATTATCTAGCCATCGTCCGAAAGCCGGCGTGTTTATATTTTGCAAAAATCATTTTCTACTTCGCAAACTCAACCTTTTATGGGGTGTCAGAGGATTTCTTGCAAATCAATTTACAAGCACAGATCAAGCAATTCATGAAATGCAAAAGGATCTTCAGAAAAATGGTTATGTAAAAAAAGGTGATTTAATTATTTTCACATCAAGCACACCCATCAATCAAAAGGGAATGACGAATATGATTAAGCTTGAAATCTGCTGATTTTACAGTTGTTCGATGGTTTCCAAAAAAGCTGTTATCGGCTGATTACCCACTAATTCATGCTTTTCATTTATAATGATCTTTGGCACACCTGAAACATTGTATTTGCTCGCTTCATTAGGAAATACAGTACATTCAACCATATCAGCTGTGATATTTTTATTTTCAAAAGCCAATTTGTGAGCAGTGACAACCGCTCCAGGGCAATGAGGACAACTTGGTGTAACAAAAACCTGAATGTAAATTTCTTTATCAATCAACTTCACTCGATTTAAAATATCTGCAGGCAAAGGTTCTGATAATCCGGAAGCTTCAAACAAACTGGCAAGAAAGGAATTAATCTCATAACCAGCCGGAGCGCCATAAAAACGGATGCCTCTGTCGGTTTTATCTTTATCAGTAATTACAATGGCAGGAACTTTATTTATTCCAAATGAAACTGCTTTTTCTTTTTCATTGGCGAAATTTAAAACTTCCAATTTTATCTTATCTGACAAAGCAATCATTTCGTTTAAAAATTTTAAAGTTTCTTCGCAGGTAGGACAATCTGTTTCCTGATGAAAATAAACCAGATTTACTTCATTCGTTAATTTTGAAAGAATTTCTGTTAATTGGTCTGTTGTTTCTTTGTTAAAAATTGACATAGTTTTTATAATTTAAGTGTTTAATTAATTTAATTTTGAAATATACTCACATGCTGAAAGAGCAGCTTTTGCGCCTTCTCCAGCAGCAATTACAATTTGTTTAAATGGAACATTTGTTACATCACCAGCAGCAAAAATTCCCTGAACAGAAGTTTGTGCATGTGCATCAACAATAATTTCTTTTGCAGAATTCAGTTCTAAAAATCTGGATAAAAAATCTGTGTTTGGAATCAATCCGATTTCTATAAATATGCCGTCAGTCTTGATTTCCGACTTATTCCCCGTTTCAATATTTTCAACCAAAACTTCTTCAACATTATTTTTTCCATTAATCTGAACAAGCCGATGATTGAATAAAAAAGCAAGATTTGAATATCCTTTTATTTTGTCAACTAGAACTTTATCGGCTCTGAGTTTATCTCTGTAATGCACCAATGTTACATGTTCTGCAATCTTTGCCAGATCATTCACCGCATCAGCAGCGGAATTTCCACCACCCACAACAATCACTTTTTTATTTTTAAAAAAAGGAGCATCGCAAATTGCACAATAGCTGACACCATTGCCCGAAAATTCTGCTTCACCGGAAATACCAAGCCGTCTGTTGACCGTACCAGTAGCGATTATGATTGATTTTGTTTTTAAAATTCTTCCATCATTCAATTCTACAATTTTATTTTTTTCAGAAATTGAAATTGAAACAACTGAAGAATCGTTTTCCATTTCTAAAGGAAACTGAAGCAATTGTTTTTTCAATGTGTTTGCAAATTCATTTCCACTCACAGAAAGAATACCCGTAAAATTCTCGATCAAATGAGTATCTGTCACTTTTCCGCCAAAATCTTTCGCAATGACTGCCACTGAAATTCCTTTTCTCAAACAATATAAAGCTGCTGTAAACCCAGCAGGACCGCCACCTACAATAATTACATCATACAACTTCTCTGATGATGGTTTTGTAAATCCAGAAGAAACCAAAAAATTACTATTTGAAAAATTTAAATCCATCCCCTATTTTTATTTTACAAAATTACCAAATAGACACATGCAGAAAACTAAATATGACAATTATCATATTTAAAATTTTTTTCATTTCCCCAGAGCTGCCTTCTTTTTAAGTTCATTCGCTTTCGCAAAGCATTCATTGGCTTTGGCTGAATTCTTTTTCTGCATATATGAATTGCCCATATTCACATACACTTGCGGATTATCAGGTTTTGCTTTTAAAGCTTTTTCAAAAAACAAAATAGATTGATCAAAATTTCCGGTAATGCCATAAGCAACGCCAAGATTCTCAAGAGTTGATGCATCGCTTGGATTCAGTTCAACCGCTTTACCAAGGTATTCAATGGCTTTATTCAGGTTATTGTAATATTGACCATAAATATGTCCAAGTGCATTATATACTTTATAACTCGATTTCCCAGCAGCAATAAGATTTTCCAAGATAACAATACTTGTATCTGCTCTATTCACATTCGGATATTGATCAGCCAACGAAAGCAAAATATCAATATCATCCGGTTTATATCTTAAATACGTTTTGTAGGTTTCTATTGCTAAACCATAATTTTTTGTCAACACACAATTCTGTCCTAACGCTTTCAGATTGGTCAAAGCATCAGGATGCGTGTGACTAACTTTTAAACAATTTTCATAATTGATCAAACTTGATTTGTAATCTTTAAGATTCATGTAAGCATTGCCCAGCAATATCCAACCGGCAACATGCTTATCGTGAATAGAAACACCTTTATTCAAATAACCAATCGCTTTGTAAAGCATTTCTACTTTTTTCAATGAATCTTTTTGTTTGTTTGCTTCATCAATCCACATACCACCAGCTGAAACATTACATTTGGCGCTGTTTGTAGAAGTATTCACATCTGTAGTAAAAAGAGTAAAATCATCTTTCCAGGTAAAATTTCGAGTGAATGTTTTCACAGAATAACCTACAAAAAGTATAATAAGAATTGTTACTGTTGTTTGCCTTAATTTTTCTTTATCTTTTATATATTTCGGTAAATAAAAATTTATGAAATAAGCAACAATAATGCAGAATCCAAGCAAAGGCGTGAACATAAAACGTTCATTCATGAATGCGCCAATATTTATCAGCAAGTTCGACTGAATTGAAAAAGTGATTAGAAAAAATAAAATGGAAAAAGCAATTAGGTTTTTCTTCAAAATATTTTTCAACGCAAACCAAATTAGAAACGCATAAATCAATAGCGCTCCAAATGCTTTTAAATTAGTAAAAGTAATAAGTTCAATCTGCTTCGGATAATAATCATGTGTCAATGGATGCGGGAAAATCAACAACTTCAGATAGATGAACCATGTATAAATAATGGTTGCATATTTTTCATTTGTTGTTGCAAAAACAAAAGGATTGTTCAGCAATTCCTTTTCAACAACATTATTACTGACCATAAATCCAAGTGCATATTTACGAATGATAAAATAAATGATTAAACTGAAAACCAGCGCTGACAGCACAACCAGATGATCTTTGATATTACTTTTTGTAAAAACAAAAATTGTTAGAGGAATAACTGCAAAAAAAGTGATAGCATTTTCTTTAGATAATAAAGCAACAATAAACAAAAATGCACTCAACAAAAGATTAATACTTTTCTTCGTTTCAACATATTTCAATGCAAACCACAATGTTGCCAAAGCCCCGAAAAAACTCATGATTTCATCTCGTCCTTTGATATTGGCAACTGCTTCCGTATGCAAGGGATGCGCGATGAACAAAGCCGTGACAAGAAATGGCATAGACAAATACCAATCAGCGGCTTTGTATGTTTTAAAAATTTTTCGCAAAAAATAAAAAAGAAAAACTGCCAGAAAAGCATAGAGCAGCAAGTTATTCAAGTGCCCGACAAAAGGATTCAAGCCGAAAAACTGATATTCAACAGCAAACGTAATCTGAGCAAGCGGTCTGTAACGGCCACCGGCAAGAAGATTTTTCTTTTCGCCAAAAAAACCATCAAACGCATCATGCGACATGATTTGCGAAATCCCTTTAATTCCTTGCTTTGTGTATTTATTGCTGGTAATTGCCAACATATCATCCAGCGTGTATTTATTGGTCAACGTATTTGCATAAAGTAAAAATGCAAACACAAATAAAATTAGCGCTTGTAAAGAAACTCGTTCTGCAAGCATCCATTGTTTCTTCTGAACAGGCACTGATGATGCAGTTTCATCAGCTTTTGCAGATGAATATTTTTTCTTATACTGTTGGTTTTTATTGTACTGTTTCACGTTGAAAATTTTTTCGCAACAAAATTAATGTTTTAATGCATTCGCCTGAGCGGTTATTTCATCTGCTTTTTTAAAATCTTTTTTCATCCTGTATGTTTGAGCCAGATTGTAGTATAATGGCGACTTATCAGGGCTTTTCGCAATTGCTTTTTTGAAAAATTCAATTGATTTATCATAATTCCCAACCATTCCGTAAACGATTCCCATATTTTCAATCGTAGCGCTGTTTTCAGGATTTATCTTATATGCTGCTTCAAGATATTCAATGGCTTTGCTCAAATTATTTTTGTATTTGCCATAATATTCTGCAAGACGATTATACACATCAACATCATTTGGTTTTGATTTTTTCGTATTTTCAAGTATGATAAATGCAGAATCCAGTTTATTCATATTTCTGTAAATTTCAGCTAGTGCAAGCTGATAGCCTGTATTATCAGGTTGTTCATGAATCATTAATTCACAAAGATGTTGTGCTTCGGGAAATTTTTTCTGATCATTCAGTCTGCTGAGAACATAAACCAAATTGCTCAGCGCATTTGCATTTTTCGGACTTATTGCCAACACATTTTTATAAGCCAAAATACTTTGCTGATAATTTTCAAGATAAATATCCACTTCGCCAAGACTTGCCCATCCGCCAATATTATTCGGATTAATACTCAATCCTTTGATTAAGTAAGATTCCGCTTCTTTATAAATTTCTAATTTTTCTGTTTTCACTGAATCTTTCTTTGCTTTATCCATCAACACATATCCTGCAATCACATTGCAACGACCACTATTTACAGATGTTTTGACATCTGTCATAAATAAAGAATAACCATCCTTCCAAGCACTATTTCTGCTAATGGTTTTCACAGAATATCCGGTTAAAATAATTATCAAACATGTCAACAAAATATTTCTATGAGTTTGTTCATTAGCAAAAAAACGTTTTATTCCGGTTTGCAAAAAATACGCTAAAACGATTGCAAAACCTAAGGAACTGGTGAATATCAAACGTTCATTCATAAACAAACCAAGATCAAAAACAAGATTTGAAATAATGGAAAAAGTGAAAAGGAAAAACAATATTCCATAAGCATAAATATTTTTCTTTTTTAAATAAATCAATGAAAAGCCCAACAATGCCGCATAGATGAGCGTAGGAACTATCGCTTCAATATTTCCCCAATTTATAATTGGAATTTGTTTTGGATAATAATCATGCGTGAGCGGATGTGGAAAAATCAGTAATTGCAAATATTTTCCCCATGTCAATAAAATCGTTGCATAACGCTCGGCAGTAGTGGCATGCATAAAAGGATTATGATTCAATTCGGTTGATTGCACTGTGTTTGTAATAAAACCAAATACTTTCAATCGTATAAAAAAATAAATTGCTGCAGATGCAACAAGAGGCACAAGCACAATGATGTGATCTTTTAATTTTGTTTTACGAAAGAAAAATAAAGTCAGTGGAACAATTCCCATAAACGTGATTGCACTTTCCTTTGAAAGGATTGCAAACAGAAATAAAACAAAGCTATAAACGAGATATAGAATATTATTTTTATCAAAATATAAGATTGAAAAATAAACAACAGCAATGCCTCCAAGCATGCATAAAATCTCATCACCGCTTTTGATATTCGCCACCACTTCAGTATGAATAGGATGAGCAATAAACAAAATTACCGCAATAAAAGGAACAGTTAAAAACCACTCTTGCATTTTTTCTGAAATAAACATTTTTTGTAATAATAAAAATATCATTACGCTGAGTAAGCCGTATAGTAACAGATTCACGAAATGCCCGACAAAAGGATTCAATCCGAACAATTGATATTCAATGGCAAACACAACCTGCGACATCGGTCTGTATCTGCCTCCAGAATAAAGGTTATTGGTTTCTTTGCCTGATAATCCTGTGAACTGGTCGTGAGACATAATATCTTTAATTCCTGCAAAACCTTTCAGCGTGAATTTATTTTCGGTTATCATCAGTCCGTCGTCAAGCACGTATCCGTAGCGCAACGTGTCTGCATTCAATAAAAATGCAAAAAAGAAAACGATCAACACTTGATATTTAAAAGGGAAACTCGGTTTCTTTTCAATTTGTAAAACAGATATTGAATCTTCAGTTTGTTGAGATTTATTATCTAAACTTTTATTTTTAACCTTATGTTTCGACAGATGTTTATTTTTCATTTTTCTTGCTGTTTCAACTTAAAAACAAACCTACATGAAATTTTTAAATTACACAAAAAAGAAGATTGAAAAATAACATTTTGATTATTTTTATTCTAAAAGTTCTGCTTCACTCCTTCTCAAACTTTTAAGAATGAGCAGGAGTTTTTATTTTATTTTATATCTTTGCAGCCAAAATAAAAAACAATATTTATGAATTTGTTAAAAGGAAAAACAGCCCTTGTTACAGGCGCTATAAGAGGAATCGGGAAAGTAATTGCGCTACGATTTGCTGAAGAAGGAGCAAATATTGCTTTTTCAGATGTTGTGTATGATGAACGTGGCGAAGAACTTGTGAAAGAACTTGAAAGTTTTGGTGTTAAAGCAAAAGGATATCAGTCGGATGCCAGTTCATTCACTGACGCTGAATCACTCGTCAATCAAATCATTCAGGATTTTGGCGCATTGCATATTCTGGTGAATAATGCCGGAATTACAAGAGATGGTCTGTTAATGCGTATGACTGAAGCTGATTGGGATTTGGTGATTAAAGTGAATTTAAAATCTGTTTTTAATTATACCAAAGCAGCACAAAAATATTTTCTGAAACAACGCAACGGATCAATCATCAACATGTCATCTGTGGTGGGTGTTGGCGGAAATGCCGGTCAATCCAACTATTCAGCTTCAAAAGCAGGAATCATTGGTTTTACAAAATCCATTGCACAGGAACTTGGTTCTCGCAATATCCGTTGCAATGCAATTGCTCCGGGATTCATTGAAACTGACATGACAGCAAAGCTTCCGGATGATGTTAGAAAAAACTGGATTGAAAACATTCCATTGAAAAGAGGTGGAACTCCTGTAGATGTTGCAAACACAGCTGTTTTCCTTGCATCAGATCTTTCATCTTATGTAAGTGGACAGGTTATCAATGTTTGCGGTGGAATGCAGACCTAAAAACATTTAAACCTCTAAATAAGCTTTTATAGCTAAACTATACTGAAAACGCTGATTATTTTTATCAGCGTTTTTTGTTTTAATTTTTATATTAATAATTATATATATAATTAAACCACCACGCCCAAAGGACGTAGGATTTTAAATTCAACTAAAATATAAATAAAATAATCTCTCTTTGCTTCTTCAAGACTATGACTTAAGTATCTTTTTAAAATTTAATTATTATCCATAACTATTTATTTCCTACTTATTTCTTCCTCCCAATAACCTTCTGAGTAGCACTAATGATGTGTGGCATATCAAGACCATATTTCACCATCAAATCTTCAGGTTTTCCGCTTTCGCCAAAAACATCCTGAACAGCAACCATTTCGATAGGTGTAGGGATTGTTCTACTTAAAAGTTGGGCAATGCTGTCGCCAAGTCCGCCATTCATCTGGTGTTCTTCGGCAGTAACTACGCAACCTGTTTTCATTACTGAATCAAGAATTGCTTTTTCATCCAATGGTTTGATGGTATGAATATTAATCACTTCAGCATAAATGCCAAGTTTTTCAAGCTCTTTCGCCGCTTCAAGTGCCGTCCACACAAGATGACCGGTTGCTACAATCGTAACATTTTTTCCTTCGCTCAACAAAATTGCTTTACCAATTTCAAACTTCTGATCTGTCGGAGTAAAAATAGGAACAACAGGTCGTCCGAAACGAAGATAAACCGGACCAACATAGTCGGCAATCGCAATGGTAGCAGCTTTTGTCTGATTATAATCGCATGGATTGATCACCACCATATTGGGCAACATTTTCATCATACCAATATCTTCCAATGTTTGATGCGTGGCGCCATCTTCGCCAAGCGTAAGCCCTGCATGCGATGCGCAAATTTTTACATTCTTATTTGAATACGCAATACTTTGCCTCACCTGATCGTAAACACGTGCTGTAGAAAAATTTGCAAACGTTCCGGTGAATGGTATTTTTCCGCCAATGGTAAGTCCTGCAGCGATACCCATCATGTTGGCTTCTGCAATTCCTACTTGAACAAATCGTTCAGGAAAATCTTTTATAAAAGCATCCATCTTCAGAGAGCCAATTAAATCGGCACACAAAGCAACTACATTCTTATTTGTTTTGCCTAATTCATGCA
>Ga0118677_10012767_pt1 | contig 12251 bp, 10 predicted proteins | sample AliMusrvi5mmetaG_FD_86154 | JGI IMG/M metagenome (GOLD analysis project Ga0118677, IMG submission 86154)
TTTCTGGTGGGCCCACCAGGACTTGAACCTGGGACCAAAGGATTCCGGTTTGTGTAGCTTTCGCTACTCCCTGGACTATGCCTTCATCATATTGATTGCTCAACTTAGATGGGTGCCGTCTAGTCTCTACACGTTCAAAGTATTTCTACTAAGCTTCGCTCGGCGTTAGCTTGTGCAGCTTTTGGCTACATTTAGCTTTCTCCGAATTTGACACCATCCCTTATGCAGTTTCCACGCATAAGGCACAACTTTCGCTATGAGTCCTCTGCTCTAACCAACTGAGCTATGGGCCCTAAATCGTTACATTTACTACACACCTTACTACTGGTGTTTTACTGCAAAACCACACTAAAACCGCATTTACTACACACCTCGGTTTTTGCTCCGGTGTGTAAGCGGTGTGTAAGCAATTTTATATGTCTTAACCACCACTAACCTCTTGAATCTATTGAGGTCTTTGTTGCAAGACCCCTAGGGCTTCTTTCTTATGAGAGCAGACATCCAGGGTAGAACCTTATAAACACGGGCTCTGCGGGTGGTCAGTGTCGGTGTGTAAGCAAATGTGTAAGCAAATTCGTGGATTTAAGAGAAGCAGTCTCTCACTCTTTGGTTTTGAAAACCACAGGAATTTTGGAGCAACCGTCTAACACCTCGTTGCTCCAAAATACTTTTTGGTGTGTGAGCGTTACTTAAAGTAATGTTTAAGGCGTTCGAATGTCGCCCGACCCGCCATATTGAATCAGTTTTTCAGGGCTTTTTTATTTGCCGCTTAAGCCGCTACTGATAGACCCTCAACCTGATGCTTTTTGATGAAAGATTTGATTAAGCCAGATTGTTTTGCATCTTGGACAAATCTAGATAAAAACTCAATTGCCTGAAGATTTTCTTTGGCTGTTGCAACACCTTGCTGAACAGCCATGAATTGCCCATCCAATACCTTAGATCCGGGTAATCTTTTGGATTCTTTCATTAAACCTGTCTTAAGTCCCGCAAGCGCATGAAGCTTTTGATTAAAAAATAATTCTACACTTGCATCTAAGGTATCTGCATGCGCTAATGATGCATTCTTAATATTACGAACAAGCCATAGATCATAGGCGCTCTTCTCAAATGATGCGATACGAACCCCTGGAGCATCAACATCATTAATCGTATTCAGTGGCGAGTTTGGCGGAACCAAATAAGTGGCCTCAATCTCAACATAAGCCGGTGCAAAAGTAATCTTTTTTGCGCGATCAGGATCAGACCCAACTAGGCCAATCCCGCAGATGCCGTTTGCTATCGCCTCCACTAACTCACCTTGTGTATCGAAAGGCATCAATTGAATTTTCACATTCACTGAGCTGGCAATCGCGTGGGCTAAATCAGGTGAAACACCTTCTGGATTGCCTTGACTATCTTTACCAGTAACTAGTAAAAAATTACCAAGATAAATGCCGGCCGTTAAGACGCCATTTGGGGCAAGTTGTTTAATGACTTCGCTGTTCATATGCTCTATAAATTAAATAATTCGCTCACTGAATTTCTTCATTGCCGCTTCAGATAGGGTCAAGCCTAATCCAGGCTGCTCTTTTAATTTCATCATGCCATTTTTAATAACTGGCGGCTCTTCAAATAACTCTGCCTGCAATGGATCACGCTCTGGATCAGTAAAGGCTTCAACGATGCAGCCTGCTGGACTACCCGCAACGATGTGCGCATGTATGAAGCAATCATGATGAGGTGCAACTTGAACATGATTTAACTCGCATAGACCGGCCATTTTTCGGCCTTCAGTAAAGCCGCCAAACATCGTGCAATCAAATTGCAGTATCTGAATTGCTTGCTCTTCAATCATGGCTCGGCAACCATAGCTAGTAACTTCACTCTCTCCACCAGACAGTGGAATACGTGTTTTATTCGAGAGGAGTTTCAGAGCCCTACGATCATCCTCCCATCTCACCGGCTCCTCCAGCCATCTTGGATTTAGAGGCTCTAATAATTGAGCCCCTTTAATTGCGGTCTCTAAATCCCAAGCGCGGTTTACGTCAATCATGAGGTCTTTTTTATCGCCAATAACTTCTCGAATTAGCGCCATACGCTCAATATCTATTTCCAGCGGTAAGCCACCAACCTTTGCCTTAAAACCAGTATGTCCTTGGTCAACTAATTTCTGCACCTCATCGCGTAGCTCAGCATTATCTTTTCCATCGCGGTAATAACCACAAGTGACATAGGCAGGCACCTCACTTCGAAAGCCCCCAAAAATTCTATACAAGGGCAAATTAGCAGTTTTACCAACAATATCCCAAAGTGCGATATCAATAGCTGAGGAGATTCTAATTACCGCCTCTCTTGACCAGCCCTTTTCACTTGCAATTCTGCTTGTAGTGAGTGCAAACAATTTCTTATAAACACGCTCCGGAGCTAAAGCATCTTCACCAATAATTAAATCTCCAATGCCAGACTTAAATGCTTTGACAGCAAAATCAATTGGCGTATAGCTTGTAGCTAATCCAAAGCCATCAATGCCCTCATCTGTGTAAATGCGTACCAGGATTTCATTGGCAGTAGGAACAATAAAGTGACTAACCCAATGCGGTCTACCTGATTGAGGAGCTTTGAGAGTAAATACTTCAAGACGTGTAATTTTCATGATCAAATTTTTAATTAAAGTGAAGCATTATTCATCGATAGAAGCGCCAGATTCAGCGATAATTTTTTTCCAACGCATAGATTCCACGGCAATCATTTTGGTAAATTCTGCAGGCGATGCAGTTGGAGCTATATCCAACCCTTTTTCAGCCATATTGTCACGAAAATCTTTACTATTTAGCGCTTTTTGAATGTCGCTATGTAACTTAGCAACAATGTCTTTGGGGGTTCCAGCAGGAGCTAAAATACCAACCCACATATCAGGATTGAATCCTGGTACTGTATCGGCAATTGGCGGAATTTCTGGAGCTAACGGAGATCTTATTACCGAGGTAATTCCAAGAGCACGCAATCTGCCATCTTTAATCAAAGGCAATGCTAAAGGTAGACTTGAAAAATTCATGGGGACTTGGCCTGATACCGTATCCATTGCTGAGGCAGCTGCCCCTTTGTAGGGAACATGAACAATATTAGTTTTAGTAAGGTACTTAAACAAATCAAATAGTAAATGGTTTGGTGTACCATTTCCAGCTGACCCATAGAAGAGCTCGCCAGGTCTGGCCTGAGCGTAAGTAATCAACTCTTTAACAGTTTTTGGTGGGAATAATGGATTGGTAACAAGGACATATGGAGCTCTTACTATAGGCGCTACTGGTTCAAAATCTTTTTGCGCATCAAAACCAGTGTTTTTATACAAATAGGGATTAATAACAATCGTGTTCCCCAAAGCAAGCAAAAGTGTGTAGCCGTCTTTGGGTGCCTTAGCTACATATTGAGCTGCAATATTGCCCCCAGCTCCAGGGCGGTTTTCAACAATAAAAGGAATCTTGAGCATCTCGGTTAACTTTTGTGCAATTGCTCTGCCAGTAATATCATTGGCGCCACCTGGGGCTTGAGTCAGAATAAAGGTAACTTGCTTATTGGGATAAGAGGCAGCAGACTGCGCATAGGCATGAGAAATCAATAGCGCTAACCCAAGCATGGATGACAGCAAATATTTCATAATCAATCGCAACATATTGCCTCCTAATAAATAATTATTTTTAAATACTATCTTACTCAATTCAAGGCTTTTAAGGCTGTTTGCACAATACTATTGGCATCTACTCCAAAGTATTCCCGTAGCGCAGCCCTGGTATCGCTCCTGCCAAAACCATCTGTTCCTAGAGTTAGGTACTTTCTGCCCTTCGGAATGTAAGCCCGAATACTTTCAGGTACAGCATGAACATAATCAGTAGCGGCAATGATGGGGCCCTTACTTTGAAAAAGCGTGTCAGTAATAAATGGTGTAGCTATATCCACATTCATCCTACCATCTCTTGCCAACTCACTCCAGCTAGTCACGCTAAAGATTTCTACGGAAATCCCCCGCTCAGATAGAATATCGGCAGCCTTCATAACCTCGGTCATGATTGCACCAGAACCCATCAGAGTTACCTGTGATTCTGGCTTTGCGCCTTTAGCAGGGAGAAATTTAAATTGATAACAACCACGAATCACACCTGCTTCTGCATTTGTAGGTAAGTCATGTTGGGCATAGTTTTCATTCATCAAGGTGATGTAGTAGAAAACGTCTTTTTGGTCAACGAGCATCTCTCGCATACCTTGATCGACAATAATTGCTAACTCGCCAGCAAAAGCAGGGTCATAAGCTTTGCAATTCGGAATCGTTGCTGCCACTAGATGACTGCTGCCATCTTGGTGTTGCAAACCCTCGCCACCTAAAGTGGTTCTGCCGGAGGTAGCGCCCAATAAAAATCCTCTGGCACGTTGATCGGCCGCAGCCCAAATAGCATCACCAATTCTCTGAAATCCAAACATTGAGTAATAGATATAAAAAGGTAGTATTGCAATTCCGTGCACGCTATAGCTTGTTGCTGCAGCAGTCCAGCTGGCAATCGCTCCTGCCTCACTGATACCCTCTTCCAGAATTTGCCCATCTAATGCTTCACGGTAGCTCAGTACAGAACCAATATCTTCCGGTTCATAGCGCTGTCCCACGCTAGAATAAATGCCAACCTGTTTAAATAAATTGGCCATGCCAAAGGTGCGCGCTTCATCTGCAACAATCGGCACTACCCGAGGACCAAGCTCTTTGTCTTTTAGCAAGTTTCCAAGCATGCGTACAAAAGCCATTGTCGTTGACATCTCTTTGTCTTCAGCCTTAATTGCAAAGGCTGCATATGAATTGATATCTGGGACATTTAATTTGTCGCATTCAGAATAGCGCTTAGGCAACTGCCCGCCAAGTTTATTACGTTGCTCTTTTAGATATTTCAGCTCTTCACTATTTTCATCGGGCCTAAAGAAGGTCAAGCTTGTAGCCTGTTCATCGGTCAATGGCAAGTTAAAACGATTTCGATATTCGATTAAAGCTTCATCATCCAGTTTTTTCTGACTATGTGTAGTCATTTTTCCTTGACCAGCCTTGCCCATGCCATAACCTTTCTTGGTATGAGCCAAGATCACTGTAGGCTGACCTACATGGTTAGCTGCGGCTTTATAGGCCGCATGAATTTTGACTAAGTCATGACCGCCTCTTTTGAGTCGATCGATTTGTTCATCCGTCATGCCTTGCGCAAGACGTGTTAATTCTTCATTTTGGCCAAAGAAATTTTTACGATTAAAGCTGCCATCTTTTGCGGCAAATGTTTGCATTTGTCCGTCAACAGTTTCAGCAAATGCTTTGACTAGTGCTCCAGTGGTATCTCTTGCAAACAAGCCATCCCAGTCGCTACCCCAAACCAATTTGATAACGTTCCAACCAGCACCCCTAAATAACTTTTCAAGCTCATCAATAATTCTGCCGTTACCGCGCACTGGGCCATCTAAGCGTTGCAAGTTGCAGTTAACTACCCAAACCAAATTATCCAGCTTTTCTCTTGATGCCAATGTCAGAGCACTCATGCTCTCTGGCTCATCCATCTCGCCATCACCAAATACACCCCACACTTTTCTATTGGAGCAATCTAATAATTTGCGATCACTGAGGTAGCGCATAAAACGTGCATGGTAAATCGAACTAATTGGGCCAATTCCCATTGAGCCTGTTGGGAACTGCCAAAAATCTGGCATCAACCAAGGATGTGGATAGCTTGATAAGCCTTTTGCCCCCGATTCAAGGGCGGTAATCTCGCGTCTGTAGTGCGCAAGATCATCTTCAGTCAGCCTTCCCTCTAAATAAGCACGTGCATATACCCCCGGCGCACTATGCGGCTGGAAGAAAACCAAGTCTCCACGTTCTTTGGCGCCTCCACCTTCAGTTCTTGCGCGGAAAAAATGATTAAACCCAACCTCAAACAAATCTGCTGCACTAGCGTAGCTAGCAATGTGACCGCCCAACTCACCATAGGCCTCATTTGCCTTTGCCACCATCGCAAGTGCATTCCACCGCATCAGCGAAGCTAGCTTTTCTTCAATTGCAAGATCCCCAGGGAAAGGAGGTTGTTTATCCACAGGTATTGAATTAACATAGGGCGTGACTAAGTCGGGCACCCAATTAATTTGATTTTTATTAGCAAGCTTTACCAAATTATCCAAAATAAACTTGGCACGCGCACTATCGCCAGAGATAAGTAAATCCATAAATGCCTCATTCCACTCAGCAGTTTCTGCTGGATCGGTATCGATGTGCTCTAGATTTAAATACTTTTTAATGTCGGGCGCATTCATAAAAATTCCTCTGTAACTTTTGATGTTCTAAATTCATAGCATCACCTTACGAAAATCACCTAATAACTGAGTGAGATAGGTGGTGAAGTGTGTAGCTAAAGCGCCATCAATGACGCGATGATCGGCAGTCATGGACAATGGGCAAATCAAACGTGGAACAAATTGCGAACCATCCCAGACAGGCTTAATTGCAGACTTGTTCACCGCCAAGATAGCCACTTCAGGCGCATTCACAATCGGGGCGCAGTAGGTTCCACCAATACCACCCAATGAAGAGATCGTGAAGGAAGCGCCCTGCATCTGATCTGGCTTCAATTTTCCCTCTCGCGCTAGCAAGGCCAACCCGGCAGTCTCCTCAGCAATCTCACGAATCCCCTTCTGATCAACGTTACGAATCACTGGCACAACTAGACCACCAGGAGTATCGACCGCAAAGCCGATATGGAAATACTTTTTCAAAATGAGATTTTCGCCATCGAGCGAGGAGTTAAAGCTTGGGTACTTCTTGAGCGCAGCCACGGCACCCTTGATTAAGAATGCCAGAAAAGTAATTTTCACTGCGTCTTTTTTGTTCTCTTGATTTATCAATGCACGAAATTCTTCAAGATCAGTAATATCGGCATCATCGTGATAAGTTACCGCCGGAATCATTACCCAGTTACGCGCTAAATTAGCAGCTGAAACTTTCTGAATTCGACTGCGAGCTTGGCGTTCTATTTCCCCAAACTTTGTGAAGTCGATCTTGGGCCAAGGCAAAAGATCAAAACCTGCAATGCCTTGTTTCACCTGTGCAACTGAACCTTCTCTTGCCAACATTGAGCGCTTGATAAATTGCCGAATATCTTCTTTGGTAATTCGACCTCTTTGGCCGCTACCGCAAACCTGCTGAATCCCAACACCAAGCTCACGAGCATATTTTCTTGAGGAGGGGCCGGCCCAAAATTGAGATCCAGTGCCCGCTTGATCCCTTTCTAGCAAATTCTCAACTTCAGGAAATGCAATCTCAATACCCACAATTCCTCCGGCCATTAACGAGTGTTTTTATGACTTTAGTCTGTTCGATTACAGACAAAATAGGATGCTAATTAATAGACAAAAATCGTTATTTTCAGCATAATATGCTGGGATATATGATTTTTAAGGAATTTTATGAAGTTAGATCAGATAGATATCAGAATATTGAACGAACTGCAAAATGACAGTTCCCATAGCAATGTGGAACTAGCGAAACGGGTTCACTTATCCCCATCGCCATGTCTCATGCGTGTCAAAGCACTTAAAGACAAGGGTGTGATCAGAAACTATGTTGCACTAGCCGATCCTAAGGTTTTGGGTCTAGGCTTAAACGTCTTTATCTCTATCAGCCTTAAAGAGCAATCCAAAGAAGCGCTGGCAGAATTTGAAAAACGCATTTCGGAACATGATGAGGTCATGGAGTGCTACCTGATGACCGGAGATAGTGATTACCTAATCCGCGTTGCGGTTGCTGACATGGGTGCACTGGAAAAATTTATCCTAGAACAACTAACGCCAATTGCTGGAATTGAAAAAATTCGTTCTAGCTTTGCCTTAAAGCAAGTACGCTATAAAACTGCCCTGCCATTGCCAAAGTGAATTTTTGTTATTTTCTGGCTTAGTACTTATTCAGCATTACTAGGGTCCACAGTAAAACCGTCACAAACATGGAGTATTTAGCAAGCGTTAAAGCTAGAAAGGCTTTAACTGACATACCAAGATTAAAAAGTAGACTAATTCTATACTAGCAGTCTTTATATCTAATGATATGGCCATGGAAAATGTGCAGTAATTACCTACACACTTTTTATCACCCCAACCGTTTCTTAAAGTAACACTTACATGACCAAACCTCACCTTTAGTCTCAAAAGTATTCTTTTTGTGGCTTTTAGATCCTGTTTAGGCTCTCTGGTTATGAGAGCAGAAGCCCAAGGTAGAGCCATATAAACAGGGGGTCTGAGGGTGGTCAGTCTCGATGTGTAAGCAAATTCGGGGATTTAAAAGAAGTGGTCTATCGGTCTTTGGTTTTCAAAACCAAAGGATTTTTGGAGCAACCATCCAGAACTTCGTTGCACCAAAGGACTTTTTAAAGTAATAAGTGTTACTTAAAGTAACGCTCAAAAAAGCCACCCGAAGGTGGCTAAAGTCAGGAGACAGAAAAGGTTGGTAAATTTAGTCGACTTGTACGTTACCCTCTTTAATCACTTTTGCATAGCGAACCCGGTCACTTTCAATTCTGACCTTAAACGCTGTTGGTGCGAGCGGCATTGGTGTGGCGCCCTGCTGAATCAGTGTTTGCCTTGTATCTTGTTCTGAGATCACTGCTTTGATATCTGCAGCAATCTTATCTACGAGTGCCGAAGGGGTTCCTGCAGGTGCAGCGATTCCAATCCATGAAGCAGCATCAAAGCCAGGAACACCAGACTCAGCAATGGTTGGTAACTCAGGCATTGCCGGTGACCGCACTAATGAGCTTGCACCTAAAGCTTTGAGCTTGCCAGACTTTACAGAACCGATAGATTCAAGAACGGTAGAAAAATACATATTGACGTGCCCTGCCATTACATCAGCAGCTGCTGGACCACCACCCTTGTAAGGTACGTGCATCATGTCTAAGCCAGTCGCTTTTTCAAACATCTCACCCGCGAGATGTGGGCCACTACCGCTACCTGAACTTGCATAGGTAACCGCCCCAGGATTGGCTTTTGCAAATGCAATGAATTCTTTTACGTTATTAGCTTTCAAGCTTGGGGTAACCAAGAGAAAGTATGGCAATTCTGCAATCATGCTCACCGGTACAAATGCCTTGTCTGGATCGTAAGGCATTTTTTTGTAGAGAGATGGATTGATTGAGAAAGTGCCGATATTGCCGATGAGCAGGGTGTAACCGTCTGGCTTTGCACGAGATACATACTCGGATCCGACCATGCCAGACGCGCCAGCCTTGTTATCAATAATGACGGACTGCCCCCAGCGGGTTGATAGCTTTTGCGCAATCAGTCTTGCACCGGCATCGGTTCCTCCGCCCGGAGGAAACGGCACAACAATTGTTACCGGTCTATCAGGAAAAGATGTTGTTTGCGCATGGCTCACTAATGCCAATATACCAATTGACGCAATGCCTAAATATTTTACTAGCCTACCGAATTGATGCATCACTGTCTCCATTGCTTTAATTAATCTAGTTCGTTAATCTAATTTGATATTGTTATCTTTGATGACTTTTGCAGAGCGCTGAACTTCTTGTTGCAACCAGCGTGAAAACTCTTGAGGTGTTGTTGGCGCTGAATCCGCTCCTGCAGTCTTTAGAGCTTCTTTAATTTCTGGTGTTTTGAGAATCTTCAGAATCTGCAAATTGAGCTTTTCAATGATTGGCGCTGGCGTTCCAGCTGGCGCCAAGATGCCTTGCCAGCTACCAGTTAAAAATCCAGGAAGTGTTTCAGCAACAGTTGGTGTACCTGGCAAAGTTTCCAATCTCTTAGGGCTTGATACAGCAATTAACTTAATCAAACCACTTTTGACATGAGGATAGGTTGCTGTCATGCCATTGAAGGTCACATCTACTTGACCAGCACCCAAGTCAGTAATAGCTTGAGCGCCGCCCTTGTATGGAATGTAAGCCCACTCAATGCCCGCTTGTTTGGCAAAGATCACTCCAGCGAGATGATTTGCGCTACCACTACCTGCAGCAGATGCAAAATTGAGTTTGCCTGGGTTCTTCTTGGCAAAAGTAATTAACTCAGCAGTCGTATTAAAGGATGTTTTATTACTAGCAACCAATAAATGTGAAGAGTAGGCAACCATGGTTACCGGCGCAAAATCCTTAAGCACATTAAATGGGAGACTGGTATAGAGCGTCTGACTTATAGCTAGCGTACCCACATCCATCAGCAATAAGGTGTAACCATCTGGGGTTGCATGAGCAACCATTTCAGCACCAAGATTACCGCTAGCACCTGGTTTGTTTTCAACGACAATGACCTGTCCCCAAGCATCTCCTAATTTTTGCCCAATGAGGCGGGCTAGTACATCCGATGTTCCACCAGCAGAAAATGGGACGATGATTTTGATGGGTTTAGTCGGAAAATTAATTGCCGTGGTCTGAGCATTGGCGCTAAGACAAGTAAATGCAATTAAAAGGAATGCGAGCAGTTTAAATTTCATGGGAAGATCTCTTCTTAGTTACTTGCCATTGACTAACTTAGGTACAGAGCTCTGATCTTTTAATGCCTCAGGCAATAAGTTGCTTGGGAAATCCTGGTAGCAGATTGGACGTAAGAATCTCCACATAGCTTCCGTTCCTACTGAAGTTGTTCTACTGTCAGATGTTGCCGGGAATGGCCCACCATGTACCATGGCATGACAAACTTCAACACCTGTTGGGTAACCATTAAACAGAATGCGCCCTACTTTACGCTCAAGAATACTCAAGAGCTTTTTCACAAAGGCAGTGTTATCGCCTTGATCCATCAATACCGTAGCAGTGAGCTGACCTTCAAGACTGTTTGTTAACTCCAAAATTTCTTCATCCGTTTTACAGCGAATAATCAAAGAGGATGATCCGAACACTTCATCGCGTAATGCATGGTCTTTTAGAAATGCTTGAGCAGAAGTAGAAAATAAGCGAGCTCGACATTGGTTGGGTCCGCTACTACCTTGCGCCTGCGCTAGTAGGTCTACATTGGCATTGACTGATAGTTTTTCAACTCCAGACTCAAATGCCTGGTGAATTCCTGGCGTCAACATCGTTGTTGGGGTTGCCGCTCTCACGAGGTCAACCACTTTTCTAACGAAACCATCCAATTCTGGAACTTCTTTGACAATTAGTAGACCCGGATTAGTACAAAACTGGCCCGAGCCCATCAACATCGAGTTCACAAAACCTGTTGCAATACTTTCGGCACGATTCTTAAGGGCCTCTGGCAGGAGATATACCGGATTAATACTGCTCATCTCTGCATACACTGGAATTGGCTCGGGGCGTGCGGCAGCAATCTTCATCAAAGCAACACCGCCAGAGCGTGAACCTGTAAATCCAACCGCTTTGATTCTAGTGTCGGCAACCAATGCTGAACCAATATCGGCACCTGAACCAAACAATAAAGAGAAAGTACCTTTTGGCAGGCCAGAAGAGTCCACGGCTGCCTGGATAGCTTTACCAACCAACTCTGAAGTGCCTGGATGTGCAGAGTGGCCTTTGACAACTACTGGACAACCTGCAGCTAACGCAGAAGCGGTGTCTCCACCTGCTACAGAAAATGCTAATGGGAAATTGCTTGCACCAAAAACTGCAACAGGACCTATCGGGATATGACGTAAGCGCAAATCCGAACGCGGCAATGGTGTGCGCTCTGGCATAGCGGTGTCAATCTTCACACCCAACCAGCGGCCTGCTCTCACCTCTTCAGCAAAGAGCTTAAGCTGATTCATGGTGCGACCTAACTCCCCCTCAAGTCGTGCTTTTGGTAAGCCTGACTCTAAGCCAGCACGCTCAACAATAGCGGGACCATTGGCGGCCAAGTTGGCAGCGATCTGCTCTAAAAAATTAGCGCGAGTCTCTAAATCTGTTTCACGATAAACGTCAAAAGCTTCTTCTGCTAAAGCGCAAGCGCGTTCTACTTCTTGTGCACTACCGCCCAAATAGGCTGGCTCTAGATTTTCACCAGTAGCAGGATTAATTCCGTAGATTGCTTTTTTAGAACCTTTAACCAGTTCTTGCCCAATAATCATGTTGCCTGCGATTGTCATCTTGCTCTCTCTATTAATACCGTTAAATATTTTTAATATGTTTGGCTCTTAGCGAACCAAGCATGGCATCTTGTTATTAAATTTCCAGTTTGGAATGAGGTATTGCATCGCGATAGCATCATCACGTGCGCCCAATGCCTTTTCCTTGTAGAGGCGATGGGCTTTTTCAACCTCTTGCATA
>Ga0118677_10012769_pt1 | contig 12250 bp, 8 predicted proteins | sample AliMusrvi5mmetaG_FD_86154 | JGI IMG/M metagenome (GOLD analysis project Ga0118677, IMG submission 86154)
CCTGGGGGCCGACCTGGACTCCCGCGGCGGCGTACACCGACCTCCCGCCTTCCGCCGGACCGACCGAGGTGGGTTCGCGGGTCGCTGGGACCAGTCCGTTCGGCGCGGTCGACATGGCAGGAAACGTCTGGGAGTGGGTGGCCGACTGGTACGATCGCTGGTACTACGCGTCCTCGGCGGAGCGCAACCCGACCGGCCCACCGGACGGTTCGCAGCCGGAACAGCGCTTCCGCGACACGGGAACTGCACCGGGCAACGAGCGAAGCACCGTCAAGGCCATCCGCGGCGGCGGATGGGTGGGCCCGGGCAGCGACATGGTGAGGGCAACCCGACGCATGTTCGGTCGTCCGGACGCATGGTTCGACGATACCGGCTTTCGCTGCGCGGCCTCCTACTGAAAATCCCTGGTCCGTGGTCCCCCGACCTGCGCGGCAGCCCCGTGCCCTCCCGTCACTCCTCGAACACGACCTCGAACCCCCGACCGAAGGCCGATCGGTTCCCGTCGTATCGGAACCGATCCCCGTCCGTGACCAGCTCGAAGGGAGCGTCCCCGTTGGCCTTCAGCAGCACCTTGGCCTTCACGTCCGCCGCCTCCGGGTCGGTCTGCTGCAGTCGAAGCAGCGGAACGTTGGCCGGGTCCTCCTTCACGAAGAACACCGGGTACGTACCCTCGCGGTAGAGCTCGACGCGGGTCGGGGTCAGGCCTAGGCCCTGCAGCGCCTTCCGGACCGGCGAGTCCCACGTGCCCATCTTCGTGATGACCTTGTCCGGGCCGCCGTACCCCAGTCGCACGGCCTTGCGGGCACCCGGCGGTGGCGGCGGCTGCGACGCAGCGCGGCCGTCCTTCGACGCGCCCGATGCTGCCGGGGGATCCGCGGCGAACGCCGACACCGACGAGACCTCCAGGGCGATGTCGCGGCAGGGCGATGCCGCCAGCGTGCCGGACACCACGAAGCGCCCGGTCGAGGGCAGTTGCGCCGACGCGGTCCCGGGCAGCAACTGCACCTCGCGGATCAGCCGCTTGCCCCCCAGGATGTCGCTGCGGATGCAGGTCTGCTGGTCCAGGGCCACCACGCGGCAGTCCTCGGGCTTTCCGCCGTCATCCGGCTGGTACTTCACCATCCTGATCGAACCCTTCACCTGGACCATGCCGTCGTTGCCGTCCAGGCACTGGGCGAACGCTCCCGGCGCCAGGGCCAGGCATCCCGGGAGGGCGATCAGCATTCCCCAGTTGCGAAGCATGATTCCCTCCCTGCAGGCGCCTTCGCGGGCGCCCTGGTTTCCCGGTGAGCCGTTGCGGGAGCCAGTATCGGATCGGTGCCGGGGCGGGGTCAAGGCATCGATCCAGTTGCCGGTTCCATGAGGCCGACGCCTGCCTTGAGCCGATGCCCGTGTTCCCGTATGCTCGTGACCCGTGGCAGGGGCGTCGGAAGATGAAGAACATTCGGCAGTGGATCACCGCCGTGGGTCTGGCGGGACTGGTCGCCGCACTGATCGCCGGCCTGGTATCGACCCGTACCGCGGATCCACCGGCGGCCGAAGCGGGAACGCAGGCCGGGCAACCCGGTTCCAGGAACAACGCCCCGCGCCGCAAGGAGCGCGTCGTGGACATGTCGCCGCTGGTGACGGCACGCAAGCTGGCCGCCCTCGCAACGACGCCCGAGGAGCAGGAATTCGCACGACAGGCGGTTCGCCTGGCCAACCACTCCGTCGATCTGGCCTTCACCGACGCGCTGCTTCGGGTGACGGAGAATCCGCCCGAAGACACGCCCCAGATGAAGGAACTGGCCGCGGCGAAGCGGAAGGCGGAAGAGGCCGTCGAAGCCGCCCTGCAACTGGTCAAGCGACTCACCACGCGGGTCGCCGCGGCGTCCGAGACCGAGAAGGACGGCCTGGAAGATCAACTGGAAGTGGCGAAGGCGCAACTGGAGCTGGCCCAGGACGAGCTGGACGAGGCCGGGACGGATCTGGAGCGCGCGGGCGGGGATCCCCAGGCCCGGATCCGCCGACTGAAAGCCGCGCACGACGCCGCCGACAAGGAACCGACGGATGCTCCGGCCTCGGCGGCGAGCCTGTCTTCCCTGCAGGTGTCGGCCGGCAGCCTCCTCCATCGATTCCGAGCCTGGTCCGGGCAGCGGAACAAGCTGGCCCAGTTGGCACAGGCGCGGCAGGAGGCGCTGGATTCGGCCCGGCACATCGACGAGCGGCGCGCCAAGATCTCGGAGCGCGTGAAGAAGCGGACGGATGAGCAGCAGGCGGCCCTGCAATCCGCGACCGGGTTCGCGAAGGAAGGTGCGGCGGAAGACGGCGACACCTCGTCGAAGGATGCTGCGACCGTCGCCCTGTCCTCGCTGAAGCAGTTCACCAGCAACCAGCGCACGATCAACGACATGGGCAGGCGCTCCCAGGATCAGCTGGAACTGGCCGGCACCTACGAGGATTGGGGTTCCCTGGTGGAAGCGCAGGTGGGCGTGGCGTTGCACCGCGTGATCGAGGGACTGCTGCTGATCGCGTCGACGCTGCTCGCCATGTTCCTGGCGAGCCGCCTCGCGGAATTCCTGCACGGCAGGAAGCGGACGAAGGGCCCTCGCGTCGGGACGGTACGGACGGTGGTGAAGCTGGCGATCGAGATCGTGGGCGTGCTGGTCATCGTCTTCGTGCTGCTGGGCCTCCCCAGCCAGACGACGACCATCCTGGGGCTGGCGGGAGCCGGCCTCACGGTCGCCATGAAGGACTTCATCGTCGCCTTCTTCGGGTGGTTCGTGCTGATCGGCAGGAACGGCATCCGGGTCGGCGACTGGGTCGAAATCAAGGGCGTGTCCGGCGAGGTCGTCGACATCGGCCTGCTTCGCACGGTGCTGCTCGAAACCGGCAGCGTGAGCGACTCGGGGCATCCCACCGGCCGTCGCGTCGTCTTCGTCAACAGCTTCGCCATCGAAGGGCACTTCTTCAACTTCAGCACTTCCGGGCAGTGGATGTGGGACGAACTGCAGGTACTGATCCCGGCCGGGGAGGATCCGTTCCCGATCATCGATGGCATCCGCAAGCTGGTGGAGGACAAGACCGAAGCGAACGCCGAGCAGGCGGAACGCGAGTGGCAGAATTCGACCACGCGCTACCGTGTGAAGACGTTCTCCACGGTGCCGGGCATCAACGTGGTGCCGACCGGCCAGGGCATCGAGATCCATGTCCGCTACGTCACCCGCGCCCACGAAAGCCACGAGATGCGTCGCGACCTGAACAATGCCGTGGTCGAACTGATGCACGGCAGGCAGGAAACCGGCACGCCCGGAGCGACGTCGTCCGGCGGCTGACCGTTCCCCGACCGCGAGGGCGGTCCGGAGCTCCTCAACGACCCGTCCGGCAACGCCTCGCGAGCACGATCGCCGGCGTCATCCCGAGCGGCGACACGTCGTCCATCATCTTCTGGAACAGCGCATGCTCCAGGCGAAGGCCCTTGCGACCCTTGGGCGGGTACGGGTCGTTGAACGTCACGCGGGCCTTCGAGATGCCGGTCACGACCACCCAGTGCGGGATGTCGTACTGGTGCACCACGCCCATGTGGACCAGGGCCAGCACCAGGAAGCCCTCGCGCATCGCCGCCTCGATGCGCGCGACGGTCGGGACGGCCCGGCGGAACCGCAACCCCAGCCCCAGCGCCCGCCGACGGTTCTGCCCGGCCGCGAACACCGCCAGCTTCGCGTCCTCGGGCGAGAAATGGCTCCCGGCCAGCCGGCGCCTCCACGTTTCGGCATCGACGGCGACCCGGCTGGCGGCGACCAGGCGGGCCTCGTAGCCTGCCTTCAGCAACGGCACGGCCAGCCCGAACGCGTCGGCGCCCCGGACGCCCACCATGTTGCAGTCGCGCCAGACCTCGAACTCGCTGGCCCGGGTCATCGGGAACGCCGGGTCCAGGAACCGCATCACCATCAGCAGCGACGCGGGCCCGCAACTGAACTCCGCCGTCTGCGCGTAGTAGGGCACGGCCAGCCGGATCGTGTCCCCTGGCTGCGGCCCCGTTCCCTTCACGTCCGGCCTCCCTGCGCGGATCATGGCGCCCCCTCCCCGTACACCCTCTGCACCACCCCTTCCGCGAAATCCTCCATCCTCTTCCTCAGCGCCTTCCTCCGGACGGGGCCTTCCCTGGCGACCTGGCCGAGCACCTGGACCAGCACGGCGATGTCCGCCGGATCGTTGCCAAGCCCGAAGCTCACGCGGGCCATGCCGGGCAGTTCGAGCCTCGGAAAGAGGGTCACGAGAAGCCGCTGGAACTGTTGCAGCGCCGGGGGGACGCCAAGCTGGTGCTTGATGAGCATGTGCGCGCAGTGGCAGCCCCAGCGCGTTCCGATGCCGGCCCGCTCGGCCAGCTCGCCCGCCACCTTGTAGGAAATCGAACCCTTCAGCGCGAAGGCGATCACCCCTCCCCGTTGGCTGAAGCGCGGGGAACCCGGGTCGGCGATGCCGTGCACCTTCAGGCCCGGGACCCGGGCCAGTCCGGCCAGGGCCCGGGCCGTGAGGGCCCGCTCGTCCTCCTCGATCACGTCCAGGCCGATGCGCTGCAGCAGGCCCAGCGCCTTGGCCAGCCCGGCCAGGCCGCCCACGTTCTCCTCGCCGGACGCACGGATCCGCTGCAGGCGGCCCGGGTCGAAGGCCAACAGGCTCTTCCGTATCACCAGCGCACCGCAGCCGAACGGCGCATAGGCCTTGTGGGCGGAAAAGGCCAGGTAGTCGATTCCCAGGGCGTCCATGTCGACCCGGCGATGGGCCACCAGCTGGGCCGCGTCCACCAGCACCTGGGCGCCGTGGCGGTGCGCGGCCTGGCAGATGGCCGCAAGGTCGCTGAAGGAGCCGAGCACGTTCGAGGCGCCGCTGACGGCCACCAGGCGGACCCGCTGGTTCCCGTGCCGGGCCTCCTGGTTGTACGCGACAAGCTCGGCCTCCAGCCGGGCCGGATCGAGGAAGCCCTCGGCGTCCACGTCCAGACGAACCTGCGTGACCCCGGCCAGGCCGCGCCAGGGCAGCTCGTTGGAATTGTGTTCGAGGAGGGTGTTGATGACCACGGGTGCCGATCCTTCCGTGGCCTGGAGGCAAAGGTTCCGGGCCCCCAGGTGGATGGCCTCCGTCGTGTTGGCGGTGAACAGCACCTCGTAGCCCGAGGGCGGCGCGTTGAGGAAGCCGGCCACCACCGCGGCCGCCTCCTTCACGAGGACCGGCCGGGCCTGGGGCGGGAGCTGCCAGGTGCGCCAGACGGCCTCCCAGACGGGGGTGAAGGTGGGCGTGCTCGCCGCGTTGTCCAGGTTGACCAGCGGGCTCAGGCCTTCCGCGGTGGGCACGCGCAGGCCCAGGCCGATCCGGCTGGCCCTCAGCATGGCCAGCAGTTCGCGGCCGCCCAGGTGTTCGAACGGGCCGTCGTGAAGGATGTCGCCCGGCGTCGCGTCGTCCCCGGCCTGCCGGAAGCAGTCCTTGCCGTGGCGTCGGGCCAGTTGCAGTGCACGGGCAAACGCGATCACGTTCACGATGGCCGGGGTGCCGGCCTCGAAGCGGCCCGGCGCCCTGGCCCAGACCACCCAGCCCGGGCCCACCAGGCGGGCCGTGCCGCCGCCGGCCTGGAAATCGCGGATGCGCGCCAGGGACCGGCGCCGGATGGCCAGGGCCCGCACGCCCAGGGGCAGGCCGAGGTCGGCGCTGGAAAGGCACTCGCTGTCACCGGGTCCCAGTTGGGCCAGGAAGCCTTCGGAGGCCGCCGGGGAACAGAAGACGACGTCGTGGCCATCCTTCAGGCCGAGGTGCTCCAGGACCACGGCACGGGCCCGCTCGTAGAGCCGGGTGGACGCCATGGAGTGGTGGCCGCTGCCGCGGTGCACGTTGGAATAGGTCTCGAGAGAGGCGTGGACCGACCGCTTGAGCTCCTCGAAGGCGACCGACATGCAGGCTCCTTCCATGGGGTGACCGGACGCGGCCGACTGCCGACTGCACGCTGATGTTCTACGGCTCGATGCCTCCTGTAAACGGGTATCGTCGGGGAAGCTGACCGTGTCACGCCCGACGCGAATGACATCCCAGGATGCCGTTGTGCGATCCGGGCCGTTCCACTACCATCCCGGGAAGTGGAAGGGCGGACGGGACGGCCTGTGCCGCCGCGATCACGGGTGCAGGGGTACCGGGGAACCGCATGGGAGTTTTCGATGTCTGACGCGAGCCCGATCAAGTTGCCGGATTTCATGAGCCGAATCCAGATCCTGGATGAACCGAGGCTCGCGCTGTTCGATGCGGACGGGACGCTCTGGGAAAACGACATCGCCGACGACTGCACGATCTGGATGATCGGGACCGGGCGCATCCAGACCGGTGCGAACTGGCCGACATACAAGAAGATCTACGCAGAGGATGCCCCGGAAGGATGCCGCTATCTGCTGAGCTTCTACCAGGGCATGTCGCTGGCGGATCTCACGCGTCACGTGAACAGCTACTGGGACGAGTTCATGAAGCTGGACTACATCCCGGAGCCTGTCCAGGTGCTCGAGGATCTGGCGGCCAAGGGGTTCAAGATCTGGGTCGTCACGGGTTCCCCGACGGAGTTCCTGTTTCCCCTGTTGAAGAAGCTTCCGGTCGACAGGATCGTCGGGATGGATTTCGGCGTCGACTCGAACGGGATCCTGACGGGGTTGCACGGGGGGATCAGTTGTGCCGGTCCGGGCAAGGCCGAAAAGGTCCTCAGCCTGTGGAACGGCCCGATCCAGTTCGCGGCGGGGAACGCCGTGCTGGACGAGGCGATGATGCGCCTGGCGCGCGACGTGGTCTGGGCGGTCCATCCGCACCCGGAACTCGAGAAGATCGCGCTGCATGAAGGCTGGGAAATCAAGAAGTCCGGGAAGCCGCCCTATGGAACGGCCGGATGGGTTTCCATCCAGGACGAACTGCGCGAAAGGAATCTCCCGATCCCGGCATACCTGCTCTAGATCCGGATGCGCCCGGGTGCGGGCACCCGCACCACCCCCGGGTACCGGAACCGAGGCGTTGTCTTGCGGCCAGGCAGTTTGACTTCCACTCGATGCAGCCCTTACGATCTTGTGTTGCATCGGCCCATCGGGCCCTTCTCTTGGCGGAGATCGTCATGATTCCGAAGACCGCACTCCAGGGCAAGGAGCGGATCAAGATCCTCCTGGTGCGCCCACCGGGCCATCTCTGGCCCTTGATCAACGAGTCGGACAACTGGCTGCTCCCCCTGGGCCTTCCTGCCCTTGCCGCCTACATCCGTCGCGAGATGGAGGGCGTCGAAATCAGGATCCTGGATTGCCTGGCGGAAAAGGTCGGCTGGCGGTCCCTCGAGAAGGCGATCAGCGACTACCAGCCCGACGTCTTCGGCGTCGGCGACCTGCTGATCTACATGTTCGAGGGCCTGCGCGCGGTGTCGATCGCGAAGCGGCTGAACCCGGATTGCGTCACGCTGGCCGGAGGCCATGCGCACAGCCACCTTCCCGAGTACGTCCTCCGGAACCAGCCCGGCCTGGACTACGTGGTCCGGTTCGAGGGGGAAGCGACGACGGTCGATCTGCTGAAGACCCTGCGCGAGGGGGGCGACGTCGCGAACGTGAGGTCCATCGCCTACCGCGATGGCCGCGAGGTCGTCCTGACGGGCCCGCGCCCGCTGATCGCCGATCTCGACTCCCTGCCGATGCCCGCCTACGACCTCGTTCACACCGAAAAGTACGCGCCGTACGGCGTCATGTTCCCGAAGGCCATCACGATCCAGGGCGCACGCGGGTGTCCGCACAACTGCAGCTACTGCGCGTGGACGGCCATGGAGGGCGAGCACCGGGGCGACGACCCGCACGCGATGTCGATGGTGCCAAGGCTGCGGATGCGCAGCGTCGGGAGGGTCATCGAGGACATCGACTACCTCTACCGCGAAAAGGGGATCCGCTACCTCTTCTGGGCCGAGGGGACCTGGAACCACAACCACGCCTGGGTCGACGAACTGTGCACGGAAATCCTGAAGCGCGACTACAAGGGGCTGGGATGGTGGGCGTTCGTCCGGGCCGACAAGATCCTCGAGCAGGAGGAACTTGGGATCCTGCCCAAGATGGTGAAGGCGGGGTTCCGGCATGCGCTGATCGGTGGCGAGCGCCCCGACGACGCGGAACTGCGCGAGGTCGGCAAGGACGGCCTGAGGGGCGACGCCCTGTTGCGGTGCAGCCACCTGCTGGCCAGGAAGTACCCGGTCGTCGTGCGGTTCTCGACGTTCCTGACCGGCATCCGCAGCGAAACGCCCCAGTCCATGCAGCGTCTTGTCCAGTACGCGGTCGATGCGAAGCTCGACTTCGCCCCCTTCCACCCGCTGACCCCGTTCCCGGGCACCCCGTTGTACGACGAAGCCTCGAAGAAGGGCTGGATCGAGGAGACCGACTTCTCGAAGTTCGACATGTTCAAGCCTGTCATGCCCAGCGAGCACATGACGCGCGAGGAGATCAGCGCCGCGACGCTGAAGGCGCAGCTCGAGTTCGTGTCGAAGCAGCCGCTGCGCTACCTGGCGGGCTTCTTCTCGCTGGTCCCGCTGCGGCGCCGGCTGCGATGGTACCTGACCGTCAAGATGGTTCGGGTCGTGCTGCGCGACCTCTGGCTGTCGATTCGCGGCAAGAAGAAGTTCGAGGGATTCGGCGCGATCGAAAAACTGTGGAAGCCCGCCTGGTACGACACCTGATTCCGGGCCGCGCCTACCGGATGCCCAGCCTCGCCGTCAGCCGCTCCGTCAGATCCCGGGCCAGCGACGTCACCAGCGCCGCCCCGCCGACCGCGATGTCGCCCGGCGACAGTGGCCCGCGCAACGCCAGTCGCAGGCTGGCGACCGGACGCAGGTAGAACGACAGCAGGGCCTTCTTCTGGAGGCGGTCGATTTCCGCGTGCGTCAGGTTTTCGTTGACCGTGACCGCGTCGAACCCGTTCGAATAGAAGGTCGCGATCCGGTCGAAGACCGCTTCGTCCATCGTGTCCCGGTTCGGCAACCGATCGAACAGCGCGGACCCGGGGTACGGCACGACCACGTTGAACTTCGCCAGGTCCAGCGGCAGCGAGCACGCCAGGTCGATGGTCTCCTGGATGGACTCCCGCGTCTCCCCGGGCAGCCCCACCAGGAACAGGCCCATCGTGTGCAGCCCGTACTTGCGGCAGTAGCCGACGATCTCGTGGATCCGCCGGTTGGTGAACGTCTTGTGGACGGTGCCACGGATCCCCTCGGACCCGCTTTCGATGCCGAACATCAGCGCGACGAACCCCGTCCGGGCCAGTTCCGCGATCAACTCCTCGTCGAAGACCTCCATCCGGGCCTCGGTCACGAAGGTCACCTTGCGATGCAGCCCCAGCCGCCGCAACGCTGCGCACACCTCCAGGCCGTAGCGCTTCGACACCGGGAAGTTCGCGTCGTGGAACGTGATGTGCTCGGCGCCGAAGCGTTCGTGATCGATCCGGATCTCGTCGGCGACGCGGTCGGGGTCGCGCATGTAGACCTGCGGCCAGAAGTGGTTCTGGCTGCAGAACTCGCACTTCCACGGGCACCCGCGCGACGTGATGACCGGCAGGATCCTCTTGCCGTAGGAGAGGATCGTGTGCGTCCGGTAGGCCTCCAGATCGAACCGCTCCCACGCGGGCAGCGGGATCGCGTCCAGGTCCCGGATCTGGGGGGACCGCGGCGTCGCGCGCACCTGGCCTGCGTCCAGGAAGCTGACCCCCGGGACCGACGCCAGGTCCCCCCGACCCCGAAGCGCATCGACGACCGCGGGAAGGATCGGCTCGCCCTCGCCGTGCACGACCACGTCCGCCCATCCCGCCTGCAGGATCCGATCGTGGAAGATCGACGCGTGGATGTTGCCCAGCACGACCTTCAGCCGCGGGTTCGCCTGGCGGAGCGTCTCGCAGACGCGCCGCGTGCGGCTGGCCGAAGCGGTCAGCACGTTGAACGCGACCACGTCCGGCCGGTGGGACGTCACGCGGCGGATCAGTTCGTCGTCGGAAAGCTCCTGCGCGAACTGGTCGTACACGTGGACGTGGTCGCCGCGGTCCCGGAGGGTGGCCGCCAGGTAGGCGATGCCGAGCGGGGGCACCTTGACCGCGAAGCGCTTCGCGAGGCCGAGGTTGCGATCGGCGTTGACGCCGGGGTTCACGAAGACAACGGACGACTTCATTCTGCCTCTAGGCGATTTCACCAAAGCGCGGGTACAGCCGCAGGTCCGCGGCGTACCGCGCGATCCGCGGGACCGAGGCGGCCACGTGCGCCAGGTCCTCGAAGAACCAGATCCTGGGCCATCGGTCGGGCCGCGCGTAGAAGCGCGCCATCAGGTGGTACAAGCGCCGCCGCGTGACCGTGTCGGGGTGGTCGGGTCGCGCCGGGCCGCCCTCGTTGCGCATCTTGATCCCGAAGGAGTACTCGAAGGCGCTGAACGACACGATGTCGAGCCGGGTCCGGGACAGGTAGCGCAAGGTCAGCCGGTAGTCCTCGTCCCGCTCGCCGGGCAGCCCGACCATGAAATGGCCGACCACCTTGACGCCGTTGCGGTGCAGCAGGTCGATCCCGGGCTCGACCTCTTCCAGGGCGAAGTCCTTGCCCAGTTCGCGCAGGAAGCGCGGCGACCCGGTTTCGACGCCGATGTGCACGTACTCGAACCCCGCGGCCCGCATCAGCTTCGCCATCGGCGCGTCCAGCGGCTTCGGCTTGAACCACGTGGTCAGCCTCATGCCCGGGTAGCGCGCCGCGATCCCCTCCAGCAGCCGGGCCATGCGCGGCGGGGACTGGTTGAACGAGCCGTCGCGGAAGAAGACCTTGCGGACCCCGCGGTGGTACAGGAAGCCGACCTCGTCCAGCACGGCCTCGGTGTCGCGGAAGCGGGGCCGGCCCCAGCCGGGGGCGACGCAGAACCGGCACTTGGCCGGGCAGCCGTGCGAACTGTACACCGACCCGAACGGCGGCTTCCAGTAGGGCAGGTAGTACGCCGACAGGTCGAGCAGGTCGTGGCGCGGCGTCGCGTAGTCCATCGGCTCGTGGGTGGATTCGGTGCAGATCCGATCCCCGTCCCGCCAGATCGCGTTGCGGATGGGTTCCCCGCGAAGGTACTGGGCAAACCCGCGGGACGTGTAGTCTGCGAGGATGCCGTCGAGGAACTCGTGTCGCGCCAGGAACGCCTCGCGCTCGCCGTACGTCACGTCGCCGACCGCGAAGATCGTGCAGCCGTATCGCTTCTTGATGCCCTCGAGGATCTCGAGGTCGGACGTCAGCGACGGGAAGGCGACCAGCGACAGTACCGCGTCGGGCGCGAATTCCGCGAGGGTGCGCTCGAGCGACGCGCGCGAGTTGTCGACGACGCCATCGTGGATCCGGACGTCGAACCCGGCCAGGTACCCGGACTGGATCAGCAGGTCGAGGGGATGCCAGATGTACAGGGCGGACTTCGACGTCGGATGGAACGTGTCCCGCATCAGCGGCCGGTGGTACGTCGGGTTCAGCAGCAGGACCCTCTTCGGTCGACTCATGATGGGAACGCCCCGTGCATGGGATGGAAGAAATCCGGGAAGTCCGGCCGCACGACCCAATCGTGCCCCAGGTAGAAGGCGGCATCGGCGTTCCCGAGCAGCCGGAACAGGAACGGCTGCAGGAGGGCCTGCGGGATCGGCGGCTTGAACAGGCGCCGACCGAGCCTCCGTTCGTAGGCGTCCGCCAGGAACCGCCAGTCGTAGACCGCGCCGTCCGAAACCGTGTGCAGCGCCCGTCCCGGGCCGCGGTCGGCCAGGTGCGCGACCAGCGCGCACACGTCGCGCACATCGATCGCCGAGAATCGCGCCGGCGAGACCGGGAACACCCTGGCCGCAGCCATCCGCTCGAGCCGTGCCGCGACGCGATCACCGCCGCCGGTCACCATCGGCAACCGCACGACGCTGGCCGCGTCGAGCGACGCGAGCGCCTGCTCGGCCTCGAGCTTGGTGCGACCGTACGTCGTGATCGGGTGCGGCACCCCGTCGCTGCAGATCGCGTTCGCCGGGCCCGAGGGCCCGAAGGCGGCGACGCTGGACGTGCAGATGACGTGGACGGGCCGGCCGCACGCCTTGACCGCGTTCACCAGCGCTCGCGTTCCGTCCACGTTGACCGATCGCATGTGACGCTCGCCACCCACCGGGACCGTGACGGCGGCCAGGTGGACCACCGTGTCGATGCCGTCGAGCCAGGAGGGCGAGAAGTCCCGGACGTCGCCGTGCACGACGCGGC
>Ga0118677_10012772_pt1 | contig 12248 bp, 13 predicted proteins | sample AliMusrvi5mmetaG_FD_86154 | JGI IMG/M metagenome (GOLD analysis project Ga0118677, IMG submission 86154)
CTTAAAATAAAAAAAAAACAAATCAGACGTTAACGCAATAAATCAAGAAGAAAATTGCTAAAGACTTATTAAGAATAGTTGAATTAAAAAAAATTATGGATTAAAAAACGCAATTAATTGCGTCTCTATTTTTTTTTATAATCCTGATTTCAGTTTCCCTTTTCTTTAAACCTAATTCAGGAAAAGACAACTAGTCACTCAGTCTCTTTGTCTCTCTCCCTTACTGAGTCTCTCAGTCTCCAAATCTTATAACTCAAGTTTCGGATAAAGTATGCGGAGGTGGGAAATTCCCGATTCAGACCTGAAAATATTTTTGGCAAAATGGATGATCTGATGTTCAGACATCTGATCCTCCGACGAATTTACCAGAAAATCGGCTTCCACGAGTAATTGAAAATCAATACCATCAATTGCTGTAAATGTATGATGTTTACTGATGATATAACAAACCCGCTCAATCACTTCTGATTCAAAATTAAAATTGGTCAGAATATCCCGGGCAACGGGCGGACCTTCAATCTCCTGAAAATGACTCGACGACCGGCCATATTTTTTTTCAGCTACATGGATACCAATATCGTGAAGTAATGCTGTTAATTCAAGAATCTTAAGCGTCTGATCATCCAATGATTCAGTTACGCCGAGTAGCTGAGCATAACCATAAACTTTAAGCGAATGTTCAATTCGCCTGAGATCCCCTGAATTCTTTTGCATCATTGCCAATGCAACTTTTGCTATTGTTTTATCCATTTTGTCGCTGCGCCAATAATTCCTTTAGACGGTACATCTCGTCACGAAGCCGGGCCGCCTCAATAAAATCCAACTCTTTCGCAGCCTTTTCCATCTCCTTCTTTGTTTTAAGCATCGTCTTCTCAAGAGCATCTGTACTCATATACTTTACAACGGGATCAGCAGCCACGTCTGTACGTTCAGGAGGTACATATGCACGCCCCATTGCAGATTTATCAGGACGATATTCCAGACCAATAATTTCCCTGGTGGGTTTTATGATTTGGGTTGGAGTAATCCCATTTGCCAGATTATAATCAAATTGTTTTATCCTCCGGTAATTAGCCGAATCAATTGTCCTTTGCATCGAATCGGTAATCTTATCTGCATACATGATTACCAAACCATTCAAATTACGTGCAGCCCGACCTGCCGTTTGCGTCAGCGACCTTTCGGAACGGAGGAATCCCTCCTTATCGGCATCGAGAATGGCTACAAGCGATACCTCAGGCAAATCTAAACCTTCGCGTAAAAGGTTAATCCCAACCAGGACATCGAAGGTCCCTTTCCGCAACTGCTCCATAATCTCGACCCGTTCCATCGTGTCAACATCCGAATGAATATAACGACTCCGAATATTCAACCGGTCAAAATATTTTGACAACTCCTCTGCCATCCTTTTGGTGAGTGTTGTTACGAGGACACGTTCATTTCTTTCACATCTCAGGTGAATCTCCTCAATCAGATCATCAATCTGATTGATCCTGGGTCTGATTTCAATCTGAGGATCCAGCAAACCGGTTGGCCTTATGATCTGCTCAACAACTACACCTTCACTCTTTTGTAATTCATAATCTGCAGGTGTGGCGCTTACAAAGACAATTTGCCGTGCGACATCCTCAAACTCCTCAAATTTCAACGGACGGTTGTCAATGGCTGCCGGAAGACGGAAGCCGTAATCAACCAGGGTGACCTTTCTGGATCGGTCACCGCCGTACATGGCATGGATCTGGGGCATTGTCACATGGCTTTCGTCAATGACCATCAGGAAATCCTCCGGAAAATAATCGAGCAGACAAAATGGGCGTGAACCAGGTTCCCTCCGGTCAAAATAGCGGGAATAGTTTTCAATGCCGGGGCAATACCCCAATTCGCGTATCATTTCCAGATCATAGGTTACCCGATCCTCAATCCGTTTGGCTTCGACAAATTTTCCCGATCGCTTGAAAAAATCGACATGTTCAACAAGATCATTCTGAATTTTTTTGATGGCCAATTGAATGCTATCTTTGGTCGTAACGAAAATAGTGGCCGGATAGATTACGCAATTATCCTTCGATGCTACTGCGTATCCATTTTCAGGATTAAAGATAGCGATCTCTTCAACTTCATCACCGTAAAACACGATCCTGATCCCGTCATCGGCATAGGCTGGAAAGATATCCACAGTATCCCCTTTCACCCTGAAGTTTCCGCGCTGGAACAAAACTTCACTCCGCGAATACATCGCGTCGACCAGTTTGCGGAGAAATACATTTCGGCTTACAACCTCACCAACCTTTAATGAGATCACATTGGCATGAAAATCCTGTGGATTGCCAATACCATATAAGCAGGATACAGAGGAGACCACAATCACATCCCTCCTACCCGACAGCAAAGCAGAGGTAGTGCTCAACCGGAGCTTTTCGATCTCCTTATTGATCGACAAGTCCTTTTCAATAAAAGTATCAGTTACCGGAATGTAGGCCTCCGGCTGGTAATAATCGTAATAAGAGACGAAATATTCAACCGCATTTTCAGGGAAGAATTGCTTCATTTCACCATAGAGCTGTGCAGCCAGGGTTTTGTTATGGCTTAAAATCAGCGTTGGTTTCTTCACCTGCTCAATGACATTCGCCATTGTAAAGGTTTTACCCGATCCGGTGACACCAAGCAAAGTCTGATAGGGAACACCCGTAATAACCCCTTCGACAAGCTGGTTGATCGCCTCTGGCTGATCTCCCGTTGGCAAATAATCTGATACTATTTTAAAATCCATGATAGAATGAAGATTGTCGAAGACGAAATTAGTAATAAAAAGGTTAAGTAATTATCAATTAATAATGTTCTCCGTCACCTGACGGATCAATGCTCTTTAAAATTGATTATCTGCCATTCAGAAAGAAACCATGAAGCTATCTTACTATTCTCAATACTTAAAATCGAACATACCAGGAGTTGCCAATTGACTCGTGGGTTCGTGAAGTCGTGTAGACAGTAAACCTATTTGAGGACTTGACTCGTCCTCTCCCAGTCACTCCCTCTCCCCGACTCCCCCTCACAACTCTCTCCCAGTGGTCACCTCATAATATTGGGTAACATCAACACACATCATACCTGCCCGTTCAGCGGCCTGCAGTCCGAGTTCGCCATCTTCAAAAACTTCACAATATTGGGGCGGAACACCAATTAATTCAGCAGCTTTTAAAAAAGTATCGGGAAAAGGTTTATGATTGATCACATCTTCAGCAGCAACGATATGCTCAAAACAGTCTTTAACACCTGAAATTTCGAGTGTCTTCCATGCCAAATATTGCGAACCTCCCGTTCCGCAGGCCATAGGCAGTTTCCCTTTGTTCTCCCTGATCAGATCTACCACAGGTTTGATGGGTTTAGCCTTATGCATATTTTGCTCATAACGTCTCTCTTTGGTAAGTGTAAATTCCATCTCATCAAAATTGGCATTGAATTTTTTTTTCAGGTACTGACTGGTTTGAAATGCCGGGACTCCCGTCACTTCGACAAAAAGCTCCGGAGTAAAATCGATTCCGTGTTCGGCTGCAGTCTGCCGCCAGGCAATAAAATGAACCGGCATCGTATCGCAAATCGTACCGTCAATATCGAAAATCAATCCTCTGGCAAGAGGATTATGTGCTAATGTTTTATTCATGGATTAAAAAATATTTTGACTCCAAAAATAAGGATTAAAGTTTACAGCTGTTTTAATTAATTGTTAAGAAGAAATTCGCTATTTTGCATTCAAATATCAGGCTTTAAATTATGAATAGTGCACATTTATATCTGCCAACATTACTCCCGCAGTGGGGTATTTTTGCAGCAATTATTTTACTTACAATTGGATTTGTAGAAAAGAAGTCAGTTTGGACCCGTGCGGGATGGTTCATCCTGATTCTTACAGGAGTTGCATCTCTTTATTTTAACCTTTTCGGAGATTTTATTACCCCGGAGACAGGTGTTAAAAATGATTCAGGTGTGGCCCGTCTTATCGCGACCGGATGGCAAACGGTGGCCGGAGGTGTTCTTGCGGCTGTTTCCCTTTTGATGTTTCATCTCAAAAAAAAGCGTTACAACATCCTCGCTATTCTTACAATTATTTATTTTGTTTTAATCTTCCTGATGTATCTTCAGCTCTCTGATGGTTCATCGAATACCGGTAAAATCAATCCGAAGACAGAACAACAGAAACAACAGAAACAATAGAAACAACAGAAACAATATAAATATCATGGATAATGCCAACCCTATCTGGGAACTATTAAAAATAATACTACCAGCACTCCTGGTTTTCCTAACCGCCTGGTTTCTGATAAGGGATATGCTTGAAAACGCGCAACGAAAGCGTGAATCGGACTTCAGGATAAAAAACAGCAGTAATATTACTCCAATCAGATTGCAGGCCTACGAGCGGCTGGCACTGGTTTTGGAGCGTATTTCGCCGCAATCGTTACTCATGAGGACCTCTCCACACGAGATGAATTCCTCCGATTATCATCAGCAGTTGCTTTCAAGCATCCGGCAGGAATTTGAGCATAATTTCTCACAACAAATTTATGTGTCCCCCCTTTTATGGGAGACCATTCGCCGTGCAAGGGAAGAGCTGATCGGAATCATCAACAAATCTGCTGAAGAGATCGATAATTCGGCTCCGGCCCTTTTGCTGAGCAAGAAGATTATTGAAAACTATATTGAAGATGAAAACCAGCCTATCGCTTATGCAATGAATGAACTGAAGAAAGAAGTTGGAAGATTGTTCTAAGTACTGTTTTTATCGAAATTAAGAGACTTTGTGTTCGTTTGTGACCTGGTGCCTTTGGAGCAAGAGAACAAAGCCACGAACACAAAAACACAAAATTTCACAAATTAAAAAATATCAGGAAATCCTTAACTAACTGAAGTCACCTGGTCTCTTAAATATTTATTCCTCTTATTTCTGCACTGCAGGTGCCGGTGCTGGTGCAGGTTTTGAGACTGCGGTAGCACCATCTGAAAGAAGAAACAGGTTATAGCGGACAGCATCATCCTGGAAGAGTAGTTTTGCGCATTGGCATACCAGCGACATTTTTTCCCAAACCAGGTTCAGCGCAGTAATCCGTTTGTTGGCATCGAGTGTCCGTCCTTTTATGGCATTTTTCTGGACGATCTCCTGATTGATGATGCTCTCCGCGATGTTTAAAAGATCTTCAATATCCGTTTCCTTCATCCCTTTTGACATCAATGCCTGTTTGATTTCCGGTATCGATGCCTGTGCATAAGCGCTCTTTAACAGTACCGGGAGTTTAAGGTGGCTGTTGTGTGATGCAAAATACTGTTGTTGCCCCATTACATTAAGCATTATTCCGTCGCCCGGGAAAGCCAGCTGGGTGTAAAGTAAAAGTGTCTGAAAGCAATTACGACCTTTTTCCATTAAGGCTTTCAATGCTTCGGTCTCGGCTGATTGGTTGGAGACCGATACATAATCGGGCGGAATGCTACGCGCGGTAGCTGTGGCTGCTGCCCAATCGGCAGCGAATGGATCGCCAAACTGGGAAAAACGTTCAACAAACAAACTCTTGTTCTCATTGAACGAACCCAGTTTCAGGTCTGACTGCTGTAATACCTCTTCATCGGGTCTGCTGAAGATGCGTGATACTTCTTCCGGATGTTTCATAATAAAAAAATTTAAGTTGGTAAAAACGGTTGACTGTTATGCAGTTGAAATATTTTATGAGTAAATATACGAAAAATATTTAATATTTTTAAAATTAATTTTTTGAATATTTTTTGGTAGAGGGTCTCCAAAAAGTCTATTTTAACCGCAAAGTGCGCGAAGGTGGCGCAAAGAACGCAAAGATAAAATATTGTATTTATGGTCTTGTCGACCTTTGCGATCCGCCAGTTGGCGGACTTTGCGACCCTTGCGGTTTATTTCTTCACCTTTTTAGATAACCTCTACCATTCTGGCAGTTCGTGTCTCCGCATAGAAGATTAGTTTCTCCATATTGACGATTCATTTCTCCCTTTAGAAGATGTGTGTCTCCGCATTGACGATTCGTGTCTCCGCATAGAAGATATGTGTCTCCACATTGACGATTCGTGTCTCCACATAGAAGATGTTTATCTTACCGGACAAATTGCTTCTATGCGGTGACATGAATGTTCGAAACGGGGGAAAGGATCTTCCTGACAAATTTCAATTGTAAAATTGTGAATTTGCAGATTTTTGCAATTTGTACCATCAGGTAAAAAACAGGGGTAGAGAAATTAATGTCTGAGATTTATTTCGTCACATCCGGAACGAAATCTTCTGATCTCGGGATGTTTTAGTGAAACCCTGACTGGTACAGGTCCTGAACCTATCAGGGCTTCACTAAAACGGGAATCATTATAATAGATAATTGGGAAGATGTCTGAGCTAGCTGCAAAGAGTGACCGGGCAACTTTCAGATCCTGATCGTGGTAAACCGATCATTTTACAATCAAAATAATCATAGTTTTAATCATTCATTTAATTATTTTACATAAATTTGTTGACTCTCCTGCATGAAACCTTAACCTGGTTTCAACAAGATATGAGTTAATTATTCATTGAATAGATCAACCATAAATAATTTAATATCTATCCTATGCAAACAAAACGACCTGGTGGCGTACTCTCTAATCGTCCTTTGCATTTTATCTGGATTCTTGATGTCAGTGGCTCAATGGAGGGTGACAAAATCCAATCGCTGAATTACGCGATCCGTAATTCTATTCCTGCAATGAAATCGGTTGCTGATGAAAATCCAAATGCTGAAGTTCTTGTTAGATGCATAACCTTTGGCAATGAGGTAAAATGGCACATTGGAACAGCTGTTAACGTTGCAGATTTTGAGTGGCAGGATGTTCAGGCAGGTGGAATGACACCAATGGGAAAGGCAATGAACTTGCTTGCCGATCAATTGAAAATACCGCCGATGACCGATCGAGCATTACCTCCTGTTCTTGTCCTTATTACGGATGGACAACCTACCGATGATTTTAATACTGGATACCAAAGCCTGATGCAGGAATCGTGGGCAAAAAAGGCTGTTCGTTTGGGTATAGCAATGGGTGAAGATGCCGATTCAACGGTGATTGAAAAATTTATAGGAAATAAAGAGATCAAACCTCTTGTTGCCCATAATTCTGATCAACTCGTGAATTTTATTAAATGGGCCTCCACAGCAGTTGTAAAAGCTGCCTCCAGTCCGGCCAGCCAGTTAGAAGGTGAAACAACAACCGGAAATGTACCTGTCGGATCTATGCCTGATGTTACAGATGTTAGTCAGAATGTTGTTTGGTAGATCATTATGTGGCAAATCGTTGCTGAAAGCGTTCAAAGCGCTAATCATCCCTTAAACCAGGATGCAAGTAAGTACTTTATCCCGAAGGACAGGGATCATGTAGTCATTGCTGTTGCGGATGGACATGGAAGCAAGAAATGTTTCAGAAGTGATATCGGTTCTAAATTTGCTGTTGAAGTTTTGATTAAGAACTTCCGGCACTATTTCTCGCGTAAGATATTTGACAATTTACTGACAGGGTTTTCCGGGACTAAAGAAATTATGGCCAAAACCATCCATCGGCAATGGTTGGAAAAAGTTAAAATTCACCTTAATTCAAATCCTTTTACTCCGGAAGAGGAACTTATTGATGCAAAGGTTCTGAAAAATCAGGTAATCAGCTATGGGACAACTTTGTTAGGCGCTTTAATAACAAAAGATTACATTATTTATTTGCAATTGGGCGATGGTGATATTTTGGTTTTAAATGACAATGTGGTTACTCGTCCTATCCCGAAAGATGAAAATCTGATCGCAAACGAAACCTATTCCCTATGTGATCCTCAGGCTGAATCCTATTTTAAATTTTGCTATCAGCCAATAATCGGGCAATTTCCGGATTTAATCCTCCTTTCAACTGATGGTTATTCAAACTCATTTCCGAACGATCAGGAATTTCAGAAGACAGCATTAGATTATCACAACTTATATAAAGAGGAAGGTCTGGATTTCATCCGCAAAAATATTTCCGGCTGGTTAAAGGATACCACGATAAATGGAAGCGGTGATGATCTGACCACAATATTAGTTTTTAAAGAAATTCAAAATGAATCAACTATTAAAGGAGAAGCAAATATTACCGATTGATAGCAAGGAGAATTGTGTTGTTGAGAAATTTCTTGGATCAGGAGGGCAGGGTGAAGTTTATGAGGTATCTATTCAGGGGAAAAAATATGCATTGAAATGGTACTTTCCAAAGCAAGCCACATCAGAACAAAAAGCCGGATTGGAAAATCTGATTCGTATCGGTGCACCGAATGAGAAATTTCTTTGGCCTAAATACCTGTTGACTCATCCGGTTAACAATACTTTTGGGTATATCATGCCTCTTCGGTTACCTCAATTCAAAGGGATAAACGATCTCATGAGACGAAAGGTAGAGCCAACCTTTAAAGCATTAGCGATTGCAGGAGTCCACTTAGCAAATAGTTTTGCAAAACTTCATTCAAAAGGTTTATGTTACCGGGATATTTCATTCGGAAACCTATTTTTTGATCCTGTATCGGGTGATATTCAAATTTGCGATAACGACAATGTTACGACTAATGGAAATCCGGTAGCGACCATTCTGGGGACGCCTCGTTTTACTGCACCTGAAATTGTGCGGGGAGAAGCACACCCTTCAAGAGACACTGACCTGTTTTCGTTGGCTGTCTTATTGCATTATATGCTTTTTGTCCATCATCCCTTGGAAGGTGAGCAGGAAGCTAAAATACATGCTTTTGATCTTCCGGCCATGACAAAATTGTATGGTAAAAATCCGGTTTACATCTATGATCCAAAAAATGCTTCAAACCGACCTGTTCCCGGATTACATGATAATGCGATAGCTTTTTGGAGGACCTATCCATCATTTATAAAACAATTGTTTATCAGGGCATTTACCGATGGATTGAAATCAAATGGTCGTATCATGGAAATTGAGTGGCGGGATAATATGGCTCGCTTACACGATAGCCTGATCTATTGCCGGTGCGGAGCCGAGAATTTTCATGATGCAGCCGAATACGAGACAACTGGAAAAACAACTGTTTGCTGGTCGTGCCATCGACCGATAATTTTACCTCCACAACTGAAAATAGGCCGAAATATAGTAATGATTAATACGGATACACTAATTTATCCATTTCATATTGATCCCGGAATAAGCTGCGAATTTTCCGGTCCGGTTGCTAAAGTAAATCAGCATCCGCAAAACAAAGATTTATGGGGACTGCAGAATCTTTCAAAGGATAAATGGACGGTAATTACGAAAGAAGGAGCTATGACTGAAGTTCTGCCGGGGAAAAATGTCTCATTAATCAATGGGGTCAGGATTAATTTTGGTAAGACAGAGGGGGAAATACAAATTTAGTCAGTATAAATATGACGGAAGAACTGGAAAAACTGCGAAATTACATTCGCAGTGAAGAACCACCATTAGATTCTTTGGAGGGAGTCGTAAGCGATATTGTTCTAAAAAATTGCGACGATCGGGAGCTCCTGATAAAACTATGCATCAGAACCGGTGTTTTACAATCCTTTATGCAAATATCAACGCATGATATCATATTCATAAATCAATGTAAGACAAAACTTGTTAATGACCACTTCTTTAGTGATAGTGCAGCAGAAAAGGCTATTACTTATTGTAAATTTCTTTCACTACAAAAATGTGAAGCTATCACTCCGGAGAATTTTAAAATAACAACTGTCACAGAGCTTGAGCAACTTGACTAATTAAGGGGAGCGCAAGCTCTCTTTCATATACATAAGGGCAAGACAGCGAGGTCCTATTATTTTGCTTTACAACCTTATACATATTATGTCGTAATATTAAACCATCTTTAAAAATACTTAGGCTAAATATATTTTTAATCTTATGTCACCCGAAATTGTTAAACTTCGCGACGATCTTGTCAAAAGCAACAACCATGAAACCGGATTTCTTCGTGGCTGCATAGCTGATTTAGTAAGAGACAAAGCAGACCGGAATCTGCTTAATATTTGTCTCACTGCCGGAATTCTACAGGATTTCTTTCGGGAGGCGACTCATGATACTTTTTTTATCAGACGGTGTAAAAACAGGTTGATTGAGGAATTCTTTATCACAGAATCGGCCGCAGAAAAGGCTGTTGGATATTGCAAGTTTCTTGCTGGAGTAGAAACGGAAATAAAACTTATCCCTTACAGGAAAAAAGATAAGTGGGGATTTTGTACTTCTGATAAATGGATCGTGATTGATTGCATATATGACCAAGTAAAATTCTTTTCAAATGAACTTGCCGCAGTAAAGTTAAATGAGAAGTGGGGTTATATTGATGATTCTGGCTTATCGATATTACCTTTTGATTTTGAGGAAGCATTATCATTTACCGACAATACTGCTATTGGGAGGTTCTATAATTTAAATATTTGATATTCAGATATATATTGTTATATTTGCATTATTGAATTCGGTATTTTATAATCTATGAGCAATACATATAAATCACAAGGGAAAAAAGGATTATTCGATGAACAATTCGCTGTCTCTCACCTTTCTGAGATGGGTAATCCGATTGAGTCAATAAGTAAAGTTATTGATTTTGAGATGTTTCGTTCAATACTTGAATCAAGACTCCTCAATACCGCAAAGAAAAATAATGCAGGAGCCAAGCCTTTTGATGTTGTGATGATGTTCAAAATTATGATACTTCAACGCTATTACAACCTTGGCGACAAACAGGTTGAATACCAGATCGTAGACAGAATGAGTTTCAAGAAGTTTCTGGGACTTGAATCAGGCGATAAAGTTCCTGACGAGAAAACTATTTGGGCATTCAGGGAAAAACTTACCCAGACAGCTTCGGTAGAGGAATTGTTCGAGTTATTTGTTTCCCATTTGGAACAAAAAGGGTTGATATTCAATGAAGGCCAGATTATAGATGCCAGTTTTATAGAGATTCCTCGTCAGCGCAACACGCGTGAAGAAAACAAAATGATAAAGGATGAAAGTGGTGATGACCTTTGGAATGACCGCCCAAATAAAAAATGTCACAAGGATATCGATGCCCGCTGGACAAAAAAGAATGGGGACACCTTTTACGGTTACAAGAACCACATTAAAATTGATGCAAAGAGCAAGATTATAGGAACTTACTATGCATCAGATGCATCTGTACATGATTCTAAAGCGCTGGAACTGCTACTCAATGACAAAGATAAGGGTCAGGCGCTTCATGCGGACAGTGCTTATGTTGGTCCAAACCAGGAAGAAGCAATTACCAAACACGAAATGATTAACAACGTTCACGAAAAAGGGCGCATAAACCAACCTATGACAGAAGAACAAAAATCTAACAATACCATAAAATCAAAGATCCGAGCACGAGTTGAGCACGTATTTGGCTTTATGGAACAAAGCATGAATTGCATGTATATCTGGTCTGTTGGAATGCCTAGAGCTACGGCCACTATAGGGATGATAAATTTGACTTATAATATTTTCAGATATGAACAGCTAACAAAGTGAATTTTTTAAGTTGCTATAATTTAAACACATACGAATTAAATATATGATAAATAGGTAGACGGTTTTTAAGGAGGAACAGATCTTCGAGTATTTTTACAAGCAAAATTTGCCTCAAGGAAAGAGTGAACTTTGTATCTCAGTAAAATTAAACCAGAGCCTATATTTAAAATCATTCAAAAAATCAATTTTTAGAACCTCCCTATTGTAAAGTTTGATGGGAATGCCTATTATCTAAATAAGAATAAAGAACTAAAATTGATAGAACTTAAACCTGGTTATGAATGGAGATTTGGTCGTGAGGTACTAAATCAACGAAGCTTTAAATCCAATTCTGGGCCAGAAAGATTAGGTTTATTCAATTCTTCTGGTCCTGGGTCACCATATATACCTGAAGTAATTTTATTGGAGGGTGGTTTATCTTTTGAAGTTAACAATATTTTAGGTAATGGATTTTTTAATGAAGAAATTAAAGAAGTAAATGGAATGAAACCATTTTTAAAGAGTAATAGATTTGGATACAAATCAAAGGATGAAATTCTTTTTATTCCTGCAATATATGAAGATGGTTTTGACTTTTATTATAATGATTTAGCTTATGTAAAAATTAATAATAGATGGGGTTACATCGACAAATTAGGAAATCAATATTGGGAAGACTAAAATTGTTTTAAACAATATAAAAA